>ERZ869925.426-NODE-426-length-32048-cov-16.923827_pt1 | contig 32048 bp, 47 predicted proteins | sample MGYA00579311_ERZ869925 | MGnify/ENA primary metagenome ERZ869925 (study PRJEB32216, sample SAMN09231817) | wastewater metagenome | place: USA: Maryland | collected 2016-07-30 | study: EMG produced TPA metagenomics assembly of the PRJNA472060 data set (Reclaimed...
ACTGATGAATAAAGCGTAACTGTTGGTGCAACGCGCATAACACCCTTAAATGGCGGTATTCCCACTACTAAGGTTGTTGAAGCGTTTATTGCGTTGATTGGTGTTGAAGTCGGTGCTGTGCCTGGTGCTTCGCTTTGATTATTTGTCTTTTGGAAATAACGCTGGCAAGCGGCTAATTCTCCTTGAAGTGTTCCAGCGTAGGTCTTAAATGGTGTTGCTACTGAACCGACTTCTAATTGAACGCCTGTAACTTCGAAGTAATCGGCTGCACCTGCTGTGCCAGTTGGCGAATAGTTGAAGTCAATAGCCAATTCAGTTGCAGTTGCTGCGATTGTTCCAGTTACGCTAAATCTTTGCCAAGTAGTTGTCAAAGTAACATTTTGGTTAATTGGTACGGCTTGCCCTGTGTAACCAGTAATCCAGTTTTGGTCTGTACCTGTTCCAGTAATTAACTGCGCTGGCAATAATGAACCACTAGACGAGAAGTTTGCACCTGCTCTTGCATAAAATGATAAAACTACACTTTTACCAGCAAAAGGAATTGCGTTGATTGTTTCAAAATTGTTGCTCAAAATAATTGGATTGGTTGCAGTGTTTCCGCTATCGCGCTGAACTCTTGCACAGTATTGAATAAATGGCAGATTAGTAGTGTCACCTGTTACTTGGCGTGAAACTGTTGCACCTGCTACTGCTCTGTATCCGTTCCAGCGGTCTGCCTGATAAGTCTGACCTGTTGTTCCAGTCGCAAGTGAAGTGCCACGCTGCCAAATCTGAAACGCTGAATTGAGAACTGGATTGGCATTGACTGGCACTTGATAGCGCAAGCCTGTTGAAGTGGAACTATCTGCTACGAGACTTTCGCCGTTGGCCCCGACAGCTAGCCTTGCGTTGGTAGTCGAGTAGGTGAATAGATCACCCTTGGTTGTTAGTGGTGAGACAACAGCACCGTTGGTTGCATAGGCTAGTGATGCCCAAGCTGTAGAGCCGTTGCCAATCTTAAACTTTCCAGTATCTGACTCAAACCCGATCTCACCAGCAGCCAATGTTGGGTTGGTGGAAGTCCAGGATGCAGCAGTACCGCGTCTTTGCTGAAGTTGCGTTTGTACAGGCATTAGTTATTTCCTTCTTTGTTAGTTGCTGATGTATTTAGTTGTGTCATTTACGGAGTTCCTCCGTCAATAGTTGGTGTACCAGGAGCTGCTACTGTGCTTTGAATAGCATTGTTAAAGTAGATCAAATCATCACTGGTCAGTACGTGCTTAATAGAAGCACCTGCAGTGTGAGTAATATTGGTAGTTCCAGCCTGACCACGTATTACTGTCAGCACGTCACCGCTTCGACCAGTAACAAAGATAATCTCTTCGTTCTGTGTATCAACATCTAAGGCAGCAGTGAACTGGTCCACGTTACCTGGAGCAAGAGTGATGCCACCCATAAAGGCAGTACCGGTACCTGTTGCTAGCGTAAGTGTTGTAGCTATATCATTGATGCCAGAAGCAAGCGTTGTTGCAACGCTAGTACTTGAGTATTCTCTCATTTATGCTGCCTTATCTTTAACGGGTGAAGTGGATACGAATTGAGAACTTGTCAGATAGTTTGAGTGACTCATCCTGCAAGCGCTGTTGATACAGCGCATAGATGTAACGGGAGTTGCTAGAACCAGCAGCACCCGGAACCTTGCTATCTGCAAGGTCAGACTCAGCACTGGTCAAGTTGATACGACCAGGATCAATAAAGGACAGCAGACGATAGGCTGCGCCGTAGACGATTACATCTCGGCAAGACTCAGGCAAACCTGTGATTGTTGCAAAATCATCTGTTCCAGATGTCATTGGTTCAGGGGAAGCTGCATACCAAACCTGAACAGTTCGTCCTGGTTGGATGTTGTCATAGATGTTAATAGTCTTTTGTGTGTTAAATGTTGCAACGTTAGCCATAAGGTCTGCACGCCACTTCTTTAACGGTAGCCACTCACGGCTAGAACCTGTTGTCTGCCAAGACATATACAGTACGTTCTGTACATCATCTGGTAGTGGGTACGTTGTCTGGCTTGCGTTAAAAGTAAATGTGTATGAAGCAACTGCCCAGAGCTTAGGATATACAGACTGGATAGTGTCGTTAATAGCCTGCTTGATGTTAGTGCGTGGGTATGTTGGTGTCAAGATAACCTGTGAGTTAACTGCGTGTGGTGCAGGTGATGTACCTTGGTAGCCACGACCAAAGCCTGGAGCGGCATTCATTGTGTTGTTGGTCTTATTGAAGTTATCTACCCAGATGAGTTCATCATCAATTTCGATGATACCTTTTGCTAAGTTAGAAGATGAGCCAATTTGAATGGCTGTATCTGTAGTTGTTAAAGCATTAACAAGATAAGAGATACGATCTTGGCGCAGGGTAAAACCTGCAAGGGAAGATCGAACTTCCATAATCATATCATTTAGTGTGCTTGCCATTCTTCTCCTTATAGAACGCTAAGTTGTTTAACAGGCGTTCATCGTTTGGACTTATCTTTACTGCTTCTTTACCGTACTTGTATGCCATCTTCCACTTGCCTAGTTGCCAGCAACTAATTGCTGCTAGGTCATAAGCCATCGGTCCCCACGCCCAAGACTCTGCAAGAAACTGTGTTGGCTTTTCATTAAAGACAAGTGCCTTCTCTGCAACCAACAAGCATTCATCCCACATTGCTTGTGTGTAGTAATGGTTTGCTAGCGCAAGGATTGACTCTCTGCTTGCAAACTCTTCAGTGCCTTTTATTAGCCACTCTTCAGCTTGATCTGGTTCACACTTAGATAAGATGCGACAAGCAGCTGAACGTTCCTCTGGAAAAACACTTAACTCTAGGTACTTCTTCAATGACTCAGCAGACTGCTCGTATTGCTGGTGGTAAGACTGTTCTCTACCTAAGTAGTACAGATTGCGTGCATCTGGATTCTCACGCACTGCCATCTCAAGCATTGGCAGGTACTGTCTACGAGACTTTGTTCTATCCTGCAAGTGGTGAGTTTCAAAGCCTTGGATAAAGTCTTTAACCTCTTCACGTTCTTCGTACCAGTGAGGTACTTCGTGAATCGGATAGTGCCAGCGAATACCATCTCGCCTGTGTACTTTGAATCCATTAAACTCTGAGGCTACTGAGCCGTCATCATTAAACGCTTCAATGCGTCGATATGTTGGTCTGTCAAGACCTCTAGCAAAAGCTGCCTCTAAGTGTTCACGCCAACCAGGTGTAAGCACTTCATCCATATCAAGTGCTACGCAATAGTCAGCATCTTTAGGTACTACGGCAAGCGATGCGTTTCTCGCGTCATCAAACCTAAATGGGAAAATATGGATCGGGACAACCGTGATACCAAGACCTCTAGCAATATCGACTGTTCCGTCTGTTGATCCTGTATCTGCGATGATGTGGTAATCAGCCTCTTTGGTTGATTCATACCAGCGCTCAACGTGTTTTTCCTCATTCTTTGAAATCGTATAGATTGCTATTTTCATTTGTACCAACTTAGATAGTCAACATCTTTTAACATTAGGTCCGAGTAACTTGGAAACTGTTTAGCCAAAGGTGGCTTAGCAGCATATGATCTGTACCTTCTGTGAAGTAATCTGTACGCTACGTCTATATGTTCTGGATACTCTCTAGCTTGCGCTAGTGCTATATCTTTGAACTCAGGATTTACACAGTAAGCGTGCAGCGAAGATGTATCCATTGCTCTAACCATCATATGGTTGCAGTTTTCACTGTTAAGTAAAACCGCACCTAAATAAAATATATGCCAGTCTTTAGGTAAAACTTCTATGAACTCAGAAAATCTTTCATTAAAGTTTTCCATAAATAACACGTCATCTTCTAGGATGAGCGTCTTACCTGTTGACTCTTCTAACACCTGTATATGGCTTTGTCTACAGGCTTGGATAGGATCTATCCCCATCTCTACTGCATCTACCGCCGAGAAGCGTTTGTATTCAATACCCAGTTCTTTTAACTGAGCATCTACTTTTTCCATACGATCTGTTCTGCGGTCTAGGTTTATCACCACGACCTTATCGAAAAACTCGTTAACTTTCATAGGATAATACTACGGGGTACCACCGTCAATGATGTTGGTCCAGCTAGTATCGTAATCTGTGGCTGAGTTCTTCTTCAAAAATGTATTAGTTGCTCCACCTGTAGCAACTCCAGGTCCTGTTGCACCCGTTGCTCCCGTCGGACCAGTTGGACCTGTAGGTCCCTGAGATCCTGTAGCACCAGTAGGACCCGTTGGTCCTTGAGCACCAGTTGCACCCGTAGCACCAGTTGGGCCAGTCGGTCCTGTCGGACCTTGGCTACCTGTAGCACCCGTTGCACCTGTTGGTCCGATAGGACCAGTATCACCAGTCGCTCCAGTGGCTCCTGTAGGGCCTGTAGGCCCTGTAGCGCCCGTTGCACCGGTTGCTCCAGTAGAACCTGTGGCTCCCGTTGCACCTGTGCTTCCTGTGACACCTGTTGGACCTATCGGTCCAGTGGCTCCGGTATCACCTGTGGCACCCGTAGGTCCTGTGGCTCCAGTAGCTCCAGTAGGACCTTGAGGTCCTGTTGCTCCTGTTGCTCCTGTATTGCCCGTAGCACCTGTGCTTCCTGTGGCTCCAGTGGGTCCTTGTGGTCCAGTAGCGCCTGTATCTCCCGTAGGTCCGGTAGCACCTGTCGCTCCGGTTGGGCCTTGAGGCCCTGTCGCTCCAGTATTTCCAGTAGCACCAGTAGCCCCAGTGCTGCCAGTGGCACCAGTAGGACCAGTGGCACCAGTATTTCCTGTTGCACCTGTATCACCTGTACTTCCTGTAGGACCGGTTGGCCCTGTTGGTCCAGTTGATCCGGTACTACCTGTAGGTCCTTGCGAACCTGTGCTACCTGTTGCACCTGTAGGACCAGTTGGTCCAGTTACACCTTGACCACCTTGTGGTCCTTGGTCTGCTGCAAAGGTAACAGAAACTTGTGGGGTAATGGACTCGATAACAATTACTGTCTCGCTCATACTGTCACCCCTGGTACTACAATAAATTGACCATCAAGAACTGTAGTTACAGTCCCGCCTGAATCAAATACGAAATCATAAACATATCTACCACCTGTAAATGTTGCAGTTTGTGCCTCATCTATAGTGACAGTTGCTGTGCCGTTACCACCTTGCAGGACAATTTGGCCATTAGCAGTTGTAGCTACAAACAAAGTGTTTGTTGCACCAATAAATGGGCGTACTGTCATAGTGGCTGTATAACCAGTCAAGTTCCAAGGTGTTGTATCGTTCTTGATCTGGAACTGAAAGTTAAATGTATTAGCCTGAATGCAACTTAGGTTATACGTCGCACTCATCAAGCACCTTCATCAATGCTTTGGAGTGCTGCGTTTGCAGTAAGCCCAGTAGTACCAGCGAGGTAGTTACATACGCCAGTGTAATCAAGGCGAGATTTCGAACCATCTGGAATACCCGCGATGTCATTGAGAACTCCTACTGTATCTGTGTGGTAAAGCGTTACACCTCGTTGTGCAGCCCAAGCACGAGCAGCACCTGCTTCATCAAGATATGCAGTAATTGGTGGGTAGGTGCCGCCATTGGCGAGTCTATTGAGTTCTGCTACGAGGGTTGACCCCGGTGTTCCTGTTGGCACTTACCTACCTCTTTCTACCATTTAACTTTATTAGCCCAATATGCAGCTGACATCGGCCCTTTGGCAATGTTGTCTGCGTGTCTTGCCTTGAATGATGCTTGCCTTGCTGTTGGCTTCTTATCGCCAGTTACGCCTTGTTGACCAAAGCGAATAGTCTTTACCTTGTCGCCTTCTTTGGCTACTACAACGTGAGACTTAGTCGGATGTGATGGTGTGCGCTTAGGCTTGTTAAAACCTTCGACACCTGCACGCTCTAGGCGTGGATCTTTCTTACTTGCCACTCTTCTTCTTGGCTTTCATCTTGACCTTTGGCTTTGGCTTAGCCTTACCTGCTTCAGATAGTGCAATGGCTACAGCCTGCTTACGAGACTTAACTACTGGACCACCTTTGCCAGAATGGAGAGTTCCTCTTTTGAACTCGCCCATTACCTTTGCTTCTTTGGTCTTCTTCATTAGCACTTGCACATTTTCTTTGACTTACCGCACTTCTTGCACATTCCTGTCATTGGCTTCTTCTTCATTACTTCTTGCCTCCAACACCTGTTGAGATTGATTCGTATGTCATATACTTGCGGTTAGATGCGAACTGCTTGTCTGCTAGTGGGTAGGCTTCTACCTCATCAACGCTCTTGACATATTCAAATTCTTTGCCGTTTTCTTTAGAGTATGCTTCTTCCATATCTTTCATTTTATTCTCCTTAAGGTTTTAGAGTTAAACTTGCTCCATCAAATGCTTTACCTGCTTCATTGCTGATTCTTACTGCTGCATCAATATCGTGCTGCTTAGTCGAACGAGGTTCGATTCCCTGCCGTACTGCGCTGTAGTAAGAACTCAACTCTTTATCGTGTTGCTTGGCAGTCGGTACGCCATTGCTCTTAGCAACACCTGGGTCTAGCTGTAGTCCGATTACTTTGCAACCAAAGCAACCCTCTACATCTTCTGGATGATCTTCTCTGTGTTTAGCCATTAGACCACCGGTGTCAGATACTCGCTGTAACCAGCGTTAATAAGTACTTGTGCCTCAGCATCGGTCAGTGTGTACTCGTGACCACCAAGGTAGTAAGTTGTGGCATTAGCCAAGTCATCTTGGTATGGAGTTCTGTTTTCAGTAACTACAGTTCCATTAACAATCAATGTAACTCCACGTGCAACGTCTGTCATAAATGACGGAATTGCACCTGTGTATGAACCACCTTGAAGTGGACGCGCAGCAAGGCGTGCGTACATATTGAAATAGGTGCTGTCACACCAGGTTTCATTTTGCCAAGGTGTTCTTAATTGATATGGCATTTCTCTCCTTAATGGGCTTACCACTAGGCAGGGTTTCCCCTGCCCAGCAGTCAACCAATTACTTAGTTAATAGACGCTGCAGACTCAATGCGATATAGAGCTGCTTCACGTAGGCGAGCAAAGCCGCCCATATAGTACCAACCGATTGTGCGGAAACGACGTAGAGCATCGATCTCTGGTCCGATAACGGTAGAGATGTCCTGTCCTTGTGCTTCTGCCAATGCTTCACGTCCGGCAATTACTGCCTTGTAGACGTTAACAGCTGGTGACTGTGTGTTTGCTGCGAAAGGAATACGAGGTGTTTCTACAACGAACGCACCTTCGATTACTCCTACTGCACCAGCCACGAATGGTGTGCGATCTACGTACTGTGTCAATGCCTGGAATCCGCCAGTGCCTGATTCGGCACGGAGGTCAGCAGCCTGACGTGGGTGTAGGTATGCAGCGTACAAATCATTGATACGTGGCACAGCCTTGTTTGTGCGAAGCTGTGTTACAGCCTCACGGATATCAGCAACAGCCATTGTCATAGTTGATGTGATTGTGTTTGTTGTTGTTGCAGTTCCTGCGTAGATGACGTTTGAGCCACCTGTTAGAACTGACGCAACTACAGCATCAATAGAGTCTGCTGAGTTGTAAGCGATGATGTCAGCAAGAGCTGAATCTACATCATTGAATGAAGTTAGGTTTAACTTCTTTGTTGTTGTAACTGCTGAACCGTATTCGTTCAATGTTACTGTAACCTGGTTTGGGTTACCTAGAGCAATGCTTGATACATCTGATGTTTCTGTCAATGTAGATGTAGCCTGAGCTAGATCTGAGTAGATAGAGAACACAACTGATGAACCAGGCATAGCCTGCTGTACTGGCTTGACATCTGCAATCGCACGCATTACTGGAATGCTACGGAGAGCCATACGAACATATTGATCGTACGCTGTCTTTACGAGTGCTGAGATATCGGAGGTACCAGTTAAATTACCTGCTGGAATTGCCATTTGGCTTTACCTTTCGATTATGGGTTGGGTTAAAGTCCAGATTGGCGAATGATGTCATCCAGTTCTTCTTTGCTGTTTGCATTCATAAGGCGAGACATTACATCTGCCCCACGTTCAGGTGAAGAAGCAGCATCAGCTGTTCCTGTCATCTTTTTGTATGCAGCAATATCTGCTGGATCTACATTCGTTCTCTGGTTTTGGCCAAGTTCTATTCCGAATACATCGGCATAGTCCTCAAGCCACTTAGACACAGACTCCTCAGTTGGGTCAATGTCCTGTGGGATAAATGAAGCGATCTTCGAATTTACCCCGCGACGTTCGAGGGCATCCTTGATTGATCTTTCACGTTGAGCCTTGTTAAGTCCATCGAACTGAGAACGAAGTTCTGCTAGTTCTTTATCCTTTTGCTTGGCTGCTTTGCGTAGTTGTTTTACAAGGTCATTGCTTGACGAATCGAAATCGAAATCGTCATCATCCTCGTAGTCGTAATTGGACATAGTCCTTCTCCCTATCATTGGTTTGATTGCGTAGGCCTCATATACGTTTGGGGAAACGGTATGGCTCCTACTACTGGTCTTGTTATCGCTCCACTAGGCCAGTCGTTCTAGTGGCAGGCTTTATTTAGAAGTTACCTGCACGCTCACGTGCAAGTGCTCCTTGTGTTAGACCGGACCTTCCAGCAAATTGTGCTTGCTCTAGGCTGGTCAGTTTCTTACGCTTGGCTGCAGCTTCTGCTGCACCTGGTACGTTAAAGATTTCTTGTTCTGCAGTTTGCTGTGTGTAAGGGCTAGCAACTTGCGTTGAATAGATATCGCTCAACTTGCTTGCAGTAGGTAGAATCTCTGCTGCTGTTCGGTATCCTTGCTGTGCTGCTGCCTTTGTTACACCGTAACGTGCTAGGTATTCAGCATCTGTTACGTTGGTTGCAAGTCCCATCTGAACTGCTGATGAGCCAATCTCTGCTGCAGTGATGCGACGCTTGATCTGCTCTAGTCCCTTAGTTGGGTCTAGTGCATAAGCAAGAAGGTCACCGTTGGTAATGTCTGGGTAGAAGGTCTTGAGTGCAATGCTTACTTCAGGGTTTGCGTAAATCAAACGCTGTTGTGCTGTAGCAACGCGGTCTTCTAGTTCAACTGCAGATACATCGTTAGCAATAAAGTTAGTGAAACCTTCTTGCGTAGTGATACCAGTTCTTGGATCAACTGACTGCTTCCAATAAGAATCAGGAAGGCCAGCATTACGAAGAATCTCTTGGTACTGGTCTTCAAGACCAATGTATTCAGCTTCAGATACTGCCTTCAGTCCTTTAGCAATACGCTGAGCATTTCCCTTAAATCGTTCTTTGTAGGGTTCTGACTCACGTAACTTAATAGAAAATTCTGCAGGTGAAGCACCGCTTTGGATAAGTCCCTGTAATGGCTGTACTAACGCGCCAAGGCCATACTTAGAAAACTCTGAATATAACAAGTCATAGGCTGACTGACGATTAGCTGCGTTTTCTGCAGAGGTTGCTGCAGTTGCTGCTTTGTTATTATTAAGCATTTTTTGATATGCAACGTAGGCTGCTTGATCTGTAAATACAGTTCCATCACTTGCTTTGTATGTTGGAAGATTAGGAGTTGTACCAGTAGGAGTCGTTCCAGTAGCCGTAGTACCTGTTGGTGTTGTACCCGTTGGCGTAGTACCAGTAGGCGTAGTTCCCGTAGGAGTTGTGCCTGTCGGTGTAGTTCCCGTTGGCTTAGTTCCTGTTGGTGTTGTGCCAGTAGGAGTCGTACCCGTTGGTGTAGTGCCAGTAGGCTTTGTACCTGTAGGTGTAGTGCCAGTTGGGCCTGTACCGGTTGGGCCTGTGCCAGTTGGACCTGCAGGTGTTGGAGTCGGCGCTGGTGCTGGAGCCGCTGCAGGGGTTACACCTTTGTTTACAAAGGCTTGCTCATCTGCTGTTAATGCTTTTCCTGATGCAAGTTTAGTTGCAATACGCTGCATATCTTCTGCAGACTTGTAGTCATCTGGGTTAAAGCCAACGCTTGTTCCTGTTGTTCGAGTAACGTTCGCTGGAATAACGCCAGGTGTAAACTCAGTAACTTTGATTGGTGGTCCGTCGTATCCGATTGGAACGATAACCATATTCTCACCAACGCCACCTGCGCCTGTACGAACAAACTTTACTTCTGCACCTGCTGCTTGCTGTTCTGCAGAAAGGATTGGCTTTGCAGTCATTTCCTTATAGGCAGCAGTAATACGTGCGTTAGCCTCTGATGCTGTTTCACCTGGTAGGCGATTTACGCGGTCTGTTGACTTAGCACCAGATGCTACTTGAGCACGTGTTGCTTCATCAATCTCAGCTTGAGTTAATCCTTTAACTGGCATCTATTTACCCCATAAATCCAAAGTCTTGAAGGACTTTGAGCGCTCCGCTAGATACTTCATCTCTAGCACTCTGTGTGTACTGCCAACGACTGTCCTGACGCAACGCACGCTTAAAGTCAAACAGGTTCATATCGCCCTTATCTGTAATAGCAGAACGTAGTGTTGGATCGTTAAGAGTAATTTGGTCTGGGTTAATTTCAAGTTCTGCAGCCATCTGGTTCTTGTATGGAGCATATACGTTCTCAAGGTCATAGCCTTGATTAAGTAAGTTGCGTACATACTGTGGCTGTCCTTGAGATGCAAGAACACGTGCGTCTTGTGCTACACGGTTGATGTCAATTGTTCCTGCTGCAAGTCCCTGTAGGACTGCCTGCTCAAGATCTCCACCTGTAGTAGCAGTTGAGATACCAGGCAAGATGTCCTTGAGTCCAAAGCCATTAGCCTTAGCAATTGACTGAAGAGTCTGAAAGTTTCTAAGCGCTTCACCGCTGTAAGCGGTAACATTTTGAGCACCTGTACCAGTACCTGCAATGCTAGATACCTTGCCAATAAATGGCACGATAAGAGAATTGATTGCTAGTGGGTCATCATCTAGGAAACCATCATAGATCTTAGAAGCAACAGATTGTGCTTGCTCATCTGTAAGAGTTACTCCGGCAATCTCTCTTGCCTTTGCCTTAACAGCACGCATCTGCTTATCAAGATACAAGCCGTAATCTGTCTTGCTTACATCTTCACCAGCTGCTTTAAGTTCGTTGTACTTAGCACGGTCAATAATGCGTGTACGTAGGTTTGATGAGTTCTTTTGCCACCAAGTTGTGCCACGTGCTGCAGCAAGAAACTTCTCGTTATCCCACTCTTCGTCAACTGCCTTGACAAGAATGTCGCCAAGTCCAGGGACTGTATTGAAAATGTAATCAGGTAGGTCATACCAGAACTCTGTCTTCTCAAGAAGTGTCTTGAGGTTAGATGGCGTAGTGCCAGTAGGTCCAGTAGGACCTGTTGGCTTTGTGCCTGTTGGTTCAGTTGGCTTAGTACCAGTTGTTGGACCGGTTGGCTTAGTACCTGTAGTTGGGCCTGTTGGCTTGGTCACTGTAGGACCTGTTGGCTTGGTGCCAGTAGCAGTCTTAGGACCGGTAGGACCAGTAGGTGAAGTTGTTGTTATTGGCGGAGGAGTAACCTTAATCTCAGGGAAATACTTTTCAACTTCTCCAGCAATTGTTTTTAAGCGGGTTGTTGCACCGTTTCTTTGCTGCTTAAATGAAGTTGTGCTTTCTCCACGTGCTTCAGCCTTTTTGATTGAGGCATCAAGTTCTTTAAGTTTCTTATTGATGTCAATGTATTCTTCAGCAGTCTTTGCTAGCTTGGAAAGATTGGTATACTCTGAGTTAATCTTTAAGCGTTCAGCATCTAACTTCTTAATCTTTGTATTGATGACTTTTGCTTCAGCATCTGTGACAAAAGGCTTGCGTAGCGAGGCCTTGAGTTCACGAATCTCATTAACCTTGGCACTGTACTCACCAGAGATCTTTTGTAGTTTAGTTCTAACTGCATTAGCCATTAGCGACCACCCAACGCATTCATAAATGTCTCATAGAAACCAAGAACCTTGTTGGCCTTGCCTTCATCTGTACCTGAAATCTGATCTACCAAGAATTGCTTTTCATCAAGACCAGGTGTTGTCAACTGTGTCTGGCTTGAGCCAGATGTTGAATACTTAGTGGTAGTTGCAGCCTTCTTCTCAACACCCTTAAGAGCTGCTGTGTACTTCTTGATTTCAGCAGCAGTAGCCTTACGGCCTAGAGTGTCTCGGATAATAGAATCAATTAACTGCTTTGCGCTGTCTGGTGTGTAAGCAGTAATGCTGGTTACTACGCTTGGGCCATCAGAACCTGCACCGTCACCGAACTCAATCTTCTGCTTTAGGAATTCGTCACGTCCAATAGGAGTAATCGCGCTTAGTTCTAAGCGATCCTGCTCTGCCTTGGTAAGTGCCTTCTGTAAGTTAAGCGAGTACTTGCTAGTGACTTTGCCCTTGTAGTAACCGGCAGACTTGAGCAACTTAGAGTATCCACTGATAAGTGCAGGACTCTTAGAGATCGTCTTAAGAAAGTCTGTGAAGTCAGATGTAGTTCCACCTGTAGATGAACCAGTTTGTGGAGTGTTTACTGGAAGCGGTGTCGCACCTGCGCGAGCTTGATCTGGTGTCTGTGCTACCAATTTAGTCTCCTAACAATCTACCAAAGAGCACGTTATACGCACTCATTGTGTTCTCGTTGTATTGTGAAAGTTCACGCATCTTGATAATGGTTTCTTCCTTATTCATAGTGACAAGGAAAGTGCTACCACTAAATTGCTCTAAGTCATCCTTAGTTGTCTTGTACTTGTTATACAAGTCCATCATCTGACGCAACTTGTTAGCTGTCTCAGGTGCTGCCTTGTAAGCCGACTTCTCATTGAGCATCTTCTGAAGGTCGTTAAGTGCCTTCATACGCTCGATAGCCTTTTTGCCACCCTGTGCTAGTTCTTCTTGAACTAATGGACGACCAGCCTTGAATACTGTTGACCAGTCCTGGAACTCCTTGCGAAGTTGTGAACGTTCAAAGTCTGTGGCTACAGATTCTAGGTTTTCCTCGTATGCGTTCTTCTTCTCGTAGTAGACCTGCATATCTGCTGCAGTCTGTACCTCACGCATAAAGTCAGAAACGGTCTTGTTCTTACGAAGACCAATATCTGTCATAGTCTTGTAAGCATCCCAAGAATATCCAGCCTTGTGAGGGATTAGGAACGCTGCACCTTGTGGGTAATCCTTGAATAGTTTTTCGTTACTGTCAACAAAGTCGCCTGATTCCTGTGCATAACGGAAGTATGCAACAGTAGAACGGTCTGATTCAGAGACAGTAAACGGCATCTGATCTGGATAACGCTTGACCCATTCGGTCATCGCTGTATCGTAATCGCCATACTTGTCTAGTAGTCCGTACCAAGTCTGCTTAAATGATGCTTCACCATTGTCGCGTACCCAGTCAGCCATCTCAGACTTAAGTTGTACCTGCGCTGTAGCAGGTGCAGTAAAGCCGTAAACAACACGCATACCTAGGATACCTAGTGTGGTGTTCTTTAGACGGATGCGGTAATCCTCTAGTTCAGCTGCGCTGAATGGAATAGGTGTGTCATTCTCGTCGTACTTCTGTACGAGTCCGTGTCCACCTGCCTCAAGATAAGTCATAGCCTTACGCATAGCTGATGCGTACTGACCGTCACGCTCATCTTGGTTCATTGCTGAGTAGATACGGTTAACGTGTGCTGGCAAGAATGCTGAAACCATTGGTTGGTCCTGTGCATACTTACCTAAAAGTGTGGTTGTAATGGTATCTGCAGCACCTGGACTGAAGATACTTACAAGGTTAGTTGCAACCTTAATTGAGAAACCAGATAATGGACCAGCAAGAGTAGGAACTGCTGACTCTGGGTTCAAAGATGGAGTAATCATCTTGAGTTTTGCACCAAATTCCACAGGGAACGGTGTCTTAAACTCTGCAGGTACGCCTAATGCTTGCATTGCAGCCTGAACTGCCTTGTAAACATACTGTGTACCAGGATAGATGAAGTATGGCTCACCTTGATCGTCGTATTGGACCCAACCTGAGTGGGTTACACCCTCATAAGTAAGGCTTGCCTTGACAATAGCCTCTGGGTTGTAGCGCACAACGCGGTACATACGGCGATAGAAGTCCTCAGTAGCACGATAAAAGCGTGCAAAGTTACGAATTGAGAAAGCCAACTGGCTTTGCACTGCAGGGTTATCAACATATGCCAATGTCTGCAGGCGTGCTCGGTCTTCTACGATCTCTGCTAGCTTTACACGTGCATTAAACTCTGCTTTAGCAAGGGCTGCTGGATCTGTAATACCCTTTTGGTATGAAGCAATAAAAGCCTTATCAAATCCAGAGTCATCAAACTGCTTACGCAGCTTAATCATTTCGGATAGAACCATAGGTTCACGTGATAGACGGGCGTTAGCCTCACCTAACCAATCCCAACCCCACTCCATAATAGATGTGGTGTAGTTACCGGTGTCTGAGATAGGAACCAACTGTGGTCCAACAATATATTCTGGGACATCATCGATGTTCTTTGGTAGATCATCAAGACCTAACTTACCAGTGATGCGGTATTCGCCAGTCTCAGGGTCGATAGCACGTACTTTAGATAGCAAGTCTTGGTTAAGGTTGCCATCTTTCTTAACAAATAGTTGCTTTGCTGCATCGTAGATACGCTTTGCGTGCTCTTCGTTGCTGATGCCACGCTCTCCCATACGAAATGCTGCAACTTGCTTAGCATTTTCTGGGTCATTGAGCCAATCAGCAATCTTACCGATTGCAGTTGTTGTACCTTCTGCATCATCTGCGAGGTTTGCTACAGCAATACGACCTAGTTTGTCGTTTGAGTAGTAACCAATACGCATTGCCCAAGCAACCTGAGTTGCTTCATTAGCAAGTGGTGCCATAGATGTATAGGCTTTAGCGCCTTTAGCACGTGCAAACTTACCTTTAGGTAGGTTATAACCTAGTTCTGCTGTACGAACATTGTTCTTACGTGCAAAATTAACTGTACGTGTGAAGGTATCAACACCAGTAAATGAGTTCTTACCACCTTCAACAACATCCATAAGGGCGTTATCTAGGTCACCAAACAGAATCTGCTCTTCTAGGAACTTACGGTCATCAGCTGTAAACTTGCCTAGGCCTGTACGCTCATAGAAGCGTGTGAGCTTACCTTCGTTCAAAGCTGCTGCAGTAATCTGACGAATCTTGACTACATCGCCATCTGCCTCTTGAATAGCCTGTGTGTAATGCTTTGCTTCTTTGCGATTAACAAAGCGGATAACTCCACCTAGCGGATCTTGTGCTGCTTTGCCTAGTGTGGTTAGTCCTTCTTCAACTTGGCGTGCTGTACGCAAGCGAGTTGATAGGCCACGTGCCTTTACTAAACCAAATGGTGACTCACCGATTGCAAGGTGGACCATTAAATCTTCTGTTGCGTTACGAATTGCATAACGAGGACCGGCAAGAGTTAAGAAAGACCAACCTGTAGTCATCTTTTCTACCCAGTTAGAGTGTGCAAGTCCTGCAATCTGCTGGATAATTCCAGAGCGTGATGCTGCACGGTCAATGTCACGTACGCTAAGAGTAGATACGTAGTCTGACAAGTCAGACAAGATAAGACCAACCTGCTCACCGTCTGGTAGAGCTGCTGGGTTATATCCAGTACGTGGATCAGTAGTAGCAAACTCACGCTTAGGCGTGCTGTTCAACTGATCTGCAATTACTTTACCTTCTTTGGTTACGTTCAACCCGCGAATGTCAGCGATAGTTGATTGTAAGCCGTAAAAGATTTCCTTCTTGCGTCCTATTTCAGCACTGTCAAATGCTTGAGCAATAAGGCGTGATTCGTTCTTAGGAAGAACTAAGCGTGCATAGCGATAGACCTTAGCTGCACCGTCTTTAGCGGTAACATCAAACAGGTCATCCTCAAACATAGGTACTTGTGTGAACTTAGCCTTAAAGCGGTCAATGCGATATTGAACCTGCGCCATAGATAGACGTGCTGTTCCCTTAGCCTCACGATTAGCCTTGACTGTATTGACGATAGTTTCTTTGCCATCAATGACTGCTTTAGCAATACCATCATCTGTTGATGCTCCACCGAAGTAAAGGTCATCTACGAACTTAGGTCCGATACGGTCAAGATTGAAAACTTTGTTTGCTGTAGTTACAGTAGTAACACGAGCCTTGCGTAGTGGATCTAGGCGTGGAATCATTACACGCTTACGACCAATCTGGCCCTTCATCATCTCTTCTACCTGCTTAGCATTCAAGAAGAACGCTCTAGCGGTATCTGCATTTGTAACTGCTACATCTGCGTTGATGAAAGACTTGATGACTGGGTCACCAAACTCTGGTGCAATAGTTGAAAGACGCTGCTTGATAGCAACAGCTTCCTTTGTGGCACCTGAATCAATAGCTTTCTTAAAGGCACCTAGTTCTGCGCCGTATGTGTTCCAGAAATTCTGTACTTGTGGACGTGCAAAGACTTCGTCAACCTTGTTGCCACCGATAACAACATCTAGTGAGTAACGTGAGATATCTACTGCACGCTTTGCTTTACCGCCAAGAATCAGTGGATCTGCAAATACGCGGTATGCCGCATCAAATGCGCCAGATACTGCACGATAGAAAAGACCTGAACCTTCAAGTTGTTCTGGTGTAATTAGGTTTGCAATCTGGCGACCAGGTGAGTATTTAGATGCTTGAACTGCGTCTAGTGCATCTTGGAATAAATCATCTTTGTTTTGTGCAGCCATTGCTGCAATTTGCTTCTGTGCATCTGTACCAGATGAAGCGATGTCGCTTAACTTCTCACCAGCTGCAACACGCATTGCCACTTGAACGCGATCATTACCAAATCGTGATGTTGCTTTCTGAATGCGACCTGGGTTAAATACCTTGTCGCCTTTGTCGTTGGCTGTAGTCCAAGCGTCTGCAATGTTCTTGCCTTCTAAAGCAGCAATAGCACCAGTACGGTAGACACGTGTAGAAAAGTCTGAAACTTCGGTAAGGCCCTGCAATAGAGCACCACCTGTGTAATGCCAAGCAGTGCCTAGCCAACCACGGTTAGCCTTAACTGCTGGGTTTTCTTCTCCTGCTACACGCTTAAGAGCAGCCTGTTGGTCAGGTGTCTTAGATGCGTATGCCTGTTGAGCAACGCTTTGTGGCAGGTTTGAAAGTTCACGGTGTACAGATAGAGTCTTACTGAAAGCCTCCATCGCTTTCTTCTCTTCAGGTGTTAAACCTGCAGCAGAAGCGGCGGCGTTAAAGTCAGCCAATTAGTCACCTCGCGCAACAGCCTGCTGATACAAGATGGCAATAGAACCGTCTGTGTCAAATGGCAACATCTTTGCTAGTGTGTCAGAAGTCTTTGTGATTGCTTTCTGCATCATTAGTGCGTTAGCACCTGGGCCTGCACCGATATCAATACCTGCTGTGATCGGTTCGTTTGGACGAGCAGATGGTGCAAATAGTTCTGTAACTGGAGCTTGTGTTAACTGCTCACGGAATTTAGAAGGTGCTTGACCTTTAACATCAGGTGTAGTTCCAAGCGGAGCACCAGACTTAAGTGCCTGTGTCTCAACGCCTTCACCGTAACCTGTAGAACCCAATGAGAGTTTGTCGCTGCGTACAGCGTACTTTCCTGGACCTGACGCACCTGCAAGTGGGTTCATTGGTGCAGTTGTCATTTGTCCTCCTCTAACGTTTCTAAATCTTGTGCCATATCTTCCCAAGCCTTATTGACTTTGGTTTTATGATTGGCGTGGTAAATTGAAAGTTCATAAACTTCCGACATAAATGTTTCTACTACTTGTGTTAGGTTGTAGAAAAACCCAATGATTATTACTAAAAAGTCTGTCCGGCGTACAGGGCGCGGAATCCTATCGTTATCGTTCAACACCCTGTACACCTTTCAGTAATTAAGCCTTCTTACCCTTGCGAGCTGTTCCGGCATAACCGAAGTCAACCTTACCGCCTTTAACTGATCCTGCCTTTGTATCAACCTTGATTGGTTGTACTGGAGCTGGAGCGTGTGATCCCTTGTTCATATTTACACCTCCTTCGGTTACGCTGCACCGCCGGTTAGCCCGGCGAGTAGTTGTGCTATATCGGGTTTTTGACCAGCAGCAGGGGCCTGACCAGCTTGTTCTTGTGGAGGTTGCTGCGAGGCAGGAGCGGGGGCCGCACCTGCTGCTGGAAGTTGTGGTCCACCTGCCATCGCCATTTCAGGCGCAGGTGGTGGTGGTTCTGGTGCAAATGCTTTTTCTACGATTGACTCAAGGGATAATCCCTTTTGACGACCCTTAATAACTTCTGCAATTCGTGTAACGATTAGCGATGGGTCTTGTCCTTGCGCTGCAAGCGCCGGGATAGCTTGTGCGTACTGTGCCACTGAGACACGAAGAGCATCACGCATTTCTTCAATATCAACACGTTGTTCCTCTTGTGAGACGTTAAGGTCCATAGGAATCTCACGGCGTACATAGTCACGAGATACTAACTTGTCTGAACGCATCTGTAGCAATGCAATGATTGCACGTGATGGGTCCATACCAGACATAATTCCGTAACGCACATCTACGCCGTACTCGCCTCTGATGTCACGACCAGGTGTGTACTTGAGTACATAAGGTGTTCCGTCTTCAGAACCACGGATTGTCTTTTGTACATTGCTAAATAATTTTTCATCTACCTCGAAGCAGAGTCCAATAAGATCAGCGAACATTCGAGCAAATTGCGATTGTGCTGATTTGATTTGAGTATCAAAACCAGCTTGCAACTCTTGAACGCCACGACCAGTAATAACACTTGCACTGGTATTTCCGGATCTGGTTTCAGGGTAACGAGCGCCAAGCCGTAGTTCACGTTCTAGCACTCCTGACTCTGTAAAGACTCCTGGTGGTAGGTCTAAACCTACACGACGGATGTTCTGTGGCTGAGAAGAACGCATAATTGAATCTGGACCAAGAGCCAGTTCTTGCACATCCTGTGGGATAGCAATAGGTGCTTGGATAGATTTTTCTGCAGCCTGAATCTGAAGGATTGCAAAGCGAGCACGAGCAAGTTGGACTGCCAAGACATCGTCATACTGACCACGTGCTTCGCCGTCAAGAGAAGGTCGCTGTGCTACACGGACCATACACTTACCGATTGGGTTAGGTGTACGTACAAGAGTAAGATTCTGACGCTCTGGCAAGTAGATTAGATCTTGCTCAGCATCGTGGTAGCGCACCATCGTAATCGATGGGCTACCTGGCTGGTAGTTATTTTTCTTCAAGATTGCTTCTGTAAACTCTGGGTACTTGGCAATCAATGTTTCAGCATCAGTGTTAAGAACTTGTGTCAAAGAAACTACACGACCAAAACGGTCTACCTCTGGGTAGCAACCCCAAGGATTAAGCAGGCGCATACGTGGGTTGTTGGAGTCGTAATCCATCTCCACCATACCTACCATCATTCCGTAGGTGTTGTACCAGTCTGCACCTTGATACATCTGTAGCTGCATTTCAGCAACTGAGACGTAGAAGTTTGCAATACGTGTACGAGTATCTGCAGCTTTACGTGCAGAGTCTGAAACCATATTTGTAGCTTCGCAGTTAAATGATGGCAGTGGTGCCATAGCTTCTGCTAGATCTCGTGCTGCAACGTCAATGAAGTTAGCCACGAGTGGCTTTGGATAATCTTCGGAGAACATCGAAGGATAGACCTTAGATAGATCTCCTTGACGCACCGAAAGCACATCACGCATACGCTGGTCGCGTGCAGCGTATTTGGTCTGCAAACGACCTAACTTAGCATTGACTTCTTTTGGTGTTAACACTGGGGTTTGTCCTTACTTAGACTTCTTGTATAATCCTGGGTACTTCTTGTCAATGGCTTTCTTTGCGCCAGTCTCTGCCTTCTTTACACCTGATGGTGATGTGCGCTTCTGAATTGCTTTAATTGCTTCAGGGCCTGTTAGCTTCTTCGCTGCCATTGTTACTCCTTAGATAAATGTTTTATGCTGTTCTGCGATTAACTGGTCAATGTTGACCACTACACGCTTTCGTTTCTCAGCTGATGTAAGAAACGGATTCTTTAGATGGTGTGAGTTGTACTGACCGTAGTTGAGCATCTCACGTGCTCGGATCTCGCAGAACCACAGCGCCATTACTAAGTCTGTCTTACCCTTAGTAGTAGGTGTCCAAGTGATTAACTGTTCAATTAACGCCTTAACGTTTTCAGTTTGGTCACTAGGTAAGTGAATAAGGTTGTCTCTGTGGTGCTTGCCATCGTGTTGCTTGGTGCCGAACAGAGTTGACATTGATGCAACACCAAAGCCTGCATCCCACTTGTTGTTACCTGTATGGTGTTCCCGCAGTAACACTCCGCGTGATGCCAAGTGTTGGCGGATTCCCTCGTCTTGCGTAAGGAATGATTGGAAAGCGTTACGTTCGACGATCCATTCTGACGGGCCATAGAGAGAAGTCCAATTAAAGATTAGGTCACGAATATCGGCTGGGCTTGGTCGCGTGATTTTTATAGCATCTACGATGTAGCGTTTGTTGGTATTGCGATCTACTGCATAACAAATCGCTGCAGTATCACCAATCATCGCAGGATCTAGGCCACAGATAATTGAGTAGCCGCCTAGGTCACGTGGGTGACCAGGGTTACCTGCAACTAAGGGACCGGCCTTACGCATTCCATCAATGGAGCCACGTACACAAACCGGATCAAAGGCTGAGTTCTCAGATACATCTTGCTGTTGATAGACCAACGCCCAAGTCTGGGTATCCATCGCTTGGCGTTCGTTGTAAAGGTTACGTCCAGACCAGCGTGGATATAGGCCGTCTTCATCTTTGTCAGCTTCTTCTTGTCCATCAAATGGAGCATCTGACTTAGGCCACAAGGTAACCCACTTATCAGGGTCTTCATCTGTTTCGAGTAGTGCTGGCATTGCAAGATAGGTCCAAGGGACAAGGCCACCTGGGTATCTATCCTCTTGGCGAAGCTCGCGGTACAAGTCAACGCTTGCTACACGGGTTCCAATAATAATCAGTTTACCTGTTGGGTTAAGACGAGAACGTACGTCCTGGGTTAACCACTTGATCTGACGCTCGAAGTCATTGGCGTTAGATAGAGTCACCGCGTCATCTACGATAATCATATCTGCACGCTTACCGTAGATCTGACCGCCGATACCGACGGCTTCGATGTTCGGATCTTTTTCTGAGGATTCTCTCAGCTCATCACCGAAGGTGACACGGGTAGCCTGCCAAGAGGCTGTCTTAGAGTTAAACCCTACGCCAGCTGCGTACGCACTTTGTAGTTCTTCATAAACTGGGTGTGTAAGGCGTTGCTTGATGGCGTAGAGAAAGTCGGCTGCTAGTCGCTGAGTTTGGGAAACAATCAGGACTCTAAAGTTAGGGTTGCGTGCAACCATCCAGGTTACGTAGTCCACAGTGATTGTGATGGACTTGGCGTGGTTGGGCGGGATGTTGACAAGGATACGGTTATTAGCCAGACCCTTTTCAAACTTCATAGCCGGATGTAGCCAGCCAGGTTCGCGGCCTTCGATCACATCTACGATATTTTTCTGGTGTTCAAAAGTCTGGCTGTGCAGGAAGCGTTTGCGGAATTCGACGAAGTCGATGTCGTGGACATCACCACCTGCAAACTGCTTGTCCTTAAGACCGAGCCGTGTTCGGTCTACCTTGTCTGCAAAGATCTTATCTGTGCGACGGTAGTACTCGTAGGTCTTGATGGATTTGCCAGCAGAAGCCGTGGCGGCTTCGATGGTCATACCTTCTGCTACACAGCCAAGGATAATACGCTTGGCAATATCTGCTGAGTTGTCAGCCACGTAATCTCCTAAAGTTTATGGGGGACGGGCCGAGATCGATTTAATTAGCTGCGTCGGAATATTCGATTAGATGTCTAGCTGATAGAACTATCCCGACTAAAAGCGCCGCTAGCGTCGGGCTTAGCGCCCGAAGGAGCCACAGCGAACTGAGGGGTAAGTTAGTACTCGGCCTAGGGGCCTCGTAAGAGGCGGCCACGGGTCGCAAAGCATACTGCCCCCGCTTTGCTCCCCTACTGTATATAAGGCAGGAAATTTTAGTGATTTCCCGTTTTTGAAATGTGACGTTAGTCACATACAGTAAAACCGCAGGTCAGAGCTATATTGGGGATTTCACTTTAGTCGAAATATTTATTTGGGGAGTACAGGGACCCCGCGCCTGCAATTCAACAACCCGGGGTAGGTTTTCCACAGCCCTGACGGTTATCCACAGCACCGGTCTGCCCTGTGGATAAGCCTGTGGATAAGTATTTACAAGAAAGATAGGGGACGACTACCCCACCGGCTACCCTTTCTCTCCACTCTCTCCCATTTAATAACCGCCTAACCTTGCCGGCTCTCCACCCTTGCCGGCGCCGATGCCGTCCCGATGTCGCCCGATGTTGTCCCCTTGCCCCTCCTCTTACCGGTCAATCTCTCACCTCATAAGCCGATGACCCCGCCTGACTTTTGGAGGTATTAGATCCGGCTCCTAGATAACCGGCTCACCCTCAACACCGGCAGACCTAGCCGGTGAGCTACCTACCGACACGCCCTAAACCCTTTCCGGTTATGGCTTGACACTATGGGGCAGAGTACGGCACAATAGAGGCGTGGGAATCACTTACCTATCAATCCCACGAGGAGACTAACTAAATGGCTACTACATTTCATTTAGGCGATTGTATGCAAGCTTGCAATAAATGTATGGAGAATTACCACTCAACAATTGAGGGCGTATGCCCTATGTGTTACACCGACTTAACCAAGGAGAATAACTAATGACTAACACAATCGACACCCGCACAATCACCGCGCAACAATTCGCAGATGATTTTCTTTTGGTAATGATGAATGACTACGAGGCATACAGCGAGCTAATGGACGACACCAAAAAGAGCGAGTCAATGGTGGAGCTATCCGATAAATTGCGCGAAGAGTACGAGACACTCACCGCCCAAATTGTCGAACTAGTGGAGGAAAAGGTTAGCCCTATTGCTAGCCTGTTAGTTGCTCAACTATTACAGGGGCAAGGCTCACTACCTTTTGACCTAATCGCCAAGCAACTACGAGAGGAGGCTAACTAATGATTTACTTAATCAAGCGGGACGGCGTAGAGATTAAGCGGGTAGAGAGTGAGCTTGCTGTGGTGGTGTATTTCCACCGGTCACACCCTTACTCTATGAGCCACGCCCTAAAGTATGAGGGCTATTCGATAGAGGAGGCGGGAGAGTGATTACTAAGCGAGGCAAGAGGGCGCGGGCGGTGGCGATAGTTGCGGGCGTAGCTGTAATTCTATGGGTGTCCTCCTCGTGGTGGTGGGTAGGTATCGGCTCGCCTAAAGCAGACTTTATCGGGTGGTGTATCGGGTCAATGAGTGAGTGCGTGGGAGATTTTACTAGGTAGGCGACTATCCTTTCCCGCGATAGCGGGAGAGGGTGGCCGGTACCTAGACCGGAGAAACAAGGGTTAGACGATGACGATTGAAAGAGTGGCACATAGCGGAGCTTATGTAATAAGCGAGCTAACAGGCGAGGGCGCGGGAGATTACCTATTCACCCGCACCTATTACGGCTACACGCTACGCGAGGCTAAGGCACAATTTAAGATCGCACTAGAGGGAGAGGGAAAGTAAATGGCTACTTTTATTACTACAGCTTTTACTGTGCAACAGTTAAAAGACATCAACTCTGCACTTATTAACGATACGCAAGGCACTCACGGCGACGAGAGGAGTCTGCGCCTAGATACTTTACAGAAAAAGGTATCTGCATACATCAAAAGAGCGGGAGAGGGTAAGTAAATGACAGTATTTAAGACACTAAAAGAGGCTATCGACTCTATCGGTTATGGGTTGTGCTCACTATGTAAGGCAGAACACGAGTTCCCTAATGTCAAATGCGATTTAATGGACGAGAGAGAGGGAGAATAATGAGCATTGAAATTAAAGGCGTAACTAAAGATGAGACGGCATACGATAAGTATGTTCAATTCACTTATGCGGGAGAGAGCTATTCAATCCTCCTCCATTGGGATAAGTATGACGGATACGATCTTACTTTTACCAAGGTTGATGAGACTTATACCACGATTGATGACCCTGAGTGGGCTATCAACTGGGAAGAAAACAATGATGAAAGTCTTGCTTACACACTAGACGGTTTAACTGATGAGGTATTGGAGGCGAGTTACTTATGATCGAACTAAGCGAAACTATCTACCGCATAAGTATTCGAGAGTTTGAGGACTTAGAGAGCGAGAGCGAGAGAGCGTGGATAGTAGATCTACTAGACACTAATGGCAGTTGCATAATTGAGGGAGCTGGCGTAGCTGATACCTTAATGAAGGCTATGGGGGAGGCTGGCAAGGCTATCACCTTGCACTTAGCTGATGAGTGGTTGATGGCGAGGGCAGACCTATGAAAGATAAGTGGTTAGTAACGCTAGAGATAGACACTTACGACGGAGATCCACGCTGGTGGGATTGGACAGACCTAGTAGGGGACGAGTGCAAGGTAATCAGTAGCGACTTTAAGGGTCGCGTACTACCAACAGAAGGAGAGGACGAGTAATGAATAACGATTTAGTCCAATGTGACTTTTGCGGTGAGTGGTATGAAAACGAGAGCGAAGGAGAGGGTAATGAGTAAGTGTCCAACCTGTCACCGCTGGCAAGGCTATCAATGCCCTGTTAATTGTGGAGAGTTTAATTCTGTTGGTGTATGTGATAACTGTGGACTAAAGCATAAGGGAGGAAGCAAGTGAATAGAGAATACTTAGAGGCAAAGTTTGATCTGTGCATCAATGAGGCAGAGAAGGACTTACAGCAGGAGGAGATAGCGCGAGCTATTGCCAACCTACGCAGGGCTAACTCTGCCCTGTCGCAGCTATTCGGGTTCGAGGAGGAGAGTGATGAGTAAATACACGATTACAGCTGAGGTAGATCAAGAGTGGTTCGATACGCTAGGTATGCTTACCCGCCACCAAGATGGGTTTGTATGGATAAAGGTAGAGAATGAGAGCGAGAATGAGTAGAGAGTTTATTACTAAGGCGCACTATCCAGACAGTATTGCTTTGATACTGGAGCGACATACATCTAGTTATGGGCTATGCACAGAGTGCAGCTCGTTCAGTACCTACATCCCCTACCCTTGTCCAATAGTTAAGGAGGCAACAAGTGAATAACATCTATACCATACACCCAAAGAAGTCTGATCTGATCCTACTGTATGAGGTAGTGGACGAGAACGGAGATACAGAGTGGGGAGGCGAGAACGCTGAGCATTGTATGCAATGGCTAAGCCTTGCACCTAGTAACAGTAGAGTGCTGGTATCTGCGTGGGATAGTGATGAGGAGGATGCTCATCTAGTGGGGCAGACTATAGACATCACCGCAATAGTAAGGGCAGCTAGCCTATGACGGAGGATACTGTTAAGTGTAGTAGGTGTGAAAGTGATACACCGGAGTCAGAGATTATGGAAGTCCACGCTTGGTGGTTATGCGGTATCTGTTATGACGAGGTATGAGAGAGGGTAAAGTATGATGTATGTATTAGGTCTGCTAGCGGTAATGCTGGTAGCATACGCGCTTATAGTGTGGGAGGACAAGATCAATGGAGAGTAAAGAGGTTAGTGGCAAGCAAGCAATTCATTACCGCAATTACCGGAGAGCAAGAGACAAGGCACTAGTTCGCCTAGCTCACCTGTATCCAGACACATACAAGCAACTGCTTGATGAACAAAGGAGTTTTGATGAGCAAGAGGGCAAGACTTGGGTTATTGGTACTAATAGTAGGCTTACTGTGGGCGTTCATACCAGAGCGAACAACACACCTGCCTTTGGAGATCCCGCAGATGCGGGAGAGGACGAAGGCTACGATGGAGGAGAAGCGTGAGAACAAGGCACTTGCAGTTAGTTACGCCAGGGCACTCGGTTACGACAAGCGAGAGAGAGCGTGTCTCGTCACCCTATGGACCCGTGAGTCCCGCTTCGACCACCTTGCTCGCCCAAGAGACTCTTCGGGCAAACCAAGAAGCACAGCTTTCGGAATTGCTCAGCTCCTTAGAGAGCGTAGTGGAGAGCCTGAACTACAAATCCTTCACGGCATACGATACATTGGTCATCGCTACGGAGGGAGTGCGTGTCGCGCTCTCAGCCATAGTGACAGAAGAGGATGGTACTAAACTATGAAACTTGTATTAGATCCTGCTTCATCAATGAGATCGTTCTACTTTAACAAGACAGATGAGCGAGTGGTATTCGGTGATATTCGTGAGGACGAGACACACCTACTCACTAATGGTCAGACAATTAAGATTAAACCAGATGAAGTTATGGACTTCAGGGCAATACCTTATCCAGATGAAACCTTTGAAATGGTGGTGTTCGACCCACCACATATGCTAAGACTTTCAGAGAAGTCTTGGATGCGTAAGAAGTATGGAGTATTAGACAGTGAAAACTGGCGAGATGATTTGACCAAAGGTTTTGCTGAGTGCTTCAGAGTATTAAAGACTAACGGAACACTGGTATTCAAATGGAATGAAGTATCTATTCCATTAAAAGAAGTGCTGGCTCTTACCCCCCCCCAATATAAGCCAGTTCTTGGACACCCTTCGGGTAAGAGGATGGGTACTCACTGGGTATTGTTCCTAAAGTAGATGTGCTAGGTTTTTAACCCTTTCCTAGCAAAACAAAAAGCCCTCGCCGTAACTGGCGGGGGCTTCTTGCTAGCACTCAACAGGCGGGTGCCTGTCAGTACTCTAAGATTATCAGATAGGTTTCATAACTACAACTGCCGATGGGAACGGAGCGGAATTACGCTGGTCCCCAAACTTGAGACGACCTCTAATGAATTCGATTTGATGCGTAATGCAATGCTCGTGCCACCAGGAAGTGTCAGTTCGGGAGGGAACCAGCAATACCACTGTGCATCCCTTCTTGCTTTCAGCTTCTGCTTTAGCAACCCAATCTTTGATCGTGCGTCCGTAGGGTGGGTTAAGCCACACGTTCCCACCGTTACTATCGCTAGCCCAGTCATTACGAAACGCATCTCTACGCGCTGACTCAGGATGGTCGGGGCCGTACCAGTTGTTGGGTACGAGAGTGGATGATTGCAACGCTGCTGCGTCCAAAGAAAAATTAAACGTGTTGTTGTATCGCTCGAAGAAAGCACGTGGTGTAGTCCACGTATCATCGTTGGAGGTTTTGTAAGTATCAGTTTTGTAGAACCCTTCTGTCATAGCTTACGCAACCACACTTGTCCATTAACTATTAGGTTCTCAAACTTACCCTGGTAGCGGTGGATAAATAGATTAACACCCAGCTTAGGTGCAAGGTGGGCAGGTAGTTGTGAACCCCACTCGTAATCATCGAAGGCGAGGATGCCGTTAGGCTTGAGATACTGCCAAGCTAACTCAGCATCTATCAAAGCTGAAGCTGCTGTGTGGTCTGCATCTACATAGACAAAGTCATACTCAAAACTATTCTTTAACAGGTAGTCAACTGTGGTCATCTTATTCTTAGATGCCCTGCCCTTGATCTTGGCATCGTAGACCGACTCAACTTCTGAGAAGTCCATCTTCTTATGCACCTCTTCATCGCTACCCTGCCAGGTATCAACGTCAATGAGTATGGAGTTCTTACCAGTCAGTACGTTGTTAAGCATCCATAGGCTAGCATCACCGGTGTATGCACCAAGTTGCAGGAAGGTCAAATTATCTTGACCCGCTAACGGAATTAGGAACTGCTCGAAGTTAGGCTTAGCTGTGATACTAAACCAATCAGGAAACTTATCCGCCGTTGACATAGAAACCTCCACCTTTGAACTGCACACCTGGCGCATCATAGATGCGGTTCATAGTAACGTGACACGGCACACAAGCAGGTGGCTTGGGTGTTTCGTGGATACTGCGCTCAACAGATAGCACTGCTTGGCACTGTGGACATTTGTAGTCATAGATCATCTCTACGTTCCTTTCGCACTAGCTTAGCGCCAACGACGCTTGGTGCTTTCTCTTTGATTAACTTCTCTACCTCGTGAGACTCATAGCCATACATCATACAAAACATAGCAGTTCTATAAGCCCAAAGACTTTGTAATTGTTTTGCTTCATACATCAACTGAATTAACTCGTTAAGCTCTTTGTCTTCCTCGTTAATGTTTTCAATTAGTTTGTCTACGTTCACAACTGCACCGCCTCATCAATCGGTAAGTAGCCTACTAATTTATCAATCTTATTGTTGCGTGAGAACTCAGTGGTCGCTGGCATCCTATGCGTTAGCCACTCAGGTTCAGGTACATCCATCAGGTCAAAAGAAAAGACACCCTTCGGTGTCGAGTTGATGTAGAACGGGATAAGATCTCGCTCAGCAGCCTGCGTTATCAGCTTGCGATACTTCATCTCTTCAATCAGCAAGGTATCGTAGTGAGTGTAACGACACTTGAGTTCTATGTAGTGGCTAGCGCTAAGGCTGATGCAGTCAAAGGCATCATAGATACCAGGTGCCTTCTCTAAATCTGGATACAAACTAGATTTAAGATAGTCGAACAGGTCTTGTTCTTTCATTGCCACGGACTGGGGCCTCCGAGCTGTTCGATTAGTTTACGCATAGCGTTGTTGCATCTGCGATCTGCGGTAGATACTGCACACTCCATCACTGCTGCAATCTGTTGCAAGGTTGCACTCTCGTGGTGGCGTAGGCGTAGCAGTGTCTGCTCATCTACATCTAGTGATAGGTATGCACGCTTGATGTCAATGAGAGTAGCAAGTAGGTTGCCACCTTCTGCTGGACTAGACTTACCTTTAGGTTGTCCATCCTGCACCATCTGTTGTACCTGTTCTAATACTGTGCCATCAATGACTGATGCAATAACAAAGGGTAGTAACTGTCCGATACCAGCTGACTCGTAGTAAGCCTCATCTGTAGTCTGATAGCCAGACTTAGATGCCTTCTCCTTGCGAGCATAGCGTTCTGCAACTCTCCGCATCTGATAGGCAATGCGTTGCTCGTTGTACTTGCGTCGCTCTTCATTCTCTTCACTCAACTGCTCAGTGATGTAAGCATTGCGTGTCATAGCCCAAGCCATACACTCTTGCTTGATGTCATCACGTTCTACATAGTTCTTATACCTGCGATAGATAGTTCCAGCAACGCTAGGTACCAAGTCGTAAACGACTGGATGTAGTTCAGTCATCAGTTGTCACCGCACCATTCGTGGTTGCATTCGCAACCCTTTGCTGCAAGCCTGTCGTGTAACCATTGCCAACGTTTCTCAAACCTAGCAATACGTTTGGCTTCTTTGATGCCTGCCAATCGTGCTGCCTCTAACTCTGCTTTACCTTCAGGTGTCTGCTCATAAGCCTTACGCTTCTTGTCTGCTTCAAGCCATTGATTAAACCTGATATCTTCTGCAATACCACGTAGCAATGGGGTATCCCAACCAAGTTGGCCATACTGTGTAAGAGTTACGTTTACATACTCATCTTGTTCTGTCTTTATAGTATGTTCTTCTGTCTTCACAGTATCAAGTATGCGTTGGGTTTCTGCGTCTAATGCTTTAGCCCAAGTTGGCTTAGAGTTATCAGTCATTATCCTGCACCTCTGGCCACACGCCATCGAGTACCATCATTGCAATAGCTGAGTAGTTCAATAGATCTAAGAATGAATCACGCAAGGACTCGTTGCTTGGCTTAACGCCAGAGTCAAGAAGGTTATTGATGCGAGCTATCTTGTCCCACATACGTACACGCAGACCATTAAGTGGTCCACCTGGTGAGTGAGCAATGTTCTTTGGGCCGTAGTCGTGATGTTTACGCACCAGTAGATTGCCAGCCTGATCCATAATGCGCCAGACATCTGCGATAAAAGCTGCATCTATCTTGTCTGTATAGGTCGAATCAAGAGTGTCTCGGTTTCCGTATTGATCTCTAGGATCTGGAAGCCCATATGCTGCAAAGTCTGTACCATCTGTTGCCATTCACTCTTATCCAATCTGCTCACCTACTAGCAAAGCACGTGTGGCATCTGCCCCGTGTGCTAGGTAGTAGTCGTTGATGTCCATACCTGGTGGTAGTGTAACAATAACTGAGTTCATTACCTCATTAGCCACGCGCTTAGCAAACTCAGCGCCAGGGTTGGACCCATCCTCTTTGATGTCGTTGTCTCCGACAACATAGATAGTTTCGTAACCATTAAATAGTTTCGGAAAGTGTGGCTTCCAAGCAGCAACCCCTGGCACACCCACTGCTGGAATACCAAGCACACCGCTAGTAATGACTGCATCTAACTCACCTTCACACACCACGATATGTGGTGAGTCAATGGTGATGTCACATACGTTATACAGGTGTGCCTTCTGCCCAGTAGGTGAGCCGTACTTAGGCTTGCCGTCATCTATGCGTCTGAACTTAAAGCCCACGCAACTACCACTGGCAGTGATGTATGGAATAGACAGCCAACCCTCGTGCATCTCGTGTCCATTGTGTGGTTCAGTAACTGTACCTAGCTGGAACTTAGCTGCAACTAATTCAGATATCCCACGTGCGGCTAGCACGTCTAGCACCTCTGGACTTATTGCCTGTGCGTATCGCTGCGCCGCTTCCAGCAGCAATTTCGACTGCACGTTTGAGGCCATCTATAAACTCCAAGTTCTCTAGGATGCAGACTATGTTGACTGCATTGCCACCTTTACCGCAGGTCTGACAGTAGTAAAGGTTGGTATCTACGTTCATTGAGGCAGATCTATGTGAGTCATTGTGCATCAAGCACTTGACTCTTATCTCACCGGTGCCACCTCGTACTTCACCGCCGAAGAAACTTACGATTGGTTCTATTGGGATTGTGTTTGCTTGGACTCGGTTACTCTTGTGTGACCTGGACCAGTCTTGTGTTGACATACGCACCCCTTGAAGTCGCACTTACCGTGCCAGTGTGAGGCACGCTTGAAGTGGTTGTCTCTATTCTCAGCTCCACCTTTAAGACAGTTCTGGCAAATCATTCTTAGCCTTCTTAATAGCATCAGCCATAGCTGCTTCGTATACTTCTTGATTTTTGTCATACAAATCAACCACTTCTTCAACTACCTCTGGTAGTTCCTGCTCGACTGGCGCTTGCCATAGTTCTGTTGTTGTAATTTCTCCACCTGGTACTGGCATTATTTCTTCTCCTTTAACCATTGATTTAAGTTTTGTATTACCCAAGCATCTTCGATGCTAGCGTTGCGACGCTTAACCACAACATAAGAAAGAGGGACTTCCCCAAGACCTCTAGCCTTTGCGTAGTTAAGCGCCTCAACCTGTGCTTCTCTCCAGAACTCAGGCAACGATAGCGTCTGTCTGTTCTTGAGTTCAAGGATGTAGGTTTCTCCGGATATGATGACAACCATATCGCCCTCATCCTTGGCCCCAGCCTTAGTCAAACGTTCTGCCATAACTCCCGCACCGCGTAGCCATTTCATTACGTCTGTCTCGAACTGAGAACCCTTGCGTCCGTTCTTATTCGCCATCTAGCTTTACCTTGTTGACTGCATAGACTTGAACGCCATCTTCTTCTTTAACTTCAACGATACCTGCTTGGATAAGTAGCGATGCAAATGCAGCAAAGTCCTTCTCCAGTTTCTGCATTCGGTTCTTTACATACTGCATCTCTGTATTAGCCATTGTTGATCCACTCTCCTCGCTCTACGCAAACACGATACGGCATATTAGATTTAGTTGCTGCGTTATATGACCACTGTGTCTCGTACTTAGCGCAAGGACCTTGTGATTCTTCTTGGTCAGTTAAATACATACCACCAGCAAGAATACCAATGAGAACTATTACCGATACAACACCCCAACGCCAGTCTTCGTTTTCTATTGCAAGGAATAATGTTCCAAGCAATGCGCCAAAAACAACAACAGTAAGTGTTGCCACCAAGATATAGCTAGCCATTGTTCAACTCCTTCTCAATAGCCTGAATAGTTGAACAAGGATAATGCGAACCATCTACCCTGCACCTTGCTGGTCCGCCGTATTCTTCAGGCTTATGCAATTCCACTACTGCACGAAGGGCATCAGTCACTACAAATCCGTATCCTTCTGCATAGGTT
>ERZ869925.428-NODE-428-length-32022-cov-10.692057_pt1 | contig 32022 bp, 47 predicted proteins | sample MGYA00579311_ERZ869925 | MGnify/ENA primary metagenome ERZ869925 (study PRJEB32216, sample SAMN09231817) | wastewater metagenome | place: USA: Maryland | collected 2016-07-30 | study: EMG produced TPA metagenomics assembly of the PRJNA472060 data set (Reclaimed...
GCCGCATGAGCGCCGCCGGAAGCCGCCACATGGAGCGCGTCGCGGGCCTGCCCTGCTGCGTCTGTGAGCACATGGGCCGGCCGCATGTGTACGGCGTCCAGGTGCACCACATCCGCGAGGGACAGGGCGCGGCGCAGAGGGCGGATGACATGCTGACGATTCCGGTCTGCTACGAGCACCACTTGGGGGCCAGCGGCATCCACGGCCTCGGGCGCAAGGGGTTTTATGCGCGGTACAAGGTGGACGAGCTGCAATTGCTCGCGCGAACACTGGAGAAGCTAGAGCCATGAGCGACAAGATGCCGGACGCGTGGATTGTTCCGTCGGCAAGCGGCGATGGCTACCTTTGCACGCTTTCACACGTGAACTTGCCCGGATGGAACCGCTACGTTCCCGCCGCCCGCATCGCCGAGCTGGAGGCCGAGCTTGCCGCCGAGCGTTGGCGGCGGGAGGATATCCGCGCGAACGAGCGCCGTGCGTTGCGCGAGAAGTTGATCTGCGCGGCGCTGACGGGTCTGATGGGACAAACCTCAGCGTCGGAAACGTGGTACGCGGAACGCGCGATTTCGCAGGCCGACGCCGTGCTCGCCGCACTCGACAGGGAGGCCGCCAAGTGACCGACGACGAGATCGACGCCGCGATCCGCGCGCTCGCCGACTGACGATGCTCCTGGCCCTCCACGAAGCCGCCGTACTCTGATGCGCTACCTCTCCCTGTTTTCTGGCATTGAGGCGGCGAGCGTCGCGTGGGAGCCGCTCGGCTGGACGCCGGTCGCGTTCGCGGAGATCGAGCCGTTCCCGTGCGCGTTGCTCGCGCACCGATTCCCGGCCGTCCCGAATCTCGGCGACGTCACGCGAATCACCGAGGAGCAGATCGCGTCCCTCGGGCCGATCGACGTCGTCATCGGCGGATCGCCGTGCCAAGACCTTTCGGTCGCCGGGAAGCGAGCGGGCCTGCGCGGCGAACGCTCGAGCCTCTTTCACGAACAGACGAGGATTTTCGATGCAGCTCGATCTTTTTGCGGCGCCCGCTGGCTCGTCTGGGAAAACGTCCCCGGAGCATTCTCAACGCACGGCGGCCGCGACTTTGCTCGAGTGGTTGGCGACATGGCAGGATGCGAGCTCCCTGTCCCCGACGACGGATGGGGAACGGAGGGCGTGGCGCTGGGTCGCAACGGACTCGTCGAGTGGGCTGTGCTTGACGCGCAGTTCTTCGGAGTGGCGCAGCGGCGCCGTCGTGTGTTCGCTATCCTCGACGTTGGAGCGTGGGCCGATCGACCGCCGGTACTACTTGAGCCCGAAAGCCTGCGCGGGAATCCTCCGGCGCGCGGAGAGGCGGGGCAAGAAACTCCCGCCCGCACTCTCAAAAGCTCTGACGGAGGCATCGACCGAGAGGACGGGCATAGCCTGATCGCGCACGCGCTCGACGCCTTTTCGTCTGGCCGCGCGACGGAGGACGGAACTGGTCGAGGCGTTCCGCTCACCGCGCACTCGCTGCGCGCCGACGGCTTCGATGCGAGCGAGGACGGCACCGGGCGCGGCACGCCGCTCGTGCCGGAGGTCGCGCCGACCATGCGCGCCGGCGGCAACCGTACCGGCGGACCGCCGGGCACCGATGTCGACACCTGCGACTCGCTTGTGCCAGAAGTCGAGCCCGCGCTGACCGCCTACTTTGAGCGCCAATCGCCGGGCCACAATCGCGAATCGGCGGGCCACCTAATCCCCACCGCCTTCGCGCAGAATCAGCCGCTCGTCGCTTTCTCCGAAATTGCCGATCCGGTCGCCGCCAATCAGGCGCGAACCTACACGCGCGAAGGGAGCGGAAATTTCCGCGTTTCGAATGTAGCGCATACCGCGTCCGCAGTGCGCCGCCTCACGCCGCGCGAGTGCGAGCGCCTGCAGGGATTCACCGACGACTGGACGCTCGTCGAGCATCGCGGCAAACCCGCCGCTGACGGCCCGCGCTACCGCGCGCTAGGGAACAGCATGGCGGTGCCGGTGATCCGGTGGATAGGACGACAAATCGAAGCCGCGATCCGCGCGCTCGCCGACTGACGATGCTCATGGCCCTCCACGAAGCCGCTGCGCGCTACTGCCCCACCTGCCACGACTGAAGGGCGCGGTAGAAGTCGTAAACGTCCCCGCCGTTCTTGTTCAGGTACCAGCGCCGCAGCTTGGCGAGGTCGCGCCCGCCGTGCGTGCTCACCTTGAACAGCTCGGCCGGAGTCATCGCGTCGAACAGTTCCTTTTCCGCGTCGGTAGGATCCCACTGGGGACGCCCGCCAAATTCAGCCTTCAGCTTCTTGCCGTCGCCTTGCGCCATGCCTGTTCTCCTAGATCAGTTTGCCGAGCACTAGCCCGACGATGAACGCGACGATTACCGCCGTCGCCTTGCGGTGTTCGCTGGCCCAGTCAAGGGCCGCTTGAATGTGCTGCTTCAGTCTGTCCATTCCTGATTGCCTCATAGGCTGCGACGCACGCAAGGTGCTTATCCTCGGCGTCCCTGTACGCCTCGGCCGCGTTGATGGCGAACTCCAGCCAATCGGTTAGGGTTGTTTCGGCAGGCCCGGCGGCGTCGGGAACGGCTTGGCCGGGGCCGCTATCTCCGGCGGGAGGGGCGGTATTGTTGGCAATACTGGCAGCGTCGCCGAGCACGCGGAGAGCATCAGGAGAAACGACAAGATGAGCGCGATCAGTATCAGATCGAATGCGTCCCGCCCGCTCACGAACTCCCGCCACTGCATCCGTTCTAGCCCGAACCACCTCCACATAGCGAACCTCCACGCGGTTGATCGCCTCGGCCCACAGGAGCGCCAGCGCCGTCGCTCGCGCCTGAGCAATCCCAATTTGGGTACGAGCGTTCCCAAGTTGGGTACGTTGCTCGACGCACGCGCTGTTACACCAATTGTCAACCCTGTGCCAGCCGTACCACGCGAGAGCTGCAACGGCGATGAACGGCAGGGCGCGCAGCAGGAGGGGGAGTAGGAAGGCCATTAGTCGGATTCGCGGTCTTTGCGCGCCCACATAGCCCCGCCACCGGCCGCGAGGATCAGGCCGATGCCCGTCCCGAACGCGGTCAGGTCGAACGTCTCGCCGCGCCAGACGACGGCGTAGACGGTTAGCCCCATGCCGACGACGAGCGCCGCCGCCGTCCCCACGCGCACCAGGTCATAGACCCGGCTATCGCGGTCGGCCGTGAGAATGTCGCGCAGGAAGCTCATGCGGCGTTCACAATTTCAGTCTGTCCACGAAACATGACCGTCTTTGAATCCGCCGCCATCATGTGCCGCGTGGCGACGATGGTAGTCATTTCATTCCCTCTCCGGCGGCGGCGTCCATCGAGAAGTGCTTATTGAACTTGTCCAAGTCCTCGACGGAGTGAATGCGCGCCGAGAACCATCCGCCGCAATTGGCGCAGACCAGCACGCCGGGCAATTCGGGAAGCTTCACCAGCTCGGTATCAACGCACTTGCAACGCTTGCGCGGCTCGGTCATGGGGTATTGGAGTAGTCCGCATCGGTGAACATCTGGCGCTCGGCAGCGCGACGCTTGACGAGGCCGGGGACTATCCGGCCGTTGTCGCGGCACCAGCGGGGGAATTCCTCTGCGGCCGATCCGAAGTCGCCGGAGTTCAGTCGCCGCAGGAGAGTAGAGGTCAGGAACGCGCCTACGCCGATGTTGTAGGCCAGCGAGGTCAGCGCATCCATCTCGTGCTGCGCGAGCGTTACCGCAATGCCGTGGTCAATGGCGTGCCAGCACTCATCAACCTCGGCCTCTAGCCAATCGTTCGCCATCTCGGCGCTGCAAACGTCGCCGGGCTTCACGCCATGAGTGTGGCCGTATCCAATCGTCCACACGCCGCCGCCGTCGTCGTAGGCTTCCAGCGCGGGCCTGCCGCCGGGCAGCCCCTCCCACGCCTTCAGGAAGTGCAGCAGCGATTCCGACGGGCGCATTACTGCCGCTCGATGAGTCTGTCTAGCTTGTCGTTGATGCGCGTGAGCTTGTCGTCGATGTTGCCCAAATCGCCCTTTGTCGCGTATGTCTTGGCGGCCTCGACCTTGTGCGCGGATAGATCGGTTTCCAGTTGCCGGATCGCCGCGTAGAGTGTGCGAGCAACCCACCCCAGGGCCGCGCCAGCAAGCCCCAGCGCGGTGTTAATGAGGCTCTGCAGGTCCATTTGACGGCTACCCCCGAGAAGCGTAGAAACCACGGTGGCGGGCAACAAAAAGCCCGCACTGGGCGGGCTTACGGATACACAAGACTTTGCGCGGTTGACGGCCAACCTAATCGCCCCGGTCTTTTGGGCGTCGGTCTTGGCTGTTTGCTTATGGGCGATTCGTCGCCTTTTCCCTCGCGCCGAGAAATACCTGTTCGGCCCCTCGCCTTATCGCAGCTACCTTATCGGTAGGCTGATAGGCCGCCAAGTCCGAGCAGTCCTCCAATACGCCGCATCGCTTCGGGGTTCTCGCCCGCACTAGCCAGCAGGCGCTCTGCCAGCGGCATGGCGTAGCTCGGCGACTTCACCATAGCCTTTTGATACGGCGACGACAGCAGGCCGGAACGGATTAGCGGGCGAGCGAGCGGGAGGGCGGCGGTCAGCGGGTTGCCCGACGCAACGGCGGCCCCTGTGCCAAACATGGCATCCAGCGGCGACAGCCCCGGCATACTGGAATTGACGTTCTGGACGGCCTTCGGGAAGGCTTCGGCCGTCTTGCCAATGGTCGCCAGTTCGCCGGTCAGCGGGCGGCCCTTCATGAACTCGCGCCCGATCTTCGACGCGACCACCTTGCCGGTGGATTCCTCCAGCGCCTTCTCGACGGTGTAGGACTTGGCGATTAGCTGACGGGCGCGGCGGAACACTTCCAGCGCGCCCTCGTCGCCGGCCTGCGCAAGACGGCGCTCCAGCAAATCCTCTAGCGCGTTCTGCGCCCCAACCTGAACGCGGCCGAGCGCGACCTTTTCCGGGTCCATATTGGTGATGTTCTTGAACCCGTCGTGACGCAGGCGCTTGACCAGTTCCACGATAGTCGAACTGCTGAACTGGTCGCGGTTGAGATCGGACAGCAACGCATCGACGGCGGCGTTCTTCTGGCTCGGAAACTCGTTAATGAGCGCCTTGTATTCGCCGGCGACTCCGTTCATGGCCGCGCGCAAATCGTCGTCAGCCGAGACGACGCCGAAGTTCTTGACCGCTTGGTAGACCTGCCCGGCAGCCGATCGGACGGTGCCGATGGCCTCGCGCGTAAGCGGCACATCCTCGGGCAGCGAAAGCGCCTGCTTCGCCAGCTTGGTAGTCACTTCCTGATTCTTGATGGCCGCAGCCTGCCCGGTCTGAATCTTGCCCGAGATGCCCTCAAGGACGCGATTGACGATCCCCGGCGACGTAGGGGCCGCCTGCGTCGGCGGGATCACATAGCCGGCCGCCTGCGCCTCGCGTAGCGTGGCATCGCGCACGGCGTTCTGCGCCTTCTCAGAGGCCAGCCCGGCGCTCTTGCCGGCCGCCCTGCTGGTGAGCGCGTCGGCGATCTTGCCGCCCACGAACTGACCAGCTTTGCCGGCCCCATAGGACAGGGCGGCGCGGCCCGCGCGCTCGCCCATCGTGCCGGGATCCATGCCTGCCATTACCGCCATGCCGACCGGGTTGACGGTCGCGGCAGAGGGGGCGACGCCGCCGAGGAAGGCGGCCGTCGGATACGCCTTCTCTACCTTCGCAAACTCGGCCTCGTTGTTGGCAAGTTGCTGCGGGTCGATGGTCGGAGGCGGGGCCATGCCGAGAAATTCGCCCGTCTTGTCGATGGCCGAACGAATGGGCGCGGGGACAAGCTCGCGCAGGCCGGACGCGGCGCGGTCAAGCGCATGACCGGCGGCAATGTCGAACGCCTGGACCGGGCCGGATACGTCGGGGTCGCTCTTGGGCGCGGCCGGCATGTTGGCCTGTGCATAGGCGATGATCTGATCCTGCGTCGCCCCCTCGGGCGCATTGACGCGGAACTTGCGCCCGTCCGGCGACGTAACGTCAAAGGTCGGCATTTACTTGACCTCGGTGATAGACCACCCGCCGCCGCTCTTTTGCGCGTCGGCCTTGCCGGTGTAGTTCGTCAGGCCAGCGCTGATCGACATGGCACGTTCGGCCGCGCGGCGCGACTCGGCCTTCTGCTTGATGACGGCCGCCGAGTCTCCCGGCTGCGGGAAGTAGGTGATGATTTCGTCTTGCATTTCCTTCGGGCCGATGACCGCGCCGGATTCCTTCCGCAACTTCGCGCGCACCCAGTCCATTTGGGCTTGCCGGTAGAGCGGTTGCTGCGGGGTCACGATGGAACCGACTCCTTTGGCAATGGGTCCAAGCGCGCCGCCAACAACAGGAAGATCGCCAATGCCCTGCGCAATTCCTTCGCCCATGCCAGGCGTGTAGCCGCCTGCCTCGAGGTCGCCAATGATTTTGTTTGACGCCTGCATCCGCTCGAGGAAGCCACGCGACAGCAACTGAGCGTCGGACGGCTTGCCGCCGGTCACGGAGGCGGCCTGACGGTCGGCCGCGTCCTTGCCCTGCTGATACCCGAACTTCTCGCGCTCCAGCCCCAGCCCCGCCCATCCGCGCGCGCTCGCGTCCTTCTGCGCCGGGTCCATCGTCATGGCGAACGACGTACCCGGCTTGGTCGTGAGCTTGTCCACGAACGTCTTGGCGCCGCCGGTATCTACGAGCGCCATGTCGGGCGGCGGGGCGATACCCTCGGCTGCGCGGTATCCGCCCTTGTTGCTGAACTGCGCATATACCGGCTTGCCATCGGGGCCGATGGACACTTGCGGGCTGGTGGAGTACGTCCCCTCGATGGCGTCGGCAATGTCGGCGAGCTTCTTCGCGCCCTCGACGTTCCCGCGCGCAGCGTAGAACGCCGCCGCCTTGCGGTATTGCTCCACCTGGCTAGGCGGCTTAACGGCCGCGGCATTGGCCGGCGTAGGCCCGCCCGGCCCCATCGCGGCGAGGTTCGGCCCACCCGAGAAGATCGACCCGAGCTGCTGTTGATCCTTCGCCGCCTGTTCCTTCGCCGAGTCCTTGTCCGCGAGTTCCTGCGCCATCATGCGCTGCTTGAGCGCAACCATCGCATCCTGCGCGGCGCGATCATGCGAACCTTGCATGGCGTCGTAGGCCAGCAGGCCGCCACGGGACAGCCCCTGCTGCCAGTTGCGCCCGCCGAGCAGGCCAGCGCCCAGCCCGGCGAGCGCCTGCCACATGGCCTGCTTGCGCGCCTGCTCCTGGTTCGGCTGGAGCATCGACAGGTATTCGTCGAACGTCGGCATCGTGTCTACCCCCGCTTTCTACCGCCCGGCGTACCAACCCATCCGCTGAACCTGTTGCCCGGCGAGACATAGGGACTGCCGTTGCGCATCCACTTGCCGCCCCCCCAGTTGACGCCGGCAAGGTCGCGGTTGTTCAGGCCCTGCTTGAGTCCCTGAATCTGCTGCTCGTAGCTCATCGGGCCGTTGCCCAAGCGCAGATTCGACGAGTTCAGCCCCGAGGCCATCAGGAGGCTTCCGGCGCCGCCGTTGAGGCCCGCCGCGCGCATGGCGTTGAGCAGCCCGCCCGGCGCATCACCAGTGGGCGTGGTGTTCGTGTACTCGCCTCCGTTGATGCTCGCCTGATAGCCCGTCGGGTCGGCCAGCCACTGCGCGAACCCGCCGGTGTGGTTGCCGCCGAACACCTTGGTCGTAGGCGTTCCACCGCCTCCGCCTCCGCCACCCCCACCTCCACCGCCTCCACCTCCACCTCCACCTCCACCACCGCCGGTCCCGCCGCCGGGATACGTAGTTCCGGGGACATGCGTGCCTGGAGGGGGCGGGGGCGGGGGCGCAGCGGGGCCGGGCGGGGGATTGGGATTTGACGGAGGCTGATTGATGCCTCCGCCCTGTCCGATAAACGCCGGCGTCCCCGGAGGCGGGGCCGTCCCCATCGAGGGGTCTTGCCCCCACAGTTGCGCGAACGTGGGATCAGACGGGCCGCCATAGAGCGCCGCCCACGGGGTGGCATACATCGGGAGAAGGCTGGTGCGCGGCGTGGCGAGCGAGGTCGGCGAGAGCGAGAAAGCCTTGCTCAGTTGATCGGCGAGCGAGGTATATCCCGACTGTGGCGTATAGGCGTAGGTCGGCCCCGTGTAGGGACCGCTCGCGTTGTAGAACGACGACGGCACGTTCGCGCGCGGCACCGAACCCGGAGGCGCGAATGCGCCGGTCGGGTTCCCGTAGGGGTCCGTCGTGTTGCCGGGGTTGTCGCCCTTCGGCATTGCGCCTGCTGATCCGCCCATAGCTATCTCCCCATCGCCTGCGCGAGCAAGCCGCCGAAGTTAGAGCGCGGCCCCTGCATCATCTGGAGCCGCTTCAGGATTTCCGCGTTCGACTGCGGCGCGCCAGCTTGCGGCGGGCGCTGCGCCGGGGGCGGGGGCTGCTGCTGATCTTGTTGCAACATACCCTTGCCCATCTGCGTTGCCATCTTCGCCCACGGAAAGCCCGAGCTCGTCGCGGCCGGCCCCATCGTCGCCATGTCGATGGCGAGCGGCGAGGCCCCCGACGTACCCGCGCCGAACAGGGCCGCAGTACCGCCGCCCATACCGGCGACGGGAGCCGCCGCAGCGGTAGCCGGCATCATCGACGACGCGAGAGCAGGCGCCCCGGCGCCGAACAGCGCGGCCGTACCGCCACCCATGCCGGCAGCACCAAGCCCGGCCATCTCGCCCGCGGCCAGCCCGGCAGAGCCAAGCCCAGCCGCCGTCATGCCGCCGAGAGCGGCCCCGGTGCCGGCCGCCGCCGCCGTCCCCGCAGCCGTCGCCCCGATCACTTCGGGGGCAACAGCAGCGGCAAGTGCTACCTCTGCGCCGGTCATCCGAACATCCCCCCGCCGTACATACCGGCACCAAGAAGCCCAAGCCCGAGCGCGCTTTGCAGCGGGTTCATGCCGCCCAAAATCTGCTGCGACGTAGTGCCCGCACCGCCAGACGCGCGCGTGAGCGCCGAGCCGAGAACGTCGAATTGCGCGTACGGCCCTTGCAGCCAGTTTTGGAAGTCCTGCGCGCTCGCGTTGAGCAGGTCTTGCTGGTAGTTCCGCTGCGCGTCGCCGCCCGCCATCAGCGCTTGGATCGCCTGCAGATCGAGGCCCTGCTGCTGTCCGCCCAGCCCCGCCGCCTGCATCTGCCGATTGCGCTCGGCCTGCACCGCGCCGGAGGCGCGGTTCAGTTGGTTTTCCGCAAGGCCGGCGTTAGCGTTGTACTGCTGCGACAGAAGCCCTTGCGTGTTCGCGGCCAGCCCCTCGGCAAGCGCCTGCTCATTTCGCTGTTGGGCCTCTTGCTGCCCCGAGCTGCCCATCGTCCGCGACAGCGCGTGCGCGCGGTCAAGCTGCGCCGCCGTGCCCGTCTTGTAGGCATCGACAATCTTTTGGTTGCTCGCGTCGATGACATTGGACATATACGGGTTCATGCCCGCGTACGGGTTCATGGTCGTAGCGTACGGGTCGTCGAAGGCCCCTTGCAGCGTGTTGTAGAGCATCGAGTTCGCTGCGTTGCCGCTCGCCGTGCCGTTCAGCGCGAGATTCATCAACTGCTGCTGGCCGATCATGTGTTGCCGCGTCATCGGGGCGACAACCTGCCCCTGATAGCGCGGCATCTCCCGGTCCGCAAGATTGGTGACGCCGTTGAGATAGTCCTCCCACGTCTGCTGCGTGTACTCGGGAGGCTTGAACTCGCTCACCGTATTCGTTTCGCCGCCGCCACCGCTCATGTCGCCTCCACTTCCCGCTCGTAGATGTATTGCTTGAGCGTCCACCCGTCCGCGTCCCAGCGACGCGGCGAAAGTTGTCGCATGGCCGTCGCGCCATTGCTGCGCGCCAGCTCGTCCAAGTCCTCGTAAACGTCCGCGCGATGTGCCACGAGCGCACCTGGCTCGCTCCACAATGCGCGGATGAACAGCCGCGGGCCGTTGTGGTACTGCGGCCACAGTTGGACGACGACGAAGCCTCTACGCTCGCCGCCGTACTCCATCATGAACAGCCGCGAGACGCCGCCACGAATCTCGGCGTACACATCGGCCGGTATCCAATCGTCCCGCGTCTTGTCGATGATGGCCAACAGGCCTAGCTCGACGTAATCCCATACGCTACGCAGGTAGCGCGCATCGACGGGGACTAGCACTACGCCAGCACCTCTACGACAATCACAATCCCGTCAACGCCCGCACCAGAAGTCGGATTAGCCGCGCTGTTCTCGCCCGCACCACCGCCGCCAGCGCCGTAGTTCCCGGCCGCAGGAGCGTTACCGGTGCTCTGCCCCGACGTTGTAGAGCCATTGCCGCCGACGCCGCCGGTGCCGAAGTAGGACGCGCCCCCGCCACCACCGCCGCCCTGCGTGCCGTTGCCGGTGCCGCCCGTCCCGCCGATGACGCCCGACGAGCTGATGCCGCCCGTCCCGCCGGCGTTCGCCGTACCACCACCGCCGCCGGCCGCGCCCGTTGACGAGAAAACGCCGATGACAGTGGAGTTACCACCCGCCGAGCCGGTTGCACCGCTAGCCCCGCCTGTTGGCGCAGTAAAGCCGGTAGGAGCGCCGCCAACGCCGCCAGTACCACTACCAAAGCCGCCGAGGCCGCCCGCGCCGCCGTAAGCGGTGAGGTTGCCGAACGTCGAATTACCGCCAGCGTTACCGTTGGCATTCGTAACGGCCGTGCCTCCGGTCCCGACGCTACCCGATGTCGTAGTCGTCGATGGGCTGCGATAGACGTATGCCTCGGCGTATGACCCCGCACCACCGCCTCCGCCTCCGCCGGTCGCACCGGAGGCTCTCGCGCCACCGCTGCCGCCCGCCGCCTGAATCCGCACGTACGCGCCGACGGCGTTCGCGCTCCAGGTGTGCGTGAACGCGCCGGTGCTGGTGTAGGTCGTCGTATTCGTCGTCGCCACGCTCACTGACTCCAATGCGCCGACCCTGCTGCGGAGGTCTTTGAACTCGCGGAAAACAGACGCGAAGAAGTCCTGCAGCCACGGCAAGACGCCGGGCGCGGCCTTGTCGAGTTGTTCGGCCCAATTGCCTATCGTGGTCGGCAGGCTCGCCAACCGCGGAATGCCGCGAAGCGCCATTTACAGCCTCGCCGACAGCTTCGCGTTCAGGTACAGCCCCGCGATTTCAGCCGGGCCGTAAATACTGATCGTCGCCTTGAGGTAGCGATCCTGAATCACGCCATCGAGCGATAGTTCGGTGCTGTTCCATGTGGCCGCGACCGAATGAGGAATGCCGCTGTCGAGGATTAGCTGCGACTCAAGCTTGGTGCCGTACAGCGTCCCCGACGGCGTAGCCGCTTGATCGGCCGCGACGTACCGATACCAGCGCGGCTTGATGCGATCCATCCGCAGACCGTCGTCACCGTTGCCGATGGGGCCGGTATCGATGAAGGCCGAGCCTCTGGTAGCGTCGTACTCGTTCGCCGCACCCGGATACGCGCCCAGCCATGCGGCGGTCTTGGTCGTGTTCGGCTTGCCCATCAGCACAATCGTTGACGGGTCGCCGGTGCTGCTCAAGAACGTCACCAGATCGGCCTGCGTCGTCTTGACGGCGCAAGTGGCGAAGTAGTCCGTCCCCTCCGTGCCGGTCGATTTGACCGCCGCGTTTGTGACGGTCCCGAACTGCCCCGTATAGACGTTGTAGGCAAGGGCGTAATCAATCACGTCGTTACTGCCACTTGACGAGTAGAACCATAACACCAAGCCTTCGCGCTGATCGACAACCGCATACATACGGGTGAGCGATGAGCTAGAGATCATCAAGTCATTGACCAGCGTATTGATGACCGGCATCCCAATCGGACGCGCAGCCGCGCCGTCGAACTCGTACACGTTCGACCGATGCACGAAATAGAGCTTGTCGTTCAGCAGGGCCACGCCATGCGGCGCGCTACAGCCGATCTTGTCGGAGATCAGCCGCCAGCCCCAAATGATCCCGTTCGTCGTGTCGCCGATGTAGTCGCCGACGTAGATGCTGTCGGCCTTGAACACGACAATCGAATCTCGCAGCGCACATGCCGCCGTGATCGGGCCGGGCGTGTCGTACAGGCGCCCGTTCGCCGCCTGCGTCGAGTTGCTGGGCGTCCACGAGCCGGTCGGGTTCTCAAGCTGCGAACACCACCAACCGTCCGGCGTGTCTGTGCCATCGTTGTAATTGAGCAGCATCACGAAGCCCAACTGCGACACCACAAACTGTGCTTTTGGCGGAGACCCGGCCAAGTCCGCGAACGCGCCCGACGCCGACGACTGCGGGTTGTCGTACTTGTTCACGGCGATACAGGTATTGCCGAACATCGTCCACGTCCATGTCAACGTGGACGCCGAGTACCCGCCGCCCTTGCTGCGATCAGTCGCGGCGCTCGTGCTCGTCAATTCGTAGATGGCCTGCCTCTCGAAAGCAAACCATCGAACCGTGTTGTTCGGCAGGCGGACGATGCCGGCCGTTACCGGGTACGTCGTGCGCGTGTAGTCAGCGATCTTTCCGTTGTCAACGTGCGCCGTCCAAGTCGCATAAGAGCGCCGCCTCCGGGGAATCATGTTCCCGCAATCCAGCAGCGCGCCCGGCGACTGCTCCCAGCCGCAATCGAAGTCGGGCTGGTAGTTCAGCGGAACGAACTTCATTACATCGGCCTCACGGCAAGGCCGGTAGAACTCCACCGGGACCGGCTGGCAGACCTGTTGAGACTGCCCATCGCCATGTCGTAGGCGGCTTTCCACATCGGAATGCGCGGATCGTCGCCGATGAAAATCGACGCCTCCAGCAGCGACCCGTACAGGTAAACGTCAGGATGGTTCGTCAGCAGCCAATTCGTTGTCTGCGTCGTCGAGTTGAGCGCTGGCAGCTTGGCGTAATACACAATCGTCGCCGTGTAAGTCCCATCCGGCGGCGGGGCGAAGCGGAATGCCATCGTCCCGTCGGCCGTCGTGTGCCCGCTCACAGACACGAACCTCGGCACGCCCGTCCCCGAGCTGTAGTACTCGGACTCCTGCGACGGCGGCATCTGGTTTATCGGATACCGTGTCCCCGAGTTGGTGACGAACATCGCCCGCAGCTCAAGGAAGTCGGTCGGGACGCTCACATATTCGGCATTTACGCTGAACGACTCGTTGCGCCGCTCCTGCTGCGGCACGCGCATGTCGCGGTTAAACTTGGCCTCGAATAGCGCGATGAACTCGGGAATCCGCGAGGTGAGGTCCGAGCGAGACAGCCAGTTGGCGACCGCCGTGTTCAGCTCGCTGTTAGTGGTGATCGCCATCCGCTATCCCTCGATTGGTGCTATCGCTCGCCGATACGTCTGGTGCCATTCCTCCGCACCTTCGCAATCCGCGTAATCAGCGAAACAAGGCGTGCCAACGGTGTAATGACGTAACTTGTCATTGGGCTGTAGCTCTTGCTCCAGTACGAGCCGGTTCCATTCCGGCCCCAGTTCGCCTATTTGCGAGTCCACCAGCCATGAAAAGCGGTGCAGGTACTCGCCAGTCGCGTTCGCAACGACTTCGGGCGTCAGCTTCCTGTTGGGCGCGTAGCTGCAGTTCCACAGGACGACGCTTGACCAGTTCTTGCGCGGGTAATCCGGATTCGGATTCCCGAGGTACTTCACCGGATGCCTGGTCTTGTAATCGTGCTTGACTACCCGCACGCCGTGGTAAAGCACGCTTTCACGGAACAGTTCGGCAACGTCGGCGCGCACCAGCATGTCGCCGTCGATGAACAGCGCCACACCGCGAAAGTCGCACAGCCACGGCACGAGGAAGCGCGCATAGATGAAGTCGTTGCTACCGTCCCTGCGCGGCCCGCGTACCGGCGTGAACTGCAGGCGGTGCGGCTCCGAGCAATGTTCGATGATCGACTGACAGCAAACGTGATAGGCAACCGCCTCCCTCGGGTCGAACCCGATGAAGATCCGGAACGGTTCCATCTACGCCGCCGCGCAGGATTCGCAGGCGGTGCCGCGAACGTCTTTGGCGAAGTGGGCGCGGCGCAGGGCTTGGAACTTCTCGGAGTTCCACCCTTCCATGAACCCGACTTCCTTCAGATCGGCCATGACTAGACCGCCATCTAGACCGTCACCGAAGCAACACGCCGCCAAAAGGCCGTCATGCGTTATATGACCCTCGGTTGCCACCGCCCAGCAGGGGATCGGGTCGCGCATCGCATCCAGCCGCCCCGGATTGCCCGGCTGCGGCTTCCACCCTGCCGCCTTGCTCGCGCCGCTCATGCCGTATAGCGGCAACCAATAATGCTCGTCCACGAAGGGGCGGATTTCCTCGACAACGGCGCGCATCTTCTCGCCCTGCTCGCCATCGAACGCGATGGACGAGGCGTAGATGCCGCAACTGTAACCACCTACGTTACGGACGTTCCGCGCGGCCTTGAGGTTGTCTATCGCCCGTCGCCACATCCGGCCCGACACCTGGGCAACGTCGGCCAACTGCTCGGCGTCGGTGAAGTTGATGCTGAACTTGAGCGAGTCCAGCCCCGCTTCCATGCAGGCCCGCACGCGCTCGGGCGTCGCTACAGCCCCGTTCGTGGTCAGGAACACATACGGGAAGCCGACTTCCTTCGCCTCCGCGATCGCCTCCGGCAACCATCGGCAGGTGAACGACTCGCCGATGTAGAAAACGCCCAGTTCCTCCACCCCGGCGTCGCGCATCTCGCGCAACAGCCGCGAGTACATGGCGCGATCCATGTCGCCCGTATCCGCCCGCAGGCTCTTGACGCAGAAGCCGCACCGGTAATTGCAATTGGCGGTCAGCTCTACCTTGACCGACCGGGGCGCGGAAATGAAAACGCCGCTATGCGCGGCGTCGATTTTGGTGATGCCATCAATCCGGCTTGTGATCGTCATTTATATCCGAAGGCGCAGAACTCGGTGCGGGCGTAATACTGATGCCCCTTGATGTTCGTGGTCAGGATTTCTCCCTCCCGCGAAATATTGGCGTGAACGTACGCGCCATACTTCCATTTGATGTTCGGGAACAACTCGCGTATTCCGCTGGCGGTGAATCGCCAATAGTCGTCCGGGTAGCCATGCACGCGCCAGATAAACGGGACCGCGACGAAGATGCTTCCGCCGTCCTCTAGCAGCCGCTCCAGGTTCGCCGCCAGCAGCCACGGCCGGCGCGAGTGCTCCAGCACGCTCAGGCAGTCAATGTGCGAGAACTTGCCCACATCGTCGGGCAGCGGCTCCTCGAGGTTCAGCACGAGGTCAACGCCGTCGCCCTCGGCCATATCCACGCCGACGGCATCCTCGTACCGCTTGCGCCGGTCAACCATCTTGGTTGGGTAGAGCTTCGACCCGACGACGAGCGTGCGGCCCTTGACGGGCGCAACGCACGCCTTCTCGAACAAATGCAGCATTACTGCCCCGGAACGACGAGGCGCGATTCAGGCTCGGGCTTGAACCCGACAATCCGCATATCGCGGATCGGGTGATGGAACTGTGCCGGCTCGGGACGGATGCCAACAAGCCCAGCCTTCGCCATGATCTTGGCTAGCTGCCGGTCGCTGTAGCACCAGCGGTGCATCATCTCCGGCGACTTGTGCCGGGGATCGCCGTAGAGCGCCCAAAACGTCATGTTGGGCGGGCAGTTGGGCACCTGTGCCAGCGCCAACACCTTGTTAATGTCAGGGCACTCAATCGCCAGTTGACAGCCCGGCTTCAACACCCGCACCCACTCTGCCACGATGCCATCAACGTCCCACGGCCAGAAATGTTCGATGACATGAATCGCCCGCATCTCGTCGGCGTAGTTGTCGGGGAACGGCAGAGGCTTCGTAATGTCGGCCTCAATGTCCGGCTTGATCTTCCACGCGCCGTCGGGGTGATGCGGGTCCTCGCAGCGAATGTCTACGCCTAGCCAGCCTTGCTGCTTCTTGTCGCCGCACCCGAGGTCGAGGCGAATGCTTCCATCCACCGGCCGGTTATCGAGCTCGGGGTGAATCTCTCCGACGTGTACGCTTGCCCAGCGGCTATCTTGAGACACGCTTCCTCGCGGTTGTTTAGCGCCCAACGGACGCCCTCGTTAACGTCGCCGATCCAACAGAAGTCCCGGAACTGCTCCCACGATGGGACGCCGCCCGGCGTTACCACGAACCGGCCAGCACGGAGCGCCTTCACCATGCGATTGGTGGACGCGCCGGGGTTGTTGCCCGTCAGCAGCACCACCGCGGCGCCGTAGAGGCAATCGGCCTCGGATTGCGGCGTCCACGGAATCGCGCCGGGGACGTTGCTACAGATCACCAGGTTAGGCAGGTCAGCATACGGCTTGAGGCTCGAAATGTTCGCCCCATGCCCGAACCACAGCACCACGTTGCCGCTCACTTCCGGCGGCGAACACTCGTTTTCGTATGGGTCGTCGATGACGACCGCATCGCGGCCCGTCGCGCGCCACACAACCTCGCGCATGACCTCGGAACAGGTCGTCAGCACGTCGGCCGCAGCCGCCATGCCGTGATAGTTGGCCGCCCGCGACCCCGAAAAATGGTCATTCACTACGTCGTAAATGACGCCCGTCCTGAGCGAGCGCGCGAGCGTGGGATTGCCGTCCTTGTAGAAGAACGTCGGACTGCCGGTAACGCCGAATCGGTGGGGAACAGGCAGATGCGCCGCCGGAATGGCGACGCGCAGGCGGAAACTGGCTAGCGCCGGGTTGGGATCGACGCAATAGCCGACCCTCATTTCCGCAGTTCGACCAGCCGCCCCACGCATTCCCGCCACGACTCGCCAGTCCTCTTTTTGTGCAGCTTCGTCGTAGGCGGATACCACAGCAATTCGTCAGGCCCGTAGCGCCAGCCGCTACCACGATGGGTCAGGATCGTCGTCGGAACGCCCAGCGCCGACGAAACGTGCAGCGCCGACGTATGCACGCCCACAACCTCGTCCAGAGCCGCTATCAGCCCCGCCAGAAGGTCGCAATCCGACCCCTGCCCCGTCACCCACGGCAGCCGAATCAGGCTGATTCCGTGCGCCTTCGCGAATTCCTCGACTTCGCGCGAGTCGTCCTTGTATTGCAAGCTCACGAACTGCGCCTGCTCGCGCCGCAGGAGCGGCAGGAACGCATTCAGGCCCGCCGTGCGAGGCTCAAGGCCCGTTCGCGGGAACCCGCCCGACCACGCCAGCCCAATCGTCCGCTTGCCATCGAACAGGCCGCGGAACATCCGCACGTAGTCGGGATTCGGGACCAGGAACGGCTTGCGCGGGAAGTCCGCATCCTCGCGCCGGAACAGCTCGGACAGGCCAAACAGGCTCTTGTGGTGCGTCGGGGCCGAGGTTTTCTCGGGGTCCAGATACACCGTATCGCTTCGCCTCGTGGGCGTCACGACCACATTGGGGAACGACCGCTGAAACAGCGCGCCGAGCCGGTGGTCGCAATCGAGGATGAACCGCTTGCACGCATTGGCAGCGTCCGGCACCACCGACGCAGCCATGATCTCGTCACCAAGCCCCTGCTCACCCGTGACCATCACCACCGCGTCAGGCTCGCTCTGCCACTCCTGGCTGTCGCCGTACGTCCACTCCTTGCGCCACTTCGTCCGCATCGTGAGCCGGTAGCCCTCGAAGCCGGACTTCCAATTCTTCGTCGCCAGTTGGCAGTAGACGAGGTGGATTAGCGAGTCCCGCGCGGCCTCCCTCGCCCGCTGCGAGTCGTCGCCCTTCGCCAGTTTCAGGGCCTCCTGCGCGTACCCGGCCCCGATCTCCCAGTTGCCGGCGTTCACGTGGGCATAGCCCATGTCAGCCAGCGTCTTGGCGTCCCTGCGACACGCAAGGGCCTTCTCCGCGTACCGGATGGACTCGTCGTATCGGTGAAGCTCGCAATACAAGGCCGTCAGCAGGGACCAGCCTAGCGGCCCCTTCGGACGAATCTCCGTCAGCCTCTTGGCGATCTGGATCGCCTGCGCGTGCCGCGCCGAGTGCAGGAGGACCGTCCCGACCACATACAGCGCGCCGGGGTTATCCGGCTCGTCCAACAGCACCTTGTTGCAGATTTCCATGGCGGCATCGGGTTCGCCGCCGTCAGCGAGCTTTCCGGCCCGCTCAACTTCCTCTCGATATTGGCTCACGGTCCTCGATCTGCTCAACAACGACGCGGACGCTCACTTGCCGAAGTCGTTGCCTTTGAGTGAGTGCTTCTTATCCGTCGTCTTGAAGCGCGGATAATCCTTGTTGATCGCGTCCACAACCGCGCCGGTATGGTTGGGGTCCATGAAGTTGATGCCGCGCTTGTAGAGCATCCCCTGAAGAATCGGCGGGATGATCGCGTAAACGCTCGCCCCATACTTCTGCCAGCCGTCATCAGCGGTCCTGCTGTTACGCAACTCGGCCGCGTAATCAAGGAACGGCTCTACGTCCTGATAGGTGTGGATCGCCACCTTCCCGTCGCCCAGGTCCTCGTACTGCTCGCGCAGGCCCGTGATTGGATCGTAGTCGAACGGATCGCCCCTGAATTGCATTTCTTTGATTCCCTGTTACAATGAGAATATGAAGACATGGAAAACAGTACCGTTCGCGCCCGACTACGAGCTATCTACCGCCGGTCAGGTTCGCCGCATTCGTGGCTGTAGCGGAACACAAGCCGGGAGAATCCTCAAGCCGATGCTCAACCCACAAACAGGCTACCTAGAAGTGGCCCTGCGCGCTGACGGCAAAACGATTCGCTGCCGAGTCCACAGAATCATGGCTAGGACGTACCTTGGCGAGTCCGATCTGGAGGTCAACCACAAGAATGGCCGCAAGACCGACAACAGAATCGCAAATCTTGAGTACGCATCGCGCCGCGAGAATCACGACCACGCAATGCAAGTTCTAAATGCCATCTGGACTGGCAGCAAAGTGCCTCAATCCAAACTACGCGAGCAAGACATTCCGCTAATCTGGGAAATGCACAGAAACAAGCAAAGCTCTAGCGCGATTGGCCGATATTTTGGCGTCAACCACGTTAGCATTCTCAACATCCTCCACGGTAAAACGTGGCGCAGAGAAAGCGAAGCCCTAGGGCGGTTAAGCCCTAGAGCCTCGCCCTACCGTACACCTCTAACCCGTTGATTTACAACGGATCATCATTCTTTGAAGCCCTGGATCTTCGCCGAGCTGTGCGGGTTCCGCGCAATGAGCGTGTATTCGCCGACGATCATCTTCTTGTCGGCGTCACCCGTCTTTGCGAGGTCCACAACCTTCGGCGCGCTCAGTTGCCCCAGCGCCCACTTGTCCATCTGCACGATGAGCGTCGTGGTGCGGTTGAGGTAGCGCGAGAGCACGACCTTGAACGTGCCGAACGAAGTGACGATCAGGTTCGCCGACCCCTGAATCGACAGCATGTCGGCTCGCCCAATGTCTGCCGTCCGCGTCGCCAGCGAGCTGAGCTGGTCGATGTACTTCTTCTGCGCGCTCGAAGCGATGATCACGTCCGGCTCACCGCCGTCCGTCCACGCCAGTTCCGCCGCCGAAGTGATATCGGCGAGGACAACGGACGAGGCCGAGGTCGTGCCGTCAACCTGACCGGAGCAGACCGACGAGGCGTAGCTCGGGGTCGTGCCGGTCGTGTTGCCGCCCGTGCCGCCGGTGGACGGGTACACGGTGTTGCCCGGAACGTCCGCGCCCGTACCCCAAATCCACGCGCAAACGCCGGCCGAGGCCGCCGCCGTGCTCGTCGCACCGGCCGAGGAACCCTGACGGCCGAGAACGTCGAACTCAACGTCGCGCTTGTACTCCTTCATTTTCTTCATCATTTCCCGGCCCAGCGCATTGCCACCAACGGTGTTGGCGTCTTGCGCCGTGCGGGACATGACGACGACCTTGCGCGCGATCTGCGTATAGTTGCTGACGCGCGTGGTCGTGCCCTGGGTCGAAGCGGTAACGTCGTCGCCCTGAATCTGCTTGTTGTTGGCGGCGGCGTTCAGCGTGTCGAACACCCACTGGTGCTGCGTGTTCGTGACGTTCACCTTGTCGATATTCGACGTAAAGTAGGTGTCCATCGGGAACAGGTTCCACACGACCGGATCAAGGGACTCCTTGAGGGTCGCGAGGTCGAACGTGTCGGTAGTGCCAGCGAATTGAGTCATTTTGGTAGCCTCAGCTACTTGAAGGCGCGCCCGAGCATCTTTTCTAGCAGTTGCTCTTGCGTCCTGTGTTCACCTTTGCGGCCGGCCTCGCGGAACTGTTTCAGGTCCGAACGAGCCTCGACCTTCCCTTTGTCCTGCTGCGCGCCCGGCTTGATCACAGGCGGAGCTGTGCGGACTTGCTGCACTTTTGCGGTCTTGCCCGCTTGCAGAAGCCGCCACTTCATGGCATCGCGCGCAACGAGCACCATCCGATGGTCCTGAAGCCCCGCAATCTCGGCCTCGTTGAAGCCGTATTCCGCGAGATTCCGCGCAATCGTCTGTTGCTCCTTCGTCCTCGTCTCGCTGTTCCTCCAATCGGGGAGCTTGGCGAGCAGGGCGGCATTTTCAGCAGCAATCTTCTGCTGGGCTGCATGTGCTTGGCCCAACTGGAAGGCTTGGTGCTTACTTTGAATCTCCTGAGCTTTGGCGTTGCGCGCTTCGCGTAGCGCGTTACGCTGCTCTTGGAGCTTCATTGCATTGGTAAGGTCGCTGTCGATAGCGGTAGACCAATCAATCCTGTTGTACTGCTCTAACTGCGAATCCAACGCCCGCAGTTGCGTAATGTCGTCAAAGACGGCTTGGTTGAATTCCTGCGTCAGCTTGATTTGCTGCGCCTGAGCCGCCAGAGCATCGCGTGCACGAGCGTTGAATTCGCTCTTTTGCGAGTAATCGCGCCCCTTCTGGAGCAATTCCCTGATCGCTTCCTTGCCCTTGACGATTTCCCGCTGTCCGCCGACCTCAATCTCGAATTCAGGCTCAGCCTCAACCGGCGCGGCCTCAGCCGCCGCTTCCTCCGGCGCAGCCTCGCCGTCCTCGGGCGCGGCTTCTGCGGCTTCAGGCTCGGCTACGGGAGCTTCAGGCTCGGGCGCAGCTTCCTTGACTGGAGCCTTTTGAGCGGGAGCGTTACCAAACGCGCTTTCCAGCGCAGCCGCCATAGATTGCTCATTAATCGGTTCTGCCACTTAACCTCCGGGCAATAAAAAAGCCGCCCGAAGGCGGCTTCTAGAATTGGGCGGGGCGACGTAGCAGGGCTGTACCTCGTTGAGAGGCCCCGTCCCTACTTCCCCCTTCGGGGGCTACGCCACTTGCCGCTTAGTCATGGATTTCGCGCCATGACGCGCGCTAGGGGAGCGACCCCTAGATCGGCCTGCTAGTAGCTATGCGACCCGCTGCCACCAGCTACGTTTGTCCTGCTCCAACTTGATGCTCTCGGCGGCTAGCTTGCCGTCAGTCATCACGCGCACCAGGTGCTGACGAATGTCGTTCAGGAGGCCCAAGCACGTTTTCGCGTGCAGCGTGGCCTCGTCTGTCTTGGCGGTTTCCATGATCGACAGCAGCCGGCCGCGGACGGCCTCCACAGCCTCCACGAACAGCGGGTCGTTCACGATCCGCCCGGCGTTGTGGCCGCGCCGGATTTCCTCGTCCTTGTTCACCAGAACAGAATCTCCGTCGTGAGACCGGTCTGCGTCGCCGCCGAATTCAGGATGAACGACGTAGGCTTGTTCGCCGTCTCCCAGTTCAGCACCGCAAAACCCGTCTTGCCGATGGCCACGCCGGTGTCGCCGCCGGCGCCCTTGAGCGTGGTAAGCGCGGTATTCGACGACGGCAGGACGATGATGCAGCCGCTGGGCGTGATGTTCGTCGGTAGCGTGATCGTGTTATCGCCGCTCTGCAAAACCGTCTGCTGCACCACGCCCGACGCCGCCGCGCTCGTGAGCGTCAGAGGGCCAATCGTGCGACTGCCGCCGGGCAGGCTGCCAATCGTGCCCGTTACCACAATGGATGCCGCAGCCGCCATGTCTCCCCCTACATGTAGAACAGGTCGATCACCAGATCGCCCGCGCCGACAGCGGCGGAGTCGTTATCCGCCGAGCCGGTCGTCGTAGTGAACGCAATCCCCGTCGTGAACGCGATTCCGCCCGGCATGTTGAACTCGTGGCAGTTATTCGGCGGAACGGCAATCGTCTGCACCACACCCGAGCCGGCCGTCGGCGACGTGGTTTGATTGTGGAGCTTCACATAGCGAACAGCCGCGTTAGTGTTATAGACCGACCAGCCCAGCAGCCGGCCCGCCGACGCCTTCACAACCGTAGCGTTCGTCGTGTTCGCGCTAATCAGGTGCGACCTCGATGCGGCCCCCGTGGCATTCGCCCGGTACTGCGTCCCAACGTCCCCAATCAGCGCCGTCCCGGCCAGATTGTTCACCGGCAGCCCATTGGAGGTCGAAACGTCCGACGACGAGTTGTCGGCCCCGAAAGCGACCTTGACGCGCGGCCACAAGACGCCAGAAATCTCGTCGGCGGCGAACGCGCGCGGATCGCGATCATCCCGGTAAGTGTTGTCAGCCATTCAGGGCCCCAATCGCGTTCGCCTGCTGCTGGATAGCGGCCATATTGTGCTTGAGCGCCATCTCACGGTCGGCCTGGGCAATCTGCCCCGAGGCAATCAGCATGTCCTTCGCCGCCTGAATCAGCGCCAACTTAACCTTCGTGGCCTCCTGCTGGTCAACCTTGTACTTTTCGAGCATCTGCTCTTGCGGCAGGCGCTTGTCAGCCCCCTGTTGCTTGACGGCCTCCTGCTGCACCAGAGCCTTACCCTGCTCCTGCGCGGCCAGCACCGCCGGGTCGGGCTTGGGCTGCGGCTGCTGCGGCTGGCCCGTCTTGGGATCGACGGCCGGCGGGTGCAGGAACTTGTCCGGGTTCTTGAAGCCCGCCGCCTTCCAGAGTTCGGCCCCCAGGTTGTAAGCCTCCTGCGGCCCGGCAAGGCCCATTGCCTGCGCCTGCTGCATCAACGGCACCATTGTCATGAGCTTGCCGAACATCTGGTCGGAGTTGCCCGACCCCAGCCCGACCGAGATTTGCAGGTCGGTACGCCGCGCCCACGTCCGGGGATCGACCTCGACCCACTTGTTCCGCAGCCGCACCTTCTCGGCCTTGTTCGCGTGCTTGAGCGTCAGGGCGTGGATGATGCGGAACAGGTCGCGGATGCCCGTCTCGGCAATCGTCCTGCTCACCATCTCCAGCCGCATTTGCGACTGGTTGGACGCCTGCATCAGCCCCGTGGCCGTCTTGTTGATCAGCGAGTCCGACCCCATCCCCTGCGCGTACCGCGTGTAGCCGGTGCGGTTCTCGCGGATGCTGTCGATGTACTCCAGCGCCTGCAGGGCCGACGCCCCGGTATCCGGCGTCACCAGCGGCACCACGGCAGTAGCGGGGTCGCCATTCGCCCGCACGATGCCGCCGGGGCGCGACTCCAACAGGTCGTCGAGGTTGACCCGATCAACGTCCACAACTGTCCGCGTGTTGTTGATGAGGTACTTGTTGTCCATGAACTGCCGCAGGACCGCCGTCTTGAGTTCGGCAACGTCCTTCACCTGGTCGTACAGGCTGACGCCCAAGTGCTGGTGCGACATGATCGTGCCGGTGAAGGCGGCGATAGGAATCAGGTCGGTTTCCTCGTTCGACAGCACTTCCTGACCGACGCTGCACACCCGGCGCAGCTCGGCAATGCCGTCGCCGTCGTAATCGAACCTGATCCAGCTTTCCTTGAACATCACCTCGCGCCGGGACGGGTCGTTGACGTGCTCGTCCTCGTCGTCGCCGGTGAACGAGAAGCGGTCGCGGGCGTAGCCCTCCTGCGTCTCGCCCTTGTCATCGTCGGCAATGTCGTCGGGTACGTCGTAGCCCAACTGCCGCAGCTCCGAGAGCGTCTTGTGCGTCCGGTGCTGTATGAACGGCGTGTCCTGCACGCTCGGCGTGCGCGTCCGCTCAGAGATTACGATCTCGTCCGGCGGGACGGGGACCGTCTCGACGTACTCGGTGCTTGACTTCCGGCGGATCACTACGTCATGCAACATCTGTTGCGGCGGCATGTCGGGCGTCATGCCCATCTGCATCGCCTGCGGGGCCGGCATCGGCGGCGGGACGAACGACGGGTCGGGATACTCCGAGTGCTGAACCACCTCGATTTCGGGGTCGGACAGCAGGATGGCCAACTGGTCGTCAGACTGGCCCTCGTACCGCTCCACCATCACGTCTTCGCGCTTCGTCCAGCCACACTTGATGTAGCCATTGCGCAGCAACAGAGCGTCCTTGAACGACGACGCCAGCACCACGAAGCCGTTATTGCGCTCCAGAGCGACGAAGTTAACGTAGTCCGTCTCCTGCTGGGCCGCGTTCTCGTCCTCCGGCCCGCGGGGGTTGAACTGCACCACCTGATCGCCGGCCACGAAGGGCTTGATGACGTTAGCCAGCACGCCCTCGACCACATCCGCCACGTCGCGGGAGACGACCGCAGACCGGCCCGGCCGCTCGTTGCCATACGTCTTGCCATTGAATCGATCAATGGCGTCCGCGCGGTCGGTCGCAAGTTGCCCCCCCGACATGCTCACGGACGCCTGTTCAGCGGCCGAGATCGCGGCTAGCAACTGCTCGTCGGTGGCGGCGGATTTGGCCAATTAGACGATTCCCATGTCGTTGTACTTGAGCGGTGCCCACTTGCGCTTGCTGCCGCCCATAGCGAAGGTCAGGCAGAAGGCGTCGGCAAGGTCGGGCGACCTGTTGCCGCCGGCCCGTTTCTTGATCTCGTCCTTGCTCTCGACCTGAATCTTCCCGGTTGAGAGCACCTTGTAGTTAGGCATGGTCAGCTCGGCGGTCAGCTCGTCATCCTTGACGATCTTCACGTCCCGCCCCGCGAACCATTCGCGCGCCTTGAACCACAACTCGTCGCGCAGCCGGTTGTATCGCTCGCTCGCGCTCGGGGACTCGGCCACGTTCACCGCGACCACCGGTAGGCCCAACTCCCGCATACGGTCGGCCACGCCAGCGCCCAGCCCAATCACATCCACACAGATAGCCTCGGGCTTGCGCTGCGCGTTGTCGTACTCGATCTTGACCAGCCCGGCGGTCTGCATCAGATCCTTGCCGCGCCAGGACTTGACCGGCACCAGCATCGAATTGCCGTGCCGCTTGGCGAGCGCCGTGCGGTCCTCGCCGAAGCGGGCAACGTCCAGCCCCCAACGCTCGGGGCCGTATGCGTTCACCTCGCGGCTGATGGCCCCCTCGATCAGGTCCAGCGGGATCACGCCGTCGGGGTTGCCGGCGAACTCGCCGCGCACCCTGATGCGATAGATCGCGGACTCGCGGCCGTACTTCGCCGCCATGTCCTCGATGTAGTCCCGGCTGACTAGCGGGCTATCCTCGGCGTTCCAATGCAGCGCCGCCCACCGACCCCGCTGCTTGTGGTGGCTGTCGTAGAAATAGCCGTCCATCCGCGTCGGGTTGGCCGCCATCACGACGAACGCGCCGTCGGTAGATAGCGCGCCCTCGGCCACCTGGAACACCTCGTCGGGTATCCCCGAAGCCTCGTCGATCACGAATACGACGTTCTCGGCGTGGAAGCCCTGCAACGCCTCGGGCTTCTCCGGCCTCGAGGTGCGGGCCGCCGCGAAGGCTTCTTGCGGTACGTCCTTGCGGTAGAACCGCTCCGCAGCCCACTCGAACTCGGCCATGAGGTCGGGCGGCATCTTGCGCCACCACATGGCGAGTTCAGCCCACAGCACGTCGGACAGTTGGTGCCCCGTCGGGGCCGTCACCGGCACCTTGACCGGGTGATAGCAGACGAGCGCCCACAAGATCGACCACGCCATGAACGCCGACTTGCCGGTGCCGTGGCCCGAGCGGATCGACACCCGCCGGGTCTTGACCAGCTCGCGGCTGGCCTGCCATTGCTGCTCGGTAGGACTTGCCCCCAGCGCCTGCTGGGCGAACAGGGCCGGGCCTTCAGCCCTCCACCGCAGGATCGTTCTTTCCGCCTCCGCTCTTTCCGAGTCCGGCGATGGTTGCGGTAAGGTTTCCTGTGACGCTTGCATTAATCTCTGAGGGGATCAGCTTGGACGCAAGCTTGTAGAAGTCGGTGGGATTGGCCTGCGCCCAGCAAAGAAGGCTCTGGTCGCCGGTCTGCAGGTCGTGAAAGACGGCCTCGAAGGCGTCCTTGACCGCAAGCGTCGCCCTGTTCTTGGAGCCGACCGGGCGGCCTGCGGGGTTGCCAGATTGTCCGGGTTGGAACGCCGCCATATATCTGCTATTTCTCTGTTGATTTCAGCCCTTCGGGCCGCTCTGGACGCGCCCTAGCCGATCATCCGCGCCCACATGGACGCGTAGCCGAGGCTAGGCTCATCGTCGTCGTCGGCGGGGTCGTATCTGGGCGCGAACAATGTCGGCTTGATGCGTCGCCCTTTGTCCCATTGGGCGCATTCGCGCGTCCTGACGTTATCGCGCGGCTCGCCCTTTTTGATGTTCCCCAGCTTGTAGGGGCCGGCGTCCATGTGCCGCTGCATCTGCAGACAGCCGCGCTTGGTGCCGCGACGGTCGATATCCTCGCCCCAGAAGTCGCACCACTCCTTGAAGGTCAACTCCCAGCCGATCCCCCGGCGCTTGGCGTTGTGCTTCTGCGAGTGATATGCCTGCAAGGCTTTCTTGGCGTCCAAAATAAAAAAGGAGCCGCGTGGCTCCTCTTTTTTCTACCCTCTCATATATAGAGGCCCCGCAGGGCCTATCACATGAAAACGGGCCAATCGCGCTAACGATCGGCCCGTTGGGTTTGCGACACGAGCTTGGCGGCAGGGTCGCGGTGCTACTGGCAATTACCTTTTACGATGTTGCCTCTGTTTCGTCAAGTGTCGAGATTGCCGGGAAGCCCCAGCATGCCTCCAGCAGCGTCGCCGGCTTGGGGATTTGTCCCGGCTTGGTGCTCTTGAGGTTCGCCAAACTGTTGGGGTGCAGCCGCCATTCGGTGATTAGCGCCTCGCGTGAGCCGGGGGCCTTCCCGCGCCCGTCCTTCGGCCTCCGCGAGCCGAACACGACGAACCATGTGCACGGTGGCCTGTTGCGGATGGTGAACGGGCCTGTAGGGCGTACGCGGCGGACATGGCCGGAGCGTTCCAGCATCATCAGGCACTTGTCGGGGCGGTAGAGGTTCAGGCGCGCGCCGATCTGCTCGGCGGTGAGGCCCGGCTCTTTGCGTAGCAGCAGCCAAATGTCAGCCCCTCGATAGGGGCGTCCGCGCCTCATTCTTCCTCCGCGCACCAGTTGGCGCGGTGCGCTCGCCGCATGAACCCGTCGATAAGCGCCCGCTCCGTTAGTTCCACCTGCTCAAGCTTGCCGGTGTCGAGGTAGCGGCAGACCCATCGGCCGTCCGCGTCGCGGCGCACCAGCCGGATCGGGCGGCCCAGCGGGCTGCTCATTAGCTGGCCGGGACGTAATGTCATCGCAGCCTCCTGTGCATCTCCGCGACGGCCTCGCGGTTGGCCCTAATCGCGTCCAGGAGCGCACGAATCGCCGCGTCGGTGTCCAACCACGAGAATCGCAGCCGGAGCGCGTAGCGGCCGATTAGGACGGCCCTGTGAGGCATCGGCGTCTGGCGTATCCATGCGTCCACAATTTCGGCGTCGTGCTCGTCGATATCGTCCTGCGCGGCCGGCGGCGGCGCGGTGGTTATCGCGCGGATGGTCGCCGTCGTGACCTCGCCCCATCCGTCCTCGTCACCGTCTGGCAGGTATTGCTCGTACAGGGGATTGGCGCATGAGCTGTCGGGCTTGCACGGATCGAGGCGGGCATAGCGGCCCCAGTTCGGGAGCCGCCGGTCGCGCAGGTCGCGGAAGTCGTCGGTCACTCGTCCGATTCCATCAGCCCCACCGCGCCGGCAGTCTCGAGCACCGGCGGCGGCGGATCCTCGTGCATCGGCTGGCAGGCATAGGCGGCGTTCAACTCCAACAACGCCCGGCGCGTCTCGATGGAGCATGTCCGCCAGTAGCCCACCGCTGCCGCAGCCCTAGCCGATGACAGGGCTTTGTGCGCGGCGTCCAGGTGCAGACCGTGAATGTCAGGGTTCGTCGGGGCGTCCATTTCGCATCCCCGCATCCTTCGTGCTCGGCGTGGGCGGCCTAACCACAAGGCCGGCCGGTGGCGAGCCGTAATCCCATGACAGCCTGAGATCAAGCGCATTAATGATCGCGACCAATACCTCGGACACCGGAACGCGCTTGTTTATAGGTGTGTACACGCTACCCGGAAATAGCGCCCTATACCCAGCCATGATTTGTGGCGGGTTAGGCCACGAACAGGTATACGTCATCGCCGCATCGCTATCGGCTGTCTTTGTTAGCGCATCAACGCGAGATTCCAGTTCTTTTACGCGCTCTTTCAGGGCCGTAACTTCTGCGCTCTCCCATCCAAACCAGTTCATTCGTCAGTCCTCCCGTTGCGTTGTTCGGCCTCTTTCGCTCGCCGCCAGTCGTCGCGGCAGGCGGCATCGCACCAGCGTTGATTGGGAGCCATCCGCGCATCACACCAGAGGCAGAAGCCAGTGGCCTCGGCCTCGGCCGCGTGGACAGTCCGGCTGCGGGCGGCGTCCAGCACCTCCATTGCTTCCTGTGCGCGGTCGGCGTCGTCCATCACGCGAACATCCTCTTTTGCCGGTAAGCGTTATCGATGCGTTCGCAAGCTATGTCGAAGTATTTGCGCTCAATCTCGATGCCGATGAACTTACGCCCGAGATTCGCGCACGCGACGCCGGTAGTGCCGCTGCCCATGAAGGGGTCGGCAACTGTTTGGCCGTTGTCCGTGTAGGCGGCAGCAAGCGCGCTTGGCAGTTCGGGCGGGAATACGGCTGGGTGTCCTGACTCAATGCCCCCGATATGCTTGTGGCGCATTACACGAATAACGCTGTCCGGAATCTTTTTTTCTTGCGTCGGCTCGGTGCCATGTGACCACCCTGACATAGATCCATCTGGCCGCCGGAGTCCGCCCTGCGGCTTATTGCGAACGTGGTTAGCGTACTTCGCGGGCGCTGTTTTGTTCGCGCGGCGCGTCACCTTGTTGAAGTGGAATATGAACTCATGGGCAGGGCCAAGCCGCCCATTCCAATCGCCGGGCATTCCAGGCCCTTGGTCCCACACATACCAGCCGAACAAACGCCAGCCTGCCGCGCGCATGTCGCATGTCAGGGCATCCCAATACTGGACAACCTCCCCGTCCCGATGCACAAGGCCTAGATTGACCAGTATTTGAGCGTCGCCCCACTGGAGCGGCGCAAGCGCACCAGATACAAGGGAGCGCCAATCGCTGACAACCCGCCCGCAATACTCGCGTTGCCTGTCGTATGGCGGCGAGGTAATCACCGCGTCCACCTTTGGCAGCGTTGGCAGCGTTGGCAGAATTTCCAAGCAGTCGCCGTGGTAGAGCGTCGCGTCGCCAATTTGCACAACGTCGCCCATCAGAGTCCCGGTATCGGCGGCTGGTGCAGTTGGTTGCGCCGGAACGGCATTGGCTCGCGCCCGTACCGCTTGCCGTTCAGAACGATGGCGTGCGGCTCGCCGAAGTGCGCCCGCAAGTCGTCCACCTGCGCGGCAAACTCCGGATACTGGGCGCGCATCTTGGACTTTCGGTCGTCAGGCATAGCGGCTCTCCGGGTCGGCGTAGCGTTCATCACGGCCCATGCCGTCGCGCAAACCGGATGGGAACTCGAAATAGCGGCCGGTCACGCGGTCGTACTTGAGCGTCGCCAGCCCAACGCGACCGATATGCTTGAAACGGACCTTCTGAACGTGAATGTCTACGTCCTGCCCCTGCTCCACCTGGTCACGGTGAACGGTCAGCACGTTATCGGCCTTGTTGTACCAATGCGCCGACCCGCTGATGTCGTATGGCGTCGGCACCGGCCGCGTGCCATCCTTGTTGCGCGGAATCTTCGCCGGATGGACGACGAGCCAGACATGCGCATTCGCCGCCCGCGCAAGCTTCGTGACCTCGGTCAGGATGAAGGAAACGTAGTCCGTTTCGCTCATGCTCCCGCGCTGATGCTCCAGCGTGTTCCACGGGTCGAGCACGATCCCGAACTTCGTACCCGGATGCCGCATGTCGAGCGCGACGCGGATCAACTCGTCAGGCGTCTTGAGCGTCGGCTCAAGCCAGAAGAAACGGGTCGTCACCCACGCTGCCGCCTCGGCGTACTCGACCACGTTCATGCGCTCCACCTTCCCGTCGCCGAACGGCTTGCGCGCCCGCTTCTCGACCAGCTTGACGAGGTGCGTCGCGGGCGGGTAGTTCTCGGGCGAGTAGATCGCGAACTCCCACTCGTCGGCCTCGGCGAGGTTCACCAACATCGCGTCCAACCACTCGGACTTCCCGCTTCCCGGCGTCCCGGTTATCGCCGTCCACTGCCCAAGCCCAACCGTGTAGAGGTCGTCCAGGCCGCGCCATCCGGTCGATTGACCGCGAGGCAAGCCGCCGGCGTTGTAGAGCCTCATGCCCTGCCGGATGAGCGCGTCCGGGTCGAGCACCGGAGCGCCGTCTTGCAGCACAGGGGCCAGCGAGATCGGCACCACCTTTCCGCTCATAGCGCCGGTCTCCGCGGAGCGCCCGCAGGAGGCTTCACTCGGCCGTCACGCTCGGCGTACTTGTGCTCCTGACGCAACCACCCCCGGAAGGCCGCCGCCTTGTCCGTGAACCACGGCTTTCCCTTCGCCAAGACCCGGTCGTTGAACGCGGCCCATTCCGCGTCGCAATCGACGCCCAACTTGGCAGCAAGGGCGCGGTGAGTTTCGTTCGGCTCGTCGGGCGGCGGGGTAGCGCGCGGTTCCTCGCGCGCGTTCCCCTCCCGTCCCTTCCCTTCCCTTCCTTTCCCTTCCGGGGGCGAGTCCTCTCCGAGTCCTCGCGAATCCTCGCGAGTGCTCGGCGTTCCCTCGGCGAATGGGGGGAGTTTTGAAGGTGATGGACGGTCGATCTTCTGGTATTTCAGCCAGTTATGGATGTCGATGTATTGGTCGCCGTTCACACAGTAGCGGCGAATGCATCGCTCACTGTGAAGCTCGGCCAACCATCCTTCCATCCGCTTGGTGGCGTCGTTGTCGTACGGGTAGAGAAGGCTCGCGAGCATTCGCGAGTTCCCGCGAAGCCTCCCCGCGTCATCGGCCACAGTCCAGAGCATGATGAAGCACAGCCGGGCCTCGCGGCTGATGCGCCCCATGCTCTCGGACTGAGGAAACTCCGGCTTGATTGTCCTAATCCTCGACAAGTTGATCTCCGCTGCTTGCCTGGCGGTGAACGCCTCCAACAAAGGGGCGGGCGGCGGGCCGGGGAAGCTCCGGCGCTTCGGTAGCTAACCTAGCCGCCCGCTGTTCGATGCGCGGCCGGTCGAACTCCGCGCAATAGGGGTTCATGCACTTCGCGAGGTCGAGCGTCGCGTGCTCGCGCATCGGACGACGACAGGCGTGGCAGTCGCTCATACTTCCCTGATCGCCACGCCGTGCACCATGAGCATGAGTTTCCGCTTGAGCACGTACTCCCGCGTCCGCATACCCTTCACGTCCTCGACGACGCGCCGCCAGCCGTCCGCGGTCCATTCGTCGTAAACGAAGTCGGCCCAGTAGCTACAGCTCCGCTCGGCGGTGCCGTCGGGCCGCGTCTGCCTCGGGATCAGCAGGAACTCCACCTGCTCGCGGAGGCCCTGAATCTGCCCGGCCTCTTGCATCAGCCGCAGGGCCGCCGCGCGCTTGGCCTCGCGCTTGCTGTGATAGCCGTCCGTGGGCTTGTTGCGGTACTTATGGGTGCCACTACTCGCTGCGGCCGCGCCGCCCAGGGATGGGACGGTCCGCCGCTGGCCGTTGGCGCTTTTGTCGCTCAAGGTGCGGTCAGTTGCGGCATCCGCTTTCGTGGCTTTGAGGTATCCGAAATCTCGCGGCCCGGTTACGGCTGTCTCGTCGGCGCAAATGTCGCACCGGCCGATATGCCATGTGGCGATGTGTTCGTCGCGCATGCCGTTGCAGTGCCGGGCACCGCAAGGGGCGCATATCCATTGCACATCGTCGGGAGCCGGGGCCGCGACGGG
>ERZ869925.429-NODE-429-length-31846-cov-8.858388_pt1 | contig 31846 bp, 53 predicted proteins | sample MGYA00579311_ERZ869925 | MGnify/ENA primary metagenome ERZ869925 (study PRJEB32216, sample SAMN09231817) | wastewater metagenome | place: USA: Maryland | collected 2016-07-30 | study: EMG produced TPA metagenomics assembly of the PRJNA472060 data set (Reclaimed...
AAGTAGTGCGAGCAATATTCGATTAAAAAACCGCCTATTACAGCGGTTCTTTTTTTATTTCTTTTTATTGGCTTCTTTCCAGATTTGTTCTAGTTGAGATTTGGTTTTGATTTGTTCAGGATTAAATGAGGTTATCTGCTTTTTCTACCACTTTACCGTGCTTTTGGGAATATTGATTCAGTAGTGACTCTTTGTTTTTCTCAGCATAGTTTATCTAGGCTTGTTCTCAGTCTGCTGTTTTACCCACAGCTGGGCTAGTTTTTAGTTTCTCAAATGCTCTTTTTACAAGCTCATCTGAATCATTTGCTTTTTTAAGTCTGCTTTGCATTGTCAATCTTGCAAGTCCCTTAAGACGTCCTTGGACACCTCCAAACACCATTTCTGCTGCAGCTTCTGTCTTAGTCAACATGTCAGCTAATCCTTCTGGATTTTGTCTTTCAAACACTATTGCACGTTTTAGAACGTCGTCTTCTATAGAAGAAAGAGAACCATATTTAATTTTTGCCTCTCTAAAATCTCCAGGTATTTCAGATAGTTTCTGATCTAATTGTTCCCCAATATAAGCTGTAATACGTTTTTTAGCATTTTTTGCTTGTTCGCTTAAGTCAAAATTTCCAAATGAACCATCTAGCTCTGCGTTTATTAACTGTTTAATTCTTTCTGCCTCTAGCACATCAATCTCATCACCATATTGAACAAGATTTTCAGCTATTTGCGTTATTTGTTCAGATGCTTTTCTATTAGTTCTAAGTAAAGCTGGATTATCTGCCATGTCGAGTAAATCTACAGCGATTGGTGTTAAATCTACTTTTGTTTTTTGTGCTATATCAGATGTTAATTTGCTCTGTATATCATCCCACACTTTCTTTTTTGTTTCGTAAATAGCTTCTGCGTATTCTTTTATAGAAGTAGGAGAATATCCATTTTGAACAATAGTTTGATTAGCAAGTTCCATTTGAGATTTAACACGTTTTAAGTCTCGTCCTTTTGCTACACGAGGCTTTACTGCTCTAAAAGTTAAATCAACAGAAGGTGCACTGTCAGGCAAACCAACCATAATTCTTATATCTTCCAAAGCACCAGAAATAGTCGGATTTTCAGTAAAAGAACGCATAGCTTTTTCAGCAGCACTCTCTACTATCTCCTCTCCAGTTTCTTTTGCTATTGTCTCGGCTGCTTCTCTTGTTGCTTCTTGTGCAGCTCTACGTGTAGAACCAACAACATTTCTTACATTTTTAATTCTATCCTCTACAGATTTTGTAGTATCAAATACACGTTTTGTAGTATTTTTTACGATATCTGTTCCAGTATTTGCAACGTTTCCAACTACCTTTGTACCTGGTATCAATTCAACAAATCCAACAAGTGACTTTAAGTCACGTGCAAGTTTTGGATTTTTTTCTGCAAGACTTTCTACTGTCTCAACACCACTTGCTAGTGCGTCTATTGCTGATTTCCCAGCTGGAGTATTTGAAAGTTCTGTAAATTTATCTTTTGCCATCTGTGCGACTGGTTCTGGAATAGCTGCATCCAGAAGAGTCCCATAAACAACGTCTGCTCCTCCCATTAAAAGAGACCCAACTGATTGAAATGTTGTCCTAGCAGTTCCCTGCTCCCCACGTTTTTGTGCTTCAATTGCAGACATGACTGTTTTTTTGGAACTTTCAACTGCACCAGTAAATCTTTCTCTAATTCTTCCCACAAAACTTTCTTGTGAACGTGCATTTTTTTGCATTTCTTCCAAGCCTAATAACTTTCTAGCATCTTCCCTAGAAACGTTTTGTGCGGCTGGAACACCCATGTTTTTTGCTGTAATTTCGGCTACAGCTACTTGTTGCTCTTTAGTTAACATATTAAGCTAATCTAGTGTTAAAGAATGATGCGACTTCTTGAGAGGTATATGTAGAGCCATCTGGTTTATACATAGTATAGTCAACGTGGATACCAGTCTTTCCATATGTTTTTCCAGTGTTTCCTTGACCACCTAGAACTGTACTAGAGGCTACTTTTTGTCCTGGTTTCACATTGATTGAGTCAAGGTGAGAAGAGCGTATCTTTCTTCCGTCTGGTAATTGTACCACGACACTTTTACCAAATCCACCAGCTTCTCCTGCTTCTACAACAACACCAGAGAAAGGTTGACGTACTGGTGCACCTTTTCCACCATCAAATACAAAGTCAAAACCTGGCTTCCAAAACTTAGAACCCGCTTCAATTCCTGTGGCTGTTCCTGAACCGACCGAAGTAACAACACGAGAAAAGTCTTTTATCTTAGATACGTCTGTCATTGAGCTGTTTTTGCCCGTGCTCAGGGGCGCATTAAAACTCCTTGCTTGATTGACAGCTTCAAGTATCTGTTCAGTGGTTGCGTTTTGAAATGCTGGGTTTTCGTCAAATTGCCTAAACAAGTCTTTATCACTCTGAGTTGCTCTATCGTTGAAATCTTTGAAATCATTATATGGCGTACTTGCAACTAAAGATTTACCTTCATCTACAAGTTTTTGGTAAGAGTCTCTTACTTTAGTAAGTTCTTGCTTAAATGTTTTTTCGTCAATCTCGTAGTAGTCTGTTCTTCCATCTCCATCTGCATCTCTTGCCCATTGATTTATAGTGTTTGACGACACTTGCAAAATAGCCAATTCAGCTTCAGAAAGAGCACCAAACGTTGCACCAGATGCCTTTGCGTCAATAAGTTTTTGTAATACTTCAGAGCCTAAGAAACTATTTACTTGACCAACAAAGGCTCTTGCTTGATTTGTTCTCATCAAACCAAGCACACCACCTCTAGCTGCTGCACCAAGATTAGTAGTTGCAGCACGAGCAAGTGCATTTGGTCCGACTGCATCATTAAGACCGCTATGATTTAAGAAAGCATCAATGTCAGATAATTTCTTTTCAAGATTTTGGACTTCTTTAGGGTCAGGAGGTAATGCGTTAAGTGCTGATGCAACCGCTGTTTTGAGTTCACTTGGAACGTCAGAAGGTTTGTAAATACCTTTTTTAATTAATTTAGCCCATTCTTCTGCTTCTGCTGGAGCACCTGTAACTGTGTCAACTAGATTTCCAGTCTCATCCCACACAAAACCTTTACTAGCAACATCTAAGCCAAACATTTGCTGTTCAAGTCCAAACTTTTGTGTACTAAGATAGTTATCGAAGTCTCTTTGTGCTTGGTCAGCCATGAACTGTTGATTTTCAAAATATGTGCCATATTCTTCTGCACCCATTTTTTGAATCGTCTGTATCTGACTAAACACTGCTTGAGATAAAATGTTTGGGTCAATTCCAAGTTTTTCAGCTTCAAATTGAATTTGTTGTTCTGTGGGAGGAGTTATGTTTAATGTTTCATCAAATTGTACAAGAGAAGTTGCTACCGCATTAGCATAAGTCATTTCATTTTCTGATTCATAACGAACAATCTCATTTTCATATTGTCGCATGTCAAGTGCAAATTTTGCTTTTTCTTGTGCTCTTGTCTCCTCAGAGCGAGCAAGAGAGTACATTTCTAACACAGTCTCTTGCTGTTCATCACGAAGACCAGAGAGTTTTTCCATTCTATTATTTAGAATTAAAAGGTCTTCCTGAGTAGCGGCAGTTTGAGCTTGAGAAATGAGAGTTAATCTTTCAGCTTCAATTTCTGTCAATCTGCGAATACCATTACGTTCTTCAGCTGATAGAATCTGCCTCTGTAGTTCAGGAGCATAACGAGAACGACCAGAACGTGCACCAAGTAACTGTTGACTGTTGAGAGCAGCCTCGTTGACTGTCTCCATTTGGTCGAGACGTACTTGATATGATGTGTTAATAGCAGCAATAAGGTTCTTTTGAGCGTCATCAGCGTCTTTTGCAATCTCATTAAACCGAGCAGTAGCGTAGTCGTACTCGCTTTTAGCTGTTTTATAGTTCTGATCCAAAACACTCTTATACTGTTCAGCCTCTGGACTATATTGTTTAGATTCAGTAGTTTTTGAACCGTCTGGGTTTACTGTAGTAGTTGTTTCAGTACTTGTCGGAGTAGTTGACGCAGCTTCTTCTTGTCTTGTTTTTTGTTTAGCCAAAGCACTATCACGTTTTGCTTGTGCACTTTCGGCAAGAGCTTTTCTTTCTTCTCCTGACACGGGCAATGCTCTTTCTTCTTGTGTAGGTGTTGGAGAAGCTTGAGAAGTAGGGAGAGATGTTTTAGGAGCAGGCTGTGCTGTCTGAGTAGGTGTACTTGTTGCGTTTGGCGTATTAGGTGTACCAAAAGACTGTGCTGGCATTGATTGATTGACAGTTGATTGACCTCCTACCATTGATTGTGGTCCTACAGGAGAACTTTGTGTTTGTGGTACGTTTGATGGAGTTGATGTTTTCATTTCCATATTAGAAAGTATATTGTCTTCCTGTTAATCGAGAAAGCTCTGCTAGGTTCTTTTTTGTTTGCTCTTTTGCCAGACGAGACGTAACAACGACAGGCGATAGATATGGTGTTTGCTGTACAGGAACATCTGTCACCTGTTTTGGAGGAGCACCTGCGTCTGGTATTTCTGGTTGGATTTGAGTTATGTTTTGGATATCAATCGCCATATAAATAAATGATAATCAATTCTATCCTCCCCACTGTGTGAGGAGAGAAGAAGGGACTAAAAGAACATAAGTACAGCTTGGTCCACTGTAATTGTCTGAGAACTACCAGAACCACCACCCCACTGCCCTGTCAGAGTAATGGTTTTATTTGTAGAGGTATCTTCGGTTGCAGTTCCAATACCATTAGAACCAATAGATTGATTCCCTGTACCCGTTGATTGTTGTGTTTCATTAGCTATGAATGCTATTCTACCAGCCTGGCTAGAGGTTGAATTATCTGAAAAAATCATACCATTCAAAACAGCTTTGTAAGTTTTTTCTTGGTCTCCAGTAGTATTTATACTAGCAGTAGCAATAGTTGTACTTCCAATTTTCAGACGGAACGTCAAACTTCTATATCTGTTTGTTAAGTTTGAGACATTTAAACTAAATAGAATGCCGTCATTAGTTCCGAGTGTTCCACCTGTTAGAGTGGCTGTAGCTAAAGTTGTCTCGGTTGTAGTATCTCCAATTGTTATGGGAGTCGTAGAGAGACTAATAATTTTATTTCTATATAAGCCTGGATTTCCAGTTCCACCTCCAACGACTGCCGCACCTAGTGTGGGGGTTCCTGCACCCAACCACCCCCCAAGAACTTGACCACTCCCATTACCTCTCACCACCGCATCTGCTGTTGGGGTTGATGTAGTGTCGTCATTAGTCACGTATCTGTTTGTGTCGCTAGGAGTTCCTACTGTCCCTTGCAGAGCGTCATTCTCACCCTGTGTTGGAACACGAGTGTCGTTGTCTCCAACTGCGATAGGGTCTGTAGGAGAGACTGCTGCAGTTGAGAGTTTAGTGATACCATATACAGAAGGCGTTGCTTTAGGAGAACCTGCAATAGCCACGTCATCAACATATTTTTTTGTAGCAAATTGTTCATCATCAGTTGGTGGAGGAGTGGCATTATCAATTCTAGGATAATTTGGGTTAGTAAACGTCCAAGTACCTGTAATTGTTTCATCGTTATCACGCCCAGAAAGCTGATTGTAAAAAGGAGCTGAGTTAGCAAGCACCATTGATGTTCCGCCACCATGTCCTTGTCTGAGGTTTACATCTGCATTATATGGAGTAACAAACTTAAGACCACGAGTAAGACCTGTAAGTGTTGCTGTTCCGTTTCCATTTTGAGTCACTCCAGTGAAAGAATAGTTTTCTTCTTTTGGACTTCCAGGCTCAAATGTACCAAATCCAATATCACCAAACATTGACATGGTGATGTTAGTACCGTCTGGTAAAGTAAAGTTATCAATTGTTACTGATGTATCAGAAAGGCTAATTCCATTTCCAGAGAGTGTATAAAATGTTTTTCCTTGTACGTAGTTGAAGTTATCCATATATTATGGTATAATATTATTATAAAATAATCCTTTATCTATGTCTATTAAAAAACAATGTAAGATTTGTAATAAAATTTTTTTTGTATCACCAAGTAGAGAAAGAATAAAAAATTGTTCTGTCATCTGTGGTATATTATCAAGACAAACAAAAATTAAAATTTCTTGTGCACGATGCAAAAAATATTTTTTTGTTACAAGATATAGGTATAATAATAATCTTGTAAAGTTCTGTTCTAAAAAATGTTTTGGTATGTCTAATAGAGGAAAAAATAATTATCTTTGGAAAGATAAAAATGCTAGCTATAGGACAATACATAATTGGGTAACGAGACACTTTGGCTCTGCAAATCATTGTTCTGACTGCGGTCTTAATATTATACCAAAAGGAAAGAAAAGATACTTTCAATGGGCAAACATAAGCAAGAAATACAAAAGAGACATATCCGACTGGAAACAACTTTGTGTGAAATGCCACAAGTTTTTTGATAAAACGTAACATACTATTTTATGTTAGGTATTGGATAATTAGATGAAAGTGTTACATCACCACCAAATGAGATAATTTCCCAGTATTGGTCTTCTGCGTTAGAGCTAAATTGCCAAGCAGCTTCAAAAAAGTTCTGTTTTACGTTTTTCTTGTATTTTCTAAACTTCTTTTTAGTTAAAGGAGACACCTCACCAGCAAGTTTCTTTTTACCTAGTGCAGATTTACCAAGCGCATATCCCATTGGGTTTGTGGCAAATATGTTCGTTTCTGTACCTTTTACGATAAAGGTTGGCTCTCCATTATATCCTTCAAAGTCTTGTAATACCGTCACGTCCATAGTGGTGTTTGAGGTTAAATATCCCTCTACAGTTGCCATAACATAGTTTTTGTATTTCATTCTGCTATCCCAGTTTTGATATGAAAATCGAGCAATTGCATTGATAGGATTTCCATTGTCGTTGTAGTCTTGAAATAGTTTATATGTGCTAGGAGTTGCGTTAGAGTGAATACACAGCTCACCGTCAATAACCGCAATTCTGCCTGCTGGTAAGTCCCAAGGAGCTTCCCAGAAGTTCTTAGATATATTAAACGCTAAAAGGAGACTTTCTGCTGGAAGTGCTATGTAACTAAAGTTTTTGAAATATCTAACATGACAGTCAGTAAAATCATACGCATCAAAGTCCTTTTTAATCCGATCTGAAATGTTTGTACTTTGAGCAGTATCAACGTCAGATATACGTCCTAAAAAGTCAAACGTAGGCTCTTTTGATACAAATGCAATATAGTTTTTAATAAATCCTACTGCTCCTTGATTGTGAGCCGCTTGACCTGTATCACTTTTTAGAGGCACGATGACAATAGACTCATTTTGTAAATCAGATGATAAAGTAAAGTTCAATTGAAACCAGAAGTCTGTACCTGCTGAGATGTAGAATGTTTCAGAATCTCTTCCGTCATTAGGAATGATAATATCTACAGGAGCTGCGTCAAGGGTGGTTGAAGCACCTTCTCCAGGTAGACGAGGACTCGATGGACTATAATCAGAATAATCACCATCAGCAGAGATATAGAGTGTTCGGTCATTATATGAGCCAATGATAACTTGGTTTCTAAATATACGGATAATATCATTAGTAAATGGTGCTCCACTAGCAGGTAAATCAGGTCTTACTTGCACTGCTTGTACAATAATATCTCCGACAGTAGGAGTACCTAAAGTTGGGTCTGGCGTTACGTTTGTCAAAGTTGTAGTTGTCTCTCCACCTTTATATGTGTATGTAACACCGTCTAGAATTAACTGTTTTGCAAATGGCTCAATAAAACCAGTACCGATTGTTTTGTTACTTTCTACAACACCAGAAGCATTGGTTACTTCAAAGTAGTTTGCTCCAGAGCCAGTAACGACGAATACACCATTATTACCAGCAGTAAAGTTTTGTGCTTGAACATAGATAGTAGAACCTACTGGCACAGATGTAGCTGTAATGTTTGGGTCTGTTCCTGTACCGTCAAACGTATATCGAAACGTAGTACCAGCTGGATTAGTAATATCAAATTGTGTAGTTGCACCGCCAATAGATGTACTTGCTGTTAAAAATCCTTTCTCTACCCATGTTTCAGTGCCCTGCAAAGTCAATGTGGTGGAAGTCGCAGATGCGTATGTTGCTACTCCTCCAGACCAAACATAGATGTCGTTGTCACCTTGTACAAATAGAAGCTGGTCATCTTCTTCATCTGCAGAATAAAATGTCGTAAACGATAATTTTGGGTTTGTAAGAGACGTATACACATCATACCATTCACCATCTCCACCGATATTTTCTGACCAAAAGAATTGTAGTGTATCGTTAAAGCTCCTCAAGGCTAGTTGACCAATACGAAGTTTTTGCCACTCAAAAGAACCTTCGACTGGGAATAAATCATTGTTTTCAGTTCCTAACGTCGTATATCCTTGTCGAATTGCTACAGTATCACCATCAGTAGATACAACGTTTCTTGAGCCGACAATAAGAACACCAGGTCTTTGATTGGTTATATCTCTTTTGTTTTCGTAACCTAGAAACTCAGAAACGTATTGTGCTTCCATAATTAGTATGTTTGCACACCTCTTTTATTGGTAGGTCTGCGTAAATTATAGTAAAAAGATTTTGGTTTTATTCTTTCACTTGGATAGATTGAACGATAATTCGTTAAATCTTTTATGTATTCAGAGGCAAAGTACGACACATCTATTGACTGACCTTGCTGTTGTGCTTGTTGTGCAGCAAATTCGGCAATCTTTTTTAGATACAAATTGATTGTTTGTGGCTCTAAAATTACTAAATCATCATCACTTTCTGGTCTTTCTTTCAACTCACCAGTAACTGCGTCTTGATAGATATAGTTTGAATAGTATTGTACATCATAGATAACACCTAAAATCGAGCGTAAGTTATCTACATAAATATCTGTCAAAGCATCGCCGTCATAGTTAATTGTGACACGCACATATTCAATAGACGATGAGTCAACTGTGCCTGTCTCTGTTGCGGTTTGCCAGTTAAATCCAACAGTATTCCAGCCGTTTACAAAAGAAGACTGGTCAAAAGGAGATGTTGCCGTTGCAGAGAAATAGTTAGAGCTGTCGTTACCCCAGCGTATTGAAACGCTGTTAATCTCAGAAGCATCTTGAAAATACACATCTAAAAAGAGGCGAGCTACATTAGCTTGTTGTGATAGGTCTGTTTCTTGAATAGTGCTGTTTTCTATATATCCACTTGTAGTGCTTCCGTCTAAATCGAATTGGAGTGACGCAGACGGATATGTATAGTAAACAGTGTTTGTCGTCAGGTTGGTTGCATCTCCACCAACAGACCATCCAGTTGTTGCAGAGAAGTTACCAAATACTACTGGACTATTTAACAACTTAGAAACACGTAATACTTTAACTCCGTTTACATACTCAACAGTGATGGTTTCGTTTTGTTTGTATTGGTCAAACCCTCTAGAAAATCTGTTATCAACGACATCACTCGGATTTCTGTTGACCTGAGGACGAATATCTATGATGGCGTTCATTTTTAAGTCTGCTGGTGCCTGGTAGCTATAAATACTTTGATACAGTGGTGTAGTGAGAGGAGCGAGACGTTTTGTTTCAAACGGATCACAATCCTCTAAAATCTGTCTTCCAGCACGAAAAAACACACCAAGAGGGTAGTAAACGTCATCTATATTTGTTCCGTGTAGCATTCCAGCTAGTTCGTCTTTAAGGGTCAAAATTGTTTGCATAGTAATACGTTATTATATATCCCCCACCACCTTGATGAGGGCTAATAGTAACCTATTTACGGTACTTTTTGATGAAAGATTTAGAGAAATAGTAGAACTTACGTGCTGCACCAACGAAAGTCATTGAAACGGCTAGAAAGACTGTAATTTGTTCTACTGCCTGTGCGTAGTCGTTAGTAGCTATATCAAGCCCAAAATAGGCGAATAAAGCGATACCGAAAGGCATTGTACTAAGTAAAACACCTTTTACAGTGAGACTAAGACTGTTTGGGTCGGCACTACTTTGTAGAATCTCTGGTAGTTTCTTCTTCATATTATAGCATGTATTGAATAAAGAGTTCTTTTTTTGTTATGTCAAGTGTTTTGTGGGGATAGATTCTCTGTATCCTTGAGCGTATAGGAGTATTTTGTTCCCCTTTCTTGCTGTGATTTTTTTAGGTTTGAGTTCGTAATCAATGTCTGAGTTTTCTAGGATTCTAGCTACTTGACCTTCACTAATCCTCATTACCTTAGTGCCTTTTTCTTTTTCAGCCTCAAACTCTTCTCTTGTTACTTTTACCCAATCTTTTCTGAAAGCTAGAAAGAGTGAATTGTCAGCTAATCGGTATACAAAGTTTGGGTTTCCTACTAACTCTTCACGTCTGAGAACAAACCCATATCCATACTTGAACATGTACTCATTCTCGTTTCTTTTCATCTTGCGAATATCTAAATCTTTGAGTATGTCTTCAGCTCTACCAGAATAGTCTAGGTCGTGTGTGTTATCTTTAGTACCTTGCATTTCATAAAAAGCGTGTGCTAGTTCATGTCGTGCAGTTCCTTCCAATTGCATGTCTTTTGCAAAGCCAAAGTTCTTTCGTGATAGAGCGTAGTCAAGGTCTATAGCACAATATCGGATATCCCAGTAATCATTGTTATCATGGTATCCGTGAACGCCCTCCAGAGGCTCTGTAGTGCAGTGTAGAGCCATGTCATAGCCTGAGGCGTATGGAATGACCTTGTATGCCACTTCCTCATCTATAAAGCGTCCTTTTACTGGTTTGAGCCTTGACGGTATGAATTGATAATCAAAGGTAAGTGGAATAGTAAAACGATACCAGTCTTTGACTGCCTCTAGTCGCTCAATCTTCCCTTCCTCCTCATAAAGAACCTTGATTCGGATAGGTTTAGCCCAGTAAATCTCTGGGTCGATAGTGTTTTCTAGTCTACCAGTAAACTTTCCTGTCCTCCAACAATCTACGTGGCAGTGAGGAGCAGTTGACGTCCCTGTGTTGCCAGTATAGCCCATAAGCTCACCACGTTTGACTGTTCGATTCTTTCCTTCAAACTTTGAAAGGTGCAGAAAGCGTGTCAGCACTTTGTATTTGTCTACAAACTGAATAGTATTGCCTGCTTGTTTAGATGTGGTAAACGTGATTGTACCGTCATCTGGTGCATAAATAGGCGTTCCGACTGGTGTGAGCCAATCAGTACCGAGGTGTGGTTTGCCTGCCAAACCAGCTTCCTGAAAAGTCGCATTGTTTGGATATGGCTGACCGTGTAGGAAAGTTTTGCGGACATTGAACATACTATTTCAAGCGTTTAGATGTAAAACTTTTCCAAGAAGAACGTGAATGCTTTTGACACAAGAGAAGTCCGTAATAGGTACTAAATCTACAATATCTGCAGAACTTAGAGCGAACCCAATACCAGAGTAGTTTATGTTTTTTTGGTATTTCCTGTATTCCTCTTGGCATACGCTACACGGTTAATTTTGTACAGTTTACGTTTTCTTGGTGTGAGACCAAATATCTTTTTTACTTTTTCATCTACTTTTTTACTCCGAATCATACGAGCCAGTGATAAAGCCTACAAAGTCTTCTTGGGCGATACGTTGTAGGTGTAAATTATATGCAATGATGGTAAGCAAAATTATAATAATGATGATACCGATATTGTTGAGTGTATTGAGTCGCATATTAGAATAAACTACGTATTTCGTCAGAAAAGAAGTTAGCTATAAAGAGAAGAGTACCAACAATCGCACCAGCTTTTACAAAGTTTTTTTCTAGTGCAATTTGTTTTTCATCTCGTTTTTCCAGTTCATGGGTAATTCTTTCTTTATGTTCTTCTAGTTCTTTTCTGGTTAATTGTATTTCAGAGCGAAGGTCGAGGATAGCTTTCATAGTCCCCTGCATTTCTATATATGCAGAGTGGATTTTATCCAGCTTGTCCTCGACTTTATGCATGTGAGTTTTTAGTTCACCAATAACGACCTTAAATACAGCTAGGTCTTCTCCATGAGAACGCAATTCACTGTCAATTTTTGATAAGCGTTCTTCAGACATACTTATTTTATTGCAATTGAGCTTTTAATTTATTGCAATGCGTTAAGTAAATCAGTAGTTTGCTCCGTAGTTAATTCTACCTCTGTTGCCTCATACGTATCTTTTATAAAGTCACCAATAGCTTCTTTTGTGTCCACGATAAAAGTAAGTTTTCCATCTTCGTATTTAGCAGAAGTTATCTGTGAAATAAAAGTTTCTACTCCGTCTACTGTTTTGATTGGTATTCTCATATATGTATAATAAATTATAATACTCTTCTATATAATTCTACCCACGCTGTATCTAGCACAAAGGTAATATATGTCACCGCTGCTGTTGTTAGGTTAGAACCTCCTGCTAAGTTCATTTGAGCCCCACTACCTGAAGCAGATAAATGTTCTAATGTTATCCCACTTGGTAAAATCAAAGTCACTATTGAACCGTCTGTCCAGTTTGTGGAGGATATACGAGAAATAGTCGTTGAACCCGTAATAGTAAACAGGTTTCCCGTAGAACCAAGTCCTATTGATGTTGCAGAAGCTACACTCGTTCCTTTAGCAAGCTGGAATCTTCTTGACATTAGCAATCCTCCCGATGATGTAGACCTCCATACTTGGTCGCCTACAACTGAAAGTGCTATACCGTTTGTTGCTTGTGCATAAAATCCTGAGTTAGTTGAGTTTACTGTTAGCGATGGAGCACCTACCGTTCCTGCTAGTGGTACATTGATACCTGTTCCATTGCCCTCTAGTGATGTGACTACAGTTCCCCCGCTAATTGCTCGTAAATTCCATTTACCATTTTCTGCTCCCGCTGTTCCCGATACTATATCAGCAGTTAATTCTGCATAGTTCTTAGGTGCAGATGAAGCATTAAGAGCTGTGAAATTATATGAACCAATGGTATTAGCAGTACTCACGTTTCTGTTTAGTGCAAATGTTTGTATGTTTGTTCCTGATGGGTCCGATATAGCGATTGTGTTTCCTCCAATGACCCACAACAATCTCCCTCCGAATAGTTGCAGAGTCTCGACTGAACCACCGAGCACTCCTGCACCTACGATAGGATATGCAGTAGTATCAGTACTTTCGTATGCTTGAACAGTTGAACCGCTTTTTAGGAGTATAGAAGTGCCGTCAGTTTCCACTCCAGTAATCCCTGCAAATGAACCGTTGTCGTTGTATTGTAGTTCGGTGTCAGAACCCCCTGGCGTTCCTCCTCCGCCTCCTGTTGATGGTGGTTTGAATGGCATATATAAATTATTATTAAATAATATTGAATTGTCTTAATTTAGCGAGGCACTCCTCAGGCATATATTCTGGCATATCTAGTTTCTTAGCCTCTGCGGCAAGTGTATCTAGTTTCGCTGTCAATTCAGGCACTTTGTTATCATAATCGTGTTGAGCCCTTGTAAGCGTTGCCGTGTATGCACTTATTTGGCTACTGAGTGCTACTAGCTCCTGCACCACTTCTTCCAATCCCCCTACATTTTCTTCTGTAATTTTTATATCGTATACGGTCGTTGCGGTTGCAGGAGATACGTACATTTTAGTTAAAATACCATGTGTTAGCACAAAAGAAGCACTCGCTGTACCACTAGCAGTTGTAATTGTTTCTAGGTGGTCAGAGAAAACTACTCCGTTCATATTACTGGTTGGTTACTGCAAATACTTTTACTGTAAATGCGCCTGCTACGTAGTTATCAAGTTCAACGCTCAATGTGTTAAGACCAGAAACGTTTACAATAAACTGTCGAACACTGTCTGTTCCGCTATATGCAACACCAGTAGCACCAACAATAATTGAGCTTGGGTTGTTATAGTCATACAGAGCTACATACCCCCACTCGTTACCGACTCCAGCCGCAGAAGTAAATGTTACATCTTCTAGTGGTAAGAAAGAACCACCTACTTTGATGTCTCCATCAGCACTACCAGATGTAGAAACGACAATGTGGATAGTATTGTATGCTGATACAGGTAGTTTTTTACTCCAAACGTCTGCTGCTGCGGCGCTGAGCATTGTCTCTAATACTGGGTATCGTGATTGATTTGCCATATATATAAAAAGTTAATTAGCTTGTAAGAAAGGGCTGCAGTCCCTCTCTTGAAGATAACTAAGCGGCAGCACGAAGTACCTGATAATACAGTACAGTATCGTTTCCTGGGTTACCAGAAAAAGTAAACGTAAGTGTATTAGTTGTAGGTACTGCCTGAAGTAACGTAACATTACCTGTTCCGTTATCTTTGATTTGAGCAAAGACAAGGTCAGTAGCAGCAACTCCTGTTACAGTGAAAGCCTCAGCTGCTGCACCACCAACAGTGGTGACCTGAGCTGCAAACTTTACAACATGTGAAGGAGCGATACCAGATGAAAGGTCAGCGAGTAAAACTGAAGCAGGTGCAAGTGAAGTTACTTCTCCACTTGAATTGATAACAGTAGTACTGCCTACTTTGAAACCAGCTGCTGATTGTACTGGTCCACTAAAATTTGTTTGTGCCATATTTTTTTGGTTCTATATAAGCTAAGTAGCGTTACCTCCCATTGGCATGGGGTCAACACCATAAAGGTATGGGCGTTCGTTTAGAATTACGCAACGTAACCTACGATTGATTCATATGAATCAGCTGTGAAAGCCTCACGGAAGTTAGCACGGTATACGTAGTTCAAACCATCTGTGTATTGTGGTTCAACCAACTGTGTTGTAAGACCACGACGGTCGATACGAGTTACAGTGTGGTATTTACCAAGCAACCACCAGTTACTATTGTTTCCCTGTGCACCATATACAAGGTAAGGAGAACGTTTAACAGTGATACCATAGCGTGAAAGAATCACGTTGATGTTGTTATCAGCTGTATTAGCAAGAAGCTGTGAATCAGCAATCTCTACTGCGTTCTTGAAACCAAGTGAAGATACAAGAAGTGTTTTTGGTGAGCGAGGTACTACAACGTTTGCCTGGTTTGGCTGGTTGTTCAACGCTGTGATAGCTTCGTTCAATGTGTCTGGAGTAAGAACACCAGCCATAAGGTTATCTACAGTTCCACCAGCAAGGTTTGTGTGTGAAGCTGAGATAAGAGCAGCACCGTCGTTAGTTGTAGCGTTGTTTCGGTACAGACCCATACCTTCAATTTCTGAAGTGATACGTGCCATTTCACCGTACTGCTGGAGCAATTCAGCAATAGTATCAAAACGTTCATCTTCGAAGTATTCCATAGAAATTGGAATGTCCTCTGCAAATGTTTCGATAACAGTTGTTTTATACTGACCAGTCTGGATTGAACCTTCTACTGGTTTCTGTGACTCACCACGTGCTTCAAAGAGACCAGGTCCTTTGAACAGTGAAGTTGTGTGAGCTTGAGTGTCAGTCGATTTCTGGCGCATAACTTCTTCATTTCGGACAGAAGCCATGTATGGGTCATCGAATACGGTATCGTAGGTCTTGAAAACGATTTCGTCCAAGAGCTGTCGGTCTACGACACCTAGGTTATTTTTACCTTGTACTGGAGTCATAAGTTTAAACTAAAAGTAAATAAAGATTAAGTTGATGAACCTGCTTCAGTAGCGTAAGAACGAAGACCATAGTCTACTGTTCCCTCAGATGTGTCGTAACCAAGAATCTGAAGACCGTGAACGTTTGGATCATCTCCCTCATCAGCGTCTACAGTATATACACCAGTAGAAAGGTCGTAAGTAACAGTGTCGTAAAGAACACCATCGTCTACAGTTGCACCAGTTGTATATTTTGTGCGAAGAACTGTTCGGTTTGGCTCGCAGATAAGAACATCTACTGTACCATCAGCTGTTGAAGTAGCAGTTGATTGAGTAACTGCGATACCCCACATAGGAGCTGTGATTGTTGGCTCACCATCAGCAACGTGTACTACGTTGTTTTTTGAACCTTTTTTGACTGGCTCTCCTGGGTAGATAACTGTATCACTAGAAGTAGTGAAGTCTTCTACACGGAAAGTACGGATAACGGTGTCAAGTGTTGAACTTGCAACACGTACATCATATTGTGCCATACATTAAGATTTTTTAAGTTTGGATAAATCAATTCCAGCTACTTTTGCAAACTTTTGTTCAGTTGCAGACCACACTGGTCGGTCTTCTCGTAGTTTTTGACCACCTGTAGATATTCCACCTGTGGTTTTGCGAGCTACGATAGCACGTTTGAGTTCTGCATTTTCTTGTACGATTTTATCCTCGTTAGCAAGCATTTTTGCACGGCGTACATCTTTTTCTACGTCACCACTTTGTTTGATGTCGTTTTTAAGAATGTAGCGAATCAACTCTGCTTCGTCTGAGTTAGATGCGTACTGAGCAATACGGTCCTCATATTTCGATTCTTGAGATTGGAATTGAATCTCTCGAACACGATTTTCAAGTTTTTCTTCTAGTTTTCGTTCGATGTCGGCGATTCGCTCATCGTCTAAACTAGAATCATCTTGAGGTTGAACGTCTTTACGTTCTCGCTTTAGCTCTACAAGTTTTGCCTCTGCTTTTTCACGGCGTTGGCGCTCTTCTTCGAGCTTAGCTTTGTAATCAATCTGTGTTTGTGACTCTTCACTGAGCGTAGATTGTGTTTCTGTTTCTCCAGTAGTCGCCTCTGGTGCGGAGGTTGTCTCCTCCTCTTTTTTCTCGACTTCTTCCATATGTAACGTTAGTTAAAGGGCAACGCACCCATAAATAAAACCGTGCTTTTTTGACACGGTTCTGCTACTAAAACAGGTGAACGCCCATGAACTCCAGCGTTAATAGCAGAGCCTTGTCAAAAAGGAATGGGCGTTCCAGATTGTGTTTATATTATATCACTTTTCTATGTTTTTATCTTGTGATAGTACTTTTAAAATGTTGTCAAGTTTCTTGTTGCGGATATCTTCTATATAGAGTCCAGCTTTTCCAAATATAAGGTCTTGCTCAGATGTTGACTGTAGATAGATACGTCTCATACACGAACGCTGTACTTCCTCTGATAACCAGATATAAAATCCATTTTTAGAAAGCGCTTTTGCCTCGTGATAAAACTGTTGCTTTTTTGGCTGAGATAGCCTATTCCACGCATCGTCTAAATCTTCAATCGTTACTGCCTTGTAGAGATACGCAAGAATGTAATTGAGTAGACGTTCTTTTAACTTCATAATCTGGTTGGGTTAGCTCCTTGTCTGTTGAGTATTTTAGAACTCATGGCACTATCAGCTCCTCCACCTTGCATAGCCATTGCCATTGCTGTTTCTGGATTGACACTTTCTTGTGGGAGGTATTTATCTTCATCTCCTGGAACATAATTACCAAGTAAGAATCGACGTGTTGTTTCTTTAAGCGCATTAGGGTCTTGAGCAATGATAGGGTTAGCGATAGCACGGTCGTAGGCTTCAAGATTAAGTGCTTTTTTAACAGTCTCAGATTGACTAAACAACATATCAGCTTCAACTTTTGTTTTGAACTTTAACTCTGCAAATAAACTAGGATTTACTTCAGCTAAAGACATCTCCAGAGAGCGTTCTTTTGTTAGTATTTCGTAACTACGCTTCTCTACTTGTTTTTCTTCTTGATAAATAGAATCAGTAAAGACTACTTTGCGTGGCATTTTTTTACCATCCACCATACGGTCAGGAATGAGTAGGTCTCTAAATCTTAGGCGAGATACTGCACCTGTTGTTTCTAGTCCTTCAGCAACTGTCATGTATTGTAGGATAGATCCGATACGTAAATCTCCAAACTCTTCCACCATAAACTTGACCATCTTTCCAAAGAGACCAAGCACACGCATAGCATTTTCTTGAATTGTGGCTACCTCAAAGGCTGTGTTAGCTCCCTTAGGAGTTGCACCTCCAAGGAGAGAAGAAGCACTGTTTTGGTCTATACTACCCTCAATAGATTGAATCATTGCGAGAGCGAAGTTCATATTAGTTCCAACAGAAAGAGCTTCAAACTTAGAACCCTGTTGTAGTGGTGTAACTTTACCAGGGACCATAACAGAAGAATCAATTTCTTCGTTACCGTACGTTACACCAGGAGGCATTGTCTGAAGCATTGCGGAGTCAATAGCAAGCCCATAAAGTACGTCAATAATAGACTGTTCTGGTGAGATTTTATTTACCAAAGACTTGCGATAAAAGAATCGCTCATTGAACGGTTCAAAACCAAAGGCAACATATGGGTATAACTTATCAAGGCGTTGCATCGGTCTATTTGGGTCTCCGTGTACCATGACACCGTTTACAAGAACAATTTCAAGGTCTGAAAGACGGTTATAGTAGACTACTTCTTCTACTAAACGATTACGAAGCATTTCATCATAGCGTTGATAGAATGTATCTTGCTCATCTTCATAAAAGACACGAATACCTGGAGTAACATATTTCCAGTCTGGTAAGTCTCCATATTTGAGTTCAGCCTCAGTGTAATCAATAAACTTCTGTCTGATAAGAAACGGTTGTTTTTGTAGCTCTGGTTCGTAAGCGTTACCAATGTACATTGAATCACACGGTACAATCAAGTTCTGAAAGCCACTAAATACGTCGTCAGTTATCTCTTTCTCTACATATCCAGTATCAGTAATTTCTTTTACAATACGTTTTACCTCTGCGTAGTTGTCTTCTATAAACACAATAGGGCTATACATTGCTGCAATAACCGCATTAACAAAAGTTTGTTCGTATTTTGAGCTGTCAAGTGTGTACTCAATCAAGTCTTTCATCACCATACCAGCGTCTCTATCCATCTCGCTGTTTTTATTTTGAGCGATGATGTTAGGGTAGAGTACCGCAGCAGTTACATTAGCAGCGATAGAAATAGCTTTAGCACGAGTTACAGGTTTAACGACGTTAGCTCTCCAAGAGTTGTTTACATCCCCTGCTGGTGCTGGGATAAACGAGTTAAAGGCACGCTCGTCATCGTTTAATACAGTTGTAAGACTACGTAAGTTAAACTCTTCGTATGCTTCATCACGAACATATTGAGCCTCTGCGTAGTCTTTACGAATCTGTTGCATTCGGTCACGAACTTCTCTCCCAGGAGAATAAGGAGACACAGGGTCTTGTACGTTGTTTTTACGGTCGTAAATTGGCTCAATGTATAGTTTCATAATTATCTGCCAAATCGTAAGCGATTTTGGTAATTTGTAAAGTCTGGTGTAAAGGCTTTTGGTTTGGGTCTGTTATTGTAATTGGTAAAGGCGTATCTGATAGCGTCCATTAAGTGATTGTCGTAGTCTATTGGAACGTTTGGACTCAGTGGTTTACCATCTTTATCTTCTCTCCACAGATAGTTTCTGTACTCTTTAAGAAGATTGAGACTTCTACTTGTTACCATGATACGCTGGTCTTGGATAAATTGAATACCTTGTCGTATGCTGTCTGGTCCTTTCACTGCTGGGAGTATTGGTATACCAAATGTTTTTATTTCATCAATACTCTTAGGCTCAGCACAATCAGCGTAGACAAGTGTTTTTGGCTCTGTAAGATTAAGTAAAATATCTGCTATCTTTTTGTTACTGAGCCCTTTTAAGTAGCATTGTTCGTCTAGGATAAAAGCGTTGTTGTACTTATAAATATCTACAATAGCAGTTTGGTCGTTTGTATATCCGAAGTCTAAACCTCTTCTCTCTAACTTAGCAAAGTGTGGGATTTCATCTATTATTTCCCACCCAGTATAAATGCGTCCCTCTACTTCACCAAGTTGTCCTTCTCCGTACACTTTCCACCAACTTAGATTGTTTTTACGCTTCTCAATAGCGTCCTTGATTTCTACAGGAAGGGCTTCATTGTCTCTGTAGGTTAAAATAATATGTTCTACATCGTCTCTCATTGTGAGTACGTCAGTGTAGAACCAAAACTCGTGTGATGGATTCCAGTCGAGATACACAAACTCTTTTGTACGTACTTCTAACTGTTCAAAAGCTTCGAGTGGTATGTTGTTGCACTCGTTCATGAATAGACGATCACGTCTTGCACCTCTGAGCTTGTCCCCGTTATCAGTTGAAAAGAACTCTATTTTACTGCCTGTTTCAAATGTGTAAATCGAATCAGTTGCGTTCCAGTTTTCATCCTTCCAATACTTGTGAGCTTTGAGGATGTTCTGGAAGTCTCTCATCGCTCCTCTCTTGAGGTGTGGTATGCTCTGTGCTACTACGCTCGTCAGAGTCGGTATTTTGTCGCTCTGACTCAAATGAACTAAGTATAGGAGAATTGACACTGTCTTGCTGGCTGATGTTCCCCCCTGCACTGCTCTGATGCGTTTCTTCATTTCCATTACTTTCTTTGTTGATGTTGTCAGTTGGTACATATGCAGGTGCTAATATAGGCGTTGGGAACTCTTTTCCATTTGCTCCTGTAAGTTCACTACGTTTAGAGTAAATCTCTTTGCCTAGTGTTTCTCGAATGAACTCAGCTTCTTTTTGTTTGATGCGTAGGAGTTCTTTGTCTAACTTACCGTTTTCATCGTTTACTGGAAGTGTAAGAATAGTATCAGAAGTAATGTCAGCAAGGATAAGTTTACGGTCTCTTTTCCAGCCTTCTACCTTGTCTGAAAAGTTTCTGTAATTGCGACTTGACCAATCATAAATTGTATCTTCACTTATTTCGCAATGCTTAGCTAAATCTCGTAACGTCATACCATCAAGAATACACCGTTTGATTTTCCCAAACAGTTCTTCAGTTAGTTCTGATGGTCTTCCTACACTAAGCATAGTATTTTAGTTTGTTTCTTCTTGAATTTCTTGAGGATTTTCTTTGTTTTTGTTAAAAATTCTGTCCCAGTTTTCTTCGTACTTTTGGCGGTCTGTCTTGTAACTAGAACTACTTGCTTTGCTTGGGTCGCTCATACGTTTTTGAACACGTTAGCCCAAAGTTCTTCTTGGGTTTCAAACCCTCTTTCTTTGAGGTATTCAGCGAGAGTTCTGGATTTAAGTGGAGTTGGCTGAAGATGGTCTGATGAAGTTTTAATTCCATCGGTCTCTGAGTTTTGCAAAGGAGTCGTCTTTTCCATATCGAATTTCTAAAGATTTATTTTTAGCTGCGTAACAAATTTCTTTGTAGTTATCAGATACGTCTTGGTTTCCAAATCTGTCTCCTGTTTGTTTCATGCGGACTTCGAGTTGTTGCCAAGTCATTTTTTGACCGTTCCAGTACCAATCACCATTCCAAGAGCGTTCTACTAAATTTCCTGCATCAGTAAAGTAAGTTTGAGATACTTTGTACTGATGACGAGAATAAAGGTTTTGGTTTTTATGTATGTAGTTAGTTTCTTTTTTTACATCTATTTCTTCACGTATTTCTCCGCAATCTTGACATATCTCTCTGTGTAAAAACACATTGGGTATGTCTATGTTTTGTCTACTATTTAGGTCGTACTTTGTTTTTTGGAGATAGTAGGACTTTACGTTTTCGTGATTGCAGGCGTTCATACATGTTTTTCTTTTTTTTAGGTGGTTTTTGACCACGGTTGTTTGCGTTCATCGCAATCATACTTATTTCTTTTTTGCTTTTTTTGACATCATAAGGCGACGTACACCTGAACTACTTGGTGCTCCAGATCCGCCTTTACCGTCTTTTTTAGCCATCATAGCAAGTTTTTTGTCTCCTTTACGTCCTGCTGCTTCACGTTGCATGCGGCGAGCAATAGCAGTAGCTTGAATAGCTTCGGCTGCTTTTTTAGATACTCCACGGCGTTCTGCGATTGTAGCGATACCTTTAGCTCTGCGTGCAGAAGGTTTTTCTGTCATGAGCTGTTTTACGTTCTTCTTCATTGTGGCTTTAGAGTAGCCTTTAGACAGTGGCATACTATTTGCGTTTCATTTTTTTAACCACCATGACAACTGCTTTGCCTGGTGAGGTGAGTGCTTTTTTAACTGCTGACTTTAATTTCTTTTTGTCTTCTTTCATCTTAGCTTGTGTCGCTGGAGAGCGACGAGAGTAACTTCGAGGCATATTAGCATTTCTTTTTAGGTTTTTTAGCTTCTTTACGACGTGCGTTGTTCCCTTTTGCCATAGAATTAAAGTTTTTTTCCTTTAGGAATGATTAAAGTTTTACCAATGAGAAGATTTCCTTTTTCCCATTGTTTGTCGTTGATATACTGCTTAGCGGTTTTGTTACCATGTCGTGCTTTGAAAGAGGCAACTCGTTTTCCTCCGAGCTTTGTACCTTTTTGTCCGCCTTGTAGGGTTTTTACTTTCTTTCCTTTTTCGTAGATTTCGGCTTTCCAACTCTTTCCTTTAGCGGTTGGACGCATGATTTTAGCTGTTGGCATAGGAATATACTTGAGGCGAACCATATAGAGCGTACGAGTTCGCCTTGAGGCACTAGGGTAGTGCCTGATGTGGTACGCCTCAAATACACCTGTGGATAACTACTCTTGACAATATGCGTACAGTATGCTATTATATCTATGTAAGCGATGAGGTTCCCACCAACAATCGCATAGAGACTGAGGGACACGAGAGGCTACGGCTTCTCAACTCCCTCTGCTCTCACTAAGAACAGAAACAATGAACAGGTATAGTATAACATTTTTCTTGACGGAACGCACCACTGCGAAAATGTCAAGCCTAAACTGTGGATAACATTATGAACAAATATCACATTGGCTACATGGAAATACAAAGACAAAAAAGACAAGAGGAGGTAATAGGTATGGTAGTGTTAGGAAGTATTGTATTGGTGTATGTTGGAGTAGGGTTTTATTTACTTAATTTGATGTGGTAAACTTAATAAATCCCTATACCAGTAATAGTACGGCAGAGCAGGATTAGTCTCGTTGTGTTAGTAGGCTACTGGGGGAAGGGATTGAAATATATGAACAAATATAGAAAAGAAAATGAAATATGTGTTAAATGTGGTAGTGGAACACACGACTATGGTGGTTCTTGGTCTTGTAATGATTTTAATTGTGACTGCAATAGCGAGACAAGAACGAGCGGTATAAAAACTATCCCAGAATGGTGGAACAATGGTATAAAAGTGTATAAAGATGGTGATATGTGGTGTGCTGTGAAAAGTGGTTTCATAAATCTAGCTGAAAGTCCAGCGGGTTTTGGAAATACTCCGCACAATGCTGTAGTTGAATTAAACAAATTGTTTTTTTAGAAATGGAGTGTCTTACAAAAAAGTATTGAATAAGTGATATGGATAAAATATCTCAACTTCTAGCAGAACAATACCCAGAACAAAAAGAGAAATATGATGTAGAAAAGGTACAAGAAGAGATGTGGAGATTGATACAAGAACAAGGTGTGGATAACATGCTTGACAATAGTCAGTAAAATGCTTTACAATAGGAATGCTCAAATTGAGCCATCACGTTTCTTAAACGCAAATCAACCTACAATTTACGAAGATAAATCATTTACATTTCGTAATTTGTCGGCTTGAAAAAGCGTGATAAGTTACGTGATGTAAGTGATTTTTTGTTGTAAACGGTAAAGAACTTACTTATACAAGTTTGCTAGCCATTAAATAGCATAGCGGTGTAAGAGCGAGAGCGGCAACTCATACCTATACTCTATACTGGATGATAATCATAACCACTTTGACCTAGACAAGACTCTAGGCGTGGGACACTAGACTAAACACTAGAAAGGATTATCCAGGCAGAGGCAGGGAGAGGAGAGCGGAGCTGGTAGTGGGGGTGGACAGAATTATATATGGTCTATATATGGACAGTTATTCAAAAGAAGAAAAGCTAAATCTCACAAAAAAAATATTTATCACAAAAGAAGTGTATGAAATTCTTCGTAAAGAGAAGTCAAAACAAAAGATTTCAATGGCTAAGATTGTTTGTAATTTAATAATTTCACAATATGAACCAAATAGCTGATTTAATAGAGATGTCAAAACAAGAAAATACTGACGTAAGAGCCTTACTAATGGACGCATATTACCGTGGATTTAATTCTGGATTGGAATTTTCATACCAAGAAAACAAGTCTCGAAAAGACCTTGAAAAAAAAGGGGTATTAGTAGAAGAAAAGAAAGGAATCTCAATTTTCAGGTGGATAACTAAATGAAAAGTATGCCAAAGACAGGAAAACTCAACATAACCAATGAAGATTGTATGGATTTAATGAAAGATTACTCAGACAAGTTTTTTGACCTGGCAATAGTTGACCCACCATATGGGATAGGTGAAGATGGCGGAAGTTTTAGAGATAGAAAAGGCGGGGGACATAGGGTATTACCTAAAAAACAATGGGACTCTACAAAACCAACTAAAGAGTATTGGAGTGAACTTTTTAGGGTAAGCAAAAATCAAATAGTATGGGGTGGAAATTATTTTACAGATTATCTAAAAGAAAGTAGAGGTTGGATTTATTGGGATAAACTAATGGGTGGAGATTTTAGTGATGGGGAGTTGGCTTGGACTTCATTTGACAGAGCGCTAAAAAAGTTTACAAAATGTAATAAATACCATGGGAAAATCCATCCAACTGAAAAACCAGTACAACTATACGAATGGCTTTTGAAAAACTACGCCAAAGAGGGAGACAAAATACTCGACACACATCTTGGCTCTGGAAGCTCTGCAATTGCTTGCTACTACGCAGGGTACGATTTAACAGCGTGTGAACTAGACAAAGAATACTGTGATGCGGCAATAAAGCGTATTAAGAACCAGACACAGCAAATTAAACTCTTATGAAAACTAAAAAACCTCAAATACCAAAGTGTCCAGTGTGTGAAAAACCTGTATTAGCCAGAGCTATGGACAATCACATTATTGGTATGGCAAAGGGAGAAGTCTGGGCACATTTTGTGGGAAAAATACGCACAACCCCACATGCCGTTTTCTACAAAGAACATTGCAAAACAGTTACTACCACTGTATTCACGTATAAAATATAAAAAGTATGGATTTCACAATAGGATTTTTTTGTACAATAATAGCGACATTTTTAATTATGTATTCATGTGTATGAAACTAAACGAAACACAAGAATTAGATGATTTTAAGGAGATTTTACTCGGAAAGAAACTGGGTAGAGGTGCTTATAGAGATGTTTATGAGTGTGCGTTAAACAAGGAATACGTTGTTAAAGTAGAAAATGATAACAATGGTTTTTCCAATGCAAGAGAGTGGAAGTTGTGGGAACATGTAGAGTACAGCCCATTTGAGAAGTTCTTTGCCCCTTGCATATCAATAAGTGACACAGGTCTAATACTAATTCAGAAAAAAGTAGTACAAAACGATAAACTCCCAGAGACTGTCGCCCACTTCTTTACAGATGTAAAACCAGAAAACTTTGGCTGGATTGGAAAAAACTTTGTGTGTTGCGATTATGGCTCGATTGGTTACCAGCACGTTTGGAGTGAAAAGAAAACCAAAAAGCCACACTGGAAAGATTTTTTTACTCAAAATAAAATTGTTTGATATGTGTAAATGGGGTACTCAAAAATTACTCAAAGTCACTATACCAGCAAAAAACAGTCATACTGGTGTTGCCCAAGTTAAAGAAGTTCCGATTGATAGTTGTATCTACGATATAGTAAAACTATTAAATGAAAAATACAAATTAACTGCGGGTAGCTGTTGCGGACACGGTAAATCACCAGCTTCTATTATTTTTCATGATGGTACTGAGATTGTTATTATGACACAAGAACAGTCCAGAAATGAATCTCTTGAAGAAGCTAGAAGGATAATAGCAAAACAAAAAGAAATTATTCTTTGTTTATCTAGTGAACTTAGACTAACTAAAAAAAAGATAGATGAGGTTTTTCTAAAAGGTATAAAAATAAAAAATACCAATTTGAAATAGCTAGTATGGACAACGAAGCCTACAAACTAAAAGTCCTAGAACTCATGCAAAGACAAGTAGAGTTACTAGAACAGCTAGTGAACAAAAAGAAAGTTTCTAAACCTAAACCGCAGAACACTATGACACTCCTTGAACAACTAGAACCACACAAAGGAAAGTACGCTCCCTCAATGATAGAAGAGTTTACCGACTATTGGAGTGAGTGCGAGAGGTGGAAACGTGAAAAAACATGGGATATTGAAAAGCGTCTAGTACGCTGGGAACGTCAACAAAAGAAGTGGCAGTACGAGAAAGAAGCCAAACAATCAATAAAAACTGTTGAAGAAAAACCAACTTATAGAGAATCTTATTCAGGCTTACGCCCTATCTCTGAAATCTTAGCAGAGAAACTTAATCAATAATTATGGATAAGAAACAATTTCACAAAGCCATAGACAAACATAATGCTTGGGTACAATGGTATTTTCAACAACAGGTAAAAGAAGTAGAAAACTATAATAAAAATAAACCATTTTGGAAACCAAAAAAAAGAATAGATGGTCTTATGTCTGCTATGTTTCTTACTTATGCACGTCGTAATAAATCACCAGAAAACTTTATTCTTTGGAAAAAAGGAATGTTAAAACTTCATAAAATACCAGAATAATATGTCCCTACTCTGTTTTATTCTAGGCTGTCAAATAGTCCTAGCCCCCACAACCTATCAAGTAAAAGACGCTTGCCCTGATGTAGAATGTTGGATAGAAGTATACGCAGAGCAGTATGGGGTAGATGTGGAGGTGGCAAAACGTATTGCCTTTGCTGAGAGTTCTTACAGAGAAAAAGCGGTAAACCATAATACTAACGGCTCAAACGACATGGGTGTTTATCAAATAAACTCTATTCACAACGTACCAGATACCTGCAGGTTAGACGCAAAGTGTAACATTGAGTGGGCTATGGACTACATGTCAAAGAATGGATTTAACGCTTGGTATCCTAGCTATGAGAAATGGAAATAAACATTATATGAAGATATGTACAATTTGTAAAAATAATAAAACAGAAGATTCTTTTTATAAAGACAAAAGAAAAAAAGACGGATTGTATTCTTCTTGTAAAGAATGCTCTACTATTTATTCAAAAACATGGATAAAAAATAACAAAGAAAAAAGAAATGAAAATAGTAAGTTATGGGCAAGAAAAAATAGAGAAAAAGTAAATTTAACTAATAAAAAGTGGAGAGAACAAAATAAAGAAAAATTAAAAGATATATATAAAAATTACAAAAAAAGAAACCCAGAAAAATGCAAAGCTAGATACTTATTAAACTTAGCGGTAAAAAAAGGTATTATAATTAAACCTGACAAATGTGAAATTTGTTTAACTAAAGCGAGTGGGTACAAACTAAGAGCAGACCATTACAAAGGATACGAAAAAGAAAACAAACTGATTGTAAGATGGATATGTTCTACGTGTGATGGAAAGCAATTTAGGAAATAGAATGCTTTATGCAATTATTTAATCAACACCCTGATTGGTGGGTAACTAACTACTAAAATTTATACACAGTTTACCTCTTGACAATATACGTACAGTACGCTATACTATAGTTATATGAATGAAAAACAAATTAGCAAAGCTCTCTCCTATGTCCGCAAAAAAGGCTGGGAGAAAGTAGACCCTGCCGAGCGGTCAAAAAGAATGTCAGAAATAGCAAAACTACGATGGGCTAAAAAACAGCCAAAAATAGACGAGAGCAATGAGATTACCTTTCGAGACATAAACAAGCCTTAAAACGCCCCACAATGCGTCACAGACGAAGTTTTGGGTAGACTACAATTAAACAAAAACACTTATTAAGCCCATTAGGGCATTTATATATAGATGTATGTCTTTAGAAATAACACCAGCAGAGCACAGAATGCTCAAAGAAGAAGCAGGACTTTTATACATTGGAAAAGACGAAGATGGTTTTGACGATTGGACAGGCACAGACAAAGAGTGGACTAAATACGAACTCTTAGTCGAAGAGTTTAAGAAAGAAAATAATATCCCATTTTAGGGATCTAACTATAGACGTATGTCAATTTATCCAAAGCTCTTAGAGCTACAAAAAACAGTAGGTGCAGTAACAAAAGATAGTAAAAATCCATATTTTAATTCAGCATATTTCGATATAAACAAACTAATTGAAGTGCTAAAACCAACTCTTAACACGTTAGGTCTTGTAGTCTATCAACCAGTTGAACATATCAATGGAGAATCAATTTTGAAAACACTTGTAGTTGATTCAGAAACAGGGGAAAAAGTAGAAAGTTCTATTGCTCTACCATCTGGAATTGAACCACAAAAAATGGGAAGTGCTATTACGTATCTTAGACGCTATACTTTGCAATCACTTTTATTTTTGCAAGCAGAAGATGATGATGGTAGTGCTGCTAGTCCAAAAAATATAAGTAAGCCAAGCCAATACCCACAAACAGCACAGCAAGTAAAAAAAGTTATTCAAAACCCTAATGTAGAAGCACCATTCTAATATGCAAGATGTTCAATTCAGTGTAGATATTACACTTAAACCAGAGGTACTTGAAAAAGAAGTTACAGTCACAAATCAAGACGAGTATACACAGTGTGCTGATGTAATGAAAATGTGTAAACAAAAAATCAAAGAAGTAGATGATGAAAGAAAAACATTTACTGCACCGCTTGATGAGGCAAAAAAGCGTATTATGGCAAAAGCAAAAGAAATTACAGAGCCTCTTGAAAATTATATTTCAAAGCTAGAAAAAGCAATGGGGGTGTGGTATCTCGAAGAAGCAATCGCAAAAGCACAAGCAGAACAAAGTACAAGTCCAGATATAATTGTACCAGTAGTAGAGTCTGTAAAGACAACAAAAGGTCAAGTGTCAACAACAACAGGAACAACATACAACGACTTTGAACTTGTTGACTTAAACCTTGTACCACGAGAATATCTTATGCTTGACGAAAGTAAGGTTAAAGAAGCAATCAATCGAGGTGGTGTAAAAGAAATTTCTGGAATTAAAATTGAAGAAAAAGTACGCTTTACATCACGCTAATTACAAATCGTATGATTAAAACACTTACACCAATCAAAGTCTCAGTACAAACAAAAAAGAAAGATGGGACACATTTCAAAAATGGTTCTGCTCGTATTGGCTTACTTGTTAAAAACAACAAAGGAGAAGATATGTGGCTCAATGGTTTTGGTCAAATAAGTGACGCACCAGAAGTTGGAGAATCAATTACAGTAGACATTTACCAAGAAGAATACAACGGACAGGTTAATTGGTCTTTCAAGTTCCTTTCTGCTGTAAAAGTCTTACAACCTCAGATTGACGCATTGAAAGCAGAAATTGAAGCTCTAAAAAATAACAAACTTTTATCAAATCCAACAGTCAAAGATATTACCCTAGAAGAACTAGCGGAACACGGAGTGATTGAACCTCAAGAAATACCATTTTAATAGGTTTGATTGGTACTTTATCCTTTCAGAGGCTCAATAGGGCTTAAAACGCAATTTTGAGCCTCTAGGATACCATCCACGATTGATATGAAAACACTAAAAGCAAGGAAACAACGAACAAGCCAACAAAACAAGGCAATGCACGCTTTCTTTGAAATGCAGGCAAAAGAACTAAACAAAGAGGGCGTTACATTTTCTCAATATATCAAAATGAGACCACGGTTAGACCTAAAATGGTCGCCATATCTTGTAAAGGAGATATGGCACGAATGCCAACGCTTGATGTATGGTCAAGTCTCAACAGCAGAGCTTACAACAGAGCAAGTCAATCACTGCTACGAGGTTGTTTCAAAAGCAATCTCTGAGACGACTGGAGTTGATGCTGTCCCGTTTCCAAGCATTGAGTTTTATTCACTTAAAGAATAATATGAACGCACCATTTACCCAGTACCTCTATGGGTACATACACAACCGTAAAGGCAAAGTAGTCAGTCTCAACAAAGTACACGAACTTGCAGAGAAGTTTGGCGTGAAACAAAGAACAGCAGAGCGTAAACTAAACAAAGGGATTGCAACTCACATAGAAACACTTTATGATGAAAAAGGAAGAATAACAGGGTATCATTCACTTATCGGTATTGTGCCAATTTCTACTAAACGCTTGTCGGCGAAGAAATCGGCATAACAGAACTATATGAAACTTTTACATCATATAAAAAAACTGTATGCAAACCTTCTTCAAAAAGAAGACCACAAAGCAACCTTTGAAAAAGTCATCAGTGCCTACGAAGTCGAGTGTTATACCACCAAAGATGCGAAAAGAACTCGAAGGACTAAGCCGAATGAAAAAGTGCGAACACTGCGGAAGCACTAAAGGCATTGAGTGGCATCATGCTCTCATCTACGCTGGACGTAAAATGCAAGAGGTATACGCTATCAGAGCCTTATGTGTAGATTGCCATAGGGGAGAAAACGGCACTATTAACGCAATAGCAAAACAATTTACAATGCTCTGTGCTATAACAGAAGGGCTTACGAAAGGATTAGAGCAGAAATATCCTAAATGCGACTGGCGTAAAATACGTCGTGGCATAGAAAAACAGATGATACTATGGTAAGAGAAAATGATATTCAAAAAAGTTTACTTGAAGCGTTGTGGTATAACAAAATACATGCTTGGAGAAACAATACAGGAGCATATAAGACTGAACGTGGTGGCTTTGTGCGATTTGGAACTAAAGGAAGTGGAGACATATTTGCTATTCAGCCTATAACAGGAAAGTTTATTTCAATAGAAGTAAAACAACCAAAGCAATATCCAAGTCCAGAACAAAAAGAATGGATGCAAAAAGTCAATGACAATGGAGGAATTGCTTTTGTCGCACGAAGTATTGACGACTTAAAATCACATAACATTATATGAAATACAAATGCAGTTGGTGTGAGAATGTCAGATGTGTAGACTCAGACCAAGAAGAAATAAAAGCAGTGTGCCGTAAGTGTGTTTGTTTGCGTAAGATGTATGTTACAGACGACCCAGTAACACCACGACCAAAGTTAAAAAAAATAAAAGTTATTAAAAAGAAACGGAAATATAGCCGTGGCAACGCCCTATGGCAATCTCTAATATGATTAAACGATTCGATGACGGACTTCTCTATGTTGTCTGTGATAGATGTGAGCGACACGCTTGCACTCACTCAATAAAAATGTTTGGTCTTTCTTTACCAAAAGGTTGGAAAGAAGTAATCGTACAAAGTAAAAGCAAAGAAGGAACAAATCAGATAGACGGACGACAGCACTTGTGTATAAAATGCTCTTGACAAACATAAAAAAACATGGTACTATGTATCTGTGATTTAATCACCAGCTCTCAACCGAGAAATACGACAAGCCTATTCACTTCTCGGCGATAATAAAGCATAGCAATATGTGGCGTTATCACTGAGAGCTGAATGGGCTTTTTAATTATATGAAATCATTTTCCAAAACAGGAATTAGTATAGGTGATAAAGTTAGAGACGATAGCGGCAATACTTTAGAGGTATTAGAAGTATTAGAAAAAACATTTTGTTGCAAAATAATCAAACCAAGAGAAACTGGTGTTACTTACGTAACAGGTCCATTTTTGGTGGAATATAGTAAAGAATAGAGTATGAAAAAATATATGAAATATATAGGATATGTAGCAGTGGCTCAAGGACTTATATGTTTCTTTGTTTCTTTGTTGGTCATAATTTGGGTTGAAACAGAACCAGACAACTTTAGACAGATTATTGGAACAAGTGCTGTACTACTCCTTTTCTTTGGACCGTTGGCTATATTTTTTGAAAAATAATATGCACACCCCACAATCAAAAACCCACGTCGCATGCAAAACAAGACTAGACAAAGACAAAGACCAAGCAACCTGCTGTATCTGCGACCCACACCCAGACTGTACATTGGTGAGTGAGGCGAAACAAGTATTAGATATTCATTAACTTATTTTTATGTCAAACGAACATGTAAAAAACTCTAGCTCCGTGTACAACTCTAGCTTCGTGGACAACTCTAACTCCGTGTACAACTCTAGCTTCGTGTACAACTCTCGCTCCGTGGACAACTCTCGCTCC
>ERZ869925.430-NODE-430-length-31609-cov-6.056126_pt1 | contig 31609 bp, 41 predicted proteins | sample MGYA00579311_ERZ869925 | MGnify/ENA primary metagenome ERZ869925 (study PRJEB32216, sample SAMN09231817) | wastewater metagenome | place: USA: Maryland | collected 2016-07-30 | study: EMG produced TPA metagenomics assembly of the PRJNA472060 data set (Reclaimed...
ATCTATATTTTAACTGTCTGTCTGTCATGCTTATAGTATAAGGGATTTTTGATGCCTTGCAAGGAAGGGCCGCACTATTCGCGGTTTAATATAGTTTCTATAACGGACAACGAATGTTGCAGAATAAAGACATTCTTTTCGATCTCGTCTTTTTTCTGATACAATTTACGCAAAATGCCAGGTTGCAGACGCTCGTTTCCCTGGAATAACCGGCGCAACTTCTTCACCGGAATCCGGATCTGAACGTGTGAAACCTGGCAGATTACATTTGCTTGGCCCATAAGGGCTATTTTACAATATTTTTTGGCTTTAGCAAGCCAATTTCGCGGTTGATAGCATCGTTTACAAGCGGCGTGATCTTGCGGCCGCGTTTGATTAAAATTTGCAACTTGTTTTCCTGTTCAATATCCAAAGCGAAACAATGGGAATAACGCGCTTTCATGGTTGATCTCCTTTCTTCCGATCTTCAAATATTTCCTGGATCAATCGCTTAAATTCCGGATCTGCATCCAGGACCACTTTGCCAATTTTTATAATCTTGTCCATTTGCTTTACTGTTCCAATAAACGATTCCCAAACGTCATTGTCCGGAGTAATAATTTCTGTTGATGCCGCGCCGCGGAGATCTTCAAGCGTTTTCTCCAGGCCGTTGCTCCGGATGCTCCACAAGATTAACCGGACAATAATATGCGCTCTTGTGGATGATTCAAAGTTTTCCATGATATTCCCTTTCTCGGCGGATCTGCACGATGGCCGTTAATGTTGCGATCACAAACGGCATGGAATAAATCAATAAATATTTCCAAATATCTTTATCCATTGGATTCCCTTATTTGCCTGGCGTATTCTTTGTAAATACAAACCATCGTTGCCGCAGATAACCCTTCCCCTGTTTCTTTTAATTTTTTGGATAATACTGCTCGGATCGTATGCGGCCGCATAATCATCTCGGATCCGCGGAATACAAATCCGGCCATCCGATCCCATAACCGTAATATGGGGTTATTTATTCACTTTCCCTATATTTAATTGCTTTAAAACGGTTTCAATGTCTAATATTTTATCTTCTGTGATGTCAAACGTACAATGAGGGCAAGCGTCAATTTTTTTTACCTTGTATGTTTTAATTACTCCGTTGGCAGTTGCAATTGGTGAAGATTCTCCTATTATAATACATTGTATTGGCTCTCCCTGTATTTTTATCCATACTTTTGTCATCTGTCCCATCCTTGTTTGTACTGCCTTTGGTTTACATTTTCCATATACTCCGCGCGTGTCATTAAAGGATTTTTCATGGCTTATTTCTCCTTCCGCTCATTGTTCGGCTCCTTCGGCTATGATCCTGGTTACGGTTTCATAGATCCCCAAAGCCGTCTTTGTTCCCCAGGCCGTTTGATACATATCCGCCGCCTCTTTTGATCTCCGCAAATTCAATATCTTTATGATCTCCCAACCGATCAAAACTTTTTCATCTTCCGTGATCTTGCGCTTACACTCCGGCACGATCATTTGCTCGGCTGTTTGCGGATACTGTTGATCTCCGGCTCCGATCTTCAACTCGATCTTTTTAATATGAACGCCATCAACTCGATCCTGGACCGCATCTTTGATCAATGCCTGTAACCACAAAAAACCGAATCCGGAAAACTCTGTTTGAAACGCTTTAACGCCGTTCATTAACTCGATCCCATCACGCAACCGGAAAAGATCCGTCAACGGCATCCGGCGCAACTCCTTTTTCCACTCGGCCCCTGTCATGCTCAACTCCTTTTTTCACCTGGTTAATTCCAGGATCAAGGAGAGTATAGCATATACAATACAATAGTCAAGGAGATATTATTTATAACCCTTAAACGTAATATATTTCCACAATAGCGCGTATTCCCCAAGCGCTTCTTTCCAGGGCCGCATGCAAGACAGGCCGGTTTTGTTGATCTTGGCCAGGTCCAGGACTTCGCATTTCGTATATGGCACGTAAACCGGATGATCTTCATGGTAACGCTCATACGAAACAGGATATACGATCACATCGCCGGCCAGGCCCAACGCTTTGACAAACTCGTAAGCGACTTCGTAACGGCTCGCACGTTCACCGCCGCAATTGTAAATACCAAATACAGGCGCGTTTTTTGCGCTGACAAACCGCTCGATCGTTCGCGCAAGATCCGGATGGTATGTCGGAGATCCGAATACATCCGCGATCGCATCAATTTGTTTTACACCGGTCAATATATGCGCGTAAACTTTATTGATGAACTTTTTATCAATACCAGGGCCGCCGCCCATTCCCCAACCGCACCGGAAAATATAATGCTTTGAGTATCCCCTTACGATCTGCTCGCCGTAATATTTACTCCATCCGTAATGGTTAAGCGGACACGGCCAATCGCTTTCTTTGTAACTCTCCTGGGATCCATCGTAAATGCCGCATGTGCCGATATACACGATCGGAATATGCAAGCGGCGCGCCAATTCCACCATGTTCATTGTGCCGGTAACGTTCGTCATATAACAGCCAAGCGGATTGAACTCGGCCGAAAGATGATCCGTTTCGGCGGCCGCGTGGATAATAAGATCAATATCTTTTTTCTCATACCGTAGCACTTGCCGTATATCTTGCACGTTCAACTCGATGGATCCGGTAAGAATAAGATCATGGCCGGCCACCGTGAACACTTGCCGGATCGCATGCCCCAACATGCCGCGCGCCCCTGTAACGAGTATTTTCATTTATCGGCCCCCTTTTTTATCTGATTATCGCGTTTCGTTCTTGGACTTTTGCAACGCCATACTCTCCACGTTTGATCTAATATTTCTATTGTAAACATCATTTGTAACGGCGGCCGCGCACCTCGTTGATACCGGCATTTGCTTTTACGAATACAAACAAACAGACCGGAAAAAAAATGCGCGTGTTTGCAAAATATCATTTTATATTTCCAATCTCTGTATAAAATCATCAATAATTTTTCTTAAATTGCAGATGCGTTCCGTTGCGCTGTCTATTTCCATGAGCGCCGGCGCTTTCATCGCGGCCGTGGGAACTTTTGCACTTGGATCAATCGGCTGATCCGGAGCAAGGACCGGATTAAGCCGATTCCCCAGGCACTCGATCCGATCTTTCAACTGCCCTATTTGGCTGTTTAGATCCGTCATTGACAAATTGAATCCTGTTTCTTTACTCGGTCCGCCGGCCACTCTGTTCATCGTCGCCCCCCTGGTAGTATGATCCTACTTTTGATCGCTTCTGCCTGTCTTACTGACTTCAACCGCGCCCTGGCGTTATTGATATACTCCATACCGGCCGCGCGCTGATCTTCCGGTATGTTCGATTCCGCAAGTTTTAGGAAATCTTCCGCTTGCTCCAATTGGCCCAACTCTGTAAGCATTACCGCGATGTTATTGTTAAGCCGGAAATCGTTTTTCCGTAACTTCCATCCTTGAAACCACGCTTCCAACGCCGTGAAGAAGGATCCTCGATTCTTTTCTTCCTGGCCTTTCCATGTCCATATTGCGTAACACTCCGGAAAATTTACCAGGTTTTGATCTATTTGAAAATGGATGTTCCGATAACTTGGGATATGCAAATGCAACCGGACCGCATAACCGGCGATCAATACGGCATACGCGGCCGCCTGGCGATCGGCCGGCAACAATTGAATCGCGTTTACGATCGCATACACCGCGCCAAGCATCGGCAACGAATTGTAACGCTCCGCGATCGCTTGCTGTAACGTGATCGGATAATTGCACCATTGAGAAACCAGGATCACAAACCAACAATATCCATACGTGATCGGAGAAGTCCGGTTAAATATAAGCATGGCGAACATGCCGGCGAATACCAAGATCCCAAAGAAAAAATATAGATCTATGCGATACCATCCCTTCGTATCTTCTTTGCTTAATCCGAACGTGTATAAATATTCGTGATACACTCCCAGGCGCATAGGGAATATGATCATCCAGGCATAATATCCAAGCGTTTTGAAATAAAGCATGATCCGGCCAGGAGTAAACGCTTTTGTGATCTTGGGCGTTACGCTGTATTTATACCCAAGCGCCGTTGTGATCCGTTTCCATTTCACCAGGATCCCTAAAGGGATCAACGCGGCCAACCACCACAAATTCGTTGTTAAGAATATTGCCGGAATAAACGTCGCGCTGAATCCGCCATACGTGAACGCCAACCAATAGAACGCCGGCGAAAGCATCGGCAATCCGATCATAAGCAACGTGAAAAAGATCACCGTGGAATACGCTTTGCCGCTTAACCATACGCTTGTTTGCGTTCCGGCCGGATGGAGCGTAAACAATAACGCCGTCAAAAATGAAATATTGTTCCGGCCAAATACCAAATAGATCAACACGGTATTGCATAAATGGATCACGAACGCGATCACATGCGCCAGGACCGGATCTTTATAAACCATCCCTTGCCATGACCAATACACGCGCCGCCAAAACTGTTTATTCTGTTTCACGGAATCAAGATCCATTTTCATAGACTTTTTGGCAATATCGAAATCGTCAATGCAATAGCCGTAAGATAATGTCCGGATATACATCACGATCACCACGCAGATTAAGGTTACAATCAACATTTATCGGCTCCATTTCGTTTTGTTGTGCCGCACTAATTCGACAAGCGCCCCTTGCGCCTGGCAAAATTGATCTACGGTAGCATTGGCAATCACCATCCGGCCGTTGATATACAACCCATCCGGCCGCGGCATAATACAACCGGAGATAAACAGTAAAATTACAACGCTGTATTTTTTCATTAATGCGTAGATCCGACCGCGCCATATCCGGCGCGTTTACCTGTTTTCTCCGCATGGCTCCGCGCCACTCCGATCTTGCGCTCATACGCCGCTTTACAATGCCGCTTCTCGCAAAATAAACCTTTCAGAATAGCGCGGCCGCAGTTCCAACAATATCCTGTTTCGTAAATACCCATTATTTTTTTCTCCTTTTTCCGCCTGACCGATAAACCCAACATCGGCACCGTTTTCTTACTTTATACTGATCCAACGTATATTTGCAGAATCGTTTTGCCGGCCGCCGGTTTTTACACGTCTTACAAATATCGGAAATTTCTACTATCGGAATAAGTTTATACACTCCCAAGCAATTCGGACAACTAAATAAGCCGCTGACCTTCTCTTTCATTATTTCGCTCTCCGATCAAGAAGGATGTATCCGCGATCGTTAAATTCGCACGGTTTACATTTTTCTTTTTTGCCTTTATAATTCCGGCACCGCAAACACTTATTCACCTTCTTTTCTGAATTGCACATGAATACGCTGAATCCTGGCTGTTGCCATTGATTGCCTTCGCCCTTACGGCTCATTGTCCGCCCCTTTCTGCTACGATCTTTTTTCAACTTCTTTACACCACGCATCTTCTTCGTCTATTTCTTTTTTTCCAACAAGAAAACAATATGCAGAAAAACCCTCGTAACAATGTTCCGGATAACTTCCAAGAGCAACATCGTATTCCAAAAGTAATTCTTTCAATTCCTCTTCCGTAAAAACGCGGCTCATTTCATCACCACCTTTTTAACCGATCGTAAAAGATATTTCACATCATCCCAGGATCTTATTTCTTTAAGCCGATGCTTGATATATTGCGGATGCAAATATATCCGGTAAACTTTCTTCCGGAAAAATTCTCCGAAAGCAATATTAATCGGATCTCCAGGAACGCGATAAACGGATGCCTGGACCGATTGAATTTTATTGTTAAGCAATCCGGTCCGGACAAACTCATACGTTCGCTGTTCGTCGGCCCACGTTTCCCAAAAGTATCCGAACATTACGGCCACATGATTCCAAAATCCAAAATTGTTCGATATCGCAAGATCCGTGATCGCCTGTTCAAGCCGGATGCCCTTATTCAATTTCACCAACGTTGTATCGTTCACGCTTTCCAGGCCCCATAAGATCATCCGGAATCCGGCCTTCTTCATCAACTCAAAATCTTCCAGGCCCAACGCGCCAAATCGCATATTGCAACTGATCCGGATCCGCCTATTCAATCCAAGCGCGATCATGCCGCGGCAGAAATCACGCAACCAGGATCCTACCGGAAACGTGCCGCTATCATCAAAGATCTCGCGATACCCTTGATCCGCGCACTCCTGGACTTCGGACAAAACAGAATAGACCGTTCGTGTCATGCAATATTGATACCGTTTCGCCCAGGCGCAAAATGAACATTTGCCATACCAACAATCGCGCGATGCTTGCATATACGTTGCCGGCAGATATTTGAAATTGCCGTTGTCCTGGTATTTCATCGCTTGGGTTAGGATCCTGTCCGGCCGCGGAAGATCCAGGAACGGCCAATCTTCCGGCTCATAACAAACCCAATCAACTTTATCCATCATCTTGCGATCGTTCCAATAAACTTCATGGCCGCATTGATGCCGGAACGTTGCTTCCATAGCCATAAGCACCGGATAAATTTTTGCCTTAACGTCGCGCTGTCTTTGCTGACTATACGGCCCAGGAAGATAGAGTATCTTCATATATAAAACTCCTTTTGATCTTCGATTTCTTTCACGGCATCTTTATATTTCGTGCCACATGATCCGACATATTGGATCCCATCTTTCCACCAGGCGTATAAAAAAAAGCCGTATTTTATTCCCTCTTTGAAAATTTCTGTTTCTTCCGGCGTAAGTTTTCTGCTCATGGGAATATTACTGATTTAGTTTTTCCGGAAGGATAAACTCTTATGTAATTGGCTTTGCCACATTCCACGCATATAGTCAATGAATCCCAATATCCTTTTTCAGACACCATGTCTTTTGTGGGCCGTTTCGTATTTATCATTTTCCCACAATGATTGCATCCATAACTACAAACCTTATTCCCTTTTTTAAGCCAATTTATATGAGATACCTCAACTGCTTTACGCAACTTTAACAATTCTTTTTTTAGCATTTTCCCCCCTGGTTAAATACGCTTTTAAGCGTTGCAATCTTTTTTTATGTTCACCAACTCCGGCCGTGCATGCCGAACATAGCATATCTTCTGCAAGTCTTTTTCCGCACTCACACGCTTCTTTATAATCCTTATCGCAATATACTTTTGGCATTATCGGATCCGCTCCGCCGCTACAAACTGCCCTGTAGATAAAAATCCAAAATGATTCGCGATCCGGTCGTAATGAATAACCTTGAATCCATGATACGCCAAAAGATCGCGCAACGTGTTCCTGGTAAAGAAGCGGATATGCGGCGAATACGGATGGAAGAACGTGTCCATGTAAAAAACTCCGATCGCGGCCATTTTCAAGAAACACATTTCATTCGTCGCGATCAATAAATGGCCGTGGATCTTTAGCCGGCTCCGGAAAAAATCAAATACTTCGTCGAAATCAAAAATATGCTCCATCACATCGAACGTCGTTATTACGGACACGCGCGCGGTAAAATCTTCAAGCCGGCGGAAATCCAGGCCTGGGAATCGCGCCCTGGCCTTCATAAGCGCCGTATCTGATATATCCACGCCTACGCATTGGCGCGCCGGAAGGCCGATCTTCTGAACAATGCCGTTAAGAATAAACCCTTCGCCGCATCCATAATCCAAAACCGTATCTTCCGGCAACAACCAGGGAACGATCAACTCCAGGGATCTGTTTACATTACCTTCGTCGCCGCTTGGCGGATCTCCAAACAGTTTCATCGGCGGCAATTTATCGTTCCAATACCGTTCGTAAAATGCTTTCATAAGGGCCTCTCCACAATTTTTACAAACATTCTGCATATCCGATGTTTGTAGAAGTTAGTAAATGGCCGGAGTATGGAACGCGGTATGACCAATGCGATCAAAGCGTAAATCCAAAAATCCGGCCGCAATAAATTCACCGGCCGTATCACCGCGAACAACCATATTTCGCGGAGCAGATCTCGATACCTGGCCCAATTCTTTAATTGGATAAACGAAACGAACGCCGTCAGATGATTCTTATTCTCGCCGATGATCCGGATCCAGGATAATGTCGGCGAATCGTTGTAGTAAAACGCCTTCGTCGCCGTGTTTCCGCCTGGATGCACTCGGACCGCGATCGTATCGTATTGGATGATCTGCCAACTCCATCCGTCATGCAACACTTTCTTCACGATGCTTGCCGCTTCAACAAAAATATGGCTCGATACTTCAACAACATCCGTATTGTTGCTATTTAACGCCGCGCGCCGGAAGGCCAAGCCGCTTGGATTATCTGCCTGGAAATAGGGATCCATAGATCTATGAACGCGGATTGCGCCAGGGTAACCGTTCATAAATTGGTAATACCACCGGCCCACGTATCCCAAGTTCGGATTATTGCGGAAACGGTCCACGATATCAGAGATCACCTTATTGCTCGTAAACAGATCATCCGCGCACATAAACACGATAATATCTCCGGTCGCGCGGCGGATACATTCTTCGATATTTTTTCCGATGCCTACATTTTTGGATCCAGGATATAAAAGCACATTTTTGAAATCGCTTACGATCTGCCGTGTTTTATCCGTGGAACAATCATCGCATACCAGGATCTCCAGGAGCGGATAATCTTGCCGGCAACACGAATCCAGGGTTTCGGATATTGTCTTTTCGTTGTTATATGCCGGAATACATATTGATACCTTGTTCCGTTGCTTAACGTTTTGCATAATAAACAATTCCTCTCAACGCTAAAATAAACATCATGCCAATAAAAAGATCCGGCCGGCGCAAGATCCGTTTCCATTTTCCTTTTTCAACATACACGCCAAAACAACGCCACCAAATATTTATACACTTATCATCCGGCCACCTGTTCGCGAATCGGCGCATACTTTTTGAGTAATACGCCTTTTTTTTAAGATACGTTCCCAGGGGAATATTGTCATTATGATAAAGCGGCAATATCGTTGTTGCGCGTTTACCAAACACGCGGCGATCCCAATCGCTATCTTCCGGACCGGATAATGAACAATCAAAATATGGACACCCTTTTGCGCGGACAAACCGGACTACATCAACAGCCGTGCCATTATAAAATCCGCGTTCCCATTTCCGGATCGCACCAAATATTCCGGTTGCGTTAAGGATCTCCGGAATATATAACGCATCAAATCCTTGATTCATCCACAAAATACATTCCTGGATCAAACACGGCGATATCTCTTGATCGCTGTCCAGGATCAACAAAAATTCGCCCCTGGCCCGATCTATGCCGATATTCCGTTGCGCGGACCGTTCCTTGCCTTCATCCACCACGATCAATTCAATATGCCGATACGTCGATGCGTTCACGCTCCGGACAAGATCCGTGATATCGCGGCCGTGATTCGGAACGATCACACTTACAAGGCCTTTAATTTTCATTCCAACAACCTTTCTAATTTATCAATCATTTGCCTGGCATGTTCTCTTCCCAAAACTATATGACCAAACGTGGCCCATCCAACACTACTTTTTTCTAATTTCTCAACATTCCTTTTTCCGGTGAATACAATATCAATTTCTACTCCCCTTTTCTCATTATATTTTCTATCAAGGAATAAGGTCGGCAAACCGGATCCGCCGGTAGCCACAACAGTTTTGAATTGTTGCTGATAATCCATTTCCAAAGACGATATAACCTGGTATTCATTGATATAGGCATGAATCGCTTTTACAGGCAATATTTCCCTTTGTTCTAATTTATCAACTTTCATTTTATCTTTCTCCATAGTTTTATCGTATCCCTTGTCATGCGCCAAACGATCCGCGGTCCGATCCTGGCTTTTTTGTCTATGTATTTGCGCTGTGATTTCAATTTCACCGGCGCTTCCGCGATCTTATACCCCATTTTGTAAAGATTCACCAACAATTCAAGATCAAATATAAATCCATTTGTATCCACGATCGCGTTCTTCACCGCGGCCGCTTTGAACAATTTTAATCCTGTCTGCGTATCATGGCATTTCAATCCAAACAAGATCTTGATAAACCAATAATATCCCATGCTCAACACGCGCCGGTTTACCGGATAATTCACAAGCGAACACGGATGCAACTTTGATCCAATCACCGCATCCGCGTTTTCCAATTCCATGATATCTAAAAGCAAACGGATCTGAACAGGAGTAATGTCAAGATCCGCATCAATAAACGCAATATGTTCTCCGGATGCTCGTTGTATGCCGGCTTTGATCGCGCCGCCTTTCCCCAGGTTTGTCAAATTGTGGAGTATAATAAAACCCTGGACCTGTTCAAAATATTTACATACCTCTCGGAGCGTGTTATCCGTGGATCCATCATCAACGATTATGATCTGCGTATGGTATCGCTGATTATACATAGAATTAACTACGCTCAACACGTTGCGAACAATATGCTCTTCTTCGTTGTAAGCCGGTATTATGATTGATAATGTTCTCATTCTTCATCCGGTCCAAGACAGGCCATAGCGATTGCGCCTAAAACAATAATCACAATACACCAAAAAATCACGCCGCCTAAATGGATCAACCAATGTGCTATATTCATATTTTCCTTTTTGTTGCGCCGGACCTCTGTTCCGCATAAACAACGGAGTAATGGAAAAGCGCGGCCCTGGAGATCCGGCTTAATTTACGGATCCTGTTCCGCCACGTTCTACAATTAGGAGTTTTGCATGAACTTAACGTTCAAATGGCGGCCCTGGGATCCGGTTAAATTTGTCCGGCTTCGTATTTCTCAACCATAGATCTTAAATATTCAAAATTCTGTGGAAACTGCATGCCTGGCGGCATTATGATCGCCAGGTATCCGCGCCGGTTTAATTCAATCGCCCACGTTTTTTGTTCCGGCGTAGCGTATCCATCGCTTGATTTCAATTCAAGAAATAAACCAAAATACTTGCCGCGCGGCTCAAAGATCATAATATCCGGCGTTCCGGCCTTACATCCCATTATCTTGCGCCTACGCGCCACATTGATCGTTAAAAACACTCCGGCCATAGAAGCCGTGTATAACAATCCACGCGCATCAAGGTAATGGCAAAAATTCTTCTGTAAAAACTCTTCATCATTTCGCCGGCGCATTAGATCCCCCAATTTTACCAAGCATTTTTTTAAGTTCTTTTCTTTGCTCTTCTGTCATTGGCGCGGCTTCTTCAACCATTTTTTTATGTTTCTCGCGATCGGCTTTTAATTGTTTATCAATATCATTAACCGGTTTTGTAACAGCAAAAGGTTTTTCAATTTTATTCAACCAATTCACAATAAACTTTTTTGTCTTTTGTCTGCCAGGATGCACTAAAATCCAGGCATCCATTTTTTTTAATTCAACATCAATGTTGATATGATCGTATGCTTTGTTTTGTTTTAATTCTGTTAAAAAATCCTGGTCTGTTACGGCGCTCTTCTTCTTATCTATTCTAATATATTCTATTCTATTATGCGTAACAGAATCGTTACGCTCTTCTGAAAGTTGTGTTACATTAGTTATTTCAATTAGATGCGACAAAAAAGAGAGAGTTTTTGTTAAAGGCCTGTTTTTGAAGTTTAGGCCCTTCCTGGCCAGGTATGCTTCATCGGCCGGAAACGGTTTTTTGATCTGTAGTTCCAACATAACGAACGTAACAAACCGCCATTTATCCAATTCACAAAGCATTTCAAAATCCGGATCTGCTTGAATCATTGTGAAATAAGTTTTACACCAAATTAAATGGCGATCCCTGTAACCAGGATGATATTTTTCAAGTTTTTTTACGTGAATATAATCCATAATTATCCTTCGCTTGGAAACGGATTGTCCGGCCCTTCTTCTCCATCAAGATCCGTTCCTTCTTTTGTGCGATCTAAATATTGGATATACTCGGCGCATATCTCGATCGTATAATGTTTCACGCCATCTTTCTCCCAGGATCTTGATTGCAAGCGGCCGTCAATCAATACCCCCTGGCCTTTTTTAAGGTGCGCGTTGCAATTCTCTGCCTGTTTACCCCACACAACGACAGAGATATAACAAACCTCTTCTTTCAACTCTCCTGTGCCATGCGCTTTGAATTTGCGGTTACAGGCCAGGCGCAACGTGCCAACGGCCGTGCCGGAAGGCGTGTATCGCAATTCCGGATCCTTCGTAAGATTGCCGATAATTAAGGTTTTATTCAACATTTAATCCGCTCCTTGTTACCATCGTTTTTTCGCTCTTAAATACTACGCCGGCCACTTTAACAGTATCGTGCATCGCTTTGGCAAACTTGTTTAATTTCACCATGTCCGGAATCATGTATTCGCGCGGAACAAGGTTTACATCCACAACCTCGGCGGTCCAATTCTCGCGGAAGGATACGCCGGCCACTTTCTCCACCGTCGGCGCAACCGTCGGCGCAACCATGCTGTCCGCCGTCTGCTGTAAAACTTCCGCCTTCTCTGTCTTGCCGGCGGCCGCGGCTTTCTCCGCCCTGGCGCGTAACCGCTCTTGTTCCTTCTCGTTCTCCTTCCGTAGCCGCTCTTCCTCTTCTCTCCTGGCCTTCTCCTGGGCCACAACGTAGGATGTTACCCTGGATGATACAGATTTCTCCGCGCTGATCAACGGTTTCAGATATTTATCCATTTGCGCGATCGCCTGTTTATGCGCGGCATGCGCTTTCTCGATGATCGGCCGGAACGCCGATTCAACTTCTTTCTCCAGGCCTTTAAGCCGCTTGCTAAACTCTACCGCGGCCAGGTATTGATCATTATTACTGATCACCAACGATTGCGCTTCCGTGATTGCTTGTAACGATTTTTCTTCAATAGTTATATCGTTCATTTCGCGTATCTCCTTTTCCAATTGGTTACGTTTAACGCTGACAGGAACACGTTAAGATCCCCTTCATCGTTATACGGCTCGATCTTATACTTTCCATCCGGTTTTAACAAAACGCCGATGCGTTTCTTGATCTGTTCGGCCGGAATCCGGTTTTCATTGTATATGATCTTGTATCCGCCGGATTGCACGGCCGTTGCCGGATTCATGGATGCCGTGGATTTTATATCAACGACGGTTAAAACATCCATCATGCCTACACGATCCGGCCGGCCGGCTACGCGGTGCCGTAAAGAAAAAATGGCCTTTTCATTATCCAACATGAAAAAGCCGGTATCGTATTTGAATCTGCTCCACGCATCAACGTAAGGGAATAGCGCCGGATCCAGGGATACCATATCAAGATCCTGGTTGTCTAATAATTCGCAAGCATCGTGAACGGCCACGCCAAACTGCCTGGCCGCTTCAAGCCGATCCGGCGGAACGTCGGACAGATCCACAATCCCAACATCCTGTAAAACCTGGGTTACGCTTGGGATCGCGGATCCGTTGATTTTGTATATATGGGTAATAGGATCGTATTCAAACCTATTTTCCATTACCGGCCTTCTTTTGGCTATCATAAAACGCGCGCATCTTTTTTAAGATCCCATTGGCAAGGACCGGATCAGTTATTTGCTCTATTGATTCATACCCTTCGCCGCCCAGGATCCGGAAGAAGTTTTCGTCGCCAAACAGTTTCTTGCATTTTTCAAGATTCTCTTTTGCTCCGGCCAACAATGTATCGCTATCATTAGATCCGGATTCGCTCTTCTTTTGCGGCTTGGCCACCGTCGGCTTATTCTTGCTTGCCGTTTCTCCATCATCATCACCGGAAGCGATCCCAACGATCGCGGCTAAAGCATACCGGCGCGCATACGTGATCGCGGATCCGATCGCTTGCGGCGTATCTTTTTCCGCTTTCATAGATAGATTGCTTTGGATAAACTGTCCGGATGTATGAATCAAAAATGTTGCAACGGTTACTACCGGACCAACCGCCGATGGCAACTGCGCTACAGATAAACCGTTCGCGGTTAATGGGCCGCGGCATGCTTCCCAAACGGATGCAAGATCCGCATACGTTGATTTGAAAAACGGATTTTCTCGATCCTTGATCGCCGGCCCCATAAGCGCTTGCGCCGCGCATAACGCTTTGGCCAACTCTGCAATCTCGATGGATCTATCTCCAACAGAGATCACTTTTGTTTCGATTCTTTCTTCATCCATTTTGCCGCTCCTTCGATATAAAAGGTGAAGGGCGACCGGATGCCTTACAAGCAAAATGGCGCGGATTTCTCCACGCCAAACGATCGCCCTTCACTAAAAGTTTTTTCTCCATCGCTTGTAAGGTCTTTGTGAACATAAAAAGATTATAACTCCGGAGAAAAAATCTGTCAAGAAGAAATTTTTAATAAACTTGCAACTGTAATTCCTATGAAAGAGCCGGTTAAAAATTCAACGAATTTCCAGGAGAATATATTTGCCGTGGGTTTCCAATTACTCAACCAAAACATTAACAAAAATAAGTTCGGCGTAATTATTTGCCACCAGGAAAACCCCAGGATCAATGTCGGCAATACATCCGCATTAGCAACAAGCGCTTTGGCCCAATACGGCGTTCGTTCGCCATACGGCAAACAAAAAGCGATCATTAATCCGGCCGCCATAATGGCGCATTTCCACCATATCACACCGGACCAAAGGACCAAGCCGGCAAGGACAATTGGCAGAAGGAATCGCCTTACCGGCTTAAATCCTGTGCCGCCGATGGCGAACATGCTACCACCGGCGGTTAAACAGGCAATCGTCAACCATTCAATCATTTTACTTTCGCCTTCCCAACTTCTTTTAAGTAAACGTCGGACAAAAACCAACCTGGCTTTTCCGTCGGCGTTCCATTAATTACTGTTCCTTGCGGCACTTGGAATATGTCGGACTTTTGGATCGGATGCAATATGATCGTATTAGCGCATCCCATCAAGAATAATGGTAATAGCAGAAGGATCGCCATTCTTAATCGCATCGGACAACTCCTTTATGATTTTTTCTTTGGCCGCTTTATCCGCACCGTTCGATTCCAGGAACGCGGAAATAATCAGAAGCAGTAATTGGACTATACCGCTGACCAGGGCCACCATTATTTAGGCGGCGTAGTCAACTGTTTCAACTGATCGTAACCCAGGACAGACACGCCGGCCGTTGCCAATGCCGTGATGATCGTGCTTCCGATCGTATTAACATCCAACTCAACGCCAAACAACTTTCCGGCCGATACCAGGATCAACGCGACCGCAAACGCGAATATCGGCGACCATTTCGCCGGTAAGGACAACTTGCGCGCGATCATAACGATAATCGGTATCAACACAACTGATATGATCTGATACACCAATTCAGCACTCATGTTTCCCCCTTTTAGTTTTCTCCTGGCCACCACCAGGAGCATACGCTACAAAACCAATTCCCATTTCTCTTTATTGCTTCTGCGCGACACAATAAGCATTTCATTTCGCCTTCTCTACGGCCAGGATCTCCGTAACGATCTGCTTAACTTCCGTTTTGAATAGATTGCGGTTATCAACGCCGCGCGCAACAACAGTAACAAACGATGTAATTACTATTATAGCAAACGCAACGATCCCCACAAACCATTTTACTTTCCACGAATCCGATTTAATACTGTTCACACCTTCCACTAACGATTTCAACGATTCGGCAATACTCTCGGAATGGGCCGCGTTCTTCTCCGCGATGATTAACATTTGTTGCATTTCCCCATGCGTAATTGGCTGATCCATATTATCCTTCCGTTCTATAGGCCGGCTCTGCCGGAATGACAACGCCGATCAGTTTAGAATTATCTTCTAAACAATGAACGGAATGTGCTTGATTCTCTCCGACCGTGAACACGCTTTTGGGCCGCAACACTCGGATTATATTCTCATTTGGGATCCGGACAGAGAATTTGCCATGAACGCATATTAATAACTGCATACAATTAACGTGAACATGTAACGGAAAATCCTGGCCGGCCATGCCCTTTTCAATTACGATCATGCTCGCTTCGTCGTCGTAAACCGTTTCAACAATCAGATTGCCGCATATCTTATTCCCCTTTTGTTTCAAGAAACCGCACGATATCAACTGCGATACAGTTGCAAGTTTATCCGTTACCCTGTCTAAATGATTATTCACATTGTCCGTCATAACGCATCTACCTTTCCAAGAATTTGATCGCGCAAGTTAAGCAGTTCCGGATCCTTCCTATTTAAGTTTTGCGTTTTACGATACTTTTCCAATAAATCATCTATAGAATTTACCTTGTTATGGATCTGCAAGATCCTATTTTTTTCTTCATCGGTAAATTTCTTCGTTCCGTGTTTATTGGCGGAATAATCAAAAGCGTTCTGTTCTTTTAGATCGTAATACTTCTGTAATTGCCGGCCGCCGGACAGATACATTTCTCGGACAAAAGGATTCGGCAAAGTTGACCAATTCTGTGTTGCAAACCGTGTTGCTCTTCCGAAATACCCTTGCACAAGAAATTCAAGTTTCACCGGAGAGAGGTTTAATTTTTGGCCTAACCATTTATACACGGTGCCGGTATATTCGGTATAACGTTCTTTCGCCGGCTTATTTTCCATGCTCATAGATTCAATCGGCCGGACATGCGGATAAAATTTCTTATTCATCACTACGCCGATCGCCGGCGCGGCCAATTGTGGGATCCAGGATGTAATAACCCTGGCCGGATCCGTGATGTTCAATTGATCCGGCATCCAGGCCGTTGCGGCATCCGCGAACTCCGGTCCGGTATATTCTGCGTTCATCCATTGATTCGCGATCGCCATATTCATAAGCGTAGTAATCGCGTTCATCTGATCCGGAACACGGATCCGAATAAGATCTTCGCCGTTCGGTGCCGGAAAATAAACATACGCCGACAATTCAGTTGCCGGAATACTGCGGTATGTATCTTTTTGCTTCTTCGTTCCTTTTGTAATCAAATACGCCAGGGAAGCGATTGAAGCGGCCATGATCGCCAGGATCACAAGGAGCGCTCTTTTGCGCGTAAGCGGATCTTTCATTGTTCGACCAAACTGCGCTAACACCTGGAGCGATGCGTTCATAAACGGCCATCCCTGGATCAAGGATCTGCCTACTGTTCCACCGCCCAGGCGGCCCCTATGATGAAACGGCGCTGTAACACGGCCGGCTTCTTCCATAGCAACGATAACGTCTTTTCCGGCCTTCCTGGCCCTTATGTATTCCGATGCTCTTGTAAGGATCTCGCTCCACTTCGGCAAGAACGCGACAAGATCCTCGGCTTTGTTAAATAGATCTACGGCCTGGTTAAGATAATGTCGTTCAAGCGCCAACACTTTGCGGAGATCTTCCGGAGAAAGATCTTGCCATCCGGCAAGTGTTTGCCTTGATCCGCCCAAAACAAGGTATTCTTCCAGGTATCTTTCATCTTCGCTGTTGAATCCCTTGAATTGAGAATTAAGCGCAACAAACATTGTTTTTAACGGATCGAATACCGGCTTTAGTTTCTCATGCGTTTGCGCCAGGGCCGTTGTTTGATCTACAACAAAGTTGCTGAACGTGAACGGCAGATATAGGCCGGTTGTGCCTTTTGTGAATAATTTATTCGCGCCTATAAGGATCTTTTCAAACAGGTGAATATTCTGATACGTTAAAATTTCATCCAGGACCGTTTTAACTTCTTTCGACACCAAAAGCGGCTTACGATTCCCATCTACCCAGGCCATAAGGATATTTGGATCCTTGTCTTGCGGATAAATAAATTTGCCGTCTTTGTCCATGCCGCGGACAAGATCTATTTTTTGGAATATATCCGGAAATTGGCCGGACAGATCATATATTTTATTGTAAACAATTTGCCTTACGGCCTTCTTCATTATTTCCGCATGATTCAATATTGCGGAATATAAAGGATTGATGATCGTAAGATCTGATCCGCGCCGCGCCATCATGGAAGATACTTTATTCCGGCCAACCTTTGTTTTGGTAAGCGGCCGCTCTTTCGTCGGCTCTCCCAGGAGTTCGTTGTAAATGTCGCGCTTCAACGTCGCATACCCCTGTTTAGATATCAGTTTATCATACTGCTTATCCTTAATCATGCCGGTATCATGGAGCAGATCGAGATCCGCGCGGACAAGTTTATCAAACATTCCGGCCACTCCGCTAAACCTGTTCTTATGCTGATCGTATGCGGCATTGGCCGTTTCCCTGGGAATCTTGTTTTTAGCCAACATTGATGCAAGATCTTTATACGCCTGGATCTTCTGTTTCGCATCGGCAACATCCGCACGGATATTTCCGCCGATCATACCGGCCGCATAATCATCCTTGATCTCTTTCAAAAATTCTGCCGCTTGTTTTGCTTCTTCGCGGAGAACATCCAGGAGATCGTAATTGAATTTCGTATCCCTGGCCACAAGCCAATTGCCGAATTGTTCAAACGTTGCGGAATCGGTTAATGACTTGATAATGGTTTTCCAATTAAAATCGTGTAACTTTTTAGGGATACCATTCGATACGGTCCAATATCCGCGAACGTCAGAAGTGATATTATTGATTATAAGGGAATTGATGTTGCGATATAGGCGCGCCCACAAAGACGGATCCGCCGCCGTGCCGCGCTTGCCGGCTTCAAACCCAATCTTTTCCAATGAATAAACGTCGTCGAATACTTCCTGTAAAATCTTCTCTTTTATGTTTAACCAGGATTCGCGTTCCACCGGCCGGCTATCCGACATTACCGTTGCGCCGATCTTCTGCAACGGATCCAATTTGTTATACCGGCGCATGATATCCTGGCCATCTTTCATCATGGCGTTTACCGTAGGATCGTAATACTTGCCGCCTTCTTTGAAAAACATGTTCACAAGTTCCGGATATTCGCTTGTAATTACATCCGGCCGCAATATGTAATATTGCACCAAAACGGCCATACCTTCTTGAACGCGCTTCAACAATTTATGTTTCGCAGAAGCATCCGGATAATACTGAACATAAATTTTTGTGAGCAACTGCCGTTCTTTCAATGTTTCGTGGGAATAAACAGGGTTGCCGGTTATAGATTCTCCGGTTTTTCCCATTACGGTAGTCGCGATATTAAATTTGTCGTCGAGAAAGTGCATTACCTCATGCGCGGCTGTTCCCAGGTTATTCACGGTTTTCAAGAATATGTTTTTCGTCTGCGGATAAAACACGCCCAATCGCTGTTTCCCCTGGTAACGCTCGCCAAACAGTTTTGCATATTTATTGACAAGCGCCTGGACTTCCGCGTATAACTTAAACTCGCCCTTATTCACTTCGTCTTTTTCTGTAACCTGGGCCTCGGCCGGCGGCTGATTTCCGTATCCGGCCGCGGATTCCGCCACGACAACGTTTGATATTTGCCGATCTTCTCCTGTATTGCTGATTCCGGATTTGAACGTATTTCCAGGGAGATCCACATAAATAATATCAAACAACTGTATTCCGATCGCGGCCAATCCGTTTTCAACTGTTTCAAAATCCTTAAATTCTTTTGTCGCTGTAGCCATAACAATATTTTTTGTTCGGACCGCGGAAGCATGCTCCACGATCGTTTTTAACTGTTTTTTTCCATGCGGTATCGCTTCCAGGGATATGATCTGATTTTGAGTATTCAGATAAAACACAAGATCTGTTCCGGTTAAATCGTAAGTCATTCCCTTAACGATTTCAAATACAGTATCCGGTCCAAGAATTTGTTGCCGTTGTGCTTCCGGAGATTCTAACCATTTATTGTATTTAGTGTAAACCGGCACTTCGGTTTTTGTTGCGGATTCAGAAATATGCGTGAACGTTGAAATATTGTTCTCCGGATCTATAAATCCGAACTTGGTATCGTCTATAACAACATGGCCCTTAAATTCGATCTTAATGCCGCCAAGCGCGATATCCATGCGCCGGCTTACATTAAGATCCTCTTCTGACGGCTCAATATTTCCGGATGGATGATTATGCGCCATATAAAAACTATCGCATTTTTTGTCCAGGAGTAACCGGATAAATTCAAATGGATGGACCAGGGAAGCATCCAACGTTCCGATCGAGATCAATTCCACGGCTACCGGCTTATTGTCTTTTACGCCGATACAATATAAATGTTCAACGGCCGCGTTTCTTAATTGCTTGAACGCAAACGCGACATCATGCGGCCCTACAATTTCCTCTTTAGGGAAATACAAGGATCCGGTTGCTGTGTATTTTGCCTGGAGCGGAGCGGATCGTAACGTAATTTTCCTGGATTTATTCGATAGATCCGATTTTTCTTTTTCATAGTTCGCCTGGCCTTCTTTAACGGCTTCCGGCGGTTTCTTAAATAATTCTTCCTGGCCCTTTGTCTGCGTTCCGAATCCGGCCGCGCCGCCCTGGAATCCAATCTGTTGATCTGCCGGCTTCTTCTCTGTTTTCGACTTGTGTGCCAAATACTCTTTCATTTTTCCGTCGGCATAATTCTTTGCGCCTAATTTGCTATATTTCAGTTTCTTGGCATCGTCGAGATATTTTTGGTATAACTCCGGTTCGGTAAGTTTTGGAGATTTCAACATTTCTTCTACAGGAAACTCTTTATTGTCCGCTCTCTGCTTGCGCAACAACTCCATCTTACGTTCGTAAACATCCTTCGCCGCATCAAGGATCTGTTCGTCGCTAAAGTCAATTCCGCCTACTTTTATAAGTCCAGGACCGCCGCCCCCATACGTTTCAATCGCATCGCGCATGTTGTCAATAATCTCTTTTACTTCCATCTTATTTCGCAGTTCCGGATTCAAATATCGGTGATACATATTTATCAACTGTTCTTCAAGTCCGGCTCCTTCGTGCGTTTCTTCGGACATTTGCAATTCTTCTTCGGTAATATCTTGGTTATCTTCGCTGATCCGCGCATCATACAGCGTTTCCAGGATATCAATAACCATAGGAGAAGCCATCTCTTCGTATTTCTGATCTATAAACGCCGCTAACTCGTCGGTAGAGAGCGCCTCGGCTTCTGCACGGACAGTTTCCACAAGTTTAGCAAAATCTTCTTCTGCAACTCCTTGATTCTGCCTAACCTCTGTTCTTTCGATACCTTCTTTAGCAGATTCGGATTGTTCATTTTCCATCTCCTTATAAAGAGAAAGCAAATGTTGTAACATCGCATTTTGCTTTTCTGTAACTTTTCCGGACCGCGCGTTTTTAATTACGGTCATTACGGATTTTTTATCCCATCCTTCTACCCAATACGGTAAATAAGCATAATCGCTCGGCTCGTATCCAACTTTAACAACTTCTCCGGAATCATCCCTGGTAACATAGCGATTGCCTGGAGCGGCATGGACAATATCTTTTTCTACTTTATCCAGGATAATTTTATCGTCGTCGGATAAATTAACTTTTACATAAACACGCTTCTTGGTTTCTTTTTTAGTTTTCTTTTCTACGGTCGGTTTAATAATACGCGCCTTGTCTTGATTCAATACAATAATCTGATCCGCGCGGATTGCCTTAAAAAATTTACTGTCAGTATCGTTGATAATCTTGTCAACGTTTTTGAATATAACCGCATCATATTTTTTTGCAAGCGCATCAAAAAAGTTCTTTTCATTATGTAGTGCTGTTTCTTTAATTTCGTCTTGCGCCGCATAAAGCGCGTTCAAGGAATCAATAACCTTTATCTTTGCGCCAGGATCAATTTCATAATCTACGGATGCTAATTTATCGGTAACAACTTTTGCCCCTACCTTTGCCATCCATTTTTGTTTATCATAATCATAAACCATTTCCGCGCCGGCCGCCTGGAGATCTTTCATGTTTTCAAGCGTAACTTCAACGGTTTTATCTTCGCCTTCTCGATGGCTTGTTGTTCCCCATACAGGATCATTCAAAGATAAATAAATACGATCACCGGCAAACCTGTCTGTTCGTTCGGCGTTTGTTTGCGCTAAAGATCCTGTTCCGTGGATCGGTCGTTTAGTGAAATCGAATTTAGCGCCGCTTTCTAATGCCGCTTTCCCTTCTGCGGTAGTGAAATGTTTTGCGCGGAGCGGAGCGGCGGCTTGGATAGATTCAATCGGATAAAACTTTCCTTCTTCTCCATTCCATATATGCGTTGCTTTTATGGTATCTAATGGCTTTCCTGTGTGCGGATCCGTTAGCGGCTTAAAACTTTTAGCAACTTTATTGATTTCTTCCATTGAAAGGCCGGATTTTGATATAGGTTGTCCATTGTGGATTAACGAATATCCGCCGCCTTCACTCATAGATATATATGTTGTTGGCTCTTTTTCTTTAGGCGCTTCCGGACCGTATCCTGGCGGCGTAACATCGGTAATTTCTGCTTCTTTTTTAACAATTCCCTGTAAATGCGGCGGCAAAATGGCCCCAGGGCCAGGAATTGCCCCAGGTTGAACGATCTCCCCTGGTTTTGGCGCTTCCGGTGCTACGGCTGTTTCCCCTGGGATCGGCGGTTTTGCCTGTTCAGAAATGACCGGAACGGCCGGTTTTTGGGCGGTTTCGACAATTTGCTGTTCAATAACCGGCAATTGCCGCGTTATTTGCGCCATAGCGATAATTTGGGCCGGATCTCCCCCTTCGATCACCTGGCGCAACATCCTGGAATATTGCTCCGGATACACCTTCGCGAACTTGACTTCGCCGGTAGGAAGGATCAATTCTCCGTTTTCCGTGAATTTCGGCTCTCCGATCACGGTTTTCTTGCTTATTCCATACAATTCCTTGATCGCGGCATCTTTCGCGGCCGCAAGATTCTTTTCCTGGATCAATGATTTATACGTCTTTATTTTAGCGGCATCCCATCCCTGTTCTTTGCCGTAAGCATCAACTTCCTGGACCATTTTTTTGCTCATTACTTGTTGCCGCGCGGCCTGGAATTGCGGAGATAATTCTTCCGGCTTCTGTCCGGTAACCTCTTCAACGATCTTTTTTGCTTCTTCAATATTTTTAGGTTTCTCGTAAACTTCGCCAAGTTTTGCTTTAGGATCCAACTTTGGTTTTCCAACATGCCGATTCGCTTCGGCATAAAGGGATCCACGCATTTCCGGCAATTCGTGGACCGCTCTAAACAACGCCATCGTTCCGCCGGCCAAAACCGCTTCCTGGGCCGCTTTGGGAATATTTGGATCAAGGCCGCTGATTGCATCCTGGGTTAATGATCCGGTAAACGCTGTAGCCGCTGTTCCAACGCCTGTCCTGGCCGCGCGGCCTAAAATGGTTTTCGTTGCCGCCGTAACGATCTTCGGCGCTTCTCCCACAACTTTACTTATAACAGGTTTAACATCCGCGGATTTTATAACTTTGCCGACAACATGGCCGGTTGCATACGCCGTTGCCACTTTACCGCCGCGCTGTAACAGATTAAGATCTTCTTGCGGATTCTCAACTTGCCGCGTAACTTCTTCGACGGCATTAAGTCCGCCGAACGCTACCGGTGCCGGAATACCCATTGAAGTCGCCGCGGTAACAGGCAACACACCGCCGACGATCTTTCCGCCGGTTGCCGCGATCGGATGCTCTTGCATCGTTAATTCGCGCCGCTTTTTTTCCTCTTCAAATTGCTTGCCTTCTTTTTTAATAAAATCAGATACTTCCTGGATATTTTTTAATTCTCGCATCCGCGCTTCCGGAGTAAGTTTATCCCAATTCTTCTGTAAGCGCGCAAACCGTTCTCTCGGAATATTCTCGCCGCCTGGCTGAAATCCTTTTGTAGATCCCAACGTCATGCCCCTGGCCATAGATTCTGCCACTCCTAATGTCGCGGCTTCGGCCGCGTTCCCAGGTTTAGGAGCAAAAAGATCCGGAATAATTCTCGATGTTTTTATTGATTCCGGCAACTTCCAATTTTCGGCCGGCGGAGCGGTAGGAGCGAAAAGATCTTTTATAATTGCCATGTTTATTGCCCTTTCAACATTCCCCTGGCTATAAGTGCGGCGATAACTTCATCCCTTGATCTTCCAAACTCAATCATGTGTTCCGTGATAAGCGATTCTTCTTCCGGAGTGTATTGTGATACCGGAGCGGCCGGCGCGGCGGCTACAGGAGCGGATTCACCAGGCAAAGCGGCCGGCTGAAATCCGCGCTGTTTATCAACCGTATTAGGATCAAATATTCCGCCAACACGCAATCCACCAAGTTTCCGTTCTTCTTCGATCGGACCTGGAGTAACTGCGGCCATCATTCTGCGCCACCACGGAACATCAACGCCCCAGGCCTTGACCTTATTTGGATCGTATCCTGTGGATTCCGGAGCGGCCGGCGCGGCCGGTGCAACTGCATCCGGATTCTCAACGGTTTCATCAAACAATTTTTTATATTCTGAAAACGTTTTTATCGGAGCGGCATTTTTTGTTGATTCAACAACATATTTGGCATAATCCTTTTTAAGATCTTGCGCGTTTTTGAATCCGGCTTTTGCCGCTTCAAAGCGCGTAGCAGATTCTTCGTCTTGTGGTTTCCATTCCTTCTGCTTAAAAGATTCCTCTACTCGTTTTTTATCCATATCCATTAATTCTTTAAGGGTATAACCATCGCCGCTAATCCCTAAAGATTTTTTGAAAGATTCGCGCCACATTTTATCCTGGATCTTATTTTTTCCGGCGCTTAACACGGTATTCAATACGTCGCCAAGCGTGGAATTATCATACGGCATTAAATTTGCATCTTTTCCGACTACAGGCATGGTTTCCCCCTTTTTAGAATCCTCGACCTTTACGCAACATTTCTGCGATCATTGTTCCAATAGCGCTTCCGCCGGATGTTGCGCTCGGAGTTACAAGCGGAGCGGTCATTCCTGGCATATCTCCGCCGCCGATCGTAGGCGCGGCCGCCGGAGCGGATGATTGCTGTTGACTTCCGCCACCACCGCCGCCCATAGATCCTAAAAGACTTTTAGCGATCTCTCCGATTTTACCCATACCGGATGATCCGGCCTGGCCGGCTTGCATGCCGACATTGGCTCCCTGGGATAATGCGCTCGTAGGGCCACCGGCTCCGCCGCCCATACCAAGCATCTTTCCGGCCGCCTGGCCAATACCACTTCCGATCTTTCCAACTCCGGATCCGATCGTGCCGGCAACTTTTGCCGCTCCGGATCCTAACGCTCCGGCCGCTTTGGCCGCGGCTCCGCCAACTGCCAACGCGCCCTTCCCCACGGCTCCGGCGATTGCCCCCAGGGCCGGTAATAGAAAATGACCTTTGTTATTGAATATCCAGGAATACCATGTTTTCTTCATTTCGTTTCTCCTTTTTTTAACTTAACAACGATGATATAGACGGTTTCATGGCGCTTAACATTCTTTGCCACGGTTTCGGCGTTTCTTGTTCTGCCGCATAATACGGCTCCTTCGACAATCCGGATGCTAACTGCGCGATCTGTAACGGATATTCCTGGGTAGATCTTAACCACTCGTTGTAAATCGCTTCGTTCCGCGCTTGCTGTAGCGTTCTCTCCAGGCCGCCTAAACTCTGCAACGCGGTTGCCTTGTTCAATCCCTGTTGTTCTTTCGCCGCTCCCAACGCCGCGGCTTGCGGAACTGCGGATAACCTTCTCTGCCGCTCGGATTCTTGCATACCATACAGCAATTTATTCATCGCAAGCGCCGCATCGTTCGATGCCGTTCCCTGTTCTTTTAACCGTGCGCCGCCCCAATACCGGCCGCCGCCGGCCGCTTGATCCGCGATCTGTTTCTGCGATTCTGCCAGGTTGCGCGCGGATTCTGCTTTAACGGCCTGGTAGTATCCGCTTGACGTAGGATCGTATTGATCCGTCATTGTCTTTTTGATCTCGTTCTCGGCCAACTGTGTGCTTTCGGAAGGCCCTTGATCCACATATTGCTGTAAGAAATTTAGAGATTCTTTTTCCTGGTTTGTGGAAGGCGCGACGTATTCGCCTTTATACGTTTCGGCCGGCTTGCCGATCTGCGTTTTAAGCCAATCGAGTGTCGGCTCTCTTACGCTCTGATACGGATCCGCGACACTATTATATTTCGGCGTGGTTTTCTGTCCTTCAAATAAGTGCGACATAATTACTTCTCCTTTGTTAGATCCATCTTTAAGATCGTGCTGTGCAATTCAAAATGATACTTCCGAATAAACCCTTTCGGATCCCTGGAAGTTGCGAAATAAATTTGCGTGATATCATTTTCTTTGGCCCATAACTTTATTTTGGTAAGCAATTCAAAACAGATATACTTATCTTCTTCGCAAGGCTTTACCACGCAAAATTGAACAAACACGCAACGATCGCAATCCCATTCCGCGATACTTGCATAAATGAATCCGCGGATTTCTCCGTCGTGGATATCCACATACGCCTTACTGTTCGGCTTATTGATCGTTGCAAACATAAATTTCTGCAACTTTTCAAGCGGAGTATCCGGAACAACCTCTGCCAATTTCACAAGTTTTGGGATCATTAATGGATTGTCGAACGGCATTATCATAAGGAGATCTCCTTGAAAGTGTATCCGCCGGATCCTGTTCCGATTCCAATATACAATTTATCTGTTCCTGTTCCGGAGCCTTTGAGCAACACAAGCCGGCCCTGGTATTCTTTTGTTGCTGTAGGCAACGAATCAACCCCATCAAGATTCTGCATATTGTTTATATCATCATAAATATTTCTATGCGTTTTTAATAAACTGTCTGCAAGATCTCGACACCATTGTTTTGTTGCCTCGTCGGTGATGTTTGAATAGTCCGGTATAGGATTTAACGGCCGTGTTTGTTGAACTCTCATCGGTGCGTTGCCCCTTTCGGAAAGATATAATCCAACCATCCAAGAACAGAGAAATGGTTTGTGGATTGAATCCGCGTTTTGAAATTCTCCGCATGTGCATCCCAGGTAATATTTTTCTTTATTATATCCCTGGAAGCATCAATAAGAGAGATCTCGTTTGTTGCTGTTCGCCAGGTTTTGCTATCATCGGTTTTGATTGATATGGTAACAACCCCTGTTTGATCGGTTTTAAGCCAATGCTGTTGTTTCCATAACCGTTTAATGATCTGCGGTAACTTGAAATTATTACGCATGCTTTCAAGTGTCCTGGTATATTCTTCGCCATCATCGTCATACCCAAGATCTGATTTACGGATAATGCCGTCGTATCCGCCATACACCGTGATCGGAGCGCCATCAAGGAACGTGCGATCATCCCAAAAGCCGTCTTGTTCATCCACGTAATATTCGCTCCATACCGCATCATCAATATAAATATCCGTGGTATTAACGTATTCGCTCATGGATAAACAGGCCTGGGCCGATTTATATTCCCACAAAAATAAGCGCTCATTATAATAATCCCATACAACACATACATTATTGTATGTAGGATTGCCATAGGGAACAAACCATCGCATCTGATTCCGCGATTCAAATTGGTATCCCTGGATCTGTATTTCTTTATCCGGATCAAAATTGTTTACATACGTCAAAATATCTTCGGTAATAGATTCTTCGGTGATAAGATTCCAGGCCTTAAACCGGTTATCCGGACCGTAATAATAGATCTTGCTTGTTGTAGCGCATATTGATTTGCTCGCCCAAAGACCGCCGCATGACGAATTGCCTTCATACGAGAAGATCGCCGTTCCGCCTACCCACCGGCCAACGTAAGCATCCCTTTCGCGGAATACGATATGGTATCCGTTCCAATTCAACGTTCCGGTGATCCAATACCCATTTGCGATGAAATCAAGGAAATCAAGATCGTTGTAAGATTCGCAATTGCCGACCGCGCTCCATCGTTCCCTTTGCGGCTGATCTCCGGATTCCGACGTATGTAACCAAACAACACGATCCTTGTAAACTTCCACGAATTTTGCCGTAGTCATTCCTGTAGGCAGATTCGCCACCGGCCTAACCTGGCCGGATCCTAAATACAGGATCGGCGGATTCACGCCATTTGTTGCAAGCCAGGTTTCCCCCAGGATCCCATCCTGGAACGTGCGCGCATGCCATTGATCTGTAACTGCGCCGGAGAAACATTTCCGGATCATATACGGCTGTGCTGTGCATGCGGCCGCGGCCGTGGTAAGCGTTAATTGAGTAGCGCTGTCTTTTGTAGCAACTTCATACCACGTATCGTTTACGTTCGGAGATCCTGTTCCAATTTTAATGAAATCTCCGGCCTTGATCCCTTCGGTAGTAAAATTGCATCCTGTTCCTATTACGATCAACGCGCTTGCGCCTGTGCCGATCGTGATCGAATTTACACCTGTTCCAATTGATAGCGGCGTAAGAATTTCGTAAGTTGATGAATTGAAATCAAACTTATAAATATCTTTCGTTGTGCATACCATAAAGGACCAAGTGCCATCGTATTTCCAAAACTGATCTTCTAAAAGGACCGGTCCGGATAGCGCGGTTGCATTAAACTTGACTAATCCTAACCGGCCCCTTAATTCCTCATTGAAAAATTCCATGTTCCGTGATTGATCGGATTGATACTGATTCTTCAAAAACTCTTCCGGTTTATCAAGGACTATGGATTGATTCGGTAAAAATGTAGGAACGATTTTAACGCCCATAGTTTACCCCTTCATAATAAACGCCAAAGCATAATACGGCGGCAAGTTGTTATGAGCCGTTCCGCTTCCTACTGATGAAGTATTGCGTGTCTTTTTACCAAGATTATAACCATACGAATATGATTCTGATGTTCCAGGAGCATCCGGATACCCTTCAAACGTATGAACGTGCGCCGGCATTTCTGCTTCTGAAAGAGTATGAAGCGCTTCGCCGCCTGTTCCGGCCACCGCATACGTTGATCCGGCTCCGATAATGAAACGATCAGTAAGATTCGGCGTTCCATTCGATCCGTTGCATAAATACCATCCTGTCGGAATTGATGCTACGGATCCGCTCCACATAATAATACCACCACGCGGAATTAAACCGGCCGCGCCGGATCCGATCAACGCGGAATTAAATTCCAACTGATTCGCCGTGTTGATCTTTAAGATTTCAACGTTTGCCCCTGTGCCAAGCGCGTTCGCTTTTAACCAGGCATCATTCGCCAGGTGCGCGCCTTTGGAAGTCAACTGCAATTCGTTGCCATCGGCATCAATCGTTATCAACTCAACTTTGCCGCCGACGGTTTTGCCTTCCATATTGATTGCCGCTTGAACGCCGGTGCCTGTAGGGATCGTTCCGGATCCTGTGCCTATGGTTACAAGGCTTACCTTCTTAAAACCGGTAAAGGTTTCGGTTGTGGTAAACCCATAGAGAAAGGCCGCCAAACGTTCCCCAACATCATCCATTAATCCACGAACATAACTCGGCTGTGTCTTAAACTTGGAATGATCCAGGATCCAAGACGAAAGCCAATCTCTCGTAAAAGCCATAGTTTACCCCCTTTTATGCAACTTTGATCTTGTGAGTGATCGCCAACGTGTCGCCATCGGCCACGTTCACGGCCGCAAAACTCTGACTTGCAAGCATACATCCGCCGGCCGCCGCATTGAATATACCTTCTTCGGTAAGCGCTAATGCGCCGGTAAACGTGAAGGTAGTAACGAATTGAGCGGTATCATCGGTCAACGTGGTTGTTACGATCGTTCCAACAACATCCGCGCCGCCACGCCGCGCGCCGCCATTAGTTGTTGATTCGGATCCCAGGGCCGTTGCTCCGGCTGTGCCAACACCTACCGCGATATAATCGAACGATGTGCCGGCGATATCCGCTGTCATAAGCCTGGCCAACTGCGCCTTGCCAATGGTAGTGATCGTGTTTTTAATTAAACGATCTTCGCGTAAATTCCCTTTTTTGTCTTTATGAACAAGCCGGATCTCCCCTACCAATTTAACGCTTTCCATAACGCCTTCTCCTTTTTTAGTTTTCGATTCTTTTATCTGTTCAGTTTTTGCCATATACTTGCTCCTTTAACGGACTTGGCCCAGGTTGATACTGTCTTTGTGGTTTTGGTCCAGGCCGATGCAACGTGCGTGATCCTTAACCACTTGAACGCCCAGGACAGAACGTCGCTTATATTTATTGAATCGGTAAGGATCTTGACCGCCGCGCGGACAACTGAATCCGTAACCGTGATCGTATCTTCTATAAATAACGAAACGGCTTTTGCGCCAACTTCGGTAATAGTGATTATTTCCGCCCAAGATCTCGTAATCCGGCGAACGATCGTGTCAGAAATCGCGAATAACTCGGCCATTGTCTTACCAAAACCCCTGTTTATAGCATCCGTGATCGTCATTATATCCGAAACGGTCCGTGCGGCCGCTTTCCCTATCATTTCGGTAATCGTTGCCGTGTCGGATACCGGCCGTGTCATAGCGCCTGTTTTTGCATCCGTGATCGCGAACGCATCATCGGTAAACGCTTTTGTGTATGCTTCGCTTAAAGAAAAACCCCATAATTCAACAACTGTTCCGGTTGCAAACCCATTTGCTCGCAAAGATTGAATCGCAATTGACGTTATATTATTAGCAGTATTATTCCAGGATCCACCGGTTATCCCTACATTTGCCACAGTCGTTGTTGAAATTCCAACAGTAATATCAAGAAGCATGGCCCTAACAACTCCAGATTTTGCGTAAAGCAAAATGTCGTACATGTCAATCTGATTTTGAGCAGTATCGTTATTATAATCAAAGATCATTCTTGGTTGCGCGGTATATCTTGCCGCCACAACTCCTGTTCCAGATCCTTCTATAAATTGCATGCCATAATTATTTCCTGTATCAATATTAAGCAATAAAGATACTTCGTTTGTTCCATTATAAGCATTTATAGTTCTGGCCTTTAACTGAAACAATTTGCTCGTATCACCATTAAGATCCGGAATCGTTACTGTTGTGGCCGCGCCGGTAAGCGTTTGATTAAACAGCAATTTCCAACATCCGCCGGCCGTAGTGCGTTTCTTCATTAAGAATAAATGAGTGCCTACGCCCAGGCCGCCGGCTTCCGATGATCCCACTACAAGGCTTGTTATATTGTCTGCCGTATTGTTCCAGGACCAACCGGATGACACTATCCCTGTTACTGTAGTTGTAGAGATAGATCTTACATCTGTATTTATAAAAGTTCTAACATATCCAGATTTAGCATGGATAAGGGTATCGCTCATAGCAAGCACACCTACCGCTGTTTCTGCTTGGCCAAGAGTTATAAACGCCTGGGTATTTCTTCCGGCGGAAACGGCTGTATTTATTCCCCTTATATATTGATACCCATAAATATTGGCTGTAGAATCGTTATTGGGTTTTAGAGTGATAATGCAACCGCCATCGTATCCATTCACGATCAGCGCCACTAATCTATATTCTTCATCCACGTCGCCGTTAAGTCCGGAAAACGTGTATGAAGTGGCCGCTTCCGTAAGTAAAACTTCTTCAACAAGATCCCATCCGAACATTATACTGTTACCTTTCGATATAACTCGATCACGGATCCTACGCCGATGCCATTTGTTTCTGTTGCAAGAACAACCAAAGACGTAATATTGTCTGCTATATTATTCCATGATTGTCCGGTCAACCAAGCATGGCCAACAGTTGTTGTAGTTATAGAATTAGCAACCTTGCCTAAAGCAGTTCTAACAAAACCAGATTTAGCAAATAAATTAAAAACCGCTTTTGAAATACATCCAGGAAGCGTTCTAAAATCAGAAATATAAATACCATTAGTGGGAGTATATCTATTTGCTTCAATCGTAGTCGCGTATCCTGTAAAAAATTGTTCACCATAATTATTTCCGGAATCATTATTCGGTCTAATGATATAATATGGACCTG
>ERZ869925.432-NODE-432-length-31528-cov-17.775585_pt1 | contig 31528 bp, 53 predicted proteins | sample MGYA00579311_ERZ869925 | MGnify/ENA primary metagenome ERZ869925 (study PRJEB32216, sample SAMN09231817) | wastewater metagenome | place: USA: Maryland | collected 2016-07-30 | study: EMG produced TPA metagenomics assembly of the PRJNA472060 data set (Reclaimed...
TCCGATCTGTGATGTCCGAACGGCTTTGTAGAAAAAAACTACCCCCCCGGTGATGCCGGTGAGGGGTGTTGTGTTGTTTGTGTGTGTGTTTTGTTTGTTTTTTGTTGCTGTTTCGTGTTGTGACGCCCTGTGCGGTGTTTGTTTTGTGTGTTGTTGGTGCTACAGGCTTTGTAGTGGTTTGTTTCCTCTGCGTGCGTTGCATGACCTGTGGGCTAGGGCTAGGGGACTGTTTTTGTTTCCGGCTTCAATGTGGTCTGTCTGCCATGGGTCACCGGGTGTCTCCCCCCTGCCGCACAGGTGACATACCCCCCCGGCCCCCCTTATAGCTTTACTTTGTTTTCTGTATGTCGAATCGTATAAATGTTTTTTGCGCTCAACACGAGCAGGGTTATTTTCTCGCGCCTTGTTGATTGCTGCCTGATGTGTTGGACAGTACTGGTTTGGTGTTAGTTCCCCACAGGTTATGCAGGGTTTGTTGAATCTCATTCAGGGTCATCTTCTGCCAGCTCGGGCATGGCGTCTTGTGGTGGTGTCATCATTGCTTGTGCCTGCTGAATGATTGAACCTGAGGTGCGAATCCACGGCTTAGGTTCGGGTAGTGGTGCGTGTTTCATTTCATCTCCTTAGTGTTTGTAAACGGTTCCGGTGAAGTCAACGCCCTTTTCGAGCATGAAGGTGGCGAGTCCCGGCACACTATCCTCACCGGCAACCCTGCGCCACCAGCCTGAACCGTTGTCCATTGTTGGGGCCATGATGAGGAATCGTGATGTGCCTCGTGGTGTTGATCCTAGTTCTGTGACTCTGAGGTGATGCCAGTGACCGTGAATGAGAATGTTTGCGCTCGATACTGGTTGACCGCCAAACGATTGCGTGCGCCACCATGTCGCCACCATGTCTGGGCGTTTAGCTTGATGCCCGTGAACCATGCCAAGAATATGGAAGCCGTCATCAAACACATCAAGTGCTAACGACTCGTCATGCGGTTGTGGCTCAACAAACTTGATTGGCAGGTCAGATTCTTGCGCGAGGCGTGCCAACTGCCGCCCAATGAACACACCCCAATCGTCTGTGGGCTTACCAACTGTTTGACCGTTCACACGCCACTGACAATGGTTTGACCCAACTGATGCATAAGTGATGTTGGGAACATACTTGCTCAGTAGTTTTAGCGTCTGCCATGCAAGCGTTGTTGCGAGGTCGACCTGTTCCATGATTGAAAGGTCATTGCTTTGCAGTTGGTTCATTGATGCGGCGTTACTGAAGTTCTCTACCGTGTCACCCAAGTCAGCGAAGATGATGCGTTCAGGTTTTTCGCGCTTGACCTGGTCAATGAGGCGTGCTTGCATCAGCTCCACGCGTTCGATGAGGCTTTGACTATTTCCTCTATAGTCCACCTTCCCGACTTGAAGATCTGACCACATGACGATAAGGCATTTCGGTTCAGGCTTAGGCAACAATGTTGGCTTACTTTTGCGCCTAGCCTCAGCCAGCAACAACGGCAAATCAATGCCCGAAGTCTTTTTGCGAAAAGTGAAACGGTAACTTGTCAACCATTCACCGTCATAACGCTGCCAACGGCTCGTGCGAACTGGCGGTATCACATCGATTTCATCCGGTGACATACCAGCATCACGCAAAAACTCATCAAAGTTTTGGTCATCGCCAACATAACCAGGTGTCGTTGCCGTACCCGTTGACCCGTCAAAATTGATGCCCGGCCTGAAATCAGCCGGTGCAACAACCTTTCGAGCCGGTTCTAAGTTTTCAAGCACGAGCACTGCCCCCGACGGTGAATTGCCAACGTGTCAGCCTTAATGTCAATACCGCGTTCAGCTAAAGCGCGAGCCAAACCGCCATTGGTCCATTTTTCAGAATCCGCTAATGCAAGTTCAAGAATTGCCCGATCTGCCTTATCCAAATTTTCAAGGATACTGCGTGTCTTGCACGACCAACGCTTCACAGGGGGTTCTAGCCCTTCCAAAATCCCCATTAGAACGGCTCATCCCCTGAAGCAAACGCGTGCTGCGCTGTTGCCTGTGACTGGCCAGCCTGTACAAGTTCAACACTGTCAGCTTTGATAGTGAGCGTGTAATAAGTTTTTCCGTTGCTCTCACGAGTCTCGGTGACCTGCTTGCCCGTAATCTTCACCCGATCACCAGACTTGAACTGGCGAAAATCAATCTTGATATCCCAACCAGCTTTGACAGTGAAATAGGTGCGCCCAATGGTCACCCACTTGTCACCATCTTTTTTCTGGTGGTTCTCAGCAACCTTCATGCCCCAATCGGGGTTTGGTTCCTTCGTGTCGCGCTTCCAGTCTTGGACAAACGCGGTAACAATCACTTCAGCCATGAACGGCCTTCTTTCTGTATCGTAGTTTTGTTTATTGAAACTGACTTGTGTCAGCCCAACCCTTTCAACCAGTTTTCAACAGCGCGTTGCTGCGCCTCGCTCAAGTCTAGTTTCTTTGTAATACTTTCACGCTTAGGTTGAGACTTTTTCTCAGTAATTTTTGCGCGTGTCGTTTTTGGTCGCGCCATCTTTTTTGCGCGCTTGCGTATCGTTCCGGCCTTGGTCAACATTTCTCGCGCACACTCCGGCGACAATCCAAACCGTTCCGCTTCCAGCTTCAATGGGTCAATATTCATTATCTGGTTGTAAAGACTCACTCGATTCCTCCAATCACTTCAACATCGCCAAACATCCCACAGTCATCACCAATGCGCTGTTTACTAAGTGCCGCATATTCTGGATTCAACTCACACCCGACATAGTTTCGCCCGTTGCGTAGCGCAACAATCCCTGTTGTGCCTGAGCCGCTAAAGGGGTCAATGATTGTGTCGCCTTCGCGCGAACCTGCCAACACGCAAGGCTCAATCAGTGCTGGCGGGTAAACAGCGAAGTGTGCGCCGGCGTAAGGCTGAACCGGCACAGTCCACACATCACGCTTGTTTCTTGTGTCGTTTACTGTGACAAATGACTGTTGAATAAGTCCATCATTTTCAGCTCTCTTGCCATCATATGTTTGCCGTCCCTGACCATTTCGAGAATCGTTTGCCCAAATTGCTGGTTCTTTGATTGCCTCATGGTCATAAAAATACTTTGCCGACTTAGACAACAAAAAAATATGTTCATGTGACTTTGTTGGTCTATCCGTGACACTTTCCGGCATAGGGTTTGGTTTGTGCCAGATAATTTCTGAGCGCAAATACCAACCGCGCGCCTGTAACGCAAAAGCTACACGCCACGGGATTCCAACGAGGTCTTTCGGCTTTATTCCGTCAGGTGTTGCCATCTTGAATAGTGTTCCAATTACCGTCCCCGCGTTTGTTCCTTGTTTGCCGCCATCAAGATGTGAGCCGTCCGCGTTCCGTCCCTTGCCACTTCCGGCGTAGCTATCTCCAAGATTGAGCCACAGCGTGCCATCATCAGCCAGCACGCGCCATACCTCATCAAACACAAGGCACAACTGCTCAACATAATCATCAGGCGATGGCTCAAGCCCAATCTGATTATCCTCACCATAATCACGTAGACCCCAATAAGGTGGTGAAGTGACACAAGTCTGAACCGAACCAGCTTCAAGAGTTGCCAAAGTTTTTCGATTATCACCAACAAATATTTTTGCTGTGTTAAACATTTACTGATTCACCGCCCTCGAATAACGCCCATCCCAATACAGGCGCACCTCACCCGTCTCACCGTGACGATTCTTAGCAACATCCATCACCAGCTCTTCAGACGGCGCAAACCCCTCACGGCGCAACAAAATCACCACGTCAGCGTCTTGCTCAATCGCACCAGACTCACGCAAGTCAGAAAGGCGCGGTGTTTGCTCGGCCCGGCCTTCCACATTGCGGTTCAACTGTGACAAGGCAATAACTGGCACACGAAAATCATTAGCCATAATCTTCAGCTGCCGTGAAAACTCTGCAACCTGGTTATGGCGTTCCATCTTCGACTTGCTGGTGAGTAGTTGCAGATAGTCCACCACCACGCCCGACAGTTTGCCATTGCGTGACACGGTGCGAACAAACTGCCTAATATCCGATGGGTTCACCCCTGAACGGTCATCAACAGCAATGCTAAGACTTGCCACAACATCACGATGATCTGCCAGCACCTGCTTTTCGGCGGCGGTCAGTTTCCCGTCATTCAAATGCCCCACACTAATATCAAGCCGTTCAGCAATGATGCGCGAAACAAGTTCAGTTTCAGTCATCTCAAGGCTCGAGAACGACACCAAACCGTGTTTGCTCATCTCAGTAGCAATCTGCGCCGCAATAACCGTCTTACCCACACCAGGGCGCGCCGCAACCACATACACGGCACCCGGCCTGAAACCGCCCATGACAGCGTTCAAACCACGCCACGGGCTAGGGATAAACATTTCACGCGCCTCAAGCTTCCGTTCAAGGCTCGGCAAAATGTCTTTAATGAAACGCACCTTGCTTGCCGACTGACCTACAGCATCATCAACAAGTTGGCGCGCACGCTCAACCAGCTCAGACAGTGTTAGCGCATCCTCAAGATTTGCTAACCCGATACCGGCAGACTTCAGGCGACGACGTAACGAACCTTCAGCAATGATGCCAGCGTATTCCTCAACCGCATATGATCCGAACACATATTCGTTCAGGCTTGCCAGTAGTTGCGAGTGCTGTGGCATTGCCGCGCTCACCGTAATGAAGTCAGCGGTTTTGCCAGCCTCAGTGAACGACTTAATTTGGTCGAACACATCCCCGAGTTGCGGATTTTCAAAGTCTTGGCCTGTGACCGTTACAAGGTCAACAGCTGACGGTTTACCAAGCAACGCCCCAACAAGAGCCTTTTCAGTATCAAACATCGTCATCATCCTCATAACCCGTGAACTGCTTTTTAGGTGGTGGCAATGGTTGCGCGAGCAACGCATTGAATTCCACAGCTTTTCTAACCCACGTTCTCCAAGCCGCATCCCAATCAGCATTGGTTCGATTGTTTCTCAGGTTGTAATCCTCAAAATCTTCTAATGAGGCTTCGATGTTCATTCCCGGCGCTTTTGTCTTGGCGTACTCATAGCCTGCCGGTGATGGTTTCCAGCCTGGTTGTAGTTGTGTTTTGCGAGTCGGCTTAACAACAACATTGCTTAAGTTATCTGGTTCTGGTTCGGGGGCATCGTTTTGCCATCCGTTTGCCATAGGTTTTGCCATACCGTTTGCCATACCGTTTGCCATACCGTTTGCCATACCGTTTGCCATAGATTCAGGCTTGTTTTTGCCATTCCATCGAGCACCAGCACCAGCCTTGCCAGCCTCAGAGCGTGCCACCCTTGTGGCCTCACGCTTCGCCTTCTCAGTCTCCGCACACGGCTGGTATTGATCCCAATCATGGAATTGGTAACCGCCGTCTACTTCGTGCCACAGCCGGGCATTTACGAGCCGTTTAGCAACCTTTACGCCGCCAAACGCCACCGCCATGTCTTTAGCAATGAAACCGCCCGTAAGCATTTGGCATGAATACGACATTGCGCGCACCCACATACCCAACGCCTCGTTGCCTGCCTGCACCGCTTTGGGATGAAACGCCAACTGGTCATCAATCTTTGCCCAAGTCATTTTTCTCCCTCGGCAATCTCGCGCGCCAAAACAGTCAGGCACTCGTCTAAGGATTCTTCAAAGCTCTTAGGCATCAGATAAGTTCCTTCCCGAGTGAAAGCAACTCTGAAGCATGCGCGTCAGTAATGTCAAGACTGCTGGCTACCTGGTTGGCGGTCACACCGTACTTCTTGCACAGCGCAAGATAGTGCGCCTGCAAACGCACCATGCCAGCACGATCATCTGGCAGACAGGTGGCGATGCACTCAGTTGTTTTGTGCAGATACCACAACGCAATCAGCGGTTTGCGGCCACAATTTTCGCTAGACTTATCCATAGATTCAACTCCTATCAAGTTGGATTAGAAGCCCGGTTTGAGCGTATGTGAGTCCGCTCGCCGGGTTTCGCTTATTCGGTTATGACTCACACCCTATAACACATATGGGTCAAACTTCACACAACACGGCGCGCAACAACTCACCCAACCGAGACTCAACCACACGCCCCGTCGCCAACACATCGTCATGCGACAACTCGGGGCCAAGCCCTGCCGCCATGTTCGTCACCAACGACAGCCCGAGCACATCAAGCCCACATTCGCGCGCAGCAATCGCCTCCAACGCCGTAGACATGCCAACAAGGTCAGCACCAAGAATGCGTGCCATCATCACCTCAGCCGGTGTCTCATACTGTGGCCCACGAAACTGTGCATAAACACCACGCCCAATTGCCGGGTCAATATCCTCAACCAACTGTTGCAAATGCAACGTGTACGCATTCGTCATATCAACAAAACTTTGCGCCGGTGACTCGCCCGTCAAATTAATATGATCTGAAATGGTCACCATGTCGCCTAAGACATATTCGGCGCGTGTAGAACCTGCAGCATTAGTTAACACAATCGTTTTTGCGCCCATCGCCGTTGCAACTCTCACCGGATGCGCCACATCGTGAGGCCACGCACCCTGATACAAGTGCGCCCGAGGCAATACGAGCACGCGCCTACCCGTCGCAGTCAAAACAATGTGCAACAGCCCACTGTGACCGCGCACAGCCCCAAAATCGAACCCAACAAAGTCTTTTGCCTGTTGTTCCCAAACACACTCGCCAACATATGCGAGCGCGTCACCCCAACCGCTGCCAATAATCAGTGCCGAGTCAACCGACTTCACACCCGAAGCCTCAATAATCCCTCGAGCCGCCAACTTAGTCTCGTTCACAACGAATCACACTCCCATCATCCTTCAACAAAACCCAACCCCACACCTTGTGAAACAAGGGGATGCTTTCGGGGTCAGCGTAGCGCGAAATCTTAAACCCCAACAGCTTCGCTTTGCCTTGCAGGTCAGCCTCGAACCTGCCGTTTGCAATCGAGTCCACCAGCACAAGGTTTGATAGCCGATCTGCACCCTTAAAACCGCCAGCACCACGATTAGCCCTGTGATGCGGCACAAGCGTGTCAGTCTCCACGCCCGACCACGCGCACACATCACCATCACGCGCCCTCAAAGCAGCCATGAGGGCTTTACTTACGGGCACGACGCAACCGCCTACGCTGACCAGGAGTCAACCCACCCCAAATGCCCCAAGATTCCTCATTCGTTAATGCATACTCAAGACAAATCAGGCGCACAGGGCATTCCTCGCAAATCTTGACAGCCTGCCGCGTGTGATTGTTCCCAAACTCGGGGAAAAAAATGTCAGGTGCCACCTCAGCACACTTAGCGTCATCCATCCACGGTTGCTGTTTCACAACTCAACACTACTATGCGCCTTCAGCCTGAATTGACCTCAGCAAACTTTGAGAGGCCATCACAGACTGTTCGAGCTGGCGCGTCTTGAGCTTGATGCGGTTGAACTCCGCTTCAGCCAACGCCAACGCCTGCTGAGCATCCGCCGCAGTCTGTCGCGCCGTCGCCTTGCGTTCCTCAATGTTGCCCTCACACATCAAAAACGCAACATCAAACGCCTTCTGAAAATCAAGCTGAGCCTGCTCTTTTTTCAACTCAGCCTGATAATGAGCGTCAGGTGCTTTCCGCAACTCCAACAGGTAGCCCGTTATCTGGTCGCGAATCATCTCTGGTGACACGCTCACGATTCATCACCTCGACAGCTTGCCTCACGAACTCGTAAACGCCGCCCACCTGAGACAACGAACGCAAATGGCGTTCCAGTTCGTCGGTAGTCACACACAAATTTTCCCATTATGCGCCCTTCAACTCAGACTTACGCGCCGTGAACAACGCGCGCACCTGGTCATTCATCCACCCAAGCGCAAGCCCCGACTCGTAAAACTTTTGCAACTCGATAGTGTCGGGAATCTTTGCCAACTGTGCCTCAAGGTCGGCTGGCGGTGTGACCGGCTTTGATGCGCGAGCCACCTTAGCCATTTCCTCACGGCTCGGGCCTTTCGAACCAGCAAACGCCCAACGCAAAGCGCGACCCAAAGCACTCGTGCAAGCGTTCTCTAGCGCACTTGTCTTATTCGCCATGCCCACGCCATCAACCTCAAATGCCCACTCAGTAGCCTTCGGCAAATACGCCGCCTGATCCTCAGCATTCATATACACGCGCGCCTCAACCACCCACATAGCCTGCGCCCGGTCATTCTCAGTCGTGTGATTAATAAGCACACACCTCAAATCAGGATAAGCCTCGAGCGCGCGTGCGTGCCGCTGCTCAACTGTCTCATACGAATCCAAATTAAAACTAGCCATTATCATTCCCTTCCTCTAACAACCGTTCAGCCACCATGACCAAATCGGAAATCATCTTTTCATCACGCTCAACCCACATTGAACGCGGTTCAATCCAACCCGGCGCAAAACCGCCAGGAACCTCCACACGCAACTGCCACGCATAAAAACAACGCTCAGCACCCGTCACCAACATTTGCCACTGCATCTGCCTCACATGGTCAAGCGGCGGTTTCTCACGGTCAGCACCCATCGTCTTTATCTCAGCAATCTGAGTGTGGTCAAGACTCAACCCATCAGGCGTAGCCAAAAAACGCGCATCATCGTGAGCAATCAACCACTCATTCGGCATGATGCCCGTCTGCTCTTTCACCCACAACGAAATCGGGCCTTCCATATATGTGCCCCAAGACATAAACGCGTTAACCTCAACCTCAACCGGGTTACGCCGCGCCTCCAACTGGTCACGAAAACCAGCCGGGCCAGAAGCCGCCTTAGCCACCGCTGTGGCAGTCACACCCTGTTTGCGAGCCTCAAGCCACAAATCACGGTCAGAAGAGCGCGCAACAAACCGTTCAGGCGCAATCATTCGTTCTCCCCTTTGATAAGTTTCCTCAGCACAGTGAACGGTGCCTCAACCATCCCGCACTCACCATCACAAGCGCACTTTAGAGACTCAAGCAACGCGATGATGCGTTCGCGCTCATCTTCACGCCCTGCAACATAATGCTCACGGCGGATGATGTGTTCGCTTTTTTCGGTCATTCGCTCTCTCCCTTGATAAGCAAGAATCGTGGCGATGCGGGCGAGGTAGCACCATACGCGCCCAACCATCCAGCGCGCTCACCCACATTCTTATATCGATGTCCACGCCACAAATTCATTCGTTCTCTCCCTTGATAAGCGCGATGTTCTTACAGGTCACACACGGCACGGAGTGAGCAGTCTCGAACTGGTCATCACCGTTGGTGTAGTACCTCTCGTGTTCAAGTAGCGCGATAATGCGTTCGCGCTCATTTGTCGCACCCTCGTCAAAATGCTCAGAGCAAGAGTCACACAACTCTAAATTGCGCCTAGTTTTAGAAGGTGTCGCCCAACTGCACCAACTACAGTTGCGCCCCAAAAGTTTCTCGCTCATTCGTTCTCTCCCTTGATAAGTGCGATAGCGTCGCCAACGCCCGACTGATAGGGCAAACTCCACATTGCGCCACAATCTAGGTGGTGTTCAAGCAACGCAACAATGCGCGCCCGTTCAGCCTCAACCCCGCCGCGAAACCCCTGAACCCCCGTCGGGTACGGGTTCGCATTCTCAGCAATCTGCGCCTTGTGCCACTCAGAAAACATTTTCCGATAATCCATTTTGTTTCCCTTCCTAGAAAAACATCGTCTTGTTCTGAACCCACAAACCGTTCTCCAGTTCATCAGTCTCAAAAGTAAACAAAAGCCGGTCATTCAAATCTATGCGCCACAAGTTGATGTCATCCGATGCCTTGAAGCCCACATGATTCACAGTGCCCTTTGCCCAAACGCCATACAAGTTGAAACCCAACGCCTTCCAAAACTTGTTCGAGTCAAGGTCAATCCGGCAACGCAAAGTCACCCCAATTCGGTCATAAGTGTTGCAAAAATCTTTCACAACATGAAGCAACGCCGAACCATAATCAAGCCGCCGAGCATCCTCGCGAACTGCAATCTGTTGAATTTTCGCGTAAGTGTGCGCGCCTCGACCTGGTGTGAGCAAAACATAACCCACAAGGTCATCATTCTTGACACAGATGAACACAACAAAGTTGCGCTCACCACCAAACACATACTTATCCCAAATCGTCGCTTGGATAAAACCGACAGCGTGAGCATTATCTTTCTGCAACTTGTCAATGAATGACTTATCTTTTTCTGTTGCCGTTCTCACCGTCAAATCATCTTTGACATACAGCACATTAGAAACGCCGGTGGCACAATCAAACTTGCCTAACCGTCTTTGCCCAATAGGTTCCATGTCGCTTCCCTTCCTCAATCAACCTATTTCATGCCACCGACAAGCCGAGCAAAAGCCTCAAGCGTCATAAACACAACAGCCTCAGCCGGATCAGACTTGCCACGCCGCTTCGCAACAACAGCACCAACCGCCGCATCATCGTTGCCACGCTCAACCTCAGCCTCACGCAACCACTCGCCCACGTGATACACGCCGCCGTAGTCTTTTGTTTCAATGACTACGCGTTCACCAGTAATCATGCGAACGCCTGAAATATCCCCCCGATCGTTCGCCCCATGTTTCACACGCCGTTCAATACGGTCATCAACCTCACGGGCCAAATAATCGGCGACAGCCTGCTCGAAACGCGCGCCTTGTTGTCGTGCGGTTTTTCTAGTTCTACTCACGACAAGTCACCCTTGCGAAGCTCAGCGACAAACTCAAGAAACGCCGCCACATCATCGCCAGCCGGTTCATCAAGCCACTCAACCAAACGATTCGCCAACGCGTCACACGCCGCCAACCAGCCAGCGTGAAACCCTGAAGCCTTATCACCAGCAGGAATATCAGCAAACCGCAAAATGAACGTCTTATACGCATCCTGATATGTGCGCGGTGCCGGAATATGAGCCGACTCAATCCGGTCACGCCACTCATTAAAATCGGTCATCATGCCACCACCAAAAAAATGAAAGCAAAACCGGCAGCAACAAAAGCAAAAAGCAAGCCCAAAACTGACCAACAAATTACCAGCCACCAATAAACGCGCGGTGACTTCCTAAACGTGCGACGCCTCAACGCTTTTCCCATGATGTAACCCCTTCCTTGTATTCACTCAAAATTGTTAAAATGACTTGAGACACGCTAACGCCACGAGCTGACGCAACAGCCTGCAACCGTTCCCACAACGCGTCAGGTAGGCGCACAGAGCGCACACGCCCACTCACTTGGTCACCTGAGTCAACCACTCGCCAAGCGAACCGGCAGCAAACCATACGCCACCAAGAAGCCCAAGAAACACAGCCACCCAAAACAAGTTGACCACCAACGCTGTCACACCGCGTGCAAACGAACGCACCCGATAATAAACAGGTGTGTGCGCCACAGTGCGTGGATTCGCCACACGACGGTTATGCGCCTTCAAACCATACTGATCAGACATTTTCCACCTCAACCATCATCTGACGAATCTCCAACGGGCTGAAAAAGGTGTTCAAATCCTCAAACGCCTGCTGCCACTGTTCGCGGTAAGGCAACGCCTCAAATGTTGTCCAACCGCACACATTCAGTTGCGCCTCAGCCTCAATTAGCTCACTGATGCGCGCATGAATTTCCGAAAAACTACCCATCACGCACCAGCCTTAACCTGAGCTTCAGCCCATGCAACACCGGCTGCAAACCCGGCATCATAGTTTTCCTGCTGGCTCATCTTGATAGTGCGAAAGGTTGTCACAACCTCATCATCGTCTTGCCACGGGTTGTTGTTCATGCGGTCACCGCGCTTAAAACAATGTGACCGTTGCGAACTACGCCGGCAATGTGATTTTCCATGTCAGTCAGCACATAACGGTTTTCCCACGGGTTTTCCCTGGCAATAACGCCAACAACCTTGTATTGTGCGCCAGCCGTAAGGTTACGCGTGTCCATATTTGCAACAACAATTTCACCTTTAGTGAATGTTGCATATGTTTCGGTGTTCATTTTGTTCCCTTCCAAGAACCGGCCTTGTTGCCGTAATACAACCCTAACACTCTATGTAATACAAATGTCAACTTATGTACAAAATTTTTTCAACTTTTTTTCGGGCAAAAAGAATTCCCCGGCGAATCAAAAGACTCAGCCGGGGAACCGCGCGAGGGAAGGGAATCGCGCACAATCAGTTTAGCGCAAAAGACTTACTCGCAAGACTCGCACACAAGAAAGTCCATCGGATCAACCGGAACCGAATAACCCTCAATGACATCTCTCTCCATGTTAAGACTCCTTCTTAGACGTGATGTTAGCAATAGCCAACGAACCAAACGCTGGCTGCAAAGCAAGGCTCACACCCATAGCAAACACAACCCAATCAGGTGCCACAAGCTGAACGGCAGCATAACCGCCCATAACACCAGCCAACAGCAAACCAAACACAGTCCATACCGCCCACACAATTTTGCGTGTGCGTGCGTTGCTGATAATCGAACCAAGATCGTTGACCTGCAACTTGTGTGCAAGGTTTTTCTGGTGTTCCAATTTTTCTGCCAATGGTTTCTCCTCGGGTTTTGTGGGTTTTGGTGGTACAGGGCGAACAGGTTTGACGGGCTTGACCGGCTCAGGCTTGACGGGTTCAGGCTTGACCGGCTCAGGTTTCACCGGTTCAACAGGTTTCACCGGCTCAGGCTTCACAGGCTCAGGTGCAACCGGCTTCACAAAAGTTCCACCATTCAAACTAGCCTGCAACGCACGAACAGTCTGAGGCCCAAAACTGCCATCAGCTGTCACACCCAAAAAGCCTTGCAACGCTCGCGTCGTAGCTGGCCCCCAAGAACCGTCAGCAGTCACACCCAAAAAGGTTTGCAACGCCCTGGTACTAGCTGGACCAAAATCTCCGTCAGCCGTCACACCCAACACAGTTTGCAAAGCCCGTTTCGTGCGCGGCCCAAAATCGCCATCAACAGAAACAGCCGGTGCGCCACCGCCGCCGCCCGTAGTGCCAATTCGCGCCTCAATCCAAGCAAACGGGTCAACCTTGTCACCCATCCCCAAATAAGCCAAATCGCTGTTCGACAATGTAATGTGCAAATGTGGGCCACCCGAGTTCGTCCCCGTGTTCCCAGACAACCCAATAGCTTGACCCTCAGAAACCGTTGCGCCCTTTGACACAAGAATTTCACTCAAATGCAAATATGCAATATATGTGCCGCCTTGCACGCCATCCCAGTCATAGCCAGGAACATAACAGCAAACATAATTGCCATTACCAGCGTTGAAACCTGTGTGATACACAACAGCGTTAGCAATAGATTCAACCGTTGACCCGGTGCCCACACCATAATCTGAACCCGTGTGAGGGTAACGCCGCCCAGCGGTCGCACCAAACGGATCGTTCGCATCATAAAAACGTTTCGGCACAGGATGTTGCATGACGCTTCTTTCTAATTAGTTATGTAAGTGACAAAAGTGGCAACAAAACCCAACACTGCAATGACCGCAACAACCCACACTGTCGGATGCACTCGTGGCGGTTGCCGTTGCTCAAGCAACGCCAACTTAGTTTCAATCTCGTTGATCCGCTTCCAATGCTGGTCACTCGTGCGAGACAAGTCCTCAAGTTTTTGCATCATGGCATCTTGCTTCGTCTCGAACCGGGCTATAGCAATAAGAATATCTTGCAGAGTTACATCAGCCATCACGACGCTCGCACAGGGTACGGGTTAGCATCTTTCACAGCTTCAACGGCGGCAAGCCATTCCTTCTCAGTTGCCTCACCGCGCTGATATTGCATAAAAATTGGGTCAGACATTTGCTGATAACCAGCCTGACGCGCAACAGTCACCGCGTCATACTCGCGCTGAAACTCAACATCAGCCCACTGAGCCGACAGCTCAGCCTCAGTTGGTTTTGGTGAATTGCTTAGCCAAACCAAACCCGAATAATTATCACCATTCAGTGACCATTCAGAGCCAACATAATTTTTTGCAAGAATCCAAGAAATATCCATCAGGCTTTGACCTCCATTGCGATAATGCTCGCCGGAAAGCGGCCAATACTGGCAAAATCACCGTCGGTTGCGCCCCTGCCGACATAAGCAACACCGTCTGAAGAAGTTTTCACTTGCAACTTGTAAGTCGTTGCGGAAGTTGTTGCCGGTGCATCAAGAAAAATAAGACTGTTATTTGATGGCCTCGCCCCGGCAGCCGTTTGACCAAACTGAGTCGCGGCGCGTTCCCGACTGCCAGCAGTAGCACCAATATAGGTTGCCGAGTTGCCACCAGCAAGCCTGAAAAAACTTTCTTGATTAATTGTTGCAGACTGAAACTGACACAAAATTACCACCTGATTTGACGAACTAGTTGGCGTGATTGTTACCGCCAAACCCGTCACATCAGCATAAGAACTTGAGCTTGTTGAAAACGAATCAAGCTTCGTGTCTTGAACAACCTGCAAAATACTGCCAGCAGGCAAAAGGCTACGGGTAACAACCGCCGGGTACACATCAACCCAAGTTGCTGTCCCAGTTGCAACCTGCAACCCATTAACATCAGACAACCAAGAAACCATGCCCTCAGTCGTTGCCGAACCAATAGCCGAACCTCGTGCAGCCTCACTCGCATAAACCTGCACCGCCTGATCCATCAAATAATTCTGCACATTAGTAGCCGTCAACACCTCACCAGGCGCAAACACTTTTCTACCAAGACCAGCCATAAAAACTCCTTAAATCGTGTTCAGTCTACTTAAGACAAGTCAACCCAAGACGTGCCATTCCACCGTTTCGCAATAGTCAAAGACGTCCAAGACGAACCATTCCACCGGCGACGGGTAGTCAAAAAAGTCCAAGACGAACCATTCCACCGACGGCCCTTCGGAAAAGTCGTCAAAGCAAGACTCCCAGACAAAGAAGCCGAACCTAAGTTACCTGCATTATCTGTAGCACTTGCCGAAACAGAAATTGTTTTAGAACCATCAGCATCATGCGTGATTGTGGTTGTGCCACTTGTAATCGTTGGGGTGTTATTAGAACGAAAATCGTAGTTCCATAAACCGTTGTAAGGTGTGCCACCAATATTGACCGAATAAGTGCTAACCAAATCTAGGCCGAAAGACGCGCTGTTACCGACAAGGCGCAATGTCCAACTAACCACAGAAGTGTTTGCACCAGGATTAGTTGACGTTTCAGAATAATCCAAATAAAGCGTTACCGCCGGGCGGCCACTAAAACTGCCGCTAGATGTAGCCATTAATAAAACCACAAATCGTCAGTTGCCAAAGCTGTTGGCGTGCCAGCCTGAACAAAAATAGATCGGTTACTAATTTTATTTGCACTAACTGCTGTCCCGGCTGTTGCCGCCGTCCCAGCCGAAGTCGCATATAAAGCCGTACCAACAGCAGCAGTCGGAATGTTCACCCATGTTGACCCGTCATAATGCCACAACGAATTGGAGTCTGAAAGATAAGTGACCATGCCTTCAGACGGTGACGCAATACCAGCTGTACGCGTTGCCGCCGACGCGAACACCATCGTCACCTGATCAGCCAAATAACCGTTCAAATCAACAGCCGTCAAAATGTCGTCAGTTGCCCACGTTTTTTTACCCAAACCAGCCATTACTACTCCTTAGAATCCCAAAGCGTTCACATCAAGAATACCAAACGCAGTATCATCCAAAACGAGGAACGAATACTGCAACGAACCAACACCAAACGTCACCTGATGATTACCAGGGCGCACATCATGGTTAATCGAAATGACCTGACCATAACGAAAAATTGCTGCCCCCACCTGATTAGGTGTAAACGTAATGTCAATAATGTCACCAAGCTCAATAGCCAACACGTCAACAAGCTGCGGACCCGTCAACCCATCCAACACAACCACAATCGAGTCGAAACGGTACTCAGGCTCGGCATACTTGTTCACCCAATACTGCGCCACATTCTGTGTAGCCGTCAACGTGCTTAACAACGTGCTAACACTCGTCGCAGCAATCCCATACTTACCCTGAGATACCGTGTTATTTGCCACAGCAGTGCCAGCCGGTGACGTTGACTGCACCTGATTAAACAGCAAGTCGGTCCCATAATTCACTGAAGCGGCAGAATACGGGATACCAGTCCCATCATCAGCAAATGACGCAACAACACCAGCAGACGTAATCGTCTTATTACCGTTAATGAAGTTTACAAAACCATTCTTGCCAATAAACAACTGGCCCTGCTCAGACGCCTCAACCTGAATCAGATAATCAAGCACACCACCATCAAAAACATCCGCCCCAACATTTTGCGCCCCAACCTCAATGTTCCGATCCGTCAAAGGCCATGCAACAGACGGCTGAGACAGCACAGCCTCCACACGCGCACCAGTTGTTTGCGGTGTCGCAGTACCAGCAGTCAAAGACTGTTGTGCAAACAAAGTGAACGCATCAGCCGCCTTAATAGACGCCTTCGACTCACCCGAGGTGGAATAGTCAAAATCCCAATCCTCAATAACACCTGTGAACTGAACAACCCCACCCGTAGTAATACGGATAGCGCGACGCGGAATAATATTCCCGGCATAAGGGCTTGCCGTATTCAACGGGTCAAAAAGGCGTGTCTCATTGTTCAAACGTACCGACAACTGACCGGCAGAAAACCTGTCCAACTCACGGTTGCGCCCACGCTTCACAGACGCAGACACAACAGAGTTTGTTATATCAATCCAAATTGGGCCAGCAACCTTATATGTGGTGCTGCCAATCTTGCCACGCACCGGGTCACCCACACGAAAATATGGGGCATCACCCGTTGTAAGAAGAAAAGCAACCTCAACAGTTGTTGCAACAGTCATCAGGCACCTGCAAACACGGCACCCGAAGTGCGCTCATACTTCTTAATCGAGTTAACAATAATTTCACCAACAGACGCGTCAGCCTTCAAAGTTGACACGTTGATGTTGTAAACAGCTCCACCGCCGCCGCCAGACATCATCTTGTTCAAACGGTCCAACGGGATAACCGCCTCAGCTTGACCGGCCTCACCAATCGTCGCCATCGTGCCACCAGGTCTCGGCATCACAATGCCACCAGCCGCAAGTTTCAAACCGCCATTGCCACTAGCCGTATTGAAATTAATTCGCCCAACAGGTTTGCTTGACTGCAACCCAAAAAGTTGATTCCACCATTCAATCGTTTTCTGAATGGAATCCGAAACATATTCGAACGCTCTACCGATTGAAAAAATCGGCCCTAAAACAACATCAACAATGACTTTGCCACCATCAAGGCGTTTCCACATTTCCTTAATAACTTCAATGGCAACACCAAGAATAGTAATCAGTACCTGCAACGGGGTGAAAATAAAATCAAGATACGTTTTAAAATTTCGTAATTCACCATTTGAACCGCTAACAGCACTATTAAAAAGATTAATAAATCCGGTAATCCCCGGAAGCACAGCAATCAAAGCCGGAATGGCAACCTTCGCAAAATCCATTAACTGAGGAACTAGCTCTTGAACACTAGGCAACATATCAATAAAAGACTGACCAAGATCAGACATCATTTGTACAAATCCTGGGTCAGCAACCATAGTTGCCAAAGCCGCACCAATCATCGGCGCAAGTTTCTCAAGAGTTGGCATCAACGCTGTGCCAACAGTCTCCTGAAAGTTAGTCCACATCTGATTGATACGCGCAAGAGGTGACGCGGCAGCCTCAGCCATACCCTTATATTTGTCACCAAGTTGCCCAATCAAATAAGTTTGAGCACCAACCAAATCATTGTTATCAAGTAACGCTTTGTAAGTTTCTTTCTGCTGATCACTAAACACGACACCCGAGCGCACAAGCTTACTCATCGCGGTTTCTTCATCGCCAGCCATTTTAATAAAAGCCAAACCAATGGTTTCAATATCTTTGCCCGTACCGGCAGCTACATCAGCGGTCACCTGTGCAAGATTTTGAATACCCTTAGTGCCAAGTCCGGCAAGCTCGGGAACAGCCATCCACGTTTTTTCAATGGACAGCAAAACCTCGTCATCAATGCCAACAAGTTCACCAAGTTTTTGCGCGTGGTCTTTTAATGCGCCGGTAGCTTTTTTAATGTCAGCTTCCGTTTGACCAAATACGCCCGAATTCTTGGCAGCCTGTTCAAGTGCCTTGCTAACTTTCCAAGACTCATCAGCGGCCTTTAAAGATTCAACAGTGAAAACACCCACGCCAATAGCGGCGGCAGCAAACGCGCCAGCAACAAGCGCACCAGCATTACGGGCAAAACCACCAAGCCGGTCAAGTCCCGTTTGGGCTTCTAAAATTCCGGTTGAATCAAACTTAGAAACAATAGGCAAACGTAATGGCATTAGATGTTCTCCAATTCAACATTAACCCGATTAGTCCATCTTTCGAGCAAATTTTCTGCCAGATTGTAAATGCTCACCTTATATGGCATGAAAGCTCGATACACGAAACGCCCACCCTTTTGCCAACCAGGCACACGAAGATTAAGCATTCCAACAAACCACGGGCCACGCGCATCAGTAGGCGAACCGTTAGGGTTTTTCGATCCTGCAAACTCTGAAATATACATACCGCGTGAACTACGCCCGGCATCCATGTTAATTGTTACAAGGTCACCCCAACCAAAACGCGAACGACCAGGGCGCGTTGAAATGCTCGCTTTGACAGGCCCCCACTTTGTTGCACCATTATGGTTAGTCATCCCCGAAAGGGGTGCGCCATTAGCGTTTGCACTTGCCGAAATCTGTTGAGCAGTACCGCCAATACCAGTACGCATAGACCGACCCAAGTCGTTTAACAGTTCCTTATCAACCTTGCGGAGAACGCGCGCGACTCTTGCCATGTCACGGGCATCAACCTCGGCACGAACAGCAACAACCATGAGGCAAGTCTACTGACCGCCCTGAGCGCGTGCGCGCGACACCGCGACAAGATACCGTTGCATAGTCCACAACATTCGCGGTTCAAGTTCCATCAACTCTCGTGGCGAAATCTTGAACTCATAAGCAAGTTGAGCAATAACCCAGTGTGCTGAGTAACCGCCCAACGGCTCTATTTTTTTGAGTTGCCTTCTTTAACAAGTTGGATAGTTTCTACCCACGGCTCAAACTCAAGTTCAGTAGCCTTCGTGCGCTTCTCAACCGAATACGCCAGAAAGAAAAGGTGCGTCAGCTTAGGCGTAGCCAAGCCTGCAATGCTCATGTCAAAGTGAGCTTCAAAGCGCATCAAATCAACAGCGACAGCACTAACCGTTTTGGTTGTGCCATCGCTGAAGATAATTTCAAGATTGATAGGTTCCATGAAACCTATCTTATAGTGTTACGCGGTTGCGCGTGCAAACGCACCAGCAGCAGCCCATGTGGTGCTGAAAGTGAGCAGGTCGCCAACTGAACCGGCAACAGGGGAGTATCCCGAAATAACAACCGGGCAAGTCCACTTAGGGTTTGTTGCCGAAACGCTACTGCCGTTAGGAAGAACCACAACGGTGCCAACCGATCCGAACGCCGTCGAAAGGGTAGCGTCAACCGAGCTGGAAAAGTCTTGGTGCCAATCGAGCTGCACTGAACCATCCTTCAGGCCCGTGACGCGTGACCGCCAGCCAGCCGTACCAAACGCGGTGGTTTCAATCTCGTCTGCACTCTGGTCAATCGTGACAGCTGCAATGTGGTCAGAAAAGTCCACACCGTTGACGGTCACCGATGCATTGGTGAAAACTTGCTTTGCCATTTTTTGTTTCTCCTAGTTTCCATACACAGTGACGGTGAAATCTGCCGCCAAATAAGTTATATCCCCTATTGTGACACTGCCAACATTACTCATGCCATCGACACGACAATCAAACGCAGAACCGCCTAACGAGCGTTCAGACTCAATAGCCGTCTTAATAGAACCGACACCAGGCGAAATATATGCGTCAAGGGTGCGCTGTGCAGTGCGCTCAGAAATGCGCCCCACAATAACAGTGACCATGAAACTATAAGTTGTAAGGCCGCCCTGAAACGCGCCATCATAACTAACCGTTTGCAACGAAATAACAGCTACCGGCGGATTCACCTGATCGGGGATTGTTTCCGCGACTCGAAGCCCACGAATGGTGCTCAGATTGTCGCCAAGCCCTTTGCGGATAAGTGCGATGCTCAAGCGACGCTCACCTTTTGATAAGGCGCAAGCAACGCCTGTACATCAGAATCGATGCGGCTGACACGAATAGCCCCCAAATCGCCCATGCCCATAATGCCGAGTGGCGAATCAAAACGTTTGAACAAACGTTGTGACAACACAACACACGCGAGACGCACATCAACCGGAATAGCTGACCAACCAAACACGCCAGCAACCTGTACGGTCACATTCGGCATGATTGGGAAAGTGTAATTTCCGATAGCGCGCACACGCGTATAAGGCTGAGTCAAACCGCCCACAATGCCGTTAGTTGGTTCGAGCTGGTAATCGCTCGCACCCCATGTTGTATCCCACGCCGTCTGCGCCGTTGTCTTGAGTGTGGTCAACGAAACCAAATCGTCAATCTCAAGCAAAAAGTTGCTGTCGGCACGATAGGTGCGCGTCGCCGTAGTCGAATAAAACACGCGCTGACAATACGAGTCAATTTCGCGCGATGCCGCCTCAATGCTCATTTCAATCAGACTGTCATCAACCGCATCAGTGATACGAAGCGCGTCTTTGACCTGCTGCAAAGTGGCATAAGCGTTAGTCATCATAAAGCTATTTTAGGCGTGCCTTCAGTTGTGTAGTGCTTATCCCCACCGTATAAGGCAAAAAGACTAAAGCGATGTTTCGCTGTTCCAAATAGTCGCGCGTCAACCCTGTCTGCTTCAAATAGTCTTTGCCAACCCAATCTGAACCGACCACGAGCAAATCGGGTTTCACCTCATCAATTAAAGGTTTGCAATCCTCATTGCCCTTATTAATCAGCACCTCATCAACCCAACGAATCGAGCGCAACATTTCAAGGCGTTCCACCAGCGACATCACCGGGTAACTGCCCTTATAGCGTTTAATGAAATCGTCAGTGTTCACACCAACACAAACCTGTGTCTGATTACCGCCCAACTCACAACAACGCTCAAACAAAGCAACATGACCAGGATGCAACAAATCAAACGTGCCAATCGTTAAAACCTTCATCGCCAAGTGCCTTTCCATTTCCTAAAATATTCGTTTTCAAGTACAAGATTTTCGCGCCCAAACCTCTCACGCATCACGCCATCAGCATCACGCAATTCAGGGAACAACACAGGCACGCCACCAGCGCGGTCAGAATAGTCACGAGTCCACATGATTTCGTTAGCGATAGAACTCATCTTGTCAGCCACGACAGGCCAACCAATCATCTTGTCCAGCGTCTTTCGCTCGTAAACGCCCATATAAGACCCGTAAACGCTTGGGTCACCTAGCAGGGCAACTGAGCAGGGAAACTCTGCCAGTCGGCCCCAAAAGCCCTTAGACAATACCTCAGCCGAGTCTTGCAGAAATAGCCAACGGTCAAGTGTGGTGTTTTCATAAACCCATTGCAATTTGCTCAACTCAAAACCACCCTCGAGGGAAATCACCAAGGCGTCAGCACCGTCAAGACTTGCCAAACATTGTGCCACCCAATGCTCGCGCCCCGGCGCGGTAGCAATCACCGTTGTCAATCCCATGACAACTCACGACGCGTAAGCAAATCCCATTCGCCACCAGTCATCACCTGATTTGCCTCGCGCGCCCGGTGCGTCTCACCGTTGACTTTGAAGCTCTTGTGATTCTGAATGTCAAAACCTGACTTCAGCGTTGATGAGTTGTCGTGATCCACCAGCGCGTTCACCATCTCCATGTCAAAGCCCTGAGCCATTACGCGCCGTTCCATGTCGTTATCTTCAAAATACGCTGGATGAAACAGCTCAGAAAACAGCCCAACCTTCTTAACAACATCCTCACCAATAGCAAACGCCGCCCACTTAGGTGACACCGCAAAAAACTGCAACGCATCACTTCGCAGGCTGCCAGCCATCGTCTCGAGCGCGCCCGGCTGAAAAACAATGTCATCATTCACAATCACCCATGACGGCGCAAACGGCGAACACTTCACAATCAAATTCCATGAACCAGCCACCCCAAGATTCTGAGGCAACCGGATATGGTGAATGCGCTCAACCAACTCAGGCTTTATCGGTTCCCAAGAATCCGGCTTATTATCCACCACAATCAAATCCTGTACAGGGTAATCAATGCTCGCCAGCATCCGGTCACACAAATCATGCCGTGTAAGAGTTGGCACACCAATCAACGGAATCATGCAAAGTACCCTTTCAGAAACGGCAACCACTTTTCGGCAAACACCTTGTCAGCATCAAACTGTTGCGCGAACTCAACCGACGCAACCGAATGACCGCCACCCTGCTCATATGCCATCTGCAACGCCATAAAAATAGATTGAATCAACGGCACCTGAGAAACAGCTTTCATTGACTCATTCCACCACGGCTGCCCCTCAACGAGCCACGAATCTTCCGAAACAAGGTCAGGGGATGCGGCCCATGACGAAGTGATAACACGGCTACCACACGCTTGTGCCTCCAACGCAGTCAACCCAAAACCTTCACCCATGTTCGGATGCAACAAAACATCAAACGCCGAATAAAGTGCTGCAAGGTCGCGGTCAGAATACCCCAACCGGTGTTGCACCGGGTCAGGAAAAATGATTTTGCCCGGCTCAATGTTGTACGCCTTAGCAAGCAACGGCAAAGTGAAACCGCCCATAATTGCGCCAGGTTCAGCATGAACATACAAAACCGCATCAGGATTCATTTTGCTAAACAACGAGAACGCCGCAAACGACTCACTAAAACTTTTACGATGCACCATGCCGTTAGCCTTGTTCGCGGAAACCATGCCAACGAGAAACACATCTTTACGGTCACCAAGAATGTATTCGCGCCCCGTCATGTCAGCAATCGACATTTTCTCTGTCGGCTTATAGGTGTGCAGGTCAATGGCGTGCGGAATATAGGTGGACTCAATGCCAGCCGCTTCCAACTGGCGTTGCCCATGAGGTGCCATCGTCACACTAGTCACATTCGGGCGACGCAAAAATGATGCGACAGATGGTGGCAATGAAACATGATCTAAAGGCACCCAACTGATTATGGGGATAGGTTCACCGCCAACACGGAACGAGTCCGCCATTTGTTCATAAACCCACACGTCGTACAAAGTCATTAACGCTGTTTTGGTGTTGGTGCTCGCATCAAAGTGTGAGAACCATTGCGGAATCACATCCGCTGAGTACGGGTGAAAGCCTTTCGGGTAATGCGGTATCTGATGCTTGCCAACCTTGACCGTTTCAATGTTGCCCTCAAGCCCATAGTTTGAGAGGCTGGCAACTTTCAGCCCGTGACGCAAACAGCGTTCAAGAAACTGTGCGCCTTGTGTGCCGTACCCTGTGGGCAATCCCGGCGTGTTTGATGCCAGCGCGAGTGCGCCGTTGACTTTTTCATATTCCTTACCCATGCCATAAGCCTACACAAAAGAAAAACCCCCACCCGGCAAAGTGAGGGTTTGACTTGTGCGCTGGTTAGGCGCGAACCTGAGAAGCTGAAACATACACATTGTAAAGTTTCGAGTAGTAGCTGACAACGCTCTCAACTGCACGACGGTCAATGTTTTCCGTGAACAAAACATCAATGATGTAGTCGGTTGAAGAAGCAACCTGACGAACCGAAAACTTTACCCCTGGGTAAAACTTGATGCAGTCTGCCTTGATTTGCTTTGCGATTGCGGTGATGTTCATTTTGGGTTTCCCTTCCCTCGTTGTAATACAACTCTAACACAGTTTGTATTACAAATGTCAACTTATTTACAAAGATTTTTTCAACTTTTTTTTGGGCACGAAAAAACCCCCACCCGAAGGCAGGGGTTCTCTCGTAACTGCAATTAGCTGGTGGTGAGGTACTTGACCGCGCCAGCCGACTTGAGACCAGCAGCGAAACGCAACGTGGTGCGGTACGCCGTAACATCCTGGTTGAAGTAGGCGTCAGTCGAAGTAGCAACCTCAACAGGCGTGTGCGTGATAGCAACAGCCTTGAAATCACCGAACAGAACCGACTTGACACCCGAACCAACAGCCGACATCGAAGGGTTCTCGTAAACCGGGAAACCAGCGAAGGTGTCAGGAACACCCTGGCCTACCGTGTACAGATAATTTCCTGCCGAGTCTTTCAATTTGCGAATAGCGCCCAAGGTACTGCCAGCCGCCATGTATCCAGCTGCCGGGCGGTAACCGCCGTCAATGCTGTACGCAAGATCGATAAGCGCGTCACCCGTGAGAACAGCCGAACCGGATGCAACACCCGAACCAGCCGCGCCAACAACCGTGGTCGTTGCCGAAGCGTTAGCCCAAGTACCGATAGCGTTACCAGCCTGCTCAGCGATAGCAGACACAATGTCAAAACCAGCGTCAGCAATCAGTTCGTTCGTGATGAGCGAAAGGAACGCACCCTTGACAGGCGACAGAAGGATTGAGCTGAAGGTCGGCTCAGACTGTGCAATAGCAGAACCAGCAGTAGTAGCCGTGGCAGTGCTGTAAGCGGTCATAATCGGCAGGCGCAGGTCGTTGCCCGAGTTGCGGACAATAACGTCAGCAACATCAAGGAAAGGCCCAACCTTGCGTGCAATCATCCAAAGGCGGTTGTAGAAATCAACAGGCACCGTGTCAGCAGAGTTGACAAGCGTGGCACGCTTCTCAAACAGGTGCGAACGAACTTCGCCCGTAGCCATTGCGCGGAAAATGTCAGCCTCGGAACGAGCCTCAACAACCTGCGGAACAAAAGCCCCGGCAGCCTGCTCAGCCTCAGCGCGGCGAACCTCAGTGCGCTCAGCAACAGCAATCGAACGCTGTGCATCTTCGATAGCCGACTCAATGCGGTCAATCGTCTGGTTTTCTTCAGCGGTCAGGCCACGCTTCTCAGCCTCAGCACCATCAATGATGGAACGAATCTGGTGAACGAGGTTTGCCTTGACCTCTGACTGTGACTTGATGAATTCGCTCATCATAACTCCAATCAAAAAAGGTATAGGGAATGTGGCCGAGCTGACTCTGAACCGTGACCGCGCTAACGCTGAATCAATAAAAGGATACGCGGTAAGCGTTTAGTCAATAACTAAACACGCACAAAAAAGCAAAACCCCCGAAATCCAGCATCTCAGGGGTTCTGCAAAAACAAACTAAATCGAATTAGTGGGAAATCAAAAAACCGTAATCTTCTTCAAGACTTTCAAAAGCTTCTTCTACCTTGTCACCACGTTCTCGATGCTCTTGCAAATGACTAGCCAAAAGCTCAATTGAATCGAAATTCAAACTTTCCCAAGGCTTTTCATCAGTGCAAATCAACGAACACCGGCAACATCGAAAATCTGGAGAATCATCCGTTCCGGAACAAGTTTCAATCACATAAACATCTGATTCTTTATGGAACCGTGATAACGACATAATATCCCCTTATTTTTGAATTAAAACTTTTCGAGCAGGTCAAGTTTCTTTTTCTTCAACGCCAACAAATCTAAGTCACCCACAACCTCGTCAGCCTCAGTCTCTGGCGCAAGACGGTCAAGAACCTTCTCAACCAATGCGCGATCCGCCGCCGTCAACGATTCAGCACCAGCCTCAATGCGCGTCAACACATCCTGTAGCGCGTCAGCATCAACCTCTGCGCGCTGCGCCAGCTTGTCAAACGAACGCACAGCCACAGTTCCAGCCGTAGCCGAATATGCAGGCCAAGCAACAATACTTGTTTCTATGAGGCGCACAGATTTCAGTGTACGAGTGTTGCCATCACTTGACCAAGAATCACCACGGTGCGGAACGGTGAAACCGAAAGACATAGCGTCAATGATTCCCTTAGAAACGAGTTCACGAACATCGCGCCCCGTGGTGGTATCTGGAAGGGTAGCGGTCACCTTCAAGCCGCGGTCATCTTCCTCAAGTTTCAAAGTGCCAGAACGGGTGCTTGCGAGAACCTGCCCTGAGTCGTGATTAAACAACAACTTGACATCGTTGCGCGACAAAAGTGATTTTCGGAAAGCCCCCGGCGCGATGACCTCAGTAAATGGCAACGGCTCAGACGGCGAATTGAACACGGCGGCATAACCACTAAAAGTGTTGCCGTCACCATCAGCACGCAACTCAATGGTATTCGTAAACTCGCGCGTCTCAAACTCACTCATATCATTAAGTTTACCCGCCCGATATGCGCTCACCCGTTCGCCCTCTTGCGTGTCAATATCTGCCGGGTCAACAGCCTCAATGCCTAACGAGGCGTAAGCGCGCAACGTGTCAGCATCATTCTCAACAGCCACCGTCACATTGTACGTTTCCAACAACTTTTCAGCCGTTGCCTTCTTATACTCAGCAGAATCAGCCGTTGAGCCAGGATTCATAATGAGGCGCGAATACTCGATATCAAGGTCAGCAAGTTGAGACACCGTCGCATCACGCTCAGACTCGGGGCGACCCGTCACAATAAACAACGCCCCCGGCAACTCATCAAGAAAATCGTAAACTTTCTCAACACGCTCACCAGACTGAATCAGCGTGCCATCAATGTCTGAAATCTTGACCACAGGCCCATTCACATCACGCGTTTCATCTTCAATCGCAGACACAATCCGGTCAGCATAATCTTTCGCGCGCATCGCACCATCCTTTCCACCAATAGAACCCCACAAAGCGTGAGCAACAACACCCGGCGACGGGTAACCCTCAGAATCCGGGTTAGCATCAGGCGCATCCAAATCAACAAGATGGCGTGCAATCCATGCAGACACGCGTCGCCACTTATCCGCAGACACCTCACCAGAAGCCATTAGACGCGCCTCAGACACAGTTTCACCTGTCACACCATCACCAGCAAGGCCATCCTCAAACCACGCCACACCGCGCTCAGCAGCGTCACGCATAAACTTAGGCGCACTCAAATCAGGCAACGCCCGTTCGCCAACAAACGGCTCACCCGTAGACAACGAAATTGCCACAGCCTGCTTGATAGCGTCAGCCTTAGTCTGATGGCAACCAAACACCACATTGTCAGGATCGACAACAGCCCACCCCGAACAGTCAGGATTATTTTGAGTAATTGAATAGGGCATTAAGACTCCGCAATATAAGTGCCGTTGACATACATTTTTGAAACCGTAGTCAAGTTATAGCCCGGTGCGCCCTGCTTCAACTGATTCTCAATAACAGGTTTCGGGTTCGCCGTCGCGCCAACAAGAAAATGCAAATCAAGCGTTGTGGATGTTCCCGTGTAATCAACATTCAAAATGATGTGGTTTGCATCATCAGCCGGAATAGCCGGATCACGCCAAACCCAACCCGGAAAATGACCGCCCTCAAGCAACGGCGCAACGGGAAGTTCAAGTTTGAATTGCCCGGTTCCAAAATTCGTGACCGTAGTGCAAAGCACCTCAATTTGAAAAGTCACAAACTGACCATGCTTCACAAACCACGAATTGTAGGTCGGATAGGTTGCGCCCGAACCTGTGAAAGTCAAACCCGTAGCCTGAAACACTGGCGACCAACGCTGAGCAATCGGATTAGGGCCAACCGCGCCAGCGACAGTAACAGTTGCCGCATCATTGCCCGAAACAGAAATAACCGCCTCAGTAGTAGAAGCAGTCACAACCGCTGTCGAAGCAGTCACCGTCACTGTTGTGCTCAACGCGTGACCTCAGCATAAACAACAAAATTGCCTTCAACAAGGCGCGTCACGTACCCTGCCCCCGAAACCATTTCAAGATCGTAAACATACTGACCGGCAGCAATACCGGCTGTAGCCGTTGCAACCGCGCTCAACGCAATCGTGCCAGCCGTACCACCCAAAGTAATGCCCGTACCGGACACAAGCGAAAATGCGACAGCCGTCGAATCAACCGCTTCACGAACCTGCATCCGCGAACTATACCCAGTCACATTCACGGCGGAACCTGCAACAGCCCATGTCAACTGGTAATCAAAGTTTGCGCCCTGATAGCAATCGAGATCAAGGTAACCCGGTGCTTGCATTAGTTTCCTCCCGGGTAAACGCTTGTCGGATTTTCAGGGTCAATCATTGCAACCTGTTGCAACTGTGACGACGGCAAACCAGTGTGTGTCACATCGATGCCAAGAAGTGTGGCAACTGAGGCCGGGTCATAACCAACCTGTACAAGCATTTGCGCCATCTGCACACGTTCCTTATCGCCCGTAAGCGTCGCAGCGTCAATGTTGACCGAAGCCAATGGCACACGCGGTTTATCTGCCGAAGCATCCTCAACACGGCGCAAGTTCTCAACACGGCGCACATCATTAATGCTCATCCAACCGGCCTGCAACGCGCTTGCATAAGCGGTTGTACGCGCAGCCAAATCAGCACGCACAAGCGCATCCATGTTGAAACGAATAAACGCATTTTCGCCACCAGGCGTGCGAGACATCAACTTACTAAAACCGTTTTCAAGTTTTGCTACAAGTGGGCGCAAAGACATTGAAACAAACTGCAAACCCTGTTGTTCAACACTCGAATATGACATACCTGAATCAGTCACGCCGAGCATATAAGGAGGAATAGCAAACGCACGACAAACATCGAGAACAGCAAACCGGCGCTGCTCAATCAGTCCGGCCTTGTCAGGATCAATACCTGTTGGTTTCCACATTGCGCCACCAGTGAGAACACCAGTTTTTGCCGACTTGCGCCAACCACCGTGACGGCGGTCAACACCATTCGCCAACGCCTCAGCCTGTTCCTGCGTCAACTGCTGTGGCACCTCAATGATGCCAGCCATGTTTACGCCTGAACCAAAGAAAGTAGCCGTGAAACCCTCAAGGGCTTTAGCGATACTCAGATTCTCTTTCAACACCTCAACACGAGAAATACCGCGCACCGCGCCCGGCTTCAAAATGTCAATGATGTGGACCATTTCATCAGCGTTCAAAGTTTCCTTTGACGACTTGATAGTGAAAATGAGTCGGCCCAAACCGTTGCGCTTAACCTCAACATCTGTCGGGTTCAACACAACAAGGTTGACAACCTCCCCAGCACTGTTTGAGTAGACGCGCACAAACGCGTTGCCCTCGAGCATCAGCGAAACAATGACAGACGAATAAAATGCTGAATAGCCAACAAAGTCCACATCAGGGTTTTGCACCCAAGCCGGTGCACCACCAGCGGAACGGAACGGCAACAGTTCACCATCACGACGCAAATAAGCATCAAGTGGAAGCGTGCTAACTGAATCGGCATAAAGGCTGACAGCGGAAAACACGGCGTTGATTGTCAGCGCAGTATCAGCATTAACAACCACGCCAGCGACGTTCGCCGGTTGCAAATCGCCGCCCGAAGCCCACAAAGTCTGAAAAGAAATGTTGCGCTTTTCGAATAAATTTTCGAACATTACCGACTAACCGCCAAACCAATGAGAACCAACGCAATGCCACCAGCGATAACCGCGGCAGGAATAGACAACAAAGCAACGCCACCAACCACGACGGCAACGCCAACCAACTGCAAAATTGTTGAAATCATGTGACCGCCTAAAAATAAAATTGTGGGATAACCTCGGGTTCGAGTTTAGCCGATGCTCGGCTATAGGCGAACATCAGCGCGACGGCGTTGTCAATCTTTAGTTTCGGGTTACGGTAGTCCTTTGTAAGCCTCGAACCGCCCTTACTGTCCATCTTTAAAATGCAATTCTCAATGTGACGGGTCAAAGCTGCGTCACCGTTATGGCGAATCTTCTTCGACATGATGCCTTCAAAAAGTTTTGCCGTTGCTGGCACCTGATAAGCCAACGTCTGTGGAAACTCAACCACATTCACACCAGCATCAGCCCACTGCCACATTTCATCTTGCCAATAGGTCGGGTCACAAACCATTTCTTTGCAACCAGGATTCGCGCGCGTAAACTCCACAACAAAATTCGCGACCTCTTGTTTGTCAATCACCCACGAATCATCATTCACCGTGAAATCTTTTTCCCATGATCCGGCGCGAAACACGCGAAACACATCACCCTCGAAGCGCGGCATGATGACGCAAATGAGGCTCGTGCTGTCGTTTTTCCACGAACCGTCAAAGCCCAAATAGTATTCATCACCCGGCTCGAGCCTCACAGACTCATCAGTCAAATCTTCCCACGCGCCAGCAGGCAGCCACGCATTCTTTACATTCACCCACTGGTTCAAACGCTTAGTGCGGAACTCATGCTCAGGTGTTCGCAACACAGCCGAAGCAAAATCCGACTCCGCAACCAAATCGTTAAAGCCAGGATTAGCAACCAGCCAAGTGTCACGGCTCTTATAGTCAGCCTCAGCCGGTGCTTCCCACCAAGCCATAAAAAATGACGGGTCAACAACCTCACCACTCGCAACCTTCTTGCCGTACTGATACAGCTGGTAGGCAACAGAATCTTGACCGCTCACATCGGTTCGCAAACCTGCCGTAGTAATCGCCACCAACTGTGCAATGTTGCCACGGTTACCCATAGCCAACGACAACACATCAAACAGTGACCGATCACGGTGCGCGTGCAACTCATCAATGATTACCCTTGACGGGTTTAAACCCTCTTTCGAATACGCCTCAGCCGAAACAACACGCAACACAGATTTCGATGAGGGAACATAAATCGAGTCCCGATACAGCGTTACCTCATCCGCCAGCTCAGAAGTCTCCACCATTCGACGCGCCTCACCAAAGACAATGCGCGCTTGCTCTTTCTCAGCCGCGGCAACAATAATTTCGGCGCCCTGCACACCCTCAGCAATCAGCGAATAAAGTGCAATCGCCGCCGATGACAAAGCACTCTTGCCATTCTTGCGAGGCATCCCGATTAGCGCGGTGCGTGCAACATAACCGCCAGCCTCATCACGCGCGTAAAGATGCTCAAGCAAAGACTTCTGCCAGGTGCGAAGCTCAAGCGCAGCACCGGCACGCCCGGCAATCCCGTCTTTACCAATCGAACCAAACGCCTCAGCAAACTGCGCCGAATACTTCCCATCAGAGCGCGCAAGCGCACCCGAATCAACAGGGGTCAAAAACAACGGTGGCCAACTACTCACCGCGAGCCTTCGCATCCATCAACTCTTGCAACTTCGACTTAGTACGAGCAGACACCAACCCAAGCCGAGTACGGTCAGCCGGTGTGAAACCCAACAAACTCAAACCATTCACAACCGCCTTCTCAGTCTCGAGCAAACTCATGTTCACCACGCGCGACTCAGGCTCAGCCCAAAACCGCCGAGACAACTCGTCACGCCGATCCATCTGCCGACACACCTGAGCAACCAACGAAGTGTCAGTTCGAATCGAAATCCACAACTCGCCAGCACCAAAAATCTTGTTCCACAACTCCAAGCCAGACTCACGCAAATCATCAGGCGGCTCAACATAGCCATATTCCATAGGCGCAATCGCATCATTCGTTTTAATTTTGTGCTGGCGCGGATTACCCTGCAACATCGCCAACTCAGCAGGCTTCGGTGGATTAGGCATGAGCAAAGTCTACCAACCCCAAAAGGTTTCAACTGCCGATGCGTGCGAAAAGG
>ERZ869925.433-NODE-433-length-31518-cov-8.051267_pt1 | contig 31518 bp, 46 predicted proteins | sample MGYA00579311_ERZ869925 | MGnify/ENA primary metagenome ERZ869925 (study PRJEB32216, sample SAMN09231817) | wastewater metagenome | place: USA: Maryland | collected 2016-07-30 | study: EMG produced TPA metagenomics assembly of the PRJNA472060 data set (Reclaimed...
ATTCTTTCAATGCTACTGCTTGCTCGTAGCTTACAAATTCTTTTTCCATTGTCTTGTTTAGATGTGGGCTAGCCTTTGTGACTAGCCCTTGTTTACAAATATACTTAATTTTTTATTCTCCTGGCTCTGTGGTAAAAAATACCTTCCAGGTAAGGGAAGTCTGATTCGAACTTGTAGGCATAGTCTGCCGTGTAGTTATTATTTACCTTGTAGCGATCGATCCTTTCGATCATAGACTCCCATCGGATCCGCTCGAATACTTGCTTCGATCCAATCTTTTTATGGCCTCTATTGATCAGCAAAAAGGCGAAGCGTTTGAACTCTTCGTAGATCTTTGGGTTCCTTTCGTGATACTCTTGAAATGTTAGCATCTTGCTTGTATTTAGATGAGTAGTAAAGTTTACGATAATCCTCCTGGAGCTGGTTAGAAATGTGATCCATCCAGGCGTTAAAATTAGGCTTGCTCGTATTCATTGTAGATAAGTTTAATTTCCTCTAAAACATCAGGATATTTTACCTTTCCGTAGACGGTCTGCTGAACTATTGCAGTGGTCCACTCCCTAGCGCTAAAGGGTTTGATCCCCTTAGCGTTTAGGCGTTCTGCGCATTGCGCGTATATGTTCATTTTCTTAATTCGCATAGTTATCAATAAAGTATTGTTCGCCAAATTTCTCAATAATGTAATTTCTTAGATCAGCTTTAAAATCAAACTCATCTATAATCTTCCAGCCGTTCATTAGCTGGAAGTTTGACCACTCTTCAAAATCTTCTTTTGTCCGAAAACTATGAGTGTGCTTACACTGCTTTCCATTACCCATCGACAGAGTAAAAATTGTAGGATATTTATACATTCCTACCATGGCAGATCATCCTCCTCTACGATTTGAACTTCTGGCTCTGGTGATGTAGCAGATGTGCTACTTTTTAAAGCCTGGTATTCCTGAGACGTGGCGATTTTTTCCTTGATGAAATCTGGGAATGAATCATAAGCTACCTGGTCAAAGTTGCTGACCGAAAAGACCATCTGAGGATTAATCAAGGCAGGCACATCCATGCCCTTCATGACGCCACCGATCGAGGCGATCTCAGCATAAGTCTTACCGCTTACCTTGGACGTCTTATGAATGATCGATAACGTGCAAGCCTTGCCAGCTAGGACCGCGATATCGAATGCCTTGCACTCGTCTTCTGTTAATGCCTTGCCTCTCCAGGAATTCAAGAAAGCGCGAAGGTTTGATTTGTCCCCTAGTGACAAGGTGAATTCTTTTGAGATCACCTGAGGTTGTTCTCCGTTCTCTTCCTTAAAAACTTTTAGCTCAGTTGGAAGCTCGAAGGTAAGGCGTACCTTATTGACGAACTTCTCTTCGCCCATGTAGGACTCTTTAATGGTTCCCATGTGGATCATTGAGTAGCATCGAGCTACATAGGTGCCAGCGGGGATCGGCTCGTAAGAAGATCCACCTGCTGAAGTTGCGATGATTTTTGTTTGGTTTGACATGATAATAAAAATTAAAGATTAGAAATGATTGTGATAATTGATAGGATTGCGATCACGAATAAGGTGATGATTGTGGCCTGAGCGATTTCAGATCCAGTGACTTGTTTTAGGTGCTCTCTCATTTGTTTAGATGTTTTGTAGTTGCTTCGTTGCTGACTACATGACAAAAGTACACCTAATTTTTGAAATAAAAAACTTTTTTAAATTTATTTTTTAATTATTTTTCACACACAAAAAAGCCCAAGGACAGGATCCAAGGGCTTTCAGTTACAACATCTAAACCTATACTATGAAAAATGTAAACAACAATGCAAAGCTAGTAAATTTTTCCGTCTCTTATACTAATTAATTTTACTTTTGATTTACCCTCATTAATTTCTACCAGCGCAAATCCTTGAGTATGCTGATTGTATGGCATATACTTAGGAGCGATTGTTGTAAGGCATCCAGTCGAATGCGTTTGAATTAATTCGCCGTATCCGTTTTTCTTTGTTGTGGTAGTCTGTCTGTGAACGTGCCCCATCAAAGTGTTACAAAACATTTTATTGAATAAGGATTGTGAAGGATTAATACCTCCCACACCAAAGCCTTCATGTCCATGAATAACAAGTAAGTCTCCCATGAACATCCCTTGCCAATCTTCCACCCACTCGATCTTCAAGTGATCCATTCTGAAGAACTTATCGAACTGCAATTCGTGCAATCCAGCGAACTCTTCAGCCTGGCTAAATAGATATCTCTGGAATCTATTCTCATGGTTCCCTGCTTTGAAATAGATCGGGATCAGTGGGAATATATCGCGAAGCTTCTGGAGAAAGTTTCTAGCCATCTCTATCTCGCGCGGGAAGTCTCTGAGGTCCTTCTCCTTTTCGTGGCGTGAAATACTATAAAAGTCGAAGGTATCTCCGTTCAAATACAAGCAATCAATCTCTTGGTCCCTTAGATACTTAATCGCGCATGTGAGAGCCTCTAAGGAATGGAAAGGAACGTGAATGTCTGATAGGATCCCGATCTTTTTTAAGTAATCAGGAAGGCGAGCACTGGTGTACTCCTTGCCTATTCCTGGCTCAATGCCAAAACTATCGAGCTCGTCCAGGTTGAATGACTCTATCTTTGCGCTTGGTCTAGTCTGTTTCCAGTGCTCTGATCTTTTCTTCACAGATATCCCCCATCTTGACATTTGACGATGGAAGTTTGCTAAATCTTGATATCCATAATTCTCCCAGTTTTCACGCTCAAAGTCAGCGCGTGTCATGTTAGTAGAGTAGAAGTGCTTTTCAATCGCTTCTTTCTTACTTATTTCTTTGCTCATATTCTTCCATTAATTGATCAACCAAAAACTCCACATTATTTAAAAGCTTCATTCGTAGAACAAAGCCCGCGTCATCGACGTGCTCGATAGCCTCCATGACTTCAAGCATTTTGTCAAGCGTTTCTGTCGTGGGATTTCTAGGATTTTCGATAGGATCTATATCTATTTTATACACGAAGTCCGAATTTAACGTACAAGTAAGCGACTAACATTAAAGCCTCCGCAAATAGTAGCATTACCACCCAGGTAGGCACGCGATACTTGATTACTTCCTTGTCTCGATATTCGATCCATTTCACCTGGGAATTCTTGTAGTTATTCTCAATCTCATTGCGCATGGAATCGATGTCGATCGTGGCTTTGATCTGGCCCTTGTAGGACTTGATCGTCACGGATCCATTAGGTAGAACCAGGCGTGAATAAAAAGACGATAGGATCCCAGAAGAATCGCACGGATTTGTGATCAGTAAAGTGTCGTGCACTGCCCTGAACTTCTCGACGATCTTCTCGCTTTTGATTGTGTCGATTCTAAGCGTCTCTTTGTATTCGGTTAATGTCTTTGTCTGCTTGCATGAAAAGAATCCAAGACAAGCCAAAAGAATGATGAAATATCTCATATTTTGCTAAGTTGAAAGTGCATTCCATCCTTGCGCGTCCAGGTTCCACCCCACTCAAAGCCTGAGCTAGTAAAACATTCTACAAACTGCTTGGATAATTTTGGCGTTTGTCCTAGTCCATTCTCAAAAGCGTTGACGTCTATCGCGATTGCCCAGGAGTGTAATGACATCGAAGCTAGTCCGCGCTTCTTTCTGATATTAAAGCATCCGTCCCAGGTTTTTAATTCCTTAACGCATCCAGTTTTAATCAGTTTTGAAAAAGCCCAGGTCAAAGGGATGACCATGTCCTTATTACAATAAATTCTTTTAGGGATAACGCCTATTTCTAAGCTAGTAGGAACGTCCCAAAGGACAAGGTTGGGATTGCTATCTGAAGGCGCTCCGTATTTTTTGAGCGCTTGCTGAGATGATACCATAAGAATCGTGGTTATAATCGGGCAATAGTTAGCTATTGCTTTTTTACTCTTGTAGCTTTTGGCTTAGCAGTCGATTGATCGTCTGTAATTCCTAGCTTAAACTTCAGGTTTGAATTCTCAGATTTTAATGAGTGGACCTCAGCCGTTAAGATGTCTATCTTATCGCTCAGCTCCTTCACTTTGTCAGACATTTCTTGAGCCATCTGTCTCCAGATTTCGATGGCTTTAGTGGTTTGATCGAGCTCTGAGGTTGTGATCTCCGCTTGCTCTTTTCTTCTACCTACTAGCCATCCGATCAGTGCGGCGATCGCCCCCGTGACAGATTGCCCAAGAATGTCTTCCAAATTCATTTATTAATCTTTCTTTAATACTTGCAATAATTGAGCCTTTGCAAGGATCGTGAAACCTTCAGAATCCTTGATAAAATTTTTGATCGTTTCCTGATCGCTTGAGTCCAGGTCAAGGATCTCTCCTTTGTTTAAGCTAACCGCCCAGTCCCAGAACTTAAGAGCATCGCCCTTTGATCCTTGAGCTAAAGCGTTAGCTAATAACTTCCCAGCATTCGCGCCATCAATGGCCTGACCGTCTAATCCGACAAGGTCAAAATTGAAATCTAATTTCATCGTTTGGTTTGTTTAAATTAATTCTGATAATATATAGCAAAAGTGCTAAACTTTTTGAGGATTGCTCCAAGGTAGCGGATAAGCCACAATTGGGGGATTCAAAAAGTTCTCTATCTGTGCATCTAAATTAGCCTCGATTGCCTCGGTATCTAGTGAATCAGTAAGCCAGCCTTCGACCATTTCCTTTGTTACCTCATCGTAAGGAGTAAAGCTCGCTTCGTGTGGCGCATCTACGCTAAGTGCGCCGTAACAATCTACGGTAAATATGTCTTGCTGTGAACTTGTTTCGGTTTCAGGATTAAAGATAATTTCCGAGTGCGTCTTTTGCGCTCTCCAATGAATTACGCTAATTACTTTGTCCATCCCGTCAAGGGAAGGGATAGAGTCTAATTGGCTCACTAGCCAAGAAAAGTTTGCCATATTATTTATTTTTTAATTGTTCGATTTGTACTTGTTGGTCTTTAATAGCTTGGATTAAAACTGGAACTATTTTAGAATAGTCTACGCTTTGCATTTGCTCGCCATCTTTTACACCAGTTACCGCGTAAGGTAAAACCTCTCCTAGTTCGTGTGCTAATACGCCATCCATTCTAGTATTATCAGACTTCCATTCGTAGTTATAAACTTTGATTTTGTTTACTAAATCTAGTCCATCAACAGATTTAAAGTCTTGTTTTAATCTATAATCAGAAGTAACATTATAAGAAGTTAAAGATGTAGTTACGGAAATAGAACCTACTTTTGTTCCATCCCTAAAGAATGTTTCAATGTCTCCATTTGAAGAATATCTACTTAATTGTAATGCGTTATCATTTGTTACAATAAAACCTGATTCAATACCCGTCCTTAAATAAATTCCATTAGTACTTCCACTTGCTACGGTTTGACCTATCAATACATTCCCCCCGCTCGTGATTCGCATACGTTCGGTAAGAGCCGTAGAAGTTCCAGTATGAAATGACATATTAGCACCAACTGAACTAGTACCTATTGAAGCTATTCTAAGAACTGGACTAGTAGAAAAAATAGAAGTATTTACATAATCAAATACTGCATTATCTGTTACCGCAGTCCAGTTAGGTGTAGCACCTCTAAGTCTTAAAGAACCATTAACATCAAGTAAGTCTTGCGGCGCCGTCGTTCCAATTCCTACGTTGCCTTCTCCTCCACTATTTAATAAAATAGCCCCAGAAGTATTTGCTTTGATATTACCATAGCCGACAGAACCATCTGCTGACCTAAATGCAATAGGTGCAGTATATGGCAAGAAAATTGCTCCACCACTTATGCTACCTAAAGCAGACATATTATTCATATTTAGTGCAGCTGTCCCTATACTCCCACTAAAAGTAGCACTCGTACCGCTTAAAGCTCCAGTTAATGTGCCTCCGCTTAAAGGTAGGTAAGAGGATAACTGAGAAGTTAAGGCAAGCGTTCCGTTTGAATTTGGCAAAGTGTAAGTATATCCTGAGCCACCAGTTCCGTAGTTAAAAGTAGCTTGCTTAGTATTACCCCCATTTACAAAGTTAAAATAATCCGAAGTTCCACCAATCTGAGTGTATCCAGATACGTTACCAAAACCCCCGCTTTCGCTAAATCTTAATTGTGCTCCAGCTAATTGAGTTGTAAAAGTTTTAACTCCCGAAATAGATTGGTTTCCAGTTAAAGCTACATAAGTAGAAGCCGCCGTCCCCGTAGTTAAATAAGTGCTAGAATCTATTGAGCCGTCCGCTTTTAAAAATTGGCTAGAAGTGCCTCCAGTTTTGATAAATGAGTTAGCCGTTAAACTACCAGCAAAAACTCCATCCCCAGAGTCTGTCAAAGTTACAACCCCTAAACCCTGCTTTTGAATTGTGAAAGGAAATGAAGTAGAAGCAGTCTCGTTATTTATTAAGATTCCAAAACCAGAACCGCTAGACTGGATATTAAAAGCGCGTCCAGCTGAATGGGTAATTTTAACGCCATCCCCAGAAGCACCGCTTAAAGTAATTCCTAAAGCAATTACAGAAGAAGAACTCTCGAAAGTTGCAGTAGTTCCAAAGATAGCCCCGCCCATTGTGCCCCCAGCAAGCGCTAAATAATTAGCTCCATTCGCTGGCGTGTATCCTAAAGCCGTTGCAATTTGTCCGCTTGTAACCGCGTTCGTAATTACTCCCGTTCCAGAATTGTAAGAAATACCAGTGCCTCCAGAAATTGCCGCTCTTGCCCTGGTATCTGTAAACCATCTATTAGTAGGACTTGCTAACTCCTGGATGTCGTCAGTATCTAAAACTACCGCACCTACTAAGGTATTAACCGAACTAACCCCCGAACCTATGGCAGTGCCTAGATCCGAAATCGTAGTTTTGAATAGCTGACCAGTTGAAGGATCAGCGATCGGGAATAAATCAGTCGTAAGGACTGAGGGCTTGCTGGTTAATTGACTTACTTTTTTATTTGCCATTAGTTAGGATAATTAAAATCTGTGGGAACTTGACATCTGTCTGATAACATCGGGAAGGAAACGGTCACATCTGCCTTTACTCCTGCTAAATAATCCTCTTCTTTCTCTGTGAAAAACTCGATCGATACCTGATCACCGATTTCCCAGTCAAACTTTGGATATCGCATCATTGAGATGATATCCTGCGCGATCAATAACTGATCCGAAAGGACCTCATTCTCATTTGACTCGTCTTGTAATTGACGATCCAGGAAGAACAAAGAAAAATCTAGGTTTAATGATTTGCCTGAGATCGACGATCCAGTCAATGAAAAGAACATAGCTGGATAGATATTATCAGTTTTCAAAAACTCCCATACATCACCAAAGTAAACCGTGTTTATCTGCTCATGTGCTAAGCCTAAATCACTTATTAGTTTGATTGTTTGATTTAATGTCAGTTGCTTGATTGCCATTTGTTTGGGTAGCCAGGTAAACCTGGAGTTTTTTTATGTTTTTTGTGCTATACGCTTTCGGCATCTTTTTATTTTTTAGCAGAGACCATTTTCGCCCTGGTATCTTTCCTCGAAGCTCATCGGTGTGCAAGATGAATCATCGCCTAACCAGATCGAAGATTTGTAAGCGTCACGCTCTGGCTTGATAATGTCCACACCTGATCCGTAGTTTACATATTCCTGGAACTTGTCAGAAGTCGAAGATACCTGCTTTAAATGCTTGATTAATCGCTGAGTGTAAAACTCCGCGCGTGTGCGATATCTGTTTGCCACATCGATCAGATCTTGCATGTTTGGCGTATCTGTGTTATCGCTTGTCTTTCTGATTAATCCTTTATTGTAGAATTGATATGATAAGCCCACTGGAAGCTCAGAAAGCGTGTAATAAACTAAGGCGTTTGTGATGAAATTATCTAATAAGTCCACCTCGTCGGCCGTTAGGTTATTATTATCTATCCCATCCTGCAAGCGATCATACAAAGCGGATCCCAAAGCGGGCAAGATATAGATATCCTGCGCGACTAAGATCTCTGGAAGAATCAATTTGTCATCGACATTCGAGTGGACCGCTGATCTTTCCTTGATCGTGTTTACGTTTATAAAGCAGATATTTTTCATTTCTTAGTCTTTTTTAATTACGACGGACGAACTCCAGATATGACGACAGCTTGGAGAGTGCTCTCCGTCTGGCATTGTCCACCAGCCTCCGCGACGATCAAACACTGAATATCCAAGGCGCAAACTGATCGCTTCGATTTCTGCCCTGGTGTAAAGTTTATCTAGTTGCATCAAGCGCGCGCAGAATTGACGGCTAGGATGATCAGCAGAATTCCTTTGTCCTACTGGTATCGATGATCTCCACTCGTAAGAATAGCGTACCATAAAGCTCTTTGTTGATGGCTTCGTGTCAGTGATCTCAGATAGGGGAGATGTCAAGATTCTCTCGACGGTTCCTTTTACATTTGTGGACTTGATCAATCCGCGCTCTTCCAAGCTATCCATCACTTTATTGATGATCCCTAGATCCGTTTTTACGGTTCCAGCGATGATCTCTGGAGTGATTCTCTTATCCTTCTGGATGAGGTCCAAGACATTCGCTTCTAAACGCGTCAATTCTTGCGTAGCGAAGTCCAAGTTCATCGTCTCCTCTAAGTCATTAGGCATCTCAGAGAACGCGTCTCTGGTGCGAAATATGGAGTAATTAGACTTGCTCTCTCCGAACTGATCGAAGATAGAGATCACATCGTCCTCGCTAAACTTAAAAGCGCCAGCTTGCACTGGTACACCTTCTAATTCAGAGCCACCTTGCTCAGCAGTTAAGCCCACCAAAGCGCGGACTTCGTTCGGAGTCATTGACTCAAGGACCTTATTCGCTACTAATGGAGACAAGCTATTGATCGCGTCTATCACATCTTGAGAAGTTCCAGAAGTTTTTGGTTCTAACTTAGGAGCTCCAAGTTTTTCGCGGATCTCATCCTTAGTCAAGTTTTGAGCGATCGTAGCTTCAGAGAATTCCATGCCGATCGGCTCGACTGGAATTATCTGTAGCCCATCAATAGCACCGCGTAATTTGGCAAGTAAACTGAATACTTGTTCTTGATATATTTGCTTATCATTAACGTATGTGTTTTTGAATATCTCGTAAGAATCGCGCATTTGCTGGCGTGATCCTAATTGGCCAGGCGTTGCAATACCAAACAAATCAGGAGACGTAATCTGGTGTCCTGCGTACACGTTTTTCTCGATGATCTTATCGACATTAGCAAAATCCTCCTTCGTAATATCAGAAGCTCCAAGGTCCTCAATGATCGGCTTTCTTGAAGCGTCATTCACGAAGGAAAGAATGAACTTCTTGCCATCGGATCCAGAGAATCTGTCAGTGAATTTGCGTTCTACCTGGCGTTTTTCTTCGTCTTGTGGCTCGCCATTAGGCAAAGTGATCAATTTTGAAGCACTAAAACCAGTCTGAGCATTGCCTAAAACGTGCTTAGAAACCTCAATGTCTGACTCGATATAGTTCAAAGCACCCAAATAACCAGGCAAAGAATAAGCCGAAAGGTTCGGACGATACTCTTTTAGGTATAAAATCTGGGTTCCTTGTGGTAGTTTTTCGTTAAAAGCGTTGAACATATCACGCTTGTACTTACTATCCTGCCAGTTTTCGCTATACCAAAATTGCGTATTATCTTCGTTTGTGCGAACTTTTGTATAATCCAGGTGATAAATCTCTGCAATTTGTCCAGCTACCTGGCTCCAGATAACCTGAAGATAAGCACCTCCAAATAATTCGACGTCTGTTGATACCTTTTTTAGGATATCATTTAAGGATTCAAACTGATTTGGTTTGTCAATAAACTCCTTAGCTACTAAATCATTCTCATCTACTGGCTTAAATCCATTCCCAGTGATATAATTTACCTTGCTTTTTACAATCGCGTTGTGCTTGGCAGATTTATTAAACAATTCTACCAGGTAATCTGGGTAATCATTCTTTTTTCCAAATTGAATGTAACCGCCATTTTCACCTTTTTTCTCGATGTATTCTGGCTGCCTTGCTTCAGCGAAGGTAAGGACATTTAAAAAATTGGTATTGCTCATATATCGCGAACCTTATAAGTATTATTCGTTTGGTTGTATGTTGTGAATTCAAATTCAGTTGAATTCTTCAAGGACATTTGTCCAGATTCCACCAGGCCAGTGGCTAAAGCGGGATCTAAATTAGAGCTTGATGTCTGCTCGTAGATTGAGTAGTTAAATTCGCCACTGGTTACGTTTGCAAAGTGTGTATTGACTACTATGTCAAACTCATTGTAACGGTCCTTAAATCCAGACAAATCGCTGGATCCAAGGACTACGAAAGCGACGCTAAGATCAGTCACTCTGGACGTGAAATAAAATAAATAATTAGGCGCTGAAAGAGTTTGTTTTTCCTTCAGAGTTAAAATTACTTTTTCGGTCTGTCCTTTAGTCAAGTGAATCATCGAGATTAAATAGCAAAGGATTAATTATTTTATTAAACAAAAAAAAGAGGAGGCTCATCGCCCCCTCCCCGTCTAACCAAACGACTATCTAATTACGCCGTCAATCCAGCGATAATGCCAGAAGAAACTTCTGGAGCCAAAGCTGACTCTGAAGCTGAGAAAGTAAGTGTATAACCAGAGCGATCTCCTTGAGCCGTTCCAGTTGCACCATTACCACCTGATAGGTTCAATCCGTGGACCTTACCTAAATACCAGTACTTTCCGTTATTGTCACCAACAACCGCAAGTAAAGTATTCTGAGCTAATAAAAGAATTTCGTTTCTTGTATTAGCTTGCAATTTGTTCAAAATGATTGACAATTCAGAAGCGTAGAATACGGTCCCGTTCTGTACGTTAGCGTTGATGTTCTCAGTCAATGAAGAAGTTCCAGGAACTAATTCGTATTTTCTGAAAACCTTACCGCTTCCCTTAGTGATTGCAGTGATCACACCGCTCGCCTCAGTCGTGCTAGATACGTTACCCTTTTCAATGAAATACACTTCTGTGATTCCGCCTAATGAATCTCTGCAATCTAAGGAATATCCTTGAGTTAATGCGCAAGCCATTATTTTTAAATTTAAAAGGTTAAAATTAGGGGAGTCCAATCCAATGGAAGCTCCCCGAACTTATTGGTAAGAATTAAGCTAAGATAAAATCAACCATCTCAGCAGGGAATGCAATTTGCACACCAGCCTTGAACTCAGCTACGAAGCGAACTTGATCAGCTTCTTTAGCGAAGAACAATTCGAAACGCTCTTGCTCATCTAATAAGTCAGTACCGTAGAACATGTTAGAAACACGACCTCCGTAGATCTTAGATAAACCATTCAAACCTTGAACTGCTACCACTTTTACCGTAGTACCTGGAAGCATCAATTCTGAATCAGCCTTTCCGTCGAAGTTGTAAGCGAATAAGTTCGCGTTCTTTAATGCGATTGTGTAAGTACGGAAAACGTCCATTCCTACGAAGATTGTCGCATCATCCTTAGCTACGATCTCAGCAGGTAACGCCTTATAAACTGCATCGATTACCGCGATCACGTTTGAAGTCGTGATACCAGCAGAAGCAGCTAATGGAGTACCGTAGTAAGTAGTCGTGTTAGCGTGGATTACTGAAGCAGAAGCAGCAGCGATTAACTTAGCAAATCCGTCGAATTTGTTTAAGTTACCGTTTGCAGATGCCGTGTCACCTTGCCAAACTGCGATCTCTAATTGAGAAGCGATCTTGTCAGCCTTACGTTGTGAGTACTCAGCAGCGAATACGATAGAATCGTAAGAAGAACCAGCAGGTAAAGCCTTCTGCAAATACTTAGCTTCTAAGTCTTTTGGACATAAAGCCTCGTTTACCTTGATCTTTCCAACCGTTAAAGTACGTTGAGTGAAAGTAGTCGTACCTGAAGCGTTGAAACCGCAAGATGAACCATCTTGGAAGAACGCGTCAGTGTCCATGATATTAACCGTTTCAGCAGACTTAACGCCTAACATTACGTTTCCTTGATCCTTGATCAAAGAGATTGTTTTTGCTCCTAATACAGAAGACGCTACTAATTGAGTCGCGTTTTGTTCTGTATAGTCAGCCAATGAAGATACTACAAATGCCATCTTTTTTGTTTGTTAAATTGTTATTTTAAAGTTTTTACTTTGTTCAAAAATCTTTCGATTTTATCTTCTCTTTTCTCTACTTGAGAGAAAGAATTTTTTGGTGCCTGGATAGGTCCAGCGCTAGGAGTTGAAGCAAGTCCTAAAACTACGTCTGAAAGATCATTGATTGCTTGAGAGAATTTACCCTCGATCGATGCGATCTTTGCCTTCAAAGCTTCGTTTTCTGCTTGTAGAGATGAGATGTTTCCATTCACTTCCTCAAACTTATCTACTTCCATTTCCATAGGCATTTCTGTCTCTGGCTCTTCAATAGGTTCCGCTTCTGCCTGAGGTGTCTCAATACCTTCCACTTTACCGCCTACGGTTGTCACCATAGTACCGTCTACTAGCTCATGCTCGCCATCTGGAGCAGGAGAAGCATTTCCGCTTTCGTCTACTAGCATAGCCTCCGCACCAATTTCTAAGCCACTTAAATCGATCTTAGATCCGTCTTTTAGATCGTAAGTCTCAAAAGATAACTGAGTAACTGGAGCTTCCTCGCTAGTTTCGACAGATACCTCCTCTGAACCTTCAGAGGCAAGCATCAAGCGAATCTTCTCGATTCCTTCTTTTACTGATAATTTCATCTTTTTTGTTTTGGTAATCGTTTATAAATAGAAATAAAAAAAATACTTTATACTTTAAGATCGACCTGGTCTAGTATGTTCGCTATTTTAGACCAAAGCTTTTCTTCTTTACTCATGTCATTTACATTCTTTCTATATAAGAATTGCCCTTCAGCGCTTACCCCTTTAAAAGTTCCATCTTTTACTTGATTCCAGACGTCATCATTTTCAATTAAGAATGATCCAAACCAAGTACCCCATGGAAGATCCTTAAATCCATCCATCGGCATGACACCTCTTGACTTGTCACTAATGAATGATTCGAATAATGTAACACCTTCGACAAACATCGAAGGATCGTGCATTAAATTGACGCTACTTTGGAGCTTCTTCTTAAAATACTTTTGAGCTATTTTAAGGACAGTGTCAGCGCTAAAATATACGTTGTACTCATAGCCATCATCATTGCGATAAATAGGTGTGTCTGGAATCATTATAGGAGTTGAAATAATTCTTCTCTCTTCTGATTGAATCTTAAATAATTGACGCTTTTCTTCTTCGCTAAATTTTAAGAAATTTCGCTGAATAGCTGGACGATCTACAAGTGCAATAGCATCTACTTGGTTTTCGCTATCTAACTCGTCGTTAATTTGTAACTCAAATAATGGTAAATTCATTCTGTGTTTGTTTAAAATCTTGAAGCCTTTTCTATTCTCTGGATTCGTTGCTGAGATCCAGTGATGTCGCTTTCTACGACGTATGCCCTTGTTACTACATTGGAGATCGAATTAAGTGATCTCTGATCTAGTGAAGTCGGAACTGGTTCCGCCGCCCTTGGTGCAATAGGAGCCCCAGCTCCCGCGCTTGGTGCTGATCCTAGGCTTGGTGCTGATCCTCCGCCTGCCTGACCAGGAACCTGGACCGCTAAGATGTTCTGAATCGATTTGTATCCAGAAGCTAAAGCTAGTCCAGCATTAATCGGAGCTAGCACTGGACCTACGAAAGGAATTCCGATAGTAGACTCATAAGCCTTTTGAGCTGAAACGATAGCTGATATAGTCGCTGAAGCTACGGCCATAGCCTTACCCGCCGCAGTTTCTTGTCCTAATAAATTCGATAGATTTGCTAGCGTGTCAGCAGTTGCAGAAGCAGCCATTATTTTAGCCTTTGCTTCCTCCTCTGCTAGTTTCTTTCTAGCTTCAGTCTGTGCCTTCTGGTTTTTAGTCTCAAGCTCCTCGCCTTTCTTTATAACCTGAACCGTCTCTTCAGTTGTCGCAGTTAGTTGCTCAAGCGCAATCTGATCGTATTTCTCCTGGATCGCTCTTAGCTCCTCATTCTTCGCCTCCTCGATAACTGCTTCATCACCACCAAACTTAATTCGGTCCTCTAATTGCTTAGTGTATTTGGCATTGACTGCCTCCTCTTCTTTTTGTTGATCAGTCAGGAATTTATCAGCGTTTCTGTTTCTGATTGCTTCATCCTCTGAAGCGATTCTTTCCTGATTCTTTTTTAGTTCCTTCTCTGCCTCCGCCGCTTTCTTGTCAGCTTCTTCCTTTGCCTTTTTGGCTTCAGCATCTGCCTTGTCTTTGGCTTGTTTGTTTTGCGCGGATATCTCATCATTGCGCTTCTTGTTCGCGTCTGTGATCGACTTATTGTACTTGGTATCAATTACGACTAATTCCGTTTTTAATTCACGGAATTTCTTCGCTTCGTCATCTGATAGCTTGCCAGTCGTTTTTAGTTTTTCTCTTAAGACATTTAAGTCCGTGTTTACAATCTCCTTGCGCTTATCTGATAGCGCCTTCTCTCCAGCTCCAGAAGCCTCCAAGACTTTAAGCTCTGCCTCAAGTCCTTCCTTTCTTCTAGTCGATGTCTTTGTAAATCTTTCAAGCGCTCTGTCTGCTTCGTTTGTGATGCCTACAAAGTCAGTCACTTTCTCGACTATGCTAGTGAAAATCTTACCTACATTAGCAAGCCCTGGAACCACTTTAAGAACTGCCTCCTTGATCGCATCAAAGTTAGAAACGATTAATCCCAAAGCTACGGCAAAAGCACCCACACCAGTGGCGATCAATGCCCCTCGCATTGTAGTGAAGGCAGAGATCGCGGCCGCTTTCATGGAAGCAAAAGCACTCAAGACGTTTGTCTTGATCACTAGCCCTAAGTTTTTAAAGCCATCAATCGACGAAAGGACCGTATTTAGTCCTTCAGATAACGCAAGGGCTCCCTGAACTTTTAAGAGTTGCTTCTCGACCTCAGCAGATTCTACACCCACTAGAGCCAGAGCTCCCTGAGTTGCAGCGAACGCACCAGCTACGCCCTGGATCGATTGTCCAAACGCCTTAAATTTAGCGTCTGGATCAAAAGCTTCGATAGTTGCTTTGGCGTCACCAATCCGATCCTTGAGTTCGGCCGCTCTTTTGGCAGCGTTTGCAATCTCACCAGCAGAAGCTCCAGCAGAATTCTGTAGCTTTGCTAATTCTTGAATCGCTTCTCGAAGTTGTCCTCTAAGACTCTTGGTGTCCGCTACTAGGTTAATACCTACTGTTTCATTTACTGCCATTATGCGTAAGTTAATTCTATCACTCTGAGTAATTCTACTTTAGTTGTCTTTGGTACGCTAGGATTGAAGTCTGTGACTTTATTTAGTCTCCAAAGCGCGCCATCGATCAGGATCAGCTTTGCAAAATCTAGCGAGTAGATGTCTTGCAAGTCTAGGTATAAATAGCAAGTAAGTAGCTTGCTATCTTTAGCGATAATCTCAGCTAAATAATCACCCCAGAAAGAGGTGAACAAGTTTGCGCCTGGGTATTGAACTGATAGGCTGAATAATAACTCCTTAGGAACCCCAAAATTGATATCCTTTGTGGGCAAAGTTGGGTGATCTAGGTGTCCTGCGTAGCCGTAATAGGTTAAAGCAGAGCCAACATTGCCAGATCCTTGCGCATAAGGTTGCTTTATATTCCAAGAAGTGACATCTGATATCTTCTGGAACTGCATAATTCGGATATTTGAATCGCGTCTTTCCTCAACACCATCCGATAAATCAAAAATAGAAGCACAAAGTTTATCGTCTCCCGTTCTTTTTACTAGCACTGAAGGGCTAAATATGATCTGAATATCTGTTCTGTCGTTTGTAAACTGGAAGCCAGTATCCTCTTTTCTGTCACCATAGCTCTCAGAGTACTTTTTATTGTACCTTTCATTGAAGAAATCATCGTCCTCTGTGTACATAAAGTCGTAGAAACGCGCATTCAGTTCGCTCATAGGCTTAATCGTGAGCTCCTGAGAGTAATCCACCTTATCGCTCCAGTCAATCGCGTTGGATACTGGATCCTCTAATAGGACCAATCCAGTCGTATCGCCTGGTTCACCATGCAAAAGCAGGTCCCCAAAGTCATCGATCTTAATAAACCCGCCACCGATCTGATAGAAGTCAATAAACGGCTCTATCATGATGTGCTTATCTAAGGACTTATCCTCGTAGACATAGAGATTAAACATCCGACAAAGCGAGATGAATAGATCCTTTTGAAGGATTCCTTTAGGCAATAAATTAGGCATCGACAAGCTAGCGCCATACACCGCAGAAACGGGCACCAAAGAATCCGAGTTAAAATCAAGCATCAAGTTCTCTGAGATGAATTGATAGTTAGGATTTGTCCCTGGATTTGTAGTCACTTCCACATAGAAGGTGTCACCATTTGTCAGTGATGCTTCAATGTCTTGATTAATGTAGAACTCTGTGAGCTCGTCATTATTATCTGCAAGCGTCCAAGATCCGATCACCGTCAAATTCTGGTATAGCTTGATATTAACTTGGCGTTGTGTTATAACCGTTCCATATCCCTGGAAGGTAAACTTTCCAAGCGTCCCAGTTGTACCCGTGAAGGTGAAGGTATTGCTTGAGGCGATTGTGAACTGATACAGATTTGTTGAATTGAACGTCAATAGTTCATCTGGCTGATCAATCGTAATGTTAGCCGCCTGAGCATTCAACAGATTCGCGATCACCTGCTCTAGGTTAGCGAAGTTATTCGGGATAATTAAGGACCTAAAGAAGCTCGTGTTTATAAAGTCACTCGTATAGGTGTAGCCTGAATAGTCGATTATCTTATCGATCAATTCATGCACAAAGAAAGCAGGACGAAAGGCGTCCATGTGGTAGTTGTTTCCAGTACCAGTGTCTGGATGCTTGCAGTTTCCGTAATCAATTAAAGGAAAAACGATACCAGTTCCAGAAGCGTCCCACGAATTCGCGATATTAGTTTCTGTCCACGTCTGATCATATTGTTGAAAGTAGTTAGCTAGCTCTGTATCCTCAAGCGTCTTGTTAGCAATCGCGGAGGCAAATCCTCCAAGCTCACCAAACACCGCGCACTCGTACTCAATCGCTCCCTTGTTGATCTTGATCTCAAGCAATCGAAGCACACCTTTGAAAACTTGGATTTTGTTTACAAAGATTTTCGCATTTGTTTGCTTAGTCGGATCGAAATTATAACCAACAGATGGAAGATCTGTATTAACCCCGTAATTGTTAGCACTAGTAAGGCTATAAATATGCCCAAAAATTTTATTATTGTTAGCATTGCCTGGAACCGTAATCGTTTTTGAATACGTTGTATTCCTGCTAGAGAAGTCTTTAATATCATCGATTGCCAAATTAAGCTCAAGTCCAATGTCCTCGTAAATGTCTAGCCTGCTATTTTCTAAAATTATCTCTGTGATCATTATTTGAATTGGCTATATTGTTTGATTCCTAGATTGAAGCTAAGCTCGTAGTTAAATATCTTGTCTGAGGTGTTATTCTTTTCTTGCCATGTGGTGCCCGAAAAAACGATCGGATAATAATTACCACCAAACTGGAAATATATCTCATTAGAAGCCAAAAGCTGAGCCCCTAGGTTGTAATCGTCTACGTTTAAATAATCACTTACAACAGAATAATCGTAATCGATACCAGTCGTGAAGCTCCGAGTACCGCCATAAAATACATTCGACGAATCTTTGAAATCCATCGTCTTTGTTGAAGGGTTAATTTCATATCCTGAGCGTGTGTAAGTTTTGCGATCCATCTTTCTAGACTGGCGCGATAATAATCTAAAAGCAAACTGATCGTATCCGCCAAACTGATTTTGGAAGACGATCTGAATAGGCGTGAATCTAGGAGCGCACGTCTGCGTGATCACAATCGAATCCGATCCAATCGATACGCGATAGGCATAAGTTGAATCCGTGATTTTTGTGGTCCCTAGGTAGCTATTAATTGAAGCAGGTGATAAGTCTAAAAGGATTCCGTGAACTGCTGAAGTCAAGAAGTTGGAACCAGTCGAAGCGCTACCATTATTTGATCCGTCCTCGTTTAGATTCTGGATTGTAGCAGTTAGTGAACTGGCTAAGTCTGAATTAAAGTAAGTGATCAAGAATGACTCACCAGAAACCACCTTCGCAGATGTCCGATCGCGCGATGTCAAGAACTTATTTTCATAAGTTGTGATTGGAGTACGGAAAGGATCTAGTGAGAAGTTCCAGCCCTTGTAAGTTCCAGAGGTTAAATTCGTGTAGGTTACACCATCGTATTCCTCGCCGTAGCGAATGCTGTAATCGACATGCAAGAAGCCGTTCGCATTTCTGACAAAGCCTGATCCGTCATCGATAAACTGACTCTGAAAGTAGTTTCTGACAATAGGGCCGACATCGATGATTCCGAGATTATTAGAGTCTGGATATACTTTGAAACTTGCGACGGTTGCGGAATTAATTTGTAAATCAAATACATATTTGAAATTAGTAAGCCCTACGTTATCAGAGCTCACAACAAACCATAGGGCGTCGTGAGCGGATGTGTAACTAGCAGGAATGCTTTCGATAGTGATCGCCATTATATTAGTCCTTTTTTAATACTTAAAATTATATCTTGACCTAGAGCCTTTGCTAAATCATTTTTAAAGTCATCCCCAAAAGCTAGATCGATATTATCTTCAAAGAATCCAGTCCGTGAAATACCTTTCCGCTTTATGTTTCTAGCCGTAGCTATTGCTAGTCCTCTTATCTTTTCGGTCTCATTTGCAATTGATCCTAGGGTTTTTCTTTTGCGTTGTATGCCTATAAGATTAGTTCGCTGATCTTCATTTCTTATATAGCTTTTGTGTCGCAAATACCACCTGACAATCGAGTTGATAAACCCGCTAGATAAGCGTAAATTCTTGAAGCTATAAGGGCTACCAGTGGGCTCCTTGAATCCTCTAGGTAATTGACCTTTGAAGCCTCCTATTCCCTTAACCCCTTTGTCGTTGAAGTCGTAATACTCTGCTGCGGGATTGGTTTTATAATAACCAATTGTAATTTCGTACTTGCTACCTTTGTTAGTTAAATCGCTAACTACGATGTCGGATAGATTACCAGTGTCGATCTTGCCTCGCTGGGTTAATCTCTTTTTTGCAAGCTGAATGAATTTAAGCGCTGCCTGAGACATGATCGTCTCGACCTGGTTAAGTTGCACGTCTCCACCTTTGGCGATTCCGCCTGGATCGAAACTAGAACCTAAAGAAGCCTGAGCCTGGCTAATGCTTTGCATACGCTTGTTTTATTTGTTCGCGATCATGCGCGGTTTTACTCTTCAAATATGCCAGGTCATTAAGGGCCTGGATCGTGGATAGATTGTAAACCTCATCCAGTTTTATTTTTTCGTGTTCAGCGATGAGCGTAGCTTGATAAATCCATCCGTAGCGTCGCATAAATCCTGAGCCATTTTCTCTGCCTCCTCTTCCGTCATCCCCGCCTTCATCGATTCCATCTTGAAATAGCCCGCTAAACTCTTTATCGAGTCGCTGAAGACTTGACAAAAAAAAACTATCGATCCGTAAACCTGCTCGAATGGCGCTTCCAAAAGATCCTCAGCGTACTCCTCGTGCTTTGCAGAGTCATAAGATGCGATCTTCCATCCTCGCCAGGTGAGCTTCATAGGCATCACCATAGACGCGCAGATTTTGTGAATGTTCAAACCTATATCGGCCCCGAAGAACTTAGTCTCCAGGTATCTTGCATAGGGGATATTTTTCACATCGTACACGCACCGATACTTTCTTCCTGGTGTCCTAATGAAGTCCACTGGCTTAGGTTCTGGGAGCGTGTCAGTAATGAATCTGATCCCTTCTAATTGCTTTTGTAGATCCTTTATTTTCAAAGAATCGATTTGGTTTTCTGTTTGGTTAGTCAGAATAGCCAAGGATTTAACGGCGATGTCAAGCTCTGTATATTCTTCTTTTTTTAGAAGCACATTTTGGAGCTGGATCCACTGCCATACGGTTACGTCTTTCCAAGTCATATTGATTATAAATAGCGTTTATACAAAATTGTATTTTCCAGTTCCAGCCTTGAAGTCTAGCTTCCTCCAGGCAAGCGCCAAAGCCATCACGCAGTCATCATGGAATCCGCTGGGTGCTGAGTATTTAACCCCATTAGCTGAGTATTGATACTCGAAGATTTCGAGCTCCTCCTGGATCATTCCTGGAGGGTAGTGGATCTTCTCTTGATGGATCGCCACCTGCAAGCCTAGCATTAATTCCTGCTTAGATTGTGATGTGAACTTGAAGCCCTCGATCGCCAAACCTTCGCGCTGAAGTTGCTCGACTACTGGATCACCTACACCAGTGCTATCAATTAACATTGGCGCTTTTGGTAATTGACGGATTTTGTTTTGAGTTGTACTCCAATCGCTCTGAAATCGCTCAAAATAAGCCACATTACCATTATTATCTAATCCGATAATTACGGTCCAGTCAGAATACTTTGCCAAATCTATCCCGTAACATTTAACATTTTGATCCGACATTGCAGATAAACATTTGGAAAGGGCCTGAGATCCGAAAGGGTTAGCGCTATTCTCTGCTGGGTTAGCCATGTATTCCTGCTCGAATACCACCTCAGGAAGTGCAAGTCTTGCGCTATCAATCTCATCGTCTGAGATGTGAGGATTATCATAAGAGCTAAACTTGAATGACTCCCACTCTGGAGATGGATCGATCCCTTTTAGGAATAGAGAATAAAAGAAGTTCTTTCCTTTAGGTGTAGACAAGAAGATCGCCTTCCCTTGGTAATCGGTAAGCGTTGGACGAATAGCGTTATTCCAGCCGTCCTCCAGATCAGGGATGAAGGACGCCTCATCGATGATCACATAGTGAAACTTCAAACCGCGGAGATTATCCAGGCGTTCACCAGTGAAGAACCTGATCGATCCTCCAGAGATTAACTTGAAGGTCAGATCGGATCTGTTCGGGATCGCTACGTTTGCGGGCATCAATAAGGCAAGCTCATCGAAAAACGCTTTAGCTAACAAATACGTCGGTGTGATGTACGCGACGCGCTTCCCTTGCATGGATTCCAAGCAAGTGATTACTTGACAGATCAAGGACTTACCCCAGCGTCTGCCTGACATTAACACCTTGAACCTTGCTTTCGAGTTTAAGACCTTCGCTTGGTTAGTGTGTGGTCTAGGAAGTGTGATCCTCGTTTGCAAAGCTTATGATTACTTCTTGTTTTTCTTCATTCTTAGCTCGATCCGTCCACCCTAATAGATTCTTAGCGTAGAAGATACCCTTACCCTCGTTGGCTACAATATCGGCCGCTAGAGCGCGAAACATTTCGTCGATCTGATTCACCTCTTTGTGAAGTGGATGATCAGAATTTTTCATAATGTTGTACCAGTGCGATCGCTTGTAGAATTCCTCACCCTGGCGTGGGAGCCAGATCAATAAAAAGTAGCTGATCGTAGGTAAGTGGCGTTCACGGATGATCCTAACACCCGCACCAGTTGCGACTTCCTTGGTAGAATCTAGGCAATAGTCGATATATTTATTCGCCCACTCCATAATCAGCTCAGATTCCCTGATCGTGGTGTCTGCTTTTTTGACTACTATCTTTTTCTTTGGTGTTTTCTCTTTCATTTTCTAAATAATAAGGTCCAATCTGTGGGTATTGTCAGGCGTCTTTCTAGTGTGTAGCCATACTCAGCGAAGAATTCGATCCATTCGTCGGTCTGTTTTATGTTAATATGGCCCCACCAAGAGTCAAATTCTGGTGTAGTTGTGTAAGGTGTGGACGAAAAGTATAAGTATTTAGCGTCAATGTTCTCCAAATACTCATTTATCTGCTCGTCTGTCAGGTGTTCAAACACTTCGATCGTCACAATCATTCCGCATCGGTTTGGATAATCATTAAGTCCGTGCAATAATTGCCCCCGATTTTTAGCAAAAGCCTGGTGATATTGGTTTGGCTCAATGCCGTAATAGTTCACACCTTTGCTAACTAAGCACTCGCCTAGTGTTCCCATACCTGCCCCGATCTCGATTACGTTCTTCGCGTAGTTTTGAATGATGTTAGCCGTGCCGTCCATGAGCGCCCAATAGTCTGGATTGTCTGGCGTTACACCGATGCTGATCTCATGATCAAAGAACTCCTTTTCAGTTGCTTGCATTACTCTATTAGTTTTGAGTAAATAGCATTTCTTGCCTCATTAATTTTGAAAATATCGTAATGCTCTCGAACAAATTCACCGTTTGCCTTACCAAAGTCCTCACGCATCTGCTTGCTAAAAGCCATTCTTTTGATGTCGCGCTCCCAGTTATCTACTTCGAAGATAGTAGGGATATCGTCATAAGGTGCGCGCTTGTAGGTCAGGATCGGGATGTTCTTCGCTCCTGCTTCCAGGGCCTTAAGGTTTGACTTTAGACGGTTGAATTTATTATCTAGCAAAGGAACTAAAAGCATGTCAGCCTCTAGGTAGAAATTCATGTATAGATCCACTGGCAAGGATTCAATTATCTTGTAGTCAAGGTTCTCATTATCAGTGTATAGATTAGCCATCTGCTTCCAGTGCCACTCATTAAAATTATTCCATCCGCATAGAAGCATTCTAGCGTTCTCTCTAAATACCCTGGACTTCGCCAGCTCTGCGATTGGTTGCTTGAGTTGCTGGATGTCTGGATAGTGAGTGATCGATCCAGTGTGAGCGATCGTCACTTTCTCATTCTCCTTTTTTACATCTGTGAATTGATCCTTATCAAACGGCAAGGCGTTAGGTAGGATCTCGCAGTTTTTGTTTATTTGGATTATTTCTAAATAGAGTCGATTGTGAGTCGTGGTCACCAGATCAGCGTACTTGATATAGTCACGGATGATCCTAGTAATCCCAAGCTTGCGATAGGTCCCAGCGCTTAGGTGCTTATCAAATAGAATCCAGTAGTCATCGATGTCGATCACCAATTTAAACCCAAACTTCGCTCGCCACTCTAGGAGCTGAAGCAAAGGCACTGATTCTAGGAACCGATTCACCACTACGACGTTGAAGTTCTTCTCCTTCAATAGGTCCTCTGTGATCGTGTCTGTGATCAGGCAGTATTCCTTCTCCATGATCGACAAAGGAAGCGCCAGTCTGTGGTAGGTTACACCACTATTTTGACTTCCTACTGCGAGAATTCGAAGTTTTGATTTTGTCATTTGGTTGGTTAGTTTGGTTAGTCTGGATCAGTTCCTCCGCTTGCTTGGATGCCATGACGTTTTCGTAGTGATGCTTTAATCGCTTGAGCATGTCAAACACACAAGCGCCACAGAAAGCATTTAGGTAGAATCCTGAGTCTAGCGATCTCTGGTAAATACGAGTGTATTCGTCAAGGATTTGGTGCTCCAGATTTCGAGTGTAGCCCAGAGCTACAGTCTCGAAGTTAATGATATTGTCCTGAATGAATTTGATGTCTTGATCTGTCATTATAATTTTGTCATTATGATTCTAAATAATATGGGAGCGATTACACCAGCTCCAAAGGTGATCGCTAGGACCTCAGACAAAAGCACTGGAGCCCACATCAATCCAAGCGCTACCCAAAAGCCTAGGCAAGGCGCGCAGTTGAATGGCTTAAAGTTTAGCTTTAGATCCAGGTGCAAGTTATTCATCTGGAAGAAAGTGACAAAGGCCACCGATGCAAGGAGTTGAATCATACGATCTCGATTTTATAGAGGGCTTCTTGTACCTCCAGGTGATAACATTTATCGTCCATCCTGGTGCAATAGTCCAGGAACTTCTGGCAAACAAACAGAGCGCATTCACGCGCCATCAATTTAGATCCAGTAAAGTAAAGGCAGTTATTAAACAGATCCTTCGCGAATTCATCGGGCTTCTTATTCATCCTTGAGTTTATTCTTAATTAGCGAAATCGTCTTGACTATGGATGGATAAGGGATCCGAGTCTTTCGGTGTAGCTCCATTTGATTAAAGTTTGAAGCGACGTATTGATCAAGCAAGGTGTTCTCGTACCAGCAGAGATCTTTTCGCCTCTCGTCCAGTAGATCGAATAGCTTTTCTTTCTCGTCTTTACGATCGTCGATCTGGTCCGCTATATTGTCGATCTCCTCAATTGACTCAAACTTCGCACGAAAGTTTTTAAAGAAGGGCTGATTCATCCCAGTGCTTCTGATCATGTTAAGCATCGCGCGGACCAGGTAGAATTTTAGAGCGTTATTCTCGTGCAGGTTCCAGAACTTTTCTTCTGATAGGTTGCACAAGGAGATGAACATCTCTTGCCTTAGATCATCGCGGAGGCTAGCAGGTTGCATTTTTCTTAGAGCCGAAGCTATATCCTTGGATAGGTAAAGCTCTTCGATAATTTGATTCCTGGTCTTTTGCACTGGCTAGGAGTTTTCGATTTCGCGCTTAAGATACCAGATCGCCTTGTCAAGGTCCTGGATCTTATTGCCTTTCTTGTCGCATCTAAGGATGTATTTGATTGCGTTCCCCAGGTTAAACCCTAGGTCAAATGCTTCAATCACATCGATCGATTCGAGCCCTCTTTCGCTTTTGTAGTGAGGAGGATCATTGACCAGGTCAATGCTTGGTAGCTTCTGGCTAGACTCCAGGTGCTCAATGTTTGCAATGTGTGTCATAATTAAATTGTTTGGTTAAAAAGATGCCCGTCTTTCCGAGCTGTCAAGTTTAGTTTCCGACTTTCTTTCGCTGAGCCCTATGGTGTATTGACTTTATACATCTCAGAATTTATCAGGTCGTCACCCTGAAAGGGAAGGTAGTCAGGACAGGATTCGAACCTGTTACAGATAAGTGCGTTTACCCTTCCGCCACCTGACTAATACAAAGTTTATAAAATTAAATTGGATTATCCAAATCAATCCCGTAATTTTTAAATAATATATTTAGCTGAGTATTAAGACCTTCCGCCCTAGTCCGATCCATTTCTGCCATGTCGATCCCCAATTTAAAGAAGGTGATCATCAATCGGCCCGCGTCCAGGTATTGATCCGTGACGTCTCCGCTTGGATCTCCTTTGTACATCTCAGCCTCCACCTTTAGAAGCTCCTCCAGTGTGCTCTTGGATTTCATCTTCAAGGACTGGCGATTAAATATCGAAGGTCTGAAGTCAGCCTCGATGTGATCAATCAGCGCGTTAAGTAATCCCGCGTAGATAATGATCGTCTGTTTTTCAGTTAATTTTTTCATAAGTATTTTCCATAAGTTTTGTTATAATATCCAACCCAATCAATGTTATCGCCTTCTTCTATATTATCTAGGTTATTTACACCTTCACAATAAGCATCCATTATTTGGCCTTTCTCTATTGATATAGCTTGTTGAAATAAGCCTTCAAATTGCATTTGTTGTTCGTGAGATAGAAGCATTGATTCTTGCAACCACTCTACTGCTGTTTGTTTATTTTCCATTTTAAAATATAGTTAATTGGTCCGTGTGTTGTTTAAATCTTTTCTCTGAGGCTTTGAAATAGTCCTCATCTAATTCAAATCCGGTAAAGTCGAAGCCTTGGTCATAGGCCGCAATCCTGGAGCTACCTGATCCAAGATGAGTGTCTAGGATTTTATCGCCTTCTTTTGTATAATTTTGTAGAATCCACTTGTAAAGTTTAACCGGCTTCTGTGTTGGATGTATTTTATTTATTTGATTGTGCTGGTGTATTGAATAGGTAAATAATTTTGCAGGCTTTTTTAATCCCATTGAAACCCAAGCATATTCCAAGGTTGCAAAGTTCGGCATTGCTTGCTCTTTATTCCAGCATAGAAAATACTCGCTTGGAGGTAATACAAAATTATTAGCTCCCCAAATTATTTGATTTTTGCTAACTCTAAACAATTCTTTAAAATACAATTCGTTTGGCTTAGTGTTATTAAACTGAGCTGATTTTAAAAACTTATTAGCATACACGTCTTTTGTATTTCTATCTGTGTTTTCTTTAACCTTTTTAAATCTCTCTATCCCATAAGGCGGATCGACTATTGCTAGCTCAAAATAGTTATCTGGATATTGTTTCATCCCCTCGATGCAATCCATATTAAAAACTTTACTTTCTGCTTTCATTTCATTTTGTTTAAAAATTCCTTTATTCTTCTGGTCCGCAGGAAGGCAGCTCGCCTCTCCGCTCCGTGGTTATTCAACATTCTCAATAGATTCATTCTAAGCGATCCGTTTACATCGTGAATGATAACACCAGGCATCTGGATTGATCGTGTCTCTCGTGTCAATTCTGACTCAATCCAGGCGATGCAAGCCTGATAATTAGCTGGCAGATTTTTATTAGTGTCCAATAGATTGTTGTTTAATTTGTTCTATTACCCATTTAGCTCCTTCCCTAAAAGCATGTGGAGCCCAATACCTATCACTTTCTTTTTCTACCTCCTCATCACTTGGTAGTTCGATAGGTTTTAGCTTTTCTAATACTTCGTTATAGGTAATAGGTTTATCCATTACAACAATTTGAATAGCGTTTTTTACTTGTTCTTCTGTATATAGTTTCATATTACTTTTTATTTAGTGTTAATATCTCCTTACTTATCGCCTTTATCTCAAACTCGATCCTAGGGTTCACCTTATCGATGTGCTTCCTCATGACCAAAACTTCACAAAGCCGATCGTTTTTAATAACGCCAGACGTTTGCAAGCAATCCAGGATCACCTTCGCTGAATTGTCCAGGTCCGATCGATTAGACTGAAAGTAGACGTCGATCCAGATTTGGAATGGAACCTCGACAGATTCATTCTCCTTCAGGTGCTTCTTAATCTGCCACTCAAAGCTAACCTCGTAGCTCTTTAACTCTATGGATTTAAACATCCGATTGTTTGCGATTCGGTAGCCATTAGATTTGCTTGGCACCTGGCCTAGGATTGTGATCATTTTATTTCGATTAAAGCTGATTTATCAAGCGGAAAATTAGCTACCACTTTTTCAATACCAATACCATCTGACGCTCGATCTCTTAAAAGCATTCTGTTGTCGTGACGATCAAAGGCAATATAATCGGCTAAAATTTCAAAAACCTTGCCATCAAATGCTATTTTAAATACTGCTTTTTCTTCCATTTTTTCTAAAATTTAGATTCTTCAAACTCATTTTTTATCGTATTGATAGCGCTCGTCTGAGTAGATACATGGTAAGCTCTCAGCTCATCAAATGAATCAGCGATCCTATTTGTAGTCACATCGACATAGCGATCGATCGTGCAGGTTTCCCCGTCTCGATTTTTTAGGATCACATAGTTGAGGATATTATCGTCTGGAGCCTTTGGCATATTGTTAGCCCTGGCGTCCGTGTACTTGTAATAGTCATCCCGATAGAGACCGATCACTGCGATCGCGTCCTGCTCTACGTTTCCGCTTGATCTGATATCCGATAGCTGAGGAAGCCTTGACGATCTGCCCTCGATTCCCCTGGATAACTGAGACAAGGCGATGATTGGAATCTTTAGCTTCCTAGTTAGCTTCTGGATCTTATTCGAAACAGACGACACCTGGGCGAAGTCTGACTGATCCTTGAGCTGATTGTCTCTGATCAGTTGCAGATAGTCGATCACTACGATGTCAATCTTATTACGCTTGGCCTCAGATGTCAGGATCATAGACAGATAGTTGATGTCGCGATTATCTGAGTCATAAAAGAAGATCGGTAAGGATTTTAAGATCGACGCGTTCGAGTTCCTGATTTTTAGAATATCGTCTGGCTTCACTCGGTTCGCTTTTAGATCACTATACTTGTAGTCGAAATTCTCGGAGCTGATAAGGCGAAACATAAGCGATTCCTTTGGCATTTCTAGGCTAAGGAATAGAACTCGTTTACCAGATTTAGCAGCGCTCTTAGCGTGTTGTAATCCAGCAATCGTCTTACCCATACCTGGACGCCCAGCGATTACCGTCATGCCTTCCTGAAATCCTCCAAGGATATAGTTTAGGTCCCTGGATCCAGTGTCGATCCCTGAAAACTTTATTTTCCCAGCGTTCGCTTCTAGCTTATCGATCACTTCATCGTAGATCGAGGCAATATCAAACACCTCAGAGGAGGCCACCGATTTATCTAGGCTTTCGATTTCATTGTCTACGATCGTTTGCAAGTCAGAGACTTCTTTATTATCCAAGATCGCAGTCTGTAATTTGAAGGCCAAATCGTAGAACCTGCGCTTGCCTTCTGTCTCCTTTAGTGCATAGCAGGATTCTTCTAGGTTGATCACTCGGTCTGGCATTAGTTTCAAGACCAATTCAGACGAATATCCTTTTTCTGATTCTTTCGTTTTAAGCCACCGAAATAGATCAGCTCTAGTGATTCTCTTGTCTTCTAATGAAAGTTCCTTAAATCCAAGGAATGACGCCTTAAATAAAGCGTCTGTGAATGATTCTTCACTGACTAATTTGTTTGCCTCACTAAATAGGTGAGGATAAGCTAGTAAGTGTGAGATGATGTCACGCTCTAGGTGCACATCATTTAGATTTAGTTTTACTGCCATTGTTTAGGTATTATAGGTTTGTCATTCAAAGCTACTTGATTAACTGGACTTTTCAAATTTTGAATTTCGTCATTAAAACATTTGCCGTTAAGGTAGGTCAAGGGATTCTTCCTATACTGCAAGTCTGGATTTGCTTGGACGTAGAACTTTACGTTCGCTAGAATCTTCTGGACTTCCTGGTTAGTCAATTTATCCCAGGCTTTCTCTGTCTTCGCTCGATCCACTTTCTTGTTGTACTCATTCCAGAAAATTTCAAATTCCTCTAAATGATTTATTTCATTTACTTTAGTTTCCTTTACTTTAGGAGTGTTACGAACGTGTTCCGAACGCGTTACATTTTCGCTAACTTGCTGATTCTCACGCCATTCCGAAATCCGTTTTGCGTTTTTTTCTTTTTTAATCTGATACTTTTCGCTAAAGTTTAGCAATTGTTTGTTAAAAGTTTCACCATTATTCGAAGAAATGAGATCAATTTCTTCCATAAATGCCCAGCATTTTTCTAGCTTTTTACCTACGTTTAGCTGATGCTTTAGGATGTTTGTCTTCATGGGCTTCTCCTGCAAGGCAAGTTTTTCCAGGATTGTATAAAACAATCCAAGACCTTCGTAGCCAAACTCTAAATAAAGCTCTGTAATCTTCTCATCATTGAATGAGTTCGAATCGTGTAAAAAGTATTTCATAGCTGACTAAGTTTATTTTTATAAGCTAAAGATGCCGATTGTATATCCTTATAATTACCAAGAAATACCTTTTTATTTTCTATGACTATATGGCTACCATAACAATTTTGTCTTTTATTATAACAAACTCCTACTGGTAATCCACTTTTAATAGTTTTTTCCTTAGAACAATTTTCTCGAGCAGTAACAATTCTTAAATTGTTTACATTATTATTTTTCTTATTTGAATCAATATGATCAATAACTATTTTATTACCTCCAATTTTATGATTTAAAAAAGCAGATGCTACTATTAAATGTATTGTAAATGATCTTGAAGGATTATCTTTAATTAAAGCCTTAATCCTTAAATATCCATTACTATCTTTTAATTTGCTTAAATCAATTAATCCATATTTGTATTTATCTTTTGCAAATTTTTTGATAGCCCAATCTTTATAAATTCTGCTAACTTGACCACAATCACTAACTAAAATGTTAGTCTCATTGCCATTAAAATAAAAAGGTTTCCAGTTAATCTGTTCCATTTTAACAAAATAAAAAAAAGCCAGCTTGCGTCGTAGTGCAAAACTGGCTTTCGGTTAATTTAACCCTTAAAATAACCCTACCGCTACGACCCGCTAGGCTTATTGTATTGCAAGTATAAAACAAATTTTTAAATTTTACAAATCATTTAAAAGATTTTCTAGTCTCATGATCTCCGCCTCCGCTTCACTGATCTTATCCAGGATCTTATCGAATGACTTGACCTCTGGATTGTAGTATTTCATTATCTGAGAATACTCACTTAAGTCCATCTTACGGTGAGCTATCTGGACGTTTACCACCGCCGTGAAACATCTGTCTTCTAGTGTCATTTTTTTGCTAGCAAAATACATTGTAAAGCTATTATATTTTTTCTTACCTCGCGCCAGTATGTGGCGTCTAATCCATCGATGATTCTATTCTTGATGATTAATCGAACATTCACCGAAGCCTCCTCTAGGACGCTCTTCATGTGGATCTTGCCGTATTGTCTTAGGTGAGTTCCTGCGATGTAATCGATTATCTCCTGGGCTTTAAGTTGCGGGCTCATAGCTTTATGATTTCTTGTTTAACTTCTTGCCAATATAATACGGGATAGGGTTCTCCATTTTGCCACATTGTTTGTTCATTTATTAGATAATCAACTGCAATTAATGCGCATTCTTTAGCAACTATAAAATCTATTGGCAATTCAAATGAAGGAATTATGTAATAAAATTTATCAAATAATTCTTCTGCTTTTTCTTTCGGGCTCATGGCTATAAATCGATTAGGTCCTCTCTTAATTCTGCCCAGTAGCTGAGCTCTAAGTCTCCAGCGTGGATCGCTTCCATGACGATCTCCGCGCCTAGGATAGCGGAGGCGATGGCCTCTTCTTTGTTCTTCTTGATCTGTGGGTGCGCTTCCTGGAAACGCTTCACTAGATGCTTTGCAAATTGCTTTCTTGTCATTGTCTTGGTTAGATGTTAGTTAGTTTAAATAACTGGTTAGACAATAATTATCTAACCAGTCAATTAAACCTATTAAAATTAATTAATCATTCATAAATTCATTAGTAAAACCAGTGGAGCAAATACCCTCAAACACCTGAACATTGCCATGATTAACAATGATTGTGCAGTGCGGATGATAATTATCATTTAGTAGTTTCATCAAAGGCTTTGATGCTTCAAATAAAATTGCAGCTTCACTTCCTGGTTCAAGTATACTAATGTGTGGTTTATCATTAAATGAAACATCGTTGTCACTAACATACCCCCTATCAATCCTTTCGGATTCAATCCATTTTTCTAAGGTATCTAATAAATTTGTTCTTTTTTCATCACTTAATGTTTGATACTCTTTCTGTACTTTGATAATTTCTTGCATGTCATTATTTGTTTTATTGTTTAAATTTATATTAAAATGCTCATCACTTAAAAATTCAATAGGCTTAAACCCATCAGATATAGAATAATCTATATTATTTAATCTTCCATCCATAAGACCTCTTCTATAAGATTCCGTCACTTGTTCTTCTGTGTATAGTTTCATTTTATTTTTCGTTTAGCTATTGAAATAAGTTCATTTATTAATGCGTTTTCTGCTTCTTCGTAGGTATCGTAATTGATGTCTGACTCATATCCCTCAATAGTATAATCATAATAAAATTTGACATCACGAAATTCATATTTTACATAAGAATGAAGCCTATACTTCTCCCTAAACCATCTAAATACTTGTTGTTTTAGTGGGGCGTCTACTTTATTTACAACAGCTGCTGCAGATGGTAAACCGCGAGTCCCTTTGATATGCACATAACCATTATTTTCAATAGTTGCTATACATTTATCATCAAACCCTAATTCTTTCAATGCTACTGCTTGCTCGTAGCTTACAAATTCTTTTTCCATTG
>ERZ869925.435-NODE-435-length-31102-cov-6.602345_pt1 | contig 31102 bp, 34 predicted proteins | sample MGYA00579311_ERZ869925 | MGnify/ENA primary metagenome ERZ869925 (study PRJEB32216, sample SAMN09231817) | wastewater metagenome | place: USA: Maryland | collected 2016-07-30 | study: EMG produced TPA metagenomics assembly of the PRJNA472060 data set (Reclaimed...
TTTCGAGAACAGACTAGTTTTGCGGCAAGTTCTAAGCGGGGTCGATCCTTCTTATTATTACAGCACGATCGCCAGCGTTTTATCCGGCTGGGGCAGCAGCGCGGCGCAGGTTGCCGACGTAAGCGCTTATCCGACTTTTTAAGGGGCCGATTCAATGGCAACGCTGACAGTTTTCACGTATTCGCCCGACGCAAGCTATGCGATCGCCGAAAGCCAGACCGGGCAGATCCTGAACAAAACAACCGGTTTACTCGAAGCCTACAACGTTTCGAATTTACTCGATTACTATTTTACGTTCGCAGCTAACGGACCACCTGGCCGATTGCGGGCAACGGCAAACGTTGACGCCGCAACGCTGCCGGTAATTCTAAACGGAACGATTTACGATGCGAACGGCCTGCCAGTTGGCAGTTTCCAAACCGAACTAAACCGCGACGGCAACGAATCCGGATTAATCGACGGCCTGGCGCAATCAGACGCAATTGCCACGATCGGGGCGATTGTTGGCGGCAAGATCACAACCGCGGGAACAGGATCCGAAGCATTTAAGGGGTTCAACGGAACCAGGACCAGGGCAACGGTAACCGTTGACTCGAACGGCAACCGATCGGCCGTTGACTACAGCTAACCGGGGGCACTATGGCGAGAACATTTAAGGCCAGAACGTTTCGGGCCAGAACGTTTCGGGCCAGAACGCTGAGCGGCGCCGCGACGTCGAATCTGGCCGTTGGCGAAGTAATCGTTCGGCCGCAAGTTATCGGGAAAGTTTTCCTTAAACCGGTTGCGCGCGCATGATCGGCCAGGCTGCCGTTGACACGATCCAGAAATTGCTGGCCGCTGGAAATATGCCAGTAAACGACATCGCACGCGCCGCGGGGGTCGGCCGGATGGTTGTTTATGAAATCAAGGTTGGCGTAAACAGACGACGCGAGCGACGCGACGCCGGCGCCGATGAACAACAGCCAGAAAAGACCGATACCAAATTTCGCTGTCCTGGCTGTGGTGGGAAAATAACGGGGCTGTCCTATTGCCTCAAATGCTCTTTGGAAATGGCATAAAATGGCACTGCCACAGGCCAAGGATCCGACGCGAAAAAAGAACGGCGGCCGATACAATCCGCAGAAGCTGGCCGCCATGGCAGCCACGCGCGACCGGAACCGCGAAATCTATAACAAGTGGCTAAACGGAACCAGCCAGCGCGACCTATCGAAAGAATACGGAATAAGCCAGGTTTCGATTAGCAACGCTTGCCGAGAGATTGAAGAATTCCTAAACGTCCACTTGGCCGAGCGGATCGAACAGAAGCGGACCAGGCAAACCAGCCGGCTAGAGAATATTTATCTGCAGGCAATGAAAGCATGGACCGATTCGCCAAAATGCGATCGATCGGCCAAGCACTTGCAGACGGCATTAAACGCGCTGGATCTATTGGACAAGGTTCAAGGTCTTTCGCGGCCAGACAAAGAGCAACCGCCGCCGCCGCCGCCGCCAGCTGGCGACGTTCATAATCACCTGCACTTGACGCTAAGCGAAGAGCAGCGCCGCGGGCTAATCAAACGGATCGCAGCAGATGCAGCACGCACTATCGACGCAACTACTGGAAACGATCGGGCAGCTGAGCAATCAGGATCTGATTGCAGCTAGTCCGGTTGCAGTCGACCAGCTGACCGGGCTAGATCTGTATTGCCCGCACGTTCCGTTTGCAAAGCAACAGGCGTTTCTAGACCTAGATTGCCTAGAGGGACTGTATGGCGGCGGCGCCGGGCCTGGCAAAACTGACGCGCTGCTAATGGCCGCGCTCCAATACGTTCACGTTCCAGGATATTCCGCGCTGATCTTACGCAAGGACTACGCGCGGCTAGCGTTGCCTGGTTCTATCATGGATCGGGCCGCGCGATGGCTGACCAACACCGACGCCACGCCGAACAAACAGGAAAAAACCTGGCGGTTTCCCTCGGGCGCCGTTTTGCAATTCGGCTACATCGATTCACCCGACGATCGATACCGCTACGCTTCAAGCGAATACCAGTTTATTGGCTGGGATGAACTAACCGAATTCCGGTTAGGGGTTGATGAGTCAAACCCCTACGAATTTATGTTTTCGCGCTTGCGGAAATCGACCAGCATACCCGTACCGTTGCGAATGCGAGCGGCAACGAACCCCGGCAACATTGGCCACAGCTGGGTAAAACGGAAATTCATAACCGACGAATCTATTGCCGCAATGCGCGACAATCGTGCGCAGGTTTTCCGTAGTGGCCAGGACAACCAGCGGGCGTTTGTTCCGGCACTCCTGGCCGACAATCCTTACATTGACAGCGCGGAATACATCAAAAGCCTAATGCACTTGCCGGCTGTGACCCGAGCCAGGTTGCTGGCGGGCGACTGGTCGATTGTCGAAGACGCGCTAATTAATCCAGGTTGGCTTAGATACTATGACGTTCGCGGCGAAATGCTGCGGCCGATGGACGCCGATAGAAATTACTTGGCCGCCGTAATCGATCGCCGATCTTGCCAGCGAATCGCCACAGTTGACACCGCGGGGACGTCGGCACAAAAGGCCGCTGAGAAGCGCGGCAAGCCGGCCAGCTGGTCCGTTTGCCAGGTTTGGGATTACTGGCCGCAATACCAGTTTTTATTTTTACGGCACTGCTGGCGGGCGCGGGTTAATTGGGATGGGCTGAAAGCTGGCGTTGCCAAGGTTCTCGAGGAATGGGCGCCAACGACAACGCTGATTGAGAACGCGCACCATGGGCCGCCGCTGTTTTCCGAGCTGTCCGGAATGAACAAGTTTACCGGGCTGCAGCTAGTGAACCCTGTTACCGATGACATGAAAGGCCAGAGCGGGCGGCCGGGCAAAGTCGAACGGGCGACGCCGCTACTGTCGGCACTCGAGAAGGGGCAAGTTTTCTTGCCGGCCGGAAACAATCACTGGTTGCCAGATCTGGAATTGGAATGGTTGGCCTGGACGGGCCTAGAAGACGAAGAAGCGGACCAGATCGACGCCGCCAGCTATGCGGCCAACGCTTGCAAGCGCGGCATGGGGCGAACCCTGGTAATCGATGGGTTCAATGGTGGCAAATGGTAAGAGAAATAAAAACTGTGGTTGTCGAAGGCTGGCCGGACGCAATTACAAACGCCGAAATTGTGGCCGGATGGGATTTCGTTTGTGCGACTGTCGGGGCCCATTTACGGAACGGCGATTTCCTGCCAATGGCTAACGTGCTATGGTTTAGCCGGGAACGCAGGACGCCAGGCGAGCGAGAAACCGAACCCGATTAAGTCGCCAGGCTGTCGTTTATCGTTTCGCCGGCCGCGGCATTGCTGGGCAACTGATAGCCGATCGCGCGCCGGAAGAATTTTTGAATTACCCCCTCGGTCGCAGTTACGGTAAACGTAAACCGATCATCGAGAACAAAGGGGGTTGCGCCGCGGACCACAACCAGACCCAAGCCAGCGCCGTAGGTCACTTCGCCGAAAGCCAGATCATCGATATAGAGATTTTTGGCGTTTGTTGGGGTTCCATTCCATTTAATCGTAATGGCCAAATCGCTGGGCAATTCCAGCGGGAGCATTACGAAAAAGTTTTTTAGCGTCCAGCTGGTTGGCAAGCTGCCGGCCGCAATCGAGATTTTTTCCGACGCGCCGGCAGTGTAACCCGTACCAGTTAGGGAAATCGTCAAGGCGCCGGCGGCGATCGTCGCGCTGGCTTTCACGCGACAGGTAAACGCATACCGTTTGCCGGCAATGACAGAGCTAGGGGCGATCGCCTGGCTGATCTGAATCGATGCCGTTGCGCCGTCGCCAAGGAATCGCAGGCCGGTTGTGCCGTGATACTTTTCGGTTCCAGTGGCCGACAGAATGTTAGTGGTGACAGCCCCCGCATCAATCGTCCAATTGTCGGGCGTATTCGTAACGGAAAACGTTTCGAAGTCGGCATTTTGAAAGTATTTCGAAGTTTGCGAATGCAAGCCGACCAGGCTAGCGACCGATCCAGATCCCTCGGTTGCTTGAACGCCGTGGGTTGAATCGGCCAGGCCACCGTACCAGCTAAACGTTTCGGATCCCTCGGTTTGGCCGCTAAAAAAGCTGTCACCAATGCAGCGGATCGCCATTGTTTCGGTAATGGTTAATTCGCTAGTCAAATCGCCGTAAAGATGATGGGCCGGAAAATTGACGCCAGCGCGCGAGCCAGGCGACGTTACGCGATCAAGCAATTGAGTAACCAAAACGGTCCCATCGCCATGGTTCGAACCGTTGGCTGTGACCGACCCGAGCGACGTGCTAGACGCGTTTACCGACTGACTGGCGGCCGTCATGGCTTCGATCAGTTTCGGCATTACGTCAGATTTCGAAGTCGCGCTGATGAATTCTAAAACGGTTTCTTGATCGGCCAGGCGAGCGGCGACATAGCCGGCAATTACGGACCGGCGGCTAGTGAATTCTGCTAACCATGCGTCTTCCTGGGTTGCCCGCAATCCTTCAATGGCCGCCTCTTGATGGGCGTCTGCAAGCTGGACCTGGATTGCGTCAATTCGACCCGAGAGCGAAGTCGAATCGGAATAAAACAGGTTGTAGTTTTTAACCAGAATTCCTACGTCGGCAAAAATGTTTGCGTAATCAATCGCCATTATTCGCGCTCCAGTTGGGTGCCGTTTTCCTAAATGTAATCGCGTGCCGTCCGATTTTCGTTTGACGGATTTCCGGAATCTGACAAAACCAAACGCATGAAGGTTAAGCAAAAATTTCTGCAGCCGGGGCGCTTTCACGTTGGCGGAGGGAAATTTCACGACCTGACAAAGCAAGAAATCGCCGAATACGTTGCAGGTACCAGGGAGCTAATTAAGGCTGGCTATTCGCCGCCGGTTCTATTCGAACACGCCGGCAAGGGCGACGCCGAAGGATCGCCGCGGCAGAATCGGGCCGATCAGGTTCGAAACGGAGCGGGCTGGCTGACCGACGTAGAAATCGACCAGGACGGGGCAGCGTTTCACGTTCTGGACATTACCGACCCGACAGCCGAGCAAAAGATCCGCGATAAATCCATCAAATTTACGTCGCCAGAGTTGCGACCGATTTGGACCGATGGCCGCGGCCATGTTTTCGAACACACGATCGCGCACGTTGCCTTAACGCATTCGCCGAGAAATATCGAACAATCCGAGTTTATGCCGGCCGCCGCTGCAATGCAGTTTTCCCTGGCCGATTGGGAGCCAATACAAATGGGCCTCGAAGAATTGACCGACGAAAAAGTCGACAAAACCGAAGCCCTGGACGGATCGCCAGAATCGCCGAGCGAGCCGAGCGAAACGGAACCCGAAAATCCGGACATGCCGGAAACCGAAGCGGACGGGGAACAAGCCCGCAAAATCGAATCGATTCTGGCCTACCTGTCGGAATTTGGCGTTGAATTGCCGGCCGACACCGCCTGTTGCGATATCTGCGTAATTCTCGATCGGGTTCAAACCGGCCTGATGAGCGCCGCCGCGGCTATCAAGAAAAACAAGATTGCCGACGAACCGGAAACCAGCGACGAACCGGGCGACGACGCCGGGGATCCGCCGCCGGTTGTCGAGCAGTCGGGCATGGTTCAATATTCGCTCGCGCAGATCAGCAAGCACGAAAACAAGCTGCTGCGAAAAGTGGTCCTGGCCAATAAGTCGGCACTCGAGCAAAAGCTAGCCGGCATGGTTTCCAAGTCGAAGCTGACGCCGGCCGCGCGGGATACCTTGCTATCGATCGGCGGGGCAATGCAGTTTTCCGCCGATGGCGATTTCGTGGCCGCGCTGTCGATCGACCAGGTTGCCGCGGTTCTCGACAACTGTTTGCCGGAAGGGGCCTCGCTGGGCGCCGCCGATCTGGACGCGATCGAACAGTTTTCCGAAATCGATCATCCGGACGGTGAGAAACACTACAGCGGCGACAAGCCGCTAAGCGAAGCGCAGGCGAAAAAGTTCGTCGATGCACAAGCGGCACAGCTGGGCGGAATGTTCAAAAAGTAAACCGGCCGCCACCTGGCCGACACCTGACCAAAACCATAAATCGATTTTTCGAGGGGTGAACCGTGGATATCGCAACTTACGGCGGCGGGTCGGGCACTGGGGCGCTACAATCGACCGCGCAGGCTAGCGTTTTGGTTGGCCGCGTTGACGTTGCCACCCCTGGAACCGTGCCGATGAGCAGCGCCGCGGTTGACGCCGGCAGCACTCCGACAACCTATCTGCGGGCCGGCCTGTTGCTGGGCAAAATTACCTCGAGCGGGCTATACAAAGCCTACGATCCGGCCAGCACTGACGGCAGCCAGGTTGCCGTTTGTGTCCTGGCGCAAGAAATGTCCATGCTGTCCAGCGCCGGCACTGCCGAAGTGAAGGACGCGCACGTCGCCTTGACCGGGGTTCTGCGGGCCTCCGTTTTGGTGAATGTCGACAACATGGCACGCCGCCAGCTGATCGCCAGCGGCAAGTTTCTTTTCGACGACGAAATTACCGGCCGCCTGGCGTTTGGCGGGGTTCCACAATCGGAAGTTGCCAAAACGGCGGACTATACCGTCGTTGCAGCCGACGCCGGAACCCTGTTTACCACGCTGGGCGCATCGGGCGCCGTCAATTTCACGTTGCCGGCACTGGCCGCGGGCCTCGGTCCGTTTGAGTTCCTTTGCCTGGCTGATCAGAACATGACGGTTACCAGCGCCGAAGGCGACAACATCGTTACCGATAACGATCTGTCGGCCGACTCGATCGCCTTTAGCACCGCTTCCCACAAGATCGGCGGCCATATCCAAATCTGGGCCAACGGACCGGGAACCAAGTGGTACTGGCGGAACATGGGACCGCTGACCAACACGATTACGATCGCCACCTAATCGCCAACCGCCGGCCAGGTGACACTTAACGCCAGCAACGAAACCCAAGCGAGCTAGAACGATGACGACAGCAGCCGAACAAGCCGCCGCGGCCAGCAAGCCGAAGGCAGCCGATGAAACCAAGGCCGAACCGGGCAAGCTCAAGGCCGGCCAGTTTGTGCAAATGCAAAACGAAATGTGGTTTCGTTGCACTGACTTAAACCAAAAGCTCAGCCCCAGCCTGTCGAAAATCGCGGTTCTGCTCGAGGATGCGAGCTATGACCACCTGGCCGGGATGGATAACAGCAAGTGCAAGACGTTTACCGTTCGCCAGTATTACGCGGACGGCAGCCCGACGCTGGACTATACGGCCGAATCCGTCCAGGCATTGCTAGCCGACGCCAAAAAGTACGTTGACGAATCGACCAGTTTGGCGGTTCGCGGGGTTCTCGGTCCGGCACTGCGACACTTCGAAGGCCAGTATAAGGCGTTTGACGAGGAAGCGCTTTTTCGCCAGTCGATCCGGTAGGGTTCGACCAAAAAGACAAACACAAACGGGCCTTGCGAGAGCAAGCCACAAGCGAAAAATAGGAGATTCAAACCGTGGCTATCGCAATTCCTACGCTGCTGCAACCGGCCGTCGTTAACGCTCGAGTTGACCGGTTGAAGGTTGTTAATACGTCCCTGCAAAACTTTTGGGGGATGAACAAGGGCGGCAGCGCTGAGCGCTCGAGCCCGATGGGCCGCCGCGGAAGCTATGACGTTTTCAATTCGACGCGCAACCTGTCGCGTCCGAGCCGGCCAGGTTCTGCGGCCAGCGTGATTTCGCCGAATCCGGTTGGTAATGTGCCGTTTACGATTCCGCGATTCCATCCGTCGATGCCGCTGCTGGGCGAAGTCTTGCACAATCAACGTCCGATCGGCGGACCGGTTGGCCAGATCGACAGCGCCGGCGCGCAGTACATCGCCGACCAAGAGCTGTTTATCAAACAGCTGATTACGAACGATCGAGAATTTCAAGTTGCTGCCATGATGCGGGGTTCCTACACCTACGCCGTGGGTAACGAATTTCAGGGGCCAACGATGGCCTACAGCGGCGGAACGTACACCGTCGATTACCAAGTTCCGAGCGGCAATAAATCCAAACTGAATATGTTGGCCGCGGGCGATATCCTGGCCGCCACCTGGGCGACCGCGGGCACAAAAATCGTCGACCACCTGCTGGCGATTAATGCCGCGTTTATCCAGCTGACCGGCCGCGGGCTGAAACACGTTTTTTGTTCGTCCGTAATGTGGGGCTACATTTCGGCGAACACCCAAGTTCAAACCCAAGCGGGTTCGGCGAACACCTATTTCGAGTACATCGAACGCGACGAAGAAACGACCAATTTCACCGCGCGACTGCGGGCCTTGCCGTGGCTGGTTTTCCATATCAGCGACAACGGCTTAAACACCGGGGCCAGCGATACGTTCGAAAAATTCGTTGACGATACGCATTGCGTTTTTACCGTCGATCCGGACGCGATTGTCGCCCAATACTGGCAATGCGGCGAACCGATCAGCGAATACACCGGGGCGCCGGCTGTGGTCCGGACCGGGGAATACTATTGGGTAACGCCGACGTTCAATCCAACCGGCTGGCAGCTGTTTGGCTTGCACAATGGCTTGCCTGTCCTGCAAATTCCGGCGGGGATCGCGTACGGTTTGACGGTTTATTAATCGAACCGCCCGGCCGATCGACTGACAGCAACAAAAACAAAAACCTACAGAAGCGAGCGGCGGACACAACCCGCGCGCTCGCTTTTTTGTTATGCAGATCTTAAGAATCGGCGAGCCAAATATCGTGCAAGCGGGGATTGCTGACAGCCTAACCAGGCTGGCGGCGACCGATGCGACGCTAGCCGACGCAACGGTTAGCGCCCAACTGTATGACGAAGATATGGCGGCCGTTGGCGGATCGGTCGACTTGACGGCAACCGGAACCAACGGGATCTACCAGGGGACGCTGCCGGCAACAAATTACACGCTGGACGCTTACTATTGGCTTGTTGTGACGATCGGCGGAACGGGCGACGGTTCGCGGCGGATTAAATGCCAGGCGGCCTACCATGGGGAAACCCCGTAAATGGCACTAACAGTCTACTGCACTGTCGAACACGTTCGATTTGTTTGGAGCAATCACGGCGTATCTGCTCGAGCCGATGACCGCGACGGGCACAATTCGACAGACACAATCGACGATGCGATTTCCAAGGCCACTACCGACGTCAACCAGTACCTATTTCAGCGATACACGCCGGCTGTCATTGCGGGCTGCACTTGGGTTAAGTGGGCTACTGCTTTCATTGCTGCGCAAGCCCTGGCGATCCGCCGCGGAAACAGTGTACCGCAAGGAATACAGGACCAGGTTGACCGCTACCTGGAAGATCTGAAAGCGATCGCCGCCGGCCAGATCATGCTGACAACCGACACCGGTTTAGCCAGTCCGGAACATGACAATTTGCCAGGCGTTTCGAATCTGCGAGTTGATAGCCGATTCAGGGCGCCGATCCGACGCGTACCGCAAACCAGCACGAAAACCCCTCAGTCGCCAAATCGCAACGGTTTCGACCTGCAGGGCTATCCGTACCCTTACCCGTACTCTCTCTAGGAGCTGCCAGCCATGGCCAACGCCAACCAGGAAACCCGAACCGAAGAAATCACGATGGCGCCGCCTGTCCGCGAAACGATTCCGGCAACCCACAGCAAAGCCAAGGATATTTTCGTTTCAAGCGACGGGGCCACCTATGGCAATGACGCGCTGTGTATCCATTTCCAGGAAGGACCAATTGAGCAGTACGGGGTTCGCAATGGCGCTTTCGAATCCGAATTGCTGGCGATCCTAATTCATCGGGCCCAAAAGAACGACCAGGCCGAGCTGCTGCAACACCTGCAGGACGCAAGGGCGGTTTTGGATCCGCCGGCCGCGATTACCCCAACCAGCTAGAACAATGCCGCGATACGTTATCAAAACCAGTTTGACGCGCGACCAGCTACGCGATCGCCTGGCTGAGTTGCCGCAAATCCTGTCCGGCAAAGCTCCGGACCGATACGGGATCGCGCGCGGGTTTATGCTTCGCCTGGCTGTGGCGTTTTTCTCCAAGATCAAACAGGCATTTATCGTCAAATCGCGCGGCGGGGTTGATGCTTGCGGAATCAAGTGGCCGCCGTTGTCGAAAAAATACCTTGCTTACCAGCGGGGGCCCAAATCAACCAGGTGGGCCGGCAAGCACGCGCCGGGCGGCAAGGACGGGTTCATGTCGGCCGCGCAGCTGAAGAGCTGGCGGCAGACGTACGGGGTTCTGCTGGGCCGCTTCGCGGCGACAATGCCGCTGGACCAGGCCAAGGGCAAGGCCGCGGCGATCGCCTGGATTCTCGCCAAACGCGCGGGCGTAAAAACTAAGCTGGAAGTTTTCGGCAGTCGGGACCATGAGATTCTGCGCGATCGGGGCCTGTTGTTTAACAGTCTTTCGCCAGGGATCGGGGCGAGCGCCGGCGCCGATTTCACCTATACGCCGCCAGTCGACCAAATCGTTGACGCCGCACCTGGCCGATTGTTGGCCGGTACAAACGTCGAATATGCGAAATATCATCAGGGCGACGATACGAAGCCAGGCCGCCGCCGATTCTTTCCGCGGGCCGATGAAATCCCGAACGATTGGCAGCAAGATTTTGACGAGCAAGCCGCGGGCGGATTACATGCCGCGATCCTGTTGCTGTCGAAGGGGGCGTAAGTGATTGAAGCCCTACTAGAAGCGACGCGCGACCGGCTAATCGATCAGCTGGGGCTATCAGAATTCGAGGTTGGCATACAGCCAGACGGGCGGCCGCCGGCCGTCATGGGCGAATTCTACATTTCGCTGGACGAAGCAAGCATACAAAGCTCCGAAATGGGGTTCCTGCAGGAGAAATACGCAATAACGGTTTGGTTTACTTTGCGATCGGGAATTTACGCCAACGATCGCAAAGACGGGCCGTACCTGTTGCAGTCCAAATTGCTCACCAAATGGGAACGCAAGATCATCAAGGCGATCCATGGCCGCCAGGAAATCCGACAATCGGCTAACGATCTTTTGACAGAATACGGCCTGACCGGCAGCGGGGAATTTTCGTTTCCCTTGTATTACGGCGGCCGCGGAAAGACGCGAACGCCAGGCGAGTGGATTTTAGGCGAAACCGCGGATCCGTCGCCTTGCATGGTTCGGGAATTATCGTTTAACGGCGGCCTACGAACACAAAATCTAGATACGATCGCATAGGGGAATTGAAATGGCTACGCTAGTCACTAACCGACCAGGCGTTTTTTCGGCAACCTGGAACGCTGTCGCGCTGGGAATTACGTCAAGCGACGGTTTCAAGCTGAAATACAAACAGAGTCGGATCGCCGTAAACGATACGAATCTGTATGGCGACACCCTGGTCGATGGCATTTACCGGGGCCTTACCGGTGTACAAATGCTGGTCACCTTGAAGGAATGGAACGCCGCAATACAAACGATGATCTGGCCGCATGGCGCCGCCAGTCCGGCCGCAATGGATGGCGTATTGGGAACCGTCGGCAAGCGAATTTCAGATTTCGCGCTGCCGTTGGTTCTGACGGCCGCCGCGGGAACGCCGGCCGCCGCGTTGAGCCATGGCGGGGTTGCAACCGCTAACACGTTCACCGCTGGCATGGCAACGCTATCAGATCAGAACGATATCGAAATGCTGTTTGGCGCCGTGCAAACCGATATCCCTGTTTTGCTTGATCTGCTGTTGTATGACGACAGCGGAACCAAACGTTTTTTCAAGTGGTCCAGCGTCTAGCGCACCATGGCCGACCCGTCCGTTTATATCTTCGAGCTGCGCGACGAGGGGACCGCCAACCCTCGACCGGGCGCAGCTGCGCAAGCTAGTCAGCCAGGCGGGCAGCCGACCGGGCCGGCAACCCCTCGAGGACCAGGCGACGCCGCGGGCCCCGCGGGCCGGCCAGGCGTCAAATCGGGACCAGGCGAGCCGGAGCGGTTCGGCCAGGCGATTCTGGACGCGATGAAACAGGCGAGCCGCTATTCTAGCTTCAATTCGGCGACGTCGGCCGCCGGGAAGCTGCTGCGGCCGCTGATCGACGCCGGCCAGCTAATACAGGATCTATTCGGGCATCGATCGGGCGCCGGCCGGGCGCCTGAAGCTGGGGCCGCAGCTGCCACGCCGTTGCCAACGCCGCCTATTCCGCCGCTGGGCACGCAAACGCCGCAAACGTTCCAGCTGCAACAGGCCGTTTTCAACGCCGAAGGGGCCAAGATCGTAATCGTTGGCGGCCAGATCGTCCAACAAAACGGCGGGTTGCCACCCAATACGCCAGGCAGCGCTGGCCGCGGGCTGTTTGGCACCAACGGCGGCCAGCTGTCTAAGACCGGGCCGGAATCGCCTGGCCGAGATCTGCCGCGGCTACCGTCACCTGGCGGGGCGTTGTCGACCGAAGTTCTCGAGCCAGAGCTAGAGGGAACCAGGGTAACGCTGCTGGGCGTCCAAAGCGCAGCCGCGGAAACCGAAAGTGGATTAGCCGCCGCCGGGGCAACCGCGGGCGCCGCGGCCGTACCGCTGGCCGCGCTGGTTATCGGCGCCGGCCTGGCTGTCCGCGGGCTGCAGCTGCTTTACAACCGGGCAACCGAACAAGCCAAATCACTGGCCAACTATGACGCGACGCTAGCGGCCGCGCAAGCACGGTCCCAAATCGCCGCAATCAAACAGGATCTGGAATCGGCCAGCTATCTCGGGAATGAGCTGGCCAGGCTGACCGACGCGCAAACGAAGGTTGCCGTAAATACGCAGCGGATCCTAGACGTTTTGGAAAAAACCGTTTTAACGGCACTGTTGCCGCTAATCGAATCGGTTGCCGGCGGGGTTGAAACGATCGCCAACAATCCGCTATTGCAGCAAGCACTGGCGAACCTGTTGTTACTGATTCCGGTTCTGCGGGAACTGAAAATTGCGATCGACCTATTAAACCTGTTTCGAGGGAGCGAGGAAAAAGAAGCGGACCGAAAAGCGCTAGACTCCAATTTTTTTGCGATTTTCGAAAAGCTTAAAGATCTTGGAATCGACGATCCGGCCGGAAGGGAACCAGCCGCCGGCACACCGCGAAACAATGTCGAGGCAACGGGATTTGGCAATCTGCCAATGATCTAAAAAATGCCACCTACAGCCCTAGTAAATTTGAGCGACGCGGCCGCGGGCTGGGGAACTATTTCCTACAACGGTTACACGTTTCCAGGGCTGCGAAATTTCAAATTGAGCAGCCGCGAGGAATACGACAAGGCCGGGCGGGTTGTCATGTTTACCCGCTACACGCTGATAATCCATTTCTTCGTTACCGACGCCGATTTGGCCGCGCATGAAACCGCGATGATTAATTTGCGGGCCAGGCTGTCCGTACCTGGCCAGGTTCTATCGATGACCGATTTAGGAATCGGCGATCTAATTATTAACGGGCCAAACGCAACGAATCGAGACGTCGAGTGGGGCCCCAAGCCGATCGGCTGCGAATTCACCCAAGTAGGCGGAATCACAACCGAAGTAACTTGGACCTGTGAATTTGCAATTAAGTTTGCGACGAGCGAAGGATTTTCGAACGGGGCGACACCTTCGCCGATCGCCGCGTTTAATTTTTCGGTCGATTGGAGTTTTGACGACGCCGCTGTCTGCACGCGAACCATTTCCGGTTTCATCAAGATCAGCCAGACGCGGAACAACGGCGGAACGACTGTGGGAAGTTCGGCCGATACCTACAGAAATCGAATCAACGTTTTGATTCCTGCCGGCATGCGCCGCGGGCCGCGGCGGTTCTCGCTGTCAGAAGACAAAAACCAACTGGATTTTTCGATTACCGATATCCAGTTAGAGGCAGAATCGCCGCCAGTCGATTGCTTAAACGCAAATCTAGATTATGAAATCGAATCGATTCCGCCAGGGTTCGCCAAGTTTATGGCAACGCTGTCCGGATCGATTGAGGTTCCTGTCGGGGTTCCATCGGTAAGGGCCGCGCAGGCATTTGTTCGCGTAATGATCGCCAAAATTGCGGCGCTGAAGGCAGCAACGGCCAAGGAAGGGGCCGTAATTCCTATGCGGATCCGGCTGGGCCGAACCCTCGGGACCAGGACGAGCCGATTTGGCGCCGCATGGCTGGTAACCGGCTGCCTAGACGATCTGCTTAAAAACGGCGGGCTGTGGGCGCCGATACCTGGCGAGACTTACCAGGCATGGGCGCAATCAATGGTTGCCGCGGGCGTTTGGAGCAACCGCGGGCCGCTAAACCTGATTTACAACACCGCTAGCGACGCGATCGTCGATCTTGGGACATCTAGCCAGATTCCGACCTACAACGACAACGGCGGATCGGTCCCAAATGAAGAAAGCGGATCGCACGTTTTTAAGGTCGACGTAACGGAAAAAAATTCCTGGCTGGCCTATGAAAACACGATCGAGGCGTTTCGAGATAGCCAGGACGTTGTGCACCAGTTTTCCGCCGACGTTTCGGAAGTTGTCAAACAAGGCGAGGCAACCGGCATAACAGACGCTGGCGTTGAGATGACAATTGACGTTGTAAAAAGCACGAAATCAGTAACGCAAACGCAGGGCGCGCCGATCGATTACATCATCATGCGCGGAAAGGCTATGCGGATTTCGTACAAACCGACAGTGCCGCGGCTAATCTCGATCGGAACGCCGCCGGTTCCTGTTGTCGAAATGAAGGTTCGAACCGATGGGCCAAAAGCCATTGCCTGTTTTTTCGGGGCGACGGTTTACACGGTTCGATGGGCTATTCTGTACCGGCTGAAAGATGGATACATTACGAAGATTCCCACAATGCCAAATCCGGCCTTGTGTTGCGATGACGTAGCAGCGCCAGGAGTATCGATTAAATGACAATTGAGCAAAAAGAGATCGACCAGAGCGAGGATTTTGTTTCGTTCAAGATCGACGGGCAAACGTATGAAGTCGATTTGTTCGCGGCACACGACGCATTGCGAAAGGTCGACATCAGGCATAAGGATGACGCTTGGGAGTGTTACAAATGCCTGGAAACGTTCACCAGGACCAGCGACGATCTAACGACGGTTTGCCCGCACTGTGGCGACAAGGAAACCAGGCGAGACAATTCCTGGCTGGATGACGTAGCGGCCTACGTGCGAACCCTCGGGCCGGAACGCTGCGGCCGGAACGCCGCGGGCCAGTTTTACAACGCGATCGTCGAACGCGTCCAAGATCTTAAAAAAAAACCGAACTAGACGCGCGGATTGCGTTTTTGTTCAACGTTGACTCGACCACCTGGCCGACCTGGCGGAAACGTTCGGTTCTGGAACAGCTGGACAAGCTGCGGGCCGAAAAGCTGCTAGCGGAAGGCGATTTGTCGGGCTACAAACCGTCCGAAATTCGCAAGCTCGGTTTGTTAGCTTGGGAGGATGAACAGCGGGCCGGGGAGTTTGCCAGCCGGATTCAATTTCACAGGCTGGACACCGCCAGCAATTAAGGGCGCGAAGAATGAGCAAAAGCAAGAAGCCGGCGGCCAATCAGATTTACCAACCGCCGCGCGCCGAAGTGGTCCGCGGCGAAAAAACCGTCGACTACTTTTCGCCAGCGCTCACCTGGTTGATGGCGGGGGCCGCCGCGCGGCCGTTCTTTACGCTGATTCAAGCGCAGGCCATGCTACTCGATCACCAGGTTTGGTACGGCCTGCAGCTGCGCAATGCGCCGCTGATGCAGGCGAAAGTAAAAGTAACCGGACCATCGGCCGAAATTAACAAATTCGTTCAAGATCAGTGGGACCGGTTCTGGCAACGCTGCGCGCCGAAGGTTGTAGCGACAAAGTATTTCGGCTACGCGGGTTTCGAGCCGCTGTATTGCGAGAAAAACGGCCTGGTCGAAATCGACGATTTGAAGGATTTCAGTCCTGCCGACGTTCGGCCGCTGCGGCAAGCCGGGAACGGGGCGTTTGCCGGCCGGATCGCTGGCGTTAGCGTCCGCGGCCAGCGGCGATCGATGCAGGGCGAGCCGAGCTACAGCCCGACGCGCCTATTCGGCAAAAAAGGGCTGTGGCTGTCCTATGACGCCGTTGCCGGTAATCCGTTCGGATCCAGCGCCACCTATAAGGCATACGGGCCATGGTGGGATAAAGCGATGCCGGGCGGGGCCTACGATCTGCGCCGGCTGCGGGGCTGCAAAGATGCTTGGATCGGCGATATCGTCCGTTATCCGCTCAACTATACGCTGATGACGCCGGACGGTAACAAAATCACTGGCAAGGACATTGCCAGGGAGCTGGCCGAAACCCGCCAGAGCGGCGGGGCCATGTGGATTCCATCGGACAAGGGGGCGGACGGAACCCCGTTATTCGAATACGAACCGCCGCAAACCGTGGCCGATTCCACAATTATTAAAAGCTGGATCGATGACAGCGACAACGAAATTTTCGACGGTTTGCTAGTCCCGAAGGAAGTTGTGGAAGCGGCTAGCAGTGGTTCGGGGTTCTCGGGCCGATCGATTCCGTTCGTAATGTTTCTGGCCGTTTGCGATATCGAATTTTTGGGCTATGTGCGCGCCTGGAAACAGCAGATCGGCGAAGCCTTGGTAATCGAGAATTTTGGCGTTGCAGCTAATGATTTCGATATGGAACCGATCCCGCTGGTTGACATTATGGCCGACAAGATGGAAGGCCAGGCCATGGGCGGACCGATCGGCGGGGCCTCGGGCGGACCGCCGCAACCGGGCCAACCTGGTCGACCTGGCGACGACGGCGGCGCCGGGCCGCGCGGACCTGGCGCCGGACCGCGCGAGCCAGCGCCGGGCAGCCCTGGCCTAAATCTGCAATTCGGCAGTTTGTTCGATGAAGACGAACACCCTCGAGCGGGGGACGGCAAGTTTGCCAGCAAGGCCGGCGGCGGGCGGGCATCGGCCAGGGGTGGCGATTCCGAGCCGCTGTTTAAGACGATCAAGGCCGGCGGCGACGATACCACTAAGACCCGCCAAAAAATGCTATTGTCGGGCCTGAAATCGTTGGCCGGCCAAAAGGATCTATTTGCGACCGATGGCGAGCGGGAAAGCGACGACGAGAAGCCGGCGCCGGCGGCGGCAAATCGTCATAACGTGCCGAAATTCGGAACCGTTCTATCTAAAGACGAAGCCGCAAAGCTGATTTCTAAAATCAGAGCTGGCGATTCCGAATCGAAAAACAAGGGCGTTGCATGGGATGACGAGCCGGCGGTAACCGGGCCAATGGTTGTTTCTAAAATTCCGATTTCCGAACTGGATCGCCTGGCCGCAACCGATCATCCCGAAGATGGCACGTATTTAGATTACATTCGGGATTCAACCGATCCGGCCAGGGTTGAAAAATACAAAAACGAAGGAAACGACAGCCCGATTGTTGTAGTTCAATCACGCAAGGGAACGCCGATCGTTTCTGACGGCGGCCATAGACTAATTGCCGCAATCGAGAGGGGCGACAAAGAAATTGCGGCGATCGTACCGCAGGCGTTGCACGATAAACATCATGTAAAGAAACCGGCCGCGGCGCCGGGAATGCTCTTTTCTGCAGCTACAGAAACGGACGAGCAAACCGGCCGCGCGCGCTGGGTTACCTTAAACGGCGGCGACGGCGGCGACGGGGCACGCGTCCTAATCGGCAAAGATGGGTATATCTACGCCGGGCCAAGCTCTATGCAGGGCCAGAAGGTCCAAGACCTGGCCACAAACAAGCAGACCCGCCGCAAGATGGCCGATCGCAAGGCCAACCAGACAAAGGATCGCCGAAGCGAAAACAAATCGGCCAGGGAGGGCCAGCTAACCGAAGCGATCGAAACCGCCGCGGCCGACTACGGGCTAGATCCGGACCACCTGGCCGAATCCGTCGATTGGATCCACAGCGAAGCACTGAAACGGGCCGAAGAGCGCGAAACCGCGAAAGCTCAAATTCGAGCCACAACCGGACTAAGCCAGCGCGAAATCAACAACCTGCAGAATTCACACTATGACCACGCCAGCGCCCATAAGGTTGGCGGAATCACTGGCGGAAAATTCAAAGATTTTGACCAATACGCGCAGCAAGCCGCGCGGAACTATCCCGAACTGGGCCTTGGCGATCCGGATGACCCCGGCGCCGATTTCAGCCAGGCATTGTGGGATTTGCTGGCCGAAGGCAAACAGGATCTGCCGAATAAATGGGATCCGGAAATTATCGACGAAGCGGTTTCCCTTATGCGAAATGCCTACCCGGTTGACGAATCCGACGAGTTTCTAGAATTCTCGACCAGCGGCGACAAACCGCCAGGCGATCGCAAGAAGGCCAGCGCCGCCGCGGCCGGGCTGCGGGCCAACGAAACGGCTAGCGCGGAAATCTACCGTCGCCTGGCCGACTTGTTAAAAAAAAACTAAAGGGCTGGGCCAATGCGGCTGACCTGGCAGAGCTGGAAAAACTTATCCGAGACAGCCAGGCGACGCTGGCCGAATCTGTCGCAAAATCAATCCTGGCCGGCTGGATCGGCGGGGCCAACACCGCGGCAAGCTCAATACGCAAAGACGTTTCGCCGGCCGCCGTTGGTTTCGTCATGCCACCGACACTGCCGCCGGCCGCTGTGGCTGGGGCGGCGGGCGAACCAGACGAATTCCCTGGCCTCGAGCGGGCAATTCAATCGCTGATCGATCGCAACCTACTAAACCCCGAAGATTTCTATTCTCTGTCGGCAACCGCCAAGCAACAGGCGTTTACGATTTCTGGCGGATTAACCGACAGCACGATTGAGAAGATCCGCCAGCTAGTGGTTGAAGACGTCGAAGGGCCGGCCAACCGCCAGGCATTCGTTAAGGCCGCCAGGGAGGCGTTTCAGGCGTTGCCGATCAGTGATAGCCACCTGGAACACGTTTACCGCAACGCGGCGAATGAGGCGTACGCACAGGGCCAAGAACACGTTCTAGAGAATCCGCTAGTTGCTGACGGTTTTCCTTACCGGGCATATTTTGCAATTCACGATTTGCCGCGGGTTCGAGTCGACCACCTGGCGCTAGAAAAACTCGGGCTAAACGGAACTAACGTATATCATAAAGACGATCCGACCTGGCGAAGATTCCGGCCGCCGTGGGATTGGCAATGCAGGTGCGGATTTGCGCCGCTGTCGATCCGCGACGCGGCGAAATTGGGTGTTATCGAGGCACAGCAATGGCTAGAATCGGGCATCGAACCCGTACACGTTTGGGTAACGCCGCCGGACTTTTCACCGTCGCCAAGTTGGGACCGGTTGGAGCATAGCCACTAATGCCGGACCAAGCCGCCTATATCAAATTTGCTGGCCGGAACGTGATACAGGCCAACCCAAGCCGGTATCCAATGGCCGCCGGCCTGGCCAACGGCTATTCGAACGTTCTCGGGCCGGCGCCTGGCATCGGTTACGTTCTGATGCTGCGGCGCGACTGGAACCAAATCTATAGCCAGCGAAACGGAACGTTTACGCTGGAATTTACGGCCGCCGGCAAAACGGCAAAGGTTATTGGGCTGTACATCATTAGCGCGGTCAAGGTTTCTGGCGGGCCGGCCGGAAGCGACAACGCCGTTTATATGCTCAAGCTGGCGGACAAGCGCTGGCACGCGCGAATGAGTGACACCGCGCGGCAGATCAATATGCGTTGTCCGGCGCCGCCAGCGACGAGCGGCGGAAGTCTTTATTACGCCAGTAGCCTAGACGGCGGCAGCCCCTACACTTGGGCGCGGGCCTGTCAAGTTGTGTGGAATGACGTACCGGGGTTCGGCGACTGGCCAGGGTTGCCGATGACGCCGCCCACAACCACGCCGGAAAACTTTTCGTTTGTCGGAGTTCCAGCGATCGACGCGCTGGCGACGCTGCTTGATTGCCTAAGCTGTACGATTACGTTCAATCCGAGCGACGGCACAATCAAGATCGTTCAAAGCGGAGTAACGCAAGCCGGCCTGTCGGGCAAGATCGAAGCGGCAAAGGACTACATCGTCGATAGCGAACCTTTCGACATTCCGGCCGCGCTGACGCCGGCAACCGTTCGGGTTTATTTTCACCGCAGGGATAAGCACTATGGAACGGAGCGATTCACACAGCGCGATTCTGACGCATGGACAACGAACGCATGGCACAAAATCGATTGCCCATCAACCGGCCTGTCGACGGTTGCCGGAACGATCGTTTCGATTTGGGACGATTTGCCGGCAATTTATGATTTCGACGGCACGTTGGCCAATGATTCCGATTTAAACGATCGGGCCAATTTGCGGGCACAAAACCTGTTGGCCGAGATTTCGACCGGATCGGCCAGGCGGCGAACGGTTTATTCGGGGGTTATCGATTTCATACCGGGCAGCCAGCTAAAGCTAGTGCAATGGCGGAACCACGATAGCCGGCCAGATATCGGCACTGGCCTAGTAACAGAGATTCGAAATCAACCTGGCCTGATTGTTTTACCCGATTCGAAAACCGGCCTGTATGATCCAGAACCGGGCGGCGGCGGGTTCGCCAGCGAAACGATCGCGCCGCCAGATCTTGGCCGGCATTCCAGCCCGAACTATCCGCCGCTGGTTTCAATCGTCACGCTGGACGGATCCGACGGGACGTTGGTTGACTATGACGGGGACCGGCATTTTTGGAGCGGGTTTGTAGTTCGGGCCGATCCGGAAGGCGATTTCACAGCGCTAACCACCTACAACGCAAGCGAACCCTGTTGGATTGCCATAATCAACCAGCTAACCGGTTCGCTAGTGCCTGGCATAAAGGCACAGCGCGGCGATCAGTTTCTAGGCAAGCTAAACGGATCGGCGACGCAGGGCGGCGACACGCGGCCGCTTTACCTGGTTGAGCGCGGCGAGAACAATATTCACCCGGTTACCCTATCGGCCAGTGTCGCCAGCGGAGCCTCACGAAACGTAACGTTGCCGGACGGGCGAGTCGTTAGCGCGAAGAATCAAACGACGGGAACCCTGGCCGCCGGCCGGGCCAGCTGCTACCTGTCTTTGCGCGAATCGCTGTGGTATCTAACCGGCGGATCTGGCGGCCAAAGCTATGGAATCATCGAGGGGGCTGTAGCTGCCAATTTCCTCAAAACGTCAATTGCGTTTTTGGCCAATGTTACCCACGATGACGACAACAATTTGGCGATCGGCAGCCAGGTTACCGTTTGGAATATGTTGGACCTGACAACAGGGAAATTCCTGTTTGAAGGAACGAAAAATTCTGCTTGCCAGTTTCGTTATTCACCATCCGACAACCTGTTTCGGGTTGTTTGGGTTGCCTGTCCTGATGACGTTCCACAGGTTGGCGGCGGCGAGGGCGGGCTGGCATTCTCGAGTATGTACAACGCTGGCGGTTTGTCAGACGTTGCAATTTCTGCTTATTACGGGGGTTAAGAAATGGCTGGTTTACGAACTGCTTACAAGTTTTCATTGTTGGCGGCAAATATCGTTGTCGGAACTAATATTACACTGATTCAGATCTTGGCGCCAACGAATCAAAAAATTCGAATCGAACGGTTGTTTTTGTTCGGACGCGGAACGCTGGCGACCGACAAACAGGAGCTATTTGAGCTGTTGACGCAATCAACCGCCGGCACTGGTTCCACGATTACGCCAACCAAGCTAAACGGAGCAGACAGCGAAACGATCCAGGGAACCGCAATCGGAACCTATACGGTTGAACCGACAGCCGGCACGATCCGCCAGCAATTCGGCCTGCAACCGCAACGGCCGCTCGAAGTCGTTTTTCCGCCAGGACGCGATTTGATTATTAAGGGCGGCGAGCGGTTGGCGTTGCGACTGAATACGCCAATCGCGGCCTACGATTATTTCGGCACAATCGAAGCCGAAGAATAGGGGCGATCCGTGGGAATCCAGGTTCAGCCGAACTGCTGCGGGGGATATACCGTTGGCGCCTCGCACAATGGCGACGGTTGGTATCTGTACACGGCCAACCCGGTAACTGGAGTTCTTACGAAGCCGATCCTGTTTCAGCACACCTGGAGCGCTTATTATCAACTAAGCATGGGGTCGGTTGCCAGACACCCAAAAACTAAAAAGCTCTACGCTTATAACCACGCGCTAACCTATTACTCGTTTTTAACACCGCCGGGAACTACATCCTATCTTTACGAACTAACGCTAGACGGAATAGAACACCAGATCGGGCCACTAAAAGCGCCAACGGGAACCTACATTTATTACGAGGATGGAATTTCGAACGATGGGCTTTGCTTTAGCTTAGATGGAAACATAATCTATGGATTGAGCGATAGCGGCACTGCAAGGCGCAATGCTTCGCTAATGCTGGTAAACCCGACAACCGGAGCCGCTACCAAATACGCAAAAAACCTTGGCGGCGATTCCGTACCACTTACCGACGTTAGCCCGTCGTGCTTTGGGCTGGCGATCCATCCCGAAACAAAGGCATTGCACACAATTTGGAGCGAAGACAGCCCAACATATGGATGGGGACTCGGCACGATCGACCAGGTTACTGGCCAATTAACAAAGGGACCACAACTAGACGTTTTGCAGAACGGTTATCCGCTGGATTTGGTTTTTGAAAAACAAGTAAACGGAGATGTTTGGGCCTACTACACCGCATATGGCCGGCCGAAATTCAAAAACGCTTCCGGTTTCATGCGATGCAAAGACGTAAACGCGGCAATTCCGGTTTTCGATCTTGAGGTTGCAGCTGTCGGGATGCAGCAATTTCCGACTGGAACGTCCTATTTGTTCGGCATAACAGAGGGCCACTAACTTGCCACCCTGGCCGATCGGCTATATAGTTTAGCCTATGTCAACCGCCAGCAATAAAACCCGCGACCATTTCGCGGCCAACGTTCGGGCCTATCGGATCCGCCAGGGACTGACGCAGGCCGGGCTAGCCGCCAGGCTCAAGATTAGCCAGCCGGCCGTTTCGGACATTGAACACAGCCGTTACAGCCCTGGCCTGGATCTAATTTGCCGACTGGCCGCCGCGCTCGAGACAACGGCCGCCAATCTTCTCACGCCGCCGGTCGTCAAACGGTTAAAGAAATCCCGCAAGGCGTCTTGACGCCGGTATAGCGGATTTCATATATTCCAGCCTGTCGGTTTTTTGTGGCTTCAAACGAAGCTACAAGCCGACAAGCTATCTGGTTTCACGGACGGACCACTACAAACAGGGAGTATCTAGCCATGTTGGCATTGACGCGGCGGCCAGGGGAAGGCGTCACGATGACGATTCCAGGTTTCGGGCGAATTCGCATTACCGTTTTGCGATTGCAGGGTAGCTATATCCGGCTGGGGTTCGACGCGCCGCCGGAAATCGTCATTTTCCGCGACGAGATCCAAGACGAGATTGACCAGGAACAGCGGGGAAGCGCCAGCGAATGAAGGAGCGACAGCCGAAGGAATCGGCGACGGTGGAAGGATGGCAAGCACGCGCGGCGGGAATGATTTCCGCCGCGCGATTTCTAAACACCAAGGAAAGGACCAAAACCAATGCCAAATCCGATTGAGTTAGCCAAAACGTTTGTTGCCTATTCGGCAATCGAAAAAGCGCAGTTTTTCGCGGCAATCAACCCCGAAATTAAATCATTTCCGCCCGACAAGAGCGGCGCCATTGTGGCTGACATGGTTGTCGCTATCGCCGATAACCTCGAGGCCGGCAAGTTTATTGCCGCGCTGCACTACACCGCGCAGGACGCCGCCGAGTTGCTGCCGGCGCTGGGGTTGAAACCCGAGCATTTCCTGACGAAAGGTGGCAACCAATGTTGATTTTTGACATTGAAACCGGACCGGACCTGGCCGCGATCGATCGTTTCGGGAAACCGTTCAACCTGGCCGACGTTCGCGGACTGACGCCAGAGGAATTCGTTTTGCCGGCCAAGCTGGCGGGGCTGGCCAGCGAATCATTCGACCCGGCCAGCGTCAAGCTGGGCCGCATGACTGACCCCGTAAAGATCGGCGAGAAGATCGAAGAAGCCAGGGCCGCGCACGCGGCGGCGATCGCGGACGCAGAGAAGCAGATCGACGAACTGCTAGACCGGCACGCCGCCGGCCTGGCCGCTAACGCCGGCATCATTCAGGCCGCCAGGGATGAACACCGCGCAAAGGAAATCGGACGCGCGGCATTGTCGCCACTAACCGGCCGGATTCTGACGATCGGCTACGCGAACGCCGCGGGCGATTGGGGCCTAAGTGAATCGGAAAACGAAGTTGATTTGCTGGCCGAGTTCTGGGCGAAATACCTGGACTGCCAAAGCGAACGCCGGGCAATGGTCGGTTTCAATATCGCTAACTTCGACGTTCCGTTTATTGTCCGGCGGTCCTGGTTGCATGGCCTGGCCGTGCCGAGAACGGTTTACGCGCAGGGCCGATACCTCGGGGCCAACCTGGTCGATCTGCTGCAGGTTTGGAAGGGGTCGGCGTATAGCGACACAATCAAGCTAACGGAGCTGGCCGAATTTCTGGGCTGCGGCGCCAAGCCGGACGGAATAACCGGGGCGGACTTCGCGCAGCTGTGGGCCAACGATCGGCCGCAGGCGATCGCGTACCTGGCCAACGATTTGAAAATGACGGCCGCCGTGGCCGAGCGTTTGGGGATTGTTTAACACCAAGGAAAGGCAAGTTTGACCATGAGCAACGAACTATCAATTTATGACCGGATCAACGATCCGATGGCAGCTGTAAAGCAGCTGGGGCACGCGATTGCATCGTCGGGAATGTTTGGCGCCGGCACGCCAGCACAAGGCGAGATTTTCGCGCTCGAGTGTTTAGTGCGACGAATGCCGCCGCTGATGCTTGCCGAGAAGTATCACGTAATTTTCGGCAAGCTGTCGAAGAAGGCCGGCGCCATGCTGGCCGATTTCAACCAGGCCGGCGGCGATCATCATATCGTTGAACGAACCGCGGACCTGGCCTGGATTCAACTGGCTTGGAAGGGCGAAATTTACAATTTCAAATTCTCTTGGGAGGAAGCGCTGGGCGAACCGTTCGTTTACGAGCCGGCCAAGGGGCAGAGCGAAGCCAAGATTATTGAACTGCTCGAGAAGAAGACGCCGCCGCCGCTGAAAGCCAAATACCGCACACCGCGCTCGAGAATGCAAATGCTTTGGGCTCGAGTTGTTTCGGACGGGGTTTCTGCGGTTTGGCCAGGCGCACAGTCCGGAACGTACACGCCAGAGGAAATCGAAGATTTTCCGGAGAACGCCAACGCCAAGCCGAAGCGATCCAAGACGGTCGACCAGGCGAGCGAGGCGGCCGACAGCGACGCCGAAATCGTCGAGGGCGAGATTGTACCGCCGGCGGCCGAAGCGAAGCCAGGGGCGGCCAGCGAGGCCGTACCGTTCGACGTTCCAGGCGACGCCAAGCCGACGCACTGCACCGCGGACCAGTCGGCCAAGATCGTCCAGCTGTTTGGGCTGCTCGAGGCAACGCCAGAGGATCGCCGCGAAATATTGGCCAGCCGGGGCGTTGAAACTCCGCGGCAGCTGCCGGCCGACAAGGCAGCGGAGCTGATTGACAAACTGCAGGCCGCGCTAGACGCCAAGGATCTGGCCGACACCGCCGCGGAGCGTGAAGCGATCCAGGCAGAGGGAGAATCGCCAGCCGAGCTAACGGCATGGATCCGCGAACAGCTGGCATCGATCGACAACGAAATTGTCGAAGGGCTGGCCGCCAAGCTGCGGGCGTCCGGAATGCAAACCCTGGACGATCTGAAACGCGATGACGCTTACGCGCTCAAAGCGGCATTGCAGGGAAACAACCTGCAGCAATACCTGGCAATTGCGGTTTGGTATCCCGCAAAGTAACAACCGACAACCTGTTTTTTGGTTGGCCGGTTGTTAGCTCAGCATGGGCGCCGGCCAGCCTGTTTACTCTTTAGACGCAAGGAAAAACTGACCATGGCGAAAATGCAAATGCCCGCGAAGGAAGATCTGGGCGGCGGCGGCAACTGGCTGAACGAGGCCGGGATTTATCATCTGCTGGTTGTGGAGCTGGACGAGCAGCCGACAACCAAGGAGGGCAAGCCGATCGATGGAATTAAGGCGATTTCTACCGTTCTGGGCGGACCGAACACCGGCAAGAAATTCGACTTGATTTTGCGGAACCCGAATTTTAACGGGAAGGATAAAGGCAAATGGGCCATGGCCAAATTGGCGAATTTCGCTATTGCTACCGGCCTGGCGACTGAGGAACAATGCGGCGAAGAAGTCGATATCGACTGGCAGAAGGCCAAGGGCCGCCAGTATGTGGCTGTGCTGGAGATGGGCGAGCCGAACGAGCAAGGCAAATCGTTTGTAGACCTGGCATGGGCCAACGTCTACCACGTTGATGACCCGCGGGCCGCCAAGGCGACTTTCAGCAAGCCGGACCTCGACGCGCTGCCGGCCAACATGCGACGGACTGGCACGAAGCCGCCGGCCGCCGCGGGGACAGCGCCACCAGCTAGCAAGCCATCGGCGCTGTCGAAAATCTAGCTGCCATGGTTCGCGCTTGTCGCGCGTTCCATTTCCTTGGCCGGCCGGATTGTCTAGCGGCAGTCCGGCCGGTTTTCTACAGCGATCCAAGATGGAGATTTAAGCCATGGCGGCTACCGAAATCACTGCCGAGTTTATTGACGAAAAGCACAGATTTGAGAACAGCGACGGCGACGTTATAGTCGGCCTGGCACGCCACAGCGAGGGCGACGAAAACGGGAACCTGGTCGAAATCAAAGGGGCGGCCGATTGGGACGAATTGAAGCCGCGGCACACTTACCGGTTCTGGGGCCGATGGGCGGAATATGAAAACCGGCGGACCGGAATTGTCAGCCAGCAATTCCACTTTGATCGGTTCATTATGGCGACGCCGGCCAACAAGGAAGGCGTTATTATCTACCTGCAGACCGCGGGCGCCGGGCTGCGGTTCGGACCGGCCAGGGCCAAGGCGTTGTGGGAAGAATTTGGCCGCGATGCAGTCCGCACGGTGCGAGACTGTGAGGCGGAAACACTCGAGGCGCTGCAGCGGGCCAGGCTGCCGCTATCTGTCGACGATTACCAGAAGCTGGCCGCGGTCCTAAAGAAACAGCAGAAAACCGAACGTTGCACGATCGACCTGGCCGAGCTGTTGAATGGCCGCGGTTTTCCCAAGTCGACTAGCCGGTTACTCATTAAAAAATGGGGTGTCGAAGCGGTCCAGATTGTCCGCGAAGATCCCTATATTTTGATGAATTTCCCTGGCTGTGGTTTCAAGAATACCGACAAGTTCTATCTATCGCTGGGGCTGCCACCCGACGCGTTGCGCCGGCAATCGCTGGCCGCATGGTACGCGCTGCACAGTAACACAAACGGCGACACCTGGTTTCCGCGTAAGGTGGCCGAGCGGGGTATCGAGTCTTGCGTTGCAGGCGCCAAGATCCGAAAGGATGAAGCCATACAGCTGGCCGTCGATTCGCAGCTACTGCAGCTGTGCGATACGCAAGGCATAGCTGGGCCGATCGTCCGGAGCGGCTACAGCTGGGCCGCGGAATCACGCAAGGCGAAGAATGAGGGCGAACTGGCCGGCTTGGTTGCCGCGGCCGTTAAGGAAATCAACCGCTGGCCGTCGATCGATGGAATCGAGGCAATCGACGGCGAACAACCCGCGGCACTGGCGGCCGCCATGGCGGGGCCGATCGGAATTTTGGGCGGATCGCCAGGCACTGGCAAAACCTACGCCGGCGCCGCACTTATCAAGCTGCTGATTAGCCGATTTGGCGTTGATGCAATTGGCATCGGGGCGCCAACCGGCAAGGCCGCTGTAAGGCTAACAGAGGTTTTGAACAGCTACGGTCTAAAGGTCCAGGCGCGAACCTGGCACAGCCTGTTAGGCGTTGAGACGGCAGAGGGCGGCCGATGGGAATTTACCCACAACCAGGACAACCCGTTTCGATATCGCGTATTGATCGGCGACGAATCGTCCATGGTCGATACCGATTTAATGGCCGCCATTTTTCGGGCCAGGGCCAAGGGCTGCCTAGTGCTATTGATCGGCGACGTCTACCAGCTGCCACCCGTTGGCCATGGGGCGCCGCTGCGGGATCTAATAGCCGCCGGCCTACCTTATGGCGAGCTGCGGCAGATCCGACGCAACAGCGGCGGGATCGTCGAAACCTGCGCTGCGATCCGCGACGGGCTAGCATGGGAACCGGGCGACAATCTGCGGCTATTCGAAAACTCTACGCCGGCCGAACAGATCCGCGCGATTTTTAAGACCCTCGAGGACCACGAACACGCCGGGCTAGATCCGGTTTGGGATTGCCAGATCCTGGCCGCTGTGAATCTCAAAAGACCCCTTTGCCGAGAAACGCTCGATCTGGCACTGCGGGCCGAACTAAACCAGTCGCACGCAACTAAGGGCCAGCTGTTTCGAGTAGACGACAAAATCGTTAATGGTTCGAACGCAAAATTTAAGGCACTGCCGGACGATCGGCCGGACGCACTGATTTCCAAAACGGGCGATCATTACATTGCAAACGGAGAGCTGGCCAAGGTTCTCGAGGTTGGACCGAAAACGATCGTTGCACAGCTAGACAACCCTGGCCGAACGATCCTGATTCCCGCGGCCAGGCCAATGCAAAACGATGACGGCGAAGCGATCGACGGCGGCAGCGGTTCGAGCTGGGATCTGGGCTACTGTCTATCGGTTCACAAAAGCCAGGGCTCAGAATGGCCGGTTGCTATCGTCATGGGCGACGAATACCCCGGCGCCAAAATGGTTTGCTCGAGGGAATGGCTATATACCGGAATCAGCCGCGCGAAGAAGGTTTGCCACCTGATTGGCCGAAAGGCGACGTTCGACGCGATGGCGCGGAAAGTATCACTTGGCAGCCGCAAGACGCTACTAAAAGAACGGATTCTTTACAGCCGAAACAAAACCATTCTTGCGGAGATTTGAAGCCATGACAAAGGACTACATACACGAAAGGTTTTGGAAATACGTTCCAGCACAGCAGGCATACCAAAGATTTGACCGCAAAGGCAAAAAAGAAATCGGAATCGAATCCGCACGAAAGGCCGCAAGGGAATTAACCAGGGAACTAGAGTCAGAGGCCAAGAATTTTATAGAAGCTCATTTTTTAACAGGGCCAAAGGTCCGCGAATTAGTGGCGGAATTCCTGGCAAGGATGGAAGGCAAGGGAAGGTGGAAAAAATGAAACTGTACATCCCATCGCCAGGCGACCAACCAAAGAAATCGACAGCAAAGACGTCTGCCGATCCGCTGTTTAACCCGTTTACAATCCTGGTCGATACGGCCGAGCAGCAACCGTACCTATTCACCGGCCTGCACGCGGACGCGGACCGGAAAAGCCGAGCGCTGGTTGTTGCGCCTGGCATTAATTTATTTCGGGCTAACCTTGGCCGATACCCGAATAGCTTAGGCGACTACACGTTGGCCGAATTCATGGGCCGCTGTCATATCGAACGCAAAAGCCAGGAAGACGCATACGGAACAATTTTGGGATTTTCGAAGATCGTAGAAGGCCAGGCGATCGGCGACACGGAACGCCGCAAGCGATTCGAAAGCGAGCTAGTAAATCTGTCGAATATCGAGGCGGGTTGCGTAATCGTCGAATGCTCCGAAGGCCGGCTATACGACGAGGCGCCAGAATACGACCTTGGCAAAAAGACCGCCGCGCTAAATCGCAAGATTTTGCATCGATCGCTAATCGCCTGGCGACAAGACTACCCGGCAAAATGGATATTTTGCGATACCCGCCGGCTAGCAGAGGAAACGGCATTTAGGTTTTTAGAACGTTTTTTTGAGAAGCACAGGACCAAACGAAAAAGGAATGCGAGCAAATGACTACGATGCAAATGCCAGCCAAACAGGATCTAACGCCACCGATCGACGACGCGCCAGATCTGCGAATTGCACACACTGAGGAAACCGCGGGTGAAACTAATACCGTCCAACCGCGGATCGATGCAGACGGAAACCTTTGCCATGGTTTCGAGTATATCGACGTACCTTTGCGGCCAGCTGTCCGCGTTGAATCCGCGTTTGTGCTGGTTGCCGAATGCGACGGTTGGTTAACCGGCTGGGGATGGGATCCTGAATCAAAGACACCAACGCCGGAAATGCCGAGCCTGGAAGACCGATCGGCGACGTTGAACATTAGCCGGCCGCGGTTTTCCTCGAGGGGTTCGGCGATCGCTCACGCGCTGCGACAGCTGGAACAGTCGGCCAGGCTGTGGGCTGTGCCAATGGGCGAAATGCTGGCCGAAGATATCGCCAGTTTGCACGATGAAGAATACGCCGACTGGGCCGAGCAAGCAGAGGGCGACGACGAAGCCAGCCAGGACGAAGAAGCCGGCGCCGCTGCGGATCCGGCAGCCCTGGCCGAGCAACCCGACGCCGAAGAAGTGGCCGAATACCAGGACGGGGTTGCTGGGCTCGAGGCGCAAGGGGTGACGGTTGGCGAACCGGTCGAAGCCGAATGGACCAACGAACAGCCAGACATCAAGGGCGACATTAAACGCGATGTAAACACGGCCAAGGGCTGCCCCGACGTCCAGCCAACCTATCGGCAGCAGCTGCGCGACGCCGCGGACCTGTTGGCCGAAACAACCCTAGCCGAACTGCTGGCCGCCGCGGAACACAAATCCGCAAAGGCCAGGCGACAGCTGGCGGCCGAAAGCCTGCAGGGGCTGGTTTCTCGAGGGCCGCAGAGTTACCCGCTGTGGGAATCGGAAACCGAAGAAGCCGAACCGGCCAAGCCGGCGGCCGCCGCGGATCCTGTCGACCAGGACCAAAAAAATAAATCGGCCGCCAAGGCTGTCGAAACCATGCAAGATCAATCGCCGTCAACCCCTGTCGATTCTGAGGCATGGAAGATTGAACCGATCGAATCGCTGGGGCTGCCAAGTGGCGTTGTATCGACGTTGCAGGGGGCTGGAATCGACACGATCGGCCGACTAGAACAGCGACGGGCCGACATTAGCAACGGCAGAGAATCCTGGCCGCGCGGGATCGGCGAGGCAAAGGTTACAAAGATCGAAAACGCTGTAATCGCCTGGCTGACACAACACGGACCGCAAGCCAGCTAGCGAAACGATGGGCGCCGAGTTGGCGGCGGGTTGTTTGCGAAACTGCAACCCGGCGGGATCGTCCCCCGCGGCCCATCCTAATGGATTCTTTGGGCGCCAAGGCGGCGCCAACCGGCAACGCTGGCCACTAGCAGGAGGCGCCGCGCATGGCAGCAAGCCCGC
>ERZ869925.436-NODE-436-length-31066-cov-6.597917_pt1 | contig 31066 bp, 40 predicted proteins | sample MGYA00579311_ERZ869925 | MGnify/ENA primary metagenome ERZ869925 (study PRJEB32216, sample SAMN09231817) | wastewater metagenome | place: USA: Maryland | collected 2016-07-30 | study: EMG produced TPA metagenomics assembly of the PRJNA472060 data set (Reclaimed...
TTTTATTCTCCCAAAGGTTCTGCAAATGCAGCCCTTGTCCGACTGGGTAACGGAAGGGAAGGCGGCAAGCGGGGACTTCGTGCGCTCCGGCACTGTGGAAGTATTGGGCGGAAAGGCGAAGCCTCTTGATTTCATCCCGCTCACTTTCGTAAATCTCTGGATGGTTAGCGAGAACCAGAACGGCGACAACAAGACGTTTGACTTTTGTGGCTATGAGCCCCGGACCGCTAGCAATGAACACGCGGAGTGGGAGTACTTCCAAGATGGCGTGAAGATGAAGCGCACGAAAGTAATGAATCTATACGCACTTCTCCCAGCCGACATTGAGGCGCAAGCCGCTGCGATTAAGAAGTACCAGGAAACGGGGGAGATGCCGGATTTGAATGCAGCGATTGTACCGGTGGTCATTCCGTTTAGAAACACTTCTTTTAAGGCGGCAAAGGAAATAGTTACTCTTGCGGTGAAGGCATCGGAACTTGCCTTGCAAATGAAAATGGAAGTGCCGCTATATGGTCGCACCATGCGTCTATCGAACACGCTAGAGAAGAACGATAAGGGCAGTTACTTTGTACTTAACATTACGGCAGCCGGTCCTACGAAAAAAGAATACCTGGAGACCGCCAAGGCATGGCGTGATCGCATTCTTTCAATGGGGGCCCTTGCAGTTAAGATCGACGAGTCTGATGTGAAGTCGGATATCGTAAAAGAAACGAACGAAGTATTTAGCAACCAGTTTTAATTGTCTTGGGGGAGCGTTCGGATAGTGGTTATTCCGCCTGATTGTCGATCAGGATTTCGCGCGTTCGATTCGCGCACGCTCCGCCACTTTATTAAAGGGGAATATATGAGTCTAAATCTTTTAGATAGAGTTGTGAAAGTGAAAATCCCAACGCAGCGGGCGCAACGTGGAGATCCGTACGAAACCGCCGAGGCCATGATGACCATTCGCGAAGCCATCAAAGCCGGATACCTACAGGATGCGGCTGTGGCGTTGCAAATATTTGAGCAAGTGGCGGCGCAATGAAAGTCTACGAACTATCCCCAAAGACCGAAGGCATCCTAGGGAAAGCTTTCCAAAGCCACCCCCCGGCCCAAGACCAAACTATGCGCATGGAAAAGGTGTCAGATAGAATTGCGCAAGCGGCGCGCTTTCTATGCACCGTTACCCCTGAGTGCGCAGAACAAACGCTAATGATACGATGTTTGCAAGAAGCCCGCCACTGGGCTCAGGAGTCTATTCTAAAAAATGAGTAATGAAATAGAAGAAATTCAAGGCGTGACCAAGGCTGAGATCGCCGCAAAGAAACGTAAGCGCAAGAAAAAGAAAGTTCCAAGGAAGAGGAAGTAGTGAGAGTTCTTGCGATTGATTTTGAGGCAACCGATAAGATTCCTGAAACCGCCAGAATCATTGAAGTCGGCGCGGTTCTTTATGATACAGCGGCCAGGGTGCCGCTGGAAGTCTTCAATAGCTTCGTTCGGCACCCCGACCTCCCAGCCGGATATGTGAGCCCGACGGGAATCCAAGTTGAATGGTTAAATGAATTTGGTAAATCATTGCCGGAAGTGTTCGGGCAAGTCCAACACCTATACGCCACAGGCTCTCCCGAGTGCATCGTCGCGCACAATGGTTTGTCTTACGATAAACCATTGGCCATGGCAGAGTTGAAGAGATTTAATATAGTTGGGCATTGCTTTGAGAGTTGCGTGTGGGCGGATACGAGGCGACACGTACCGTTCAAAGAAAGCGTTGGCTCTAAAAGCTTAACAAATATTGCGGCGGAACATTTAATTCTAAACTATTTCCCTCATAGGGCTCTTTTTGATTCAATGACAATGCTAAAAGTTTTAGATCACTATGTTATGCAAGATGTTTTGGCAAATGCAAAAATTCCACGCATCACAGTTCGGGCCCTTACTGGGTATGATGACCGCCAAAAGGCGAAAGATGCCAAATTTATTTGGGATGGCACCAAGTGGATTAAGGAAATTGCTGAAGATAAGCTTGAAGAAGAGACAATGCTTGCGGATGAAAAGGGATTCCGAATTATAAAACTCTGAACTCACCAGGACAAAGATAACGCCCAAGCTTATGGGGCGGAAGGCGGGCGGCCTGGGATGTGCAAACTCTGCCCCCTTCATATCTCAGGGTGGCGCCCCGCCACCCACTAAAGCAACGGGGCACTTTTGATTATGGACAAAGAAAACAAAAAGGTAGTAGCCATGCAGGATGAGACTTCTAAAACTTCTCTCCCTGATCCTCTTTGTGATGACGTACCCCGCCGCTATATTCGAGGCCGAAGGCACCAAGCTGGCAGTAAAGAAATTTACAGAGAAGCAAGCGGAGAAGCAGGAGCCAACACTGGCGGAAGCGATGATATTCACACTATTCCTTATGCCCCTCGTTCTAGCGGAGATAGTGCATGAGGAAGGGCGAAACGGCTTTCAGAACGGATCAAGTAGATCCCTTCCTTAAAACGCTAGAGAATTGCGTTGACGAATCAATCCAGCAAACTTCTATTAGGGGCACGTTCGATAAGATCCTTTGCATCCAGGGCTGGTATATCGGTGCCGAAATAAAAGACGAAGACGGAAAACTAGACCCACTTCAAAAATATAAAGCCAGTTTAATACGCACTAAGGGCAAGGGCATTGCTCTTTGCTGGCGGCCACAAAACCATGAGCTCGTGAAACATTTTCTATCCCAGCTAAACGCTGGAATATTCGATAAGGCGTTACTTAGAAAAATAAATCAGGAGGAAGAAGCGTGATTAAGATTCCATTCGACGAACTAGGCAAAATGAATTTTCAGCAAACAGTGCAAAAGCTCGCCAACAGCCAGCTTAAAACCCCCAAAGCCTTCGCCATCAAGCACCTAACCAAGGAAGTGCGTGAGGGCTTTTTCAAGATGCGCGAAATGTACATGAAAGAGATTCAGGAGACGTACGCGGTGGACGGGAAAGATTCGCCACCTGCAGAGGGCACTAAAAGCATGGAGCTAAAACTACCCTTTAACTGCAAGCCAGGCATGGAGGGGGACGCCAAGGGCGCGCTCGATGCGTTTGGAAAAAGGGAGCTTGTCATCAATCGGAGGAAGCTAGAGGGCGCTTTGCTTTTTGAGTGCAATGAGTGGAGTCCTCGGGAATTAGAGTCGCTAGAGTTTCTGGTTGAGGAACCTTCAGTTTCTTAAGCGCGATAGCCACGCGGAGCATTTCTTCGTGGCTTAGATTATTTCCCTTAATTGAGTTACAGCGCGGGCAGCAGGGGACTACGTTTTCATAAACGTACCCCTGGCCATTATCTTTCCGGTCAATCCCCTGGTAGAGAAATGTGAACCTGGATCGCTTTATCTTGTTTCTTGGTGGGCATGCGCAGTACTCACAGGGGAGTGACGTTAGTTTTTTAAGGTGCGCTAGGGAGAGACGGAATTCAATACCGCGTCTTATGCAGTTTCTTCTGTAGATGCAAAAAAGCTCGTTCTCGCATCCTTCAATGTTGAAGGAGTTTTTCCTGGCTGGGCGCATTCCGTTGCCTCCCAGCCAAATTGTCTCACAGCGTTATACTTTACCGCCACTCATTGCTGGGGGTGCCTGGGCTTGCCCAAGGAGTTTTGACCAGGCGTCGATGGGCTCCTCATAACCGCTTGGCTGGTCTATGCCAGGCTGGCGAACCCCGGCCCAAGGATTCTCCATTCCACCCATTTCATCGGCCTGAGCGGGCGGCGCAATACCGGCTGCGCCCTGTGGTGCTGCCATGGGGGTGGTTTGTGCGGCCACCGCACCATTGTTATAGAGAGATTCGAAAGTGGGATAACTCATGTTTCGTAGTCCCTATACATTTGTTTGTTCCAAAACGTGGGCTTGCCAACGGGTGGCTTGTCTTTGAACTTTGAGCGCGGAGGATGGGAGAGCATGTCTAAGTAGAGCGTCTTTTTTTCCTCCTTTGTTAACGTCTTCATGGCGTCTTCAACTTCTGGCCACGAGAGTTTTTGCTCTGATACGTCTTTGGCGAAATCTTCTAAAGTTCTGTCACCTGTTTGCGGGTTATAGAAGCCTACGCGGTTTGGCTGGCGCGCGCGCTCCCAGGGGTTAACCACAGGAACGGGCAGGCCGCTTAGGCGATCGGTTGGTCGCTTCTCATTGGGCACAACTTCGCCCCAGCTTGGCGGCGTTAATTCTTTTTTTGCAACTGGCTCAAAGGGATCTTTGGCATCTTCTTCCCACATAGGGGCGCCAGGCTGCATCCACCATGGGTTATTGCTTTGGGGCATAAGGCGGTCAAGGGAGTCCTGCATGGGGAATGCGTCTTCAAGCTTCATGCCGCGTAGGTCTTTGGGAATTGGCGTAGCGTTGTAGGCCTTTAAGGCGCGATTCTGAGCGACCATAGGAGGCTTTGAAAGGTTTGGCATAGAAGCGGGCGCGAGACTATCGCGTCGCATCTTCTGGAGCGCTTCTTCTTTATCTGCTCGAATTCTTTCCCAGGGGTTCATTTTTTGGGGTACCTCTGTTTGTGGCGAGGCTGGGCGGGTATGGATTTTACTTCCATATCTTTTTTATGGGCCAGTGCTTGGCTCGCCATTTTTAGATCGGCAATGGACTTCATGGCGGTCGTTTTCTTCTCGTGCGCCTTGTGCACATAAGCCATGCGCTTCTCGTCCTTTTTGATGTCTTCGGCGCGCATCAGATGGTCAAGGTCGCATTCCCCCGCCATACACATATCCTCTTCCGTCTTCTCATACTTAACGGGGGCCATCGCTTCCTTTGGCGTTTTAGCAAGAGTTGATTCCATGCTGGCTATTTTGTTCTTCTTCATTAGCGTACTCCCGATTTTCTAATAAGCGCGTAGGGGTTGGAATCAGATTCTTCCATTTGGCGGTTCCAGTAATTTTCTGCCCAAGCCGATCTTGCGGCGGGGGCCACGAGCTTTCTGGTCCAGGGATTCATCATGGCGCGGCCAATTGGTACCTTTGCGGCATTGATTACGTCGGCGCCTCTCTCGAGCGCGCCGCCCATCATACCGACCCTCCAAGCGCGAGAAGATGCGGGCACCCCCTTCGGGGCTTTGTCGATGTATGGTGCGGCTGAGAGGATACTAGAAATATCTTGATTTGCTTTGGCGACCTGGCCGCCAAGTCCTGGATCAATTTTATCAAGACGGTTTTCTAAAATATCACCAGCGTTTTCGCCAAGCTGCCCATAGGTTTTAGCGCCAAAATCGTATTGCCCAGCTTTTGCTGGATCGGCCACATTGTGGGGGCCATAGGCGCCACGCTCAAAGGCTTGCTTTTGGTAGCCGCGCTTTAGTTCTTGGAGCTCTTTAAGGTTGTAAACCGGCTGCGCCACGTCGAGTACATCTTGGGTGCCAGACTTTCCAGCAACGCCGTAGAGTCCATACCCGCCATCGGCACCACGTAACTCGTCAAGATTAGTTGGTGGATAGTGCCCCATTCCTGGAAGCATTGGCTGGTCCAGAGCGTCTACTACGTGAGGAGTGGCGCTCTTTGCTTGCGGCGCTTGACGATTAAACACCCGCTGCATAGTTGGGTCTTTGCTTTGAAGCCATTCAGCGGTTTTTGGATTTTGCGCAATAGAGGCTCTTGCCGTGTCTTCGACTTCCTTAATTACCGCAAGCGCGGACTCTGCCGTTGTATGATTTGAAAGCGCTCTTGCCATTTCTTCGGAGTATAGTGGTTTGAGCACATCATTTAAAATTACTCCGCCTTGCATGCTTTGGGCTTCTATGAGCTTCTCCATAGCGTCGTTGCGCGCCTTCATGATGGCTTCCATGTCTTTTAGAATTCCCGATGACGTAGCTCCCTTCGCATTGTTTTCAAGGAGTACGTTCGATACAGGCGCCTTACCAGCTTTAATGGCAGCGGCATCGGCTTCTTTAAAGCGAGACTTGTAAATACTTTTACCGAGTGTGCCAAGTGGATCAATGGCGAGCTCCTTTACATAACCCCCGGTCCCTTGCATCCCAGGAGCCATCTGCCTTTGCATAGTGTCGATAAACTTTTTATGTTCTTCTCGTACAGCCTTGGCGGTCTGCTCGGCACCAGATGCAACCTTCTGGCCGCCGCGAAGTAGTGTGCTCGGCGTAGCTGCCATATCAAGCCCAAAGCCCAGGGCGCCGCGCCCAGTAATATCAAAAGTGGATCCGCGCTCAATCCCCATTTTTTGACCAGGCCAAGTCTCTGAGAGTTTCCCCATCTCTGGGACATCGAGTTGCTCTAAGTATTGCCCAGCGCTAAGGGCGGGCTCACCAGCCGGGAGAAGTGCGTTGGTAATGCGCTCGCCTGCGGCGCCTGGCGTCCAGTTGGTTCTGCCAGTTGTTGCCTTATCGTATGCGGCCTTTCCGGCAAGTGCAGCTTCTCCAGGAATGGTGCGAGCAATCCCGCTGCCCCAATCGAGCACACCAAGCAGGTGGCCCTCTGGGGAGATGGGCTGAATGGGCATATCAGCGCGCTCGAGTAGGCGCGCGTGAATATTTTTAATCGCCTGAAGCTCAAGCTCTTTCTCGGGACCGGGAGGCTGCCCCAGGTTATTGCGGTACATTTCCTCTAGCTCGTCCAGCGAATCTACGTCAATCTCGGGCTTTTTCATTTACCAAGCCTCGCCTTCTCTTCTTGCAGCATTTGCTGGAGCATAGATGGGGGGCGCTCTGGAGGTTGCTGTATTTTTGGCATCGCCGGAGCAAGCAGTGACTTTGCTGTCATCTTGTCATATCCGTACATGGGCCCGTGCGATGTCGCATATTCATCGGCTGCGGTCTCTAAGTTAAGGGCCGCTTTCTTTTGTAGATAGTCTGCGTACTTTTCCACAGTTCTTCTGTCGCTTGCCGTAAACACATCGCCCCTAGCAAGTCGATTTGTTAGCTGGCTGAAGCGGTTGAATAGATCCTGCGATCCTGTGATTTGCTCAACGTCTCGGTTTGATACGGGGGCGAGCTTCATGGCAGAAATGATAGCCGCTCGCGCTGCAGAATCCCCAAGCCAGTTGGGATTAGCTAAGTGGCTGCGTACGGAGTTAGCCGCAATAAGAGACTGGGAAGAGTCTTTTGCAACCGGGCTATTCTCAAAGTTCCGCATAAAGCTTCCAGCCATGTTGGCTTGGCCTACGGGGCTCACCATTTGTGAGCGTGGCTGCGGACTCTTATAGCCCTGCACCCGTCCCACATCCGCATCCGTCTTAGTCTGCGCTTGCTCCTCACCAGACTTGAGATCACCAGCTTGCTGGAACCCGAGCTGCGCCATCTGCTGACGATCGCCCTGCTCTTGATTCATAAGAGAAGCAAGCTTTGCCACTTCGTCTTCCATGGTGAGTGGCGGCTTGTAACCGGCCTGCGCCGTACCTTTTCCTTTTGCTAAGTAGTCGGCAAACGCCATCACGGGGGATAAATTGACTTGTCCCTCTGGCAGGGCTTTTAGGAAATCTGCACGCAGACCTTTTACGTTATCCGCACCAGATGCCAATTGCTGCATAAGAGGGGAGTTCATAACGGTATCGAGGTGCGCGTAGTAGTCGCCGGGCGTTTGATAAGTCTCGCGAGATGCACTACGCTGCTGGGAGTTGCCGTACTTATCGGTGCGAAGGTCTTGAGCCCCCGGACCTTTTCTCATAGCAGGCATGCTTAGTAGGCTCGCGGGCATGGGGGCGGGGCCCGCCTCGAACGGGTCCATCGAAATCATGGATTGGGCTGCGAAGTTCGGCTGCACTTGGCCCAAAGAGACGGAGGGCTCGGGGATGGGGGTCGCCTTTGGGGGCGGCTTATAGGGGGAACGCTTAACGGTCACCTTCTTTGGCTGCTCAACCTGGGGCTTTGGGGCAACCGAGTTTAACCCCATCGCCTGCAATTCTAGAAAGCGGTCTGCGTTCATTGGTGCCCCTTAGTATTGATTCGTCCAATAGTCTTGCTCACTCATTGGGATTGGTCTAAATGGCGACTGCATTTGGTTTGCTTGAGCTGCCGCCTTCGTTGGCCCGCCGCCAATGCCGCCAAACATTCCGCCATTGCTTCTGTTGAGTGCAGCGATTTGCGCGCGCCGGAGTTCATCGCGTGAACCAGACGCTTCCTTTGCTTGCTCATGGCCGAGAGCGGCTCCGCCCGCTTGCGCGAGGTTCCCAACCGGGTCAGCTGATTCAATTGGCTGGGCTTGGAGCTTTGTCCATGGAGAGTAGCGCTGCGTGGCGGCTGCGAGCTCCGTTTGGCGCTTCTCTTTATTCGCGCCCTGAATCATGTTGAGCGCGCCCATGCCGAGCATTGCGATAGTTATGGGGTCCATGTGAGATGCCTCCCGATTCCAGTTTTTTCCCGGATCCGCTGGTTATTATCGCGAACCCGTTTTTGTTCTTTAAAGTAACTTTTGATTGCGGCGTAGAGATCGGAGCGAAACCCCGGCTCGTAAATATCTATGGGCGGAGCCAGCGTTCCCTCTTCTTTTCTCGCACGGCGGGAAGAGGCTGCGCCATTTTCATCAAGGTAGGTTTTCTTCTCTTCAACCTCTGATGCCAAGTCTACAATGACAGTCTTCTCCATGGGCACGGATTCGGGGAGGGGCTTTGGCGCCTCTGGGAGTGGCTCAGACCACTCGGAGTTATACTTTTCAAAGTCTCTGTCGTTATTCACAAGCGTCCCTCGAGATTGACTCCAAGTGCTCTTTTTGCCCAATATCTGGAAATTCTTTTAGGTGTTCGACCAGTATGCGTCCCTTAAAATTGCGAATCCCCGTAATTAAAAACCCGCACCTGATAGCCAATTTTAGCATGGCTTCATTGGTGTTTTCTACGAGGAAGGAAATCCTTTTATAGCCAGCAAACTCCGACCAATTTATAATATGTTCCAAGCAACGAATGGAGTTGATGGTGCCCTTGGTGCCAGGGAAACTCCCACCGTATTGGAAATACAAACTTTCCTTATCGAGCTCCCTACACGTTGCATACTGCATGGGAGTGCCAGAGGCAGACTCTACGAGCAAGGCAAAATCAATCCGGTCCATGTCGGGCTTCTTCGTTTCATTGAAAACAATCAGGTGCGCCTTCTCGGATAATTCGGCCCACTTTTCTGCGCTAATGCGAATGACGCGAAGACCTGCCTTCGGCGGGTAGATGGTCTGCATTTCTTCTTTCGTGGCCATTCGGGTGTTCATTTTTTCTTCTGAAAAACCTTGTTTAGAAATTTCGGATCCTCTGAAAGAGCATCCATAGGAGTATTCACTTCTCCAGATTTCTGCTTTTCCATCACAGATTTAGCTGTCTCTGGAGCAATCATTTTAGCATTCACTAAAGAATCCAGCTCAGCTTGCGCGTCTTTGTCGTACAGGCGCCGTCTAGCCTTGGACCAGGGGCCGCCCGCGATATCAAGAAGCACTTCGTCAGAGGATCTATCTAAAATGTCTCTTTTCATTTCTTCCCCGAATTCGCAGTGGCCTGCGCTTGTTTTCCGGCGCCCCAGGCTTGCATTTGTGTATTGTAGTTATTCATGTTGAATGCATTTTGGCGATCAAGCTCGGCTTGCTTGCGCTTCATATCATCTGACTTCATTCCGTACTGAAATGCCCTCTGTCCTTGGACCATATTACCGGCTTGTCCAAGGTTACCCATGCGCGCGCCTTCGTCGGCAATGAGAAGATTTGCTCTATTGGCTCCGGCGCTTGCATCCGCTGCATTGGAAAAATCAAGCGCCGCATTTCCTGCCTGCTTTTGAATTCTCTCTGATGCCCCGCTGCCCAGGCCGCCCTTCATCGAAAGGTTTGCTTCCGCGTCCGCCGCCATACCGCCAGCCATTTTTCTTGCCTGCTCGCGTCCCCTGTTTGCTCCAAGTGCATTTTGCTGTAAAGCAAACTTCGTTCCTTGCGATGGCCCATTTCTCATTGCTTCTTGGGTAAACTTATCCATGGGAGCATTCCCGCCCATGAATTGTCCAGATAGGCTTTGATCTCCCTCCATGCCGACATAGTTAGGGTATTGGCTCATTCCTGAGTAGTAATCACCACCGCTATCGCTACCACCATCAAAAATACTACCCAGCATTCCACCAAGCTTATTCCCAAGCATTCCACCAAGCTTATTCCCAAGCAGCCCGCCACCAGCCATGCCAAAAATTCCAGCAGGTGCACCGGCAATACCGCCAGAAACAGTTCCACCAATTTTTCCTATAGAATCAAAAAATCCCATTAGTTATGCTCCATATAGTGGGATACGTCTTGCGCAACCTCGTTGCGGTTGTCTTCGACGCGATCCTTTAAGGTAATAATCATAGCCTCGCCGATGGCCATTAGTTTTGTAGTGGCGTCTTTGAAAAGATCCGATTCCTTCATTTTCTCATAAACTCTCATGCGAATGTATTGCTCGATATAAGAGCGCCACTCGGGGATATCTATCTTTGTAGCAAGCTGGGTGGCGCGCGAGGGGGAGCCGGAATCTGCTTGAAGGGGGATGCGGTTGGCGTTGCGGATGTACCACATTTCAAGGTATGCGCCATCTTCATAGGCTGGTGGCGACAATAGAAGCTTGTCTTGCTCGCCAGCCGTTGTGGATTGGAGTAGCCACTGGTACTGGTCCAGGCTTACAGCGGTGTAATCAATGATGGCTTTCTTGTAAAATATTTCCGGGTCGCGAATGCGCTCAACTGGGTAAATGCGGTCGCCATTCTTGTAGATGATAGCGCGAATCTTTTGCGCGTAAATGTCGGTTGGCAAATCAATGCTCGATGCCCCGTTCACAAGAGTGAGAGTTGCTTTCGTTAGGAAGTAATCCTCCCGCGTGCGCATGATGAGCGATTCCGCCCCGTCAATGGCGTCGTTTCCGAGCGCTGCCATTTCGTCCTGGCCGATGAAGTTATCTGTATCTAGAAGATCTAGATCAGTGCGTATTTTCACTTCAATCTCTTGCCAAGTCACAGCCCGCATTAAAACTTACCCTTCACTTCCTGCACTTCAGAGCTGGCGCGCACAACGCTGCCAACCGTAACCACATCAGGAAAAGTACCAACCAAAAAGCGAGCACTAAGAACATTGCCGCTCGTAAGCCCCGTGACATCAACGGATACTTCGTCTTTCGTAAAGTCTGAAAAGTTGAACTTGAGCTTGGCCGCGCTCGGCGCGATCAGCCTGGAGATGATTGCGTCAAGTGGCACGCCTCCGAGCTTGTGTTTTATTTTAAGCCCAGTCACGTTGTCAGTCACGTAAATTTCGCAGGCCTGGAACTGGTTCTGGGTAACACCCTGGCCATTAATGAAATCCTGCAACTTTTTGAAGTTGTCGCGAACAATCTGGTCTTGGATGTTATTGAGGGCTAGGTCAATATTAGGCACTGTTCTGGCCCCCCGTTGTTACTGGGCCCTTGGAAGACGTTTCATTGTCTCCGGCGGCGTCCACATTCACGCTATAAGCAATGAGGCGCGCGCGCTCATTCTTGGGGTAGCCCCAGAGCTCAAAGCTTGCGGGAACGCCAACGGTGGGTGACGTGAGGCCGGTTGAATCAAACCGAATCACCGAATCAGAAGTGCGCACCGTTACCGGGTACTCAACACTGCTTATTTTTAGATAATAGCCAACAGAATAAAGGGGCCACTTCCTTGTGGCCACTAGCGAGGTGAGAGTGGCCGTATAGACGGTTCCCGCCACGTTCGCAATTGTAATGGTACCAAGATCTGTGGAGTTTAGAATCACGCAATACGCATTGGTGAATTCAAAGGCGCGGTAATTGGAGCGAAGCGACCCGTCCCCTTTGAGCATGCGGAATTCGTCGATTACATTTCCAGCCCTTTGCGTATAGACCGATGCCATCCAATCTATCTTGGAGTCTCCCCAGTCGGTGAGTTTCCGCGAGCGAATGATTGGGAGCGTGCTAATGATCCGGCCCTTATCGGCGTCGGAATAAATCTGCACCGAGAGGTTTGTAGACTGCTGCTCAAATTGCGTGGTAACGCGCGTTGCGTACTTACGAATCACGCTCGAGCCAAAGTTATCGTGGCAGCTCTTAAAGTCCCAAATAACGGTTTGCGCAGCCCACGATGTGGCCGCTACCGCCGTATCTTTTACGAGATTGATATTGAGGCCGCGCGTTTGCTTGAAGCAATAACCGTCGCCATCACCGTAATGAATAATGCCACCATAAAAGGCTAGGGCGGTGGGATTAAAAGCCGTAGGACACGAGATAGTCGTGATGGGAGTTGCATCAGGCTTAATGCCAAATTGCAGATCCATGACCCAAATCTTATCGGGGTTAGAACCAGAGCCAGTCTGAACCGTCCAATAAACGCGTTTCGAAATATTGTCATATGCCCCCTGAATGCGAGCACGCTTCGCTGCCGTATCCGTATACCCCCTAAAGGTATCCTCTAAATCCGTTACCCGCATGCACTGGTAACCGTCCGTAAAGTAGAAGCCATCTTTTCCGGCGAAGAAAATTCCGTTATCGGCCTTTACGATTGATTGCGCCGAAATGCAGCCAGTACGGTCAGAAATACGTTCGTGAAGCAAAGCACCGCGCCCAAGCTGATCAAAGCCACCAATAAGCCGATATACTTTGCTAGATCCAAAAGCCACAGCAACGGAGCGGGTAGACGATACACCGACGATATTCTCCTCAAATTCTTCAAAGAAATCTCCTGGGACGGAATCGGGGTCTTTGGGAACGGACTGGTAAACACGATTGCCTAGTGTGTAGTACGCGGTGTTATTGAAAATATGAATACCGCTTGCAGCCGGGGGGCGGTTGTTTTCTGGGGATCCATCGTTTGTGTAGAGCGCAAGCTTGCTAGCTATGTACGTATCTGAGGTATAATCCGATAGTGACGTGGTGGCATTCGATATGGACCCACCAACACCATCGGCATCGACTCTAAAATAAAGCTGCCCATTGCCAATCGTCCGATAAATTTCTTTCTTGAAATTGGTGGTATCTGCCGTATCCCAGTTTTCATTCGCAGCATTGGCAAAAGAATAAATGTTTGTGAGAGAGGCAGCAAATTTTCCAACTTCGGTCGCGCCGCCAGAATCTTCATTAATGAAACCAATGACCTGAATAGCAGTAGAGGGGGCGCCTCTATCGGTAAAAGATTTCGTTCCAATCGTATAATCGTAGCGGAACAGAGCTTTATAATTAAAAGATGCGGCTTCTGGAGTATTCGCAGTATCAAATCTATCTGCCGCAAACCCGCTATTGTTCGCCGCCGATACGGGGAAAAAGATATAACTTTTTCCAGAAATGGGGATGTGCGGAGTAATTATGTTTCCGCTTGCGTCAGTATTATCCGTAACCCCATACCGCTGATATCTTCGCCCATATAGAGGCTCATAGGCCGCTGCCGTTGTAAAAGTTTCTGGAACGGCGGTTTGTCTATCAAGGCTGTGGGCCTTTAGTAGGGCCATTAAAGAGTAGGCAAAGTCTGCAATAGCCTGAAGGCTTGCAGCTGAAGTGAAACGATAATCAACCTCATTCATCGTCCAGTGTTGGTCAAATGGGTCGTATGTATTTATGTAAGCGGAACTATGCGATCCTGTGTGATAAAAATTCCCAGACAAAACAAACATGCGACCGGGGCTGGTATATGTGGCCGTAAAGTTGCTGGCGCAGGTAATTGTTAGACCAGCAGAGCTATTAGCAGTGACCAAATAGCTTGAGCCACGAGTAAGCGCGGTGAAATCGGTATTCCAAGTAAATGGTGTCGAGCCCGTTCCAAGCAGCGGTATAACTCGATAGCCAATAAGAGTGTTATCTGTAGGTGAGGGATCAACTGATTGTAGGCTGGGTGAGCCAGACGAAATGTCTGCTTCGATCATGGAACTATACGGCGTCCCGCTCGTATCAAAGACGTGGAGAAATATCATCTGCGCCAAAACACCAAGCATGCTGATGGCTTCGTAAACTGTAGTTGGCGTAGTATATCCAGAAGGAATAGCCGTAATTGTGTCTGATGCGTAGTGCATCCCACCAGTTCTGTGGTAATCAAATTCCGTTTTTATGTCTTTTACGTACTGAATGAAGGCGCCATAGTTTGGCACAATTTTCGCCCAAGTATATGGCTCAACTCTAGCAACAGCCGTTGCATAACTTCCGAGATGCGTATAGCTCTCTGTTCCCTGATATCTCCAAGCGTTGAAATGAGTAAGTGTTGCGTACTGGTGCCAGTTCCACTTCTCTCGCAAATCATTCAGATAAACAATTACATCGGCAATAACTGTAGACGATGAAATGGATAAATCTTGATCTTCTACAGAAAGATTTAAGAAGTGCGTCCAATAGTATGCAGGCTGAAAAATTCCAGATGTTGAATGAAGCTGGTAATATAATCCAGCAGAAGCTGGCTTTACGTGATAATTCCGCTTAAATGCCGTTGCGACCCGTGTATCGATTGGATCTTCTTGGATTTGCGCATCCACCATGTGGAGCGTATATTGAGCGCGAAGCACATTTAAGAGCGTAATAAGTGTTGGAAGATCAGACGCAACCGTTGATGCACTCACGGCAGAGGCTTGAGATGTTAAATCAGCGTGCGTTATGTGGGCTTTGCCAATAACCGTCTCTACAGTACCGGCCGTAGCCCCATTGCTTCCGTAATGCGCAATCATCTGCGTCCGTAGGTCATTCGCTAGAGTGATGGCAAGCGCAAGACCACCATCGCTTGGAGTCATGGTCTCAACTGAAACACCATTTGTGGTTGTAAATCCTTGCGTAAACTCCGGGAGTCCCGCAGAACGAAGTCGCATCGTTCCGCCCCAGTCCCTATACAATTTGATAGGTGGATCTCCTGAATCTGATACAGCGTAGAGGTGGCGCTGCCACTGATCGGTTTCTACAAGTGAGGATGCGGAATTTGTATTAAAGGCTTTCGTGGTGGCGGAACCACCGCCCGGACCAGTAATTTCTGTCCATGCTCCGGTTGGAGCCCCTGCCACATACGTGGCCTGGCGGAACGCGGCCTTGTTCTGAAATCCCAAAAGTTCATTATCTAGATCGAAGTTCACAAGACGCGCTACGCGCTCTACTGCCGCGAACTGATAAGCGGTGCTCGCATAGATATCAAAGCCATCGCTCATGACTAGCTTTTTGTCGTGGTCGATTAGAAGATTGTTGGCGGTGGTGTAACGATTCTTTTCTCCGGGTATCGTTTTGTCTGTGATTCCGCCACTAAAATCTTCAAAGTCAAAAGGTTTCAATTTTTACCCCTTTCAACCGTAGCCATTTTGGAAATCACTTGCTTCATTTCAAACGTGCAGCGATCACCAAGCGAGTAGCAAGCCTGCTCAATCGCAGTCTTTTCCTTTCGCCGATCATCTGCGCTCATGCACATTGCGCCATCTTCAAAGAAATCAATCAGCTCTTTCACGTCCATCTCAGAGTTTTCATCATGACCAGTCGACGAGCAATTCGCGCCAGCAGCTAATATGCCCGCAACGGAGCATATCTTTACGTCGGGCACCAGAACGCGCTTGCAAGCGCTAAGTGCCAGAGTAACGAATAAAAGTAGAAAGATGTTTCGCATGATCTTCACGGCTCTTTTTAAACTCCGGGGATTCAATCCCCTTTTCTTTAGCTAATTGTCGCAACTGAATCTGCGCTGAAATGAATGCCTTGTGATGAATACTATTGTTTAACAAAATAACCTGGAAGTTAATCGCGTCCTTCATGACTCCATAAAGTAGGTTCGCTATGTAAACAACTACTCTACTAATCACGAATGCAACTGGTCCAAATGACAAAAACGGAGCAAGGCCGATGATGTGAGAAATGGCGAGCTTAACCAACTGGTCAAACACCATGTCCTTGAATACATCAAGGGCCCCGTCAACCGGTCCAGCGCTCATACAACTTTTAGGGCTGCCTTCAAGACTCCGATAATAGCGTCATCAATTCCGCCATCGATTGATGCGGCTAGTTTATCTAGGAGCGCATCTACGTCGCCCTCAATAGATATCTTTAACTTTCCGCCAGCAATGGTGATGTTCGCTGCGATTTCGGTCGAAATCGGTATTACTTTTTCCATACTCTCCTCCTTGGAGACTAAACGGGCATCAGTGCCCGAAATAACTTTGCTTAAAAGCCAATTCCTAAATCTTGGAATGAGCAGGACCACGCACCCCCACAAAAAGTGGACAACGTTATCAAGTAAAATGCTACCCAAAATCTTGAGTTTTTCATGCACATTACCGTCCTCCCTGACCAACTAAATTGTAACATTCCTATTGGAATGCGCCCAGCACACGAGGAAAATAAGTGCCGTTGGGGGAAGGCAAAGCGGGAAATTCCCAAGAGAAGCAACAAGAATAGAAGCACACGTTGCATGAGTCCAGGTTGGCTTAAAGCGATAGATAAATTGCAATAGCGCTACTGAAAGAACAGCGAATGCCGCCTTTCCGTACTCCACTAAGAAATCCAGGTAATCGTTGTGGAGCTGGTATGGAACATGGTGGTTAAACTGCTTTAGGATTTCATCCTTAAAAATTGGCACATAAATTCCAACCCAGCTTCCTATTCCAGAGCCAAAAAGAGGATGATCGGCTATGGCCCTGAGGCCAAACGGCCAAATGAACATCCTACCGTGGAAAGACAAAAATGGGTCACCCGGACGGAGCATAAACCATGCTCCCATAGCCGCGAGTCCAGCCGCGCACACTTGTGCAGCAGCTCGAAAGCTAAACTTATGCCACCAAAAAATAACAAGTACCGCTCCAAGGGAAGCGCACGACATAGCCGATCCAGTGGCTAAAATAGCAATTGCCATAACCCCAGCAGATAAATAGTTTTTCCGCCAAAGAGCGGGGCAAATGGTGGCCGCTAAAAATGAGCCAAGCACCGATTCATGTCCCATAAAACCAACGGGGATACGAAAAGCATTGGGGTCCGCCACTCTAAAAATAAAATAAATTCCGCAAACCTGAAGCAACGCTAGAACAGCCTGGAAAACCCCGGAAAGTACAAAAATTCTAGCAATCACATTTTCGCTAAGGTCCATCATAAAACACGCTGCCGCGAAAACGGCCAGTATCAATAGGAATGGAAACTCAGCAAAAATCATGTAGTCATGGATCACAAAACTAAATAAGGCCAATGAGAAAAAGAACGCCGGGCCCCAAGTAAGTCTATTTTTAAGGAATATGAAAAGTGGCGGTATAAGGGATAGAAAAAGATATCTAATTTTACCTTGCCTAAAAACATCACCAAGATTTACGTAATCAAGTCCGTTTAAGGCGAATAAAAGAAGAAAAATGAAGGCCCAATTTGGCCATGAAATTACTCTGAAGGGTGCGATAAGATTGCTGGCTTTTGTGCAAATGACGGAGGATGCTCTATGATCCAACCAAAGGCAGCGCCTAAAAATGCCGATACAGTTCCTAATACGGCCAGTGTCTTCCATGCACCTCTCGCAGTCGCTTCCAGGATATTGACTTTATCGCGTACGTCAAAGAAAATTTGGTTTTTCTCTTCTTGGTTGTCGTTAGACTTTGAAATAAGCGCAGTTAAAGCATCGAGCTTTTCTTCAACTCTGGCAATTTGTACTTCAATGCGCTCTGCCATAAAAATTATTGAAATTTGTATTTAACGATTACGATTCCACTGCCGCCATCACCAGACTGCCCAGCTCCACCGCCACCGTTTGCTCCGCCGCCGCCGCCGCCGAGATTAGCTGTCCCGTTGGTTCCGTCGTTGGTGTCTAGCGAGCCAGCGCCACCGCCACACGACGCGGTTCCCCCAACAAACTCACCGCCGCCTCCTCCTCCGCCAGCGTAGCAAACAGACGATCCAGAAATGCTATTCGACGTTCCCGCTCCGCCGTTTCCACCATGAACGCCAGAATCGCCAGCTCCCCCAACGGCACCAGCGCCTCCTCCTCCGCCGCCTTCCCGAGAGCCGCCGCCCGCACCAAGTCCACCGTCATTACCTTGGCCAACTGTTCCTGCGCCAACTGTTCCTGAACGGCTTGCTCCGCCACCAGAGCCCCCGGTTACTGCGTTATCGGTGCCACCACCACCACCAGATCCTCCCAGTGAAGTAATGGTAGAAAAAACGCTATTGCCTCCGGCACCGCCCTTGGTATCGGTAGCAGATACGTGAACACCACCAGCGCCAACCGTAACCGTATAGCTTGTGGCAGTAATCGCGAACCCGGATGCCGCCTTATATCCACCACCACCACCACCACCACCGAACGTTTTCCCGCCGCCGCCGCCGCCAGCGACAACAAGGTACTCAACCGTGGACCCCGCTTCAGCAGACGTAAATGTCATCGTTCCAGACGACGTATATGTGCAGATTTTATAATCTCCAGAAGTGACTTGTGTACCTCCAGTACATGCAGAAGCAGCAATTCCGCCTCCAGCCGATGAGGTTTTCCAAAATCCAAAAGGAAACTGAGCGGCGCACGCCGTGTTTGCAAGAGAGAGAGTCAGCAGTAGGGAGGCAAATAATCTCATCTAAAATCCAGAACTGCACTGCCATATGTGGTTGTACCATCAAAAAACAGGGTATAAATATCTGTCCCGTTTACCGTTCGAGACGGCGTGGTGTTCGACGGCCACTTGAGAGAAGGCGAAGTTGGCCATGTAGGCGTTCCCGTCGATTGCGTTAAGCGCACAACAATCGTTTGCCCAATCGAAGGAGTGGTAAACGTATAGGTTCTATTCGTCGCCCCGTTACTCTGCGTAAAGCAATTGCTCGTAGTCCAATCAATGGATGTAGCGGAAATCGCAGTGCATGGAATTGCGTTTGGGACCGGGTTATAAGCCGCGTTCGCAATGCTGGATATGAAAAGAAGCGCAAGCTTTAGCATTACACACTTCCCTCTGCTGCGCGCACTAGCTGCACTACTCCGGCCGCCAGTTGCCCGCCGTTATCAAAGGAAGAAAAATCAATCTCTGCCGATTTCTCCATGATTTTGTTTCCGTTGGGGTTTTCTTCAAATTTCGCCTGGCTAAAATAGCCCTGGTACGAAACTGTCGCTTTCGCAGTTTGAAGGTTAACGGTCATGAGGGTCAGAATCCAGTAAGAAACCGTATTCCCGTTTGGCAACTCAATCGTATTTTCCCAAGTTAACGGATTCATAAAATACTCCTTAGTAAATGCTCCAAAGCGCGAGTGACGTACAAACGACGTCCCTGGATGCGTTTTTAACTGCGATAGATTGAGATGTAGCGCCGTCCACAAGGTCTGATCCGGTCGCCGCGATGTAAGTCACTCTCGGGGCCGCGCCGAGCTTTTTGATTCTGTATTGGCGACCAAACAGCGTTGCGGTGCACGCGGGTACGGTAATCACCTTGTCTGCTGCTGAATCATCCACGGTCACAATACTGTGCGTGGTTCCAAGCGTAGTGTTCGCACTTAAATTCGATACGTTGTATTGAACTGAGCCCGCTATATGGAGAGTAGATCCCGGCGCCGTCGTCCCAATTCCAGTATTTCCGCCGCTAAGCACAGTTACGGCCGCGGCGTTGTTTGTGTAGAGAGTAAGAGGGAGCGCTTCGCGCTGGCGAAGCTCAGCGTTACCCGATGCGTCTATCCCCATATCGAATCCATCTGACGCAGTTTGACCCGTAGTAGAGCCGGCAGTAAATTTTTGTGTGGTTGCCGTGGCGGTGCCGGAATCCTGATGCAGCTTCACAACCGGAGTTACGCCAATTCCAAGGTTTCCATCCTTATCGAGGCGCATCCGCTCACTCATAGTTAGTGCCGATGTGGTGTACCAGACCCACGCAGAATCTAACGTTGAAGTATTATGAGTTGCCGTTGCGATTGCTGAGAAAGCATTGGTAATAATTCCAGGCGCTGGATTAGAGGAGTCATTGGACCGAACCATAACTCCGCCAAGTAGCTCCCCCGCTACGATGGCCTCTCGATTTGATCTCAATACAATTTGTTCATTAGCCGCAACAACAGAACCGTTAGTGGCCACAGTCAAGAACGCACTTGGGTCAGTTACTCCGCCCATCCCCACTCTTCCGTCAAATGTGGCGGCGTAATTATTTGTGGCTCCAGTGCCTGCAGTAATATTTAGTGCATAAGAATTGGTCGTACCAGAAACAGATCCACCGGGAATGTAAAGGGCGCTCGAATTTGTAATGGTGACGTTTGATCCAGCGGTGGGCGCTCTATCGATATAAAGATTGGCGGCGTTGGTTATGGTCTCAGGGTTAGATGCCGCAAGCGTCATGGTTCCATAAGAGCTTGCGACTCTGGTTGAGATTGTCCCGGTTCCAGAAGTGTCCGTAAGCGTGGCGTTTTGAATGGAAACCATTTTACCAACAGTCGTCCAAGATGTGTCGGACTGGTTTCCATCTACACCAAAAACCGACACGGGATTCCCTGTGGCGGTTCCATATAAATTAAATCCGGCGAACCTGGTGTTCCCCGTTGTTCTAAGCGCATATTTTCTGTTTGATGCCGTAACAACATTTGTCCCGTCAACGGGAGCCCCGATAAATAGAGTTGTGAGGTTGTTTGGAGTTATCGCATTTGTGGCTGCAATGGTTGGCGAGCCAATATTGTGAATGTTTAAGGAGGGCGAACCGGTTGAAGTTGTATCAGTAAAGGTTTGGTCTGCGATTCTGAATCCAATTCCGTTTGTAGTCCAGGCGGATGCAGATTTGTTTCCGGATAGGTGCAGTTGAGCGGCGGGATCGGCCGTTCCTAAGCCAAGTTCATTTTCGGTATCGTCGAAAAATAAATTAGCATTGTCTTGCGCGTATACGCCGCTCGGGCCCGCAAAGACCACAGAGCCAGAAGTAAACGCCGTAGCCGTTCCGGTTCCGCCATTGGTTACGGCAAGGGGAAGCGTAAACAGCCCCATCTTGCTGTCAAGCTGGGCTTGAATGGAGCCTGTTGTGCCAGATAGGTAAGAGGCTTCTGTCGATGTCACTGGGGATGCTTCTAAAAAGCCATAAGAGTTTGTTACAACATTACGGCTTCCAGTTGTAGCGGCAAACGAGCTGTATGTTAATGGGCTAGAGGTCATCACCCCAGTTGCGCTGTTCTGAAGAACTCCGGCAGTCTTAAGACCGCTTGGCAGCCACTTAGCCGTAGATCCACTCCAAATAACTGGCGCGTCGGCAAGCGCCGCGCTAGTTGCGAAAATGGCTAAAAATGCAATTATACGAAACATTAATTACCCCGAAAACGTCACAACGAGTTCGCCATCAGAAATAACCGCGTTTTTTACGGCGCGAACCCAAACTTTATTTGTTGATACGAGAGAAACACCAAAACTTTTTGTTTGACCAGCTCCGCACGTTGCAATAATGGCAGCGGCAGCGGCGCCTGCGTTTGCGCCAACTCCTATCTCTATAATGCCATCTCCATTCCAATTAATGCCCATTTCTGCGCATGTATTGGAGATCGCCGTTCCACCAGTCGTGCCAGATAGCAAATCAAGCTCAATCATAGAGCTCGCGCTAGCTGGAATGTTCGTTGTTGCTGGGAAATGTACTCGACGTTCTTTATAAGCAAATGCAGCAGCAGCAGTTGAAATTGTATTAGCTACGTTTACGTCAAAAGCATTTTTCCCACCGACGTTTGTAGCTGTAATCCAGTCTTTAAGGTTTTGTGACCATATCGCGCGCATTCGTCACCTCACCCATACAGGTTGATAACGAGCTCACCACTCGTTACAGCCTGATCCAAAGCTTTTACGGAAATTCTTAAGTTTTTTGCAAGGTTGAGTGGAATTAATTTTTCCATCATCATTCCTGGAACAATGTATAGAGGAAGATCAACCTCAGAGGCTGCGGCACCCTTTGCTATAATGAGAATTCCTCTACCAGTATAAGCAACACCAATTGCAGAACATGAACTGGGCCAAGCAGAAGAAATTTCAGTATAAGCGCTTGTTGCAATCGTAGAACTCGTTAGATCAACCCGAACCTTGCCAACTGGCAATGAAGCCAATAAATCTCTGACGCCCATTATTGACGCTCCAGCATCAACTTGATGCGAAGATCTGTCGCGGCTACGTAATCAATCGCTCCGCGCGCAACACCAGCCACCCAAAAAGATTTTGAACCTTGTTTTGCTGGGAGGAATAATCCCGGAGATTTTACCGCCACTGCGTTATTAGCAACTGTAATGGTTACGTAGTCAGCAGAGGCCACAACCACATATCCAATTAGGTAACTAAGCTGAGTAGCGCTAAGAACAACCGCCGCGTTTAAAGCAGCAATACTTCCTGGATCTCTATCGAAAAATAAAAGATCAATGGCGCCCTTAATATCGGCAGCGTCAAGAACAACTAGCGTTCTTAAATAAGCCAATCCCTTTGTGTTTAAAACAGCATCAGTTATTTCTACTGGCGCGAAAACAACGTCGCCAGATGCATATGCCGCCGTATCAACTGTGGGATTTAGATCGACTACTTTACCATCACGGGGAAGGAACATAGTTCACCTCACAAGAGATGGGGGCCCAAAGAGCCCCCAACCTTAATTATTCGCTAAGAATATATTGGATAAGTACGTTCAATTTTCCAGCCGTCGCAACCGAAGGCGTGGTGGTCGAATATGGGGGAGAATGGGTAGCCGATGTAATCGTCAGGATTGGCGTGCTCTCCGTAGTAATCCGAATGCTAGTAGCAGCCGAACCAACGGGGATACAGGCCACCAACCCAGCTGTGGCCAAAGAAGCCGCAGGCACGTTAGCCTTTAGATCTTTAACACCATCTACACCGGTAGAAAGAGCAAAGTAAGGAGCAATCCTTGTTACCGAAGTATCAAGTGTTATTCCGGTCTTCACTTCAATCGTACAATCAATCACCACGGCGCCAACGGGGAGCTTTGCAGCTTTTCCATCGCGGTCTAGGAGGCTAATTGAGCCGGTAGTAGAGCCAACTACAGAGTTATCCCAAACTGCCTTTAGAACGTGAACGGTCTTATCGATAATTTGCGTACCGAGTTGAACACGCTCGCCATAAGGAGAGTTGTTTAGCTCGTAACGAACTTCGGGCGGCTTCGGAAATGCCGCGAATGCATTCGCGGTATTCAACAGCAATAGTAACGAGAGAAAAGTTTTCAAAGTAACCTCCAAAGGAAAGTTATAAGGCAGGGGGCGGAAGACCCGCCCCCAAATCCTTAGTAGCTGATGCTGTATAGAATTCCGCAGTAGCTGGGGCGCTGAACGATGATTTCACCGAACAAGCACATGTCTACGATGTAGCTGTAACCAGTGGTTGCACGCTGCTCGAAGTACTCGATACCATCAGGAGACCGACGCTTCTTGAAGAAGCCATTGGAGTAGAACTTCAATGCTCTCCAGTCGAGGAACATGATCACGTCGTCATCAGCTTCCTGCACGCCAACAAGCTTCAAGCTTCCCTTGGCAACAGAACCAACTTCGATTTCAGTCCAACCAAACTGGTTAGCGCGCTGAGATCCAGGAACCACGTTGAACGCGCCCTTGGATGCTTCAATCCGCTTAATGCAGCTCGATAGGTTGGTGTAGCTCATCACTACATCAGAGGGGTTACCTTTTCCGAATTGACGGATAGCCGTCAAAGCGTCGAAGATTTTTTCCATGATGTTCGAGGCAGTGATATCCGCGCCCGATACGTTAATGGCCTGAAGGTAGGGGTAGAGCGTCTTGGTTACACCGTAAAGAGTGCTGTCTCCTCCGTTAGCGGAAGAAAGCAATGCTCCACGAAGCGATCCAAAGCTGTTTGCCTGGGCGCCATCGTTGTAAACTTTTGCATTTTGCGCAACAGTGTATCCCGAGAAGTCAGCAGGGGTTGCACCACCACGAGTGGTTACCGCGTTAACTACCTTGGTGTTCATATTGATGCTCAATACGTAACCAGTAGTTGCCGTTGAATCGTCATCGTCAACGCTGATCTTCTGGCCGATTTGAAAACGGTCAGGACGATCTACGGTGATGTTACCAGAAGCATCTCCGGTAGCAGTCAACTTCGCAAAGTGCGCGCCGTTAAGTAGGTTAACAGAAACTACGTTCTTCATGTAGTCGAGGAAATCCTCGATCGTACCAGGAAGAATTTTTAGGAAGTTCTGCTCCGAGATTTGCTCGTGCTCCATAAGGTCGCGATGATTGAAAATCATCGAGCCCCATACTTCTTTGTGCCCGCTTACACCACCGCGAACGTACTTGTCTTCGGCAATGTCGTTAGAGGCAGTGAGCGATCCGAAAGCAACAGAGCTTGCGCCAGCGGCTTTAAACGGAACAACTAGGTTTCCGCCCAACCAAGAATCGTCTTTTTCGATCTTAGAGAGCAAATAGTCGCGCTTTACAAATTCTTCTTTTAATAGTTCATTGGGGAGATACTCATTGAGCATGTCCTGGAAAGTACGAGTCGTACCCATAGTTAGATTCCTTCCTTAGAAATCAAAAATTTAGTTATCTTGCGGACGCCATTTTTTGGTGGAGCTTCCGAATATCGTCGATAGATTTAACCGGACCTTTGGCTGGAGAGGCGGCTTTGGCGCCAGCAGCATTGGGTAGGGTGATCTTCGGCTTTTCGGTAGCGGCTGGTGTTGCCACTTGCTGGGGTGCTGCTGCGGGCGATTGTTGAACCGGCGCTTGCAACTTCTCTCCCAAGAGCTCCACCGCTGCTTTCGCGGCTTCTACTGGGGAAAGAATAACTTTGCCATTTGAGCGAACATATTCTTGTTCTCCCATCTGGGCCACGAGATCCCGGAAAGCGCCTTGCTTTCCCTTCCTCGTATCGTATGCCTGAGCTACGGCACTATAGTCTGGTCGCTCCAGCACGATCTCGAGCATCTGGTTGATTTGCTCGGAAAGCACCGCTTGGTTCTGCTGGACTAAAGAAGCGTTCTGCCTCTGAAAGTCCCTAGCTTGCCTCTCGGCTTGTGTGCGCGCCTCATGGACCTGGCGTTGGTCCGGCGGCATCTGACTCAATTGTACCTTTTGGTAAGCCCACTGCAACACTTTATTTGGGTCCATCTTCAAAGTGTCGAAAACCGTGTCGAGATCCCCCTGCTGGTAAGCTTCCCGCGCGTACTGGATTGGCTCCATAACCTGTGAGTACGCCTGGTGAATCTGGTCACGCGCTTCGCGCGTTTCCCGCAATTTGCCCTGAACCATCTCAAGGCCGTGCGCTTTCGATAAAACGCTGTGAATGAACTTCTCGGAATCAGAATCCTTCATAACGCCACGAAGGAGCTCTGGTACGTCATGCTCTTTCCCGGCGGCCTTGAATTTTAGATTCGCCTTATAGGCTTCAATCGCTGCTTCCGTTGCTGCACTTGTTTTCGCGCCAACTGCGGGCGGCGCAACCGTACCTTTTTGGCGAAGTTTATCTAGCGCGCTAGGCTCTGGTGTTTCTGCCGGACTCGCGGCGGGCTGCTGGGGAGCCGCCTGCGGCCCATCATCCTGATTGTCTAAAGAAGGGTTGCTGCTGATTTCCTGTACTAGTTCCTGCGTATCCATTCGCTGCTCCATTGGCACTTGCTTGTGCCGGTTGTCCCTGGGGCATCTGAGATGCACCAGAGTCCGAACCGCTCACCATCTGAGCGATCTGGGCCAGGTTTTCCTGGTTAATTGAATCAAGCTGATCAAGGCTCGATCCTTGGGTTTCCAGTTTTTTGATCAGCCACTGGAGGCTGCCTGAAGGAAGACGCACTCTTTTTACCTTCGACGGATCCTTGGCGTCAGTCTGCACGTAGAAATCGCAGCTCACCAAGTAACCATCCGTAGGAATAAAGCCCGCTTCTCCCATCTGAATTGCTTTAAGTTGCTCCGCCTGAATTTCTTGGTACTTAACCTTTGCGGCTAAATAGTTTTCCTGAATGGCGGGATCTAGAAACTGAAAATCAGCCTGGCGCATTCTATTAGCCAGACGCTTGATCATATATAAAGGAGGGTCGGCCTGGCTGATCGGGGGTTGCTTGCCCTTATCAAGCGCCAGAATCATGTTCGTTGCAGAATCGTAATCAAGCGTCAAATCGCCAAACGCTTCTTCCATATTGGCGTAAGGCATCGTGCGAATCATCTTGCCAATGTCTTCGCGGTTTAGCTGATTCCCAGTATATTGCAAAATTGTAGAAACAGAGAGCTGCTGGCCAAGTTTAGACTCAACATCTTCGGCTTGCGGAACAATTTTTATTTTGTAACAAAGAGGATCTTGCCCACGGAACTCCTCAATGTTTACTTCCTCGTTTTTGCCAACCATCGCAATGATTGTTTCATCTGGATAATGGTACCTAGCCAGCTCAAGGTAAAGCTGCGCCACTTCGATCAAAAACTGCTCAAAGCGCATGATGTAGAGCTTAAAGCGACGCTTTTGGCGGCCAGAACGCGCTAAAAGTGCGTAAACGTCAAGCTGGCCGGTCTGCGCCTCATCCTTTTCGTCCACGCCGCACGCGTTGTACATTTCCGTAATCTGCTGCGCCATATAGGCCGCATACTGCGAACCATCTCGACCCGCCATGATCTTTGGCTCAATCCCCGTATAGTTATACGAGCGAACCCCAGGCAATACCTTCCCAGAAGTCAAGGTCGTGCCCTGCTGTAGCAACACCTTGTCATCACCAAGAGTAACTTGGTGCTCGGCCATCTTACTCGCGGCTCTATTGATCTCGGCCTGGAAAGGCCGAATCGTTTTGATGATGGATTGACCGCGCGCTCGGGTTTTAAGTTTGCGAAGCGGCTTAAAGACAATCGGGAACTTAGCTGCAGGTAGCGGTGACTCAAAAAGGATCTTATCTTTTACGAAGAAATAGCAATACCCCTCCGGGTACTCAAAACAGGGCCGAAAGTACATCTCTCTAAGCATGCACTGGTCTTTTGTCTTCTGAAACCCAGCTCTACCCCTGTCAAATATAGTGTACGTTTGATCGGCGCTCTCTTGAATGAACTTGTCATTATCTTCCCCAGGAAACATGGCTTTGAGCTTCTTTACACTCACCATCTTCCTCAAACACATCCACTTGGCCTTCTTATGGTCCGTGGCGGTTGGGTCTATGAGTAGATTAAACCCATAAATCTCCTCAAAGCACATGTCTCCCGTGAATATGGGCTGATCATTCTCATCAAACGCGCCGGTAGCTTCCCCGGCCCGTGGATCCCAAAAAATCTTTAACGCCACTTCCCCAATCTGCGTAAAGTCTTCTGCCCAGTTCTGCGTTTCTTCATCGAGACCGTATTTATTGCGCGCAAACTCCCACACAGCATGGTTAAGCTCAGCAGTCTTTTGATCGGCAAGCTCCGATTCATTCGCGGGCTCAAATCCAACCCCCGGTGCGGAGGACAAAACGTGGTTCGTGTACTCGTCCACGATTTTCTGCGTGTGGTTCTTCGTTAAACGAAGGCGCTGCTCCTCCGTGAGCGATTTCGCGTCCCTGAGTCTCTGGTAAAGTTTGGATCTTTGGCGGTTATAGTGTTCGCCAGAATAAAGAAGAATATTGGAGCGCTGTTCGGCGAAAAGCTCTTTATCAAGCTCATCGGCATCCATGTACAGCTTTTCTAAATCCGAAATCGAGTGACTACTCGCCTTCTTCTCCACCATTCTCATCCCCCATGGGCTCAGTCTCCCCGAGTTCCATGAGTCTCTCGGCCTCTAGGGGATCAGTAATTGCCAATTCCGCAATCTGACGCTCTCTAAGCTCGATCTCTTGTTCTTCGTGGGAGGCAATTTCTGCCCGTTGTTGCGCCTGAATGGTCTGTTCAGGGACTTTTCCAGCCGGGGTTGGGGCTGGGCCGAAAATATGCGCCTGCATCGGAGTGAGTTCTTTGGCGGGGCTAAAGCCCGTAAAAGTAACCTCGAGGGGTCCGTGTTTAAACGAAATAACCCCCGCTTCGCGGCATGCAGCTAAGATTTTACAGACTTCTTCCGCTTTTGGAAAGAATTGTTCACTAACCATCGTACATGGCTTGGATTTCATTAAACTCGGCCTGGAGCTCCGCTTCTTCTCTGCTTCTCTTGTCATCTTGGAAAAACTCCCTACGGGCTTGTAACTCTTTTTCTTTTTCGTTTAACTGCTTCTCTGGCTGATCCTCTATTCCATCGGGTCTACCGCCCTGAATCACCGTCCAATTCCAAGGGATCTTCATGCACCCATACCTGAGCGGGTCGCAAAGATCATCGGCCCGCTTATTCTTTGGCGTTTCATGGCTTACCGAGCATAACTCCCCAGCCAATTTGCCATTCTCCCCCCGCTCATAGATCGCCAGCATGTCATTTTTGAAAAGCGTGTTAACAATCTGCTCCCCCTCATCCGTGCCCTTTTTCGCAGGCTCCCACCCGCCCCCGTTCCGAGTCGCAATCGTTCCAAAGTCAGCGCAGCCCCAATCGTAAATCTTGGCAACCGGCTGCACTTTCAGTTCCCTAATAATCTCTTCCGCTTTATTGTAAACATCTCCAGCCGTTGTGCGCGTCCCATCACTCCGCCAGCAATGCACAACACGCCCTGTGGTGAAATCCGGCTTCGCCGCAAGCACCACAATGCCAGAGGGGTGCCCATACCCATCGCTCGAGGTCTTCCCGCTACCCACATCCGCAATCACGTACCATAACCAGGATTGGGGGACCGGGTGCCAGGGCTTCATGTGGCGCTTCACTTCAAATGACGGATATATTAAACCAGATTCCTTTACGAACTTGCCAAACACTCGTCGCTGCACTTCTTGAGGAGAGCGGCATGTGGCTATTAATTCGTTAATTCTGGAATTATTCCATGGTGTGGGGGATCCATCCTCATACTCTAGGCAGTCATATGCCGATATTTGGCGCTTCCACGCTTTAGGGAATCTCTCTTCTTCAGAATTTGTTGGCTCCATCGCCTGCCGCCAGAACTCCTGACCCTGCGTGGCCGTGAAGGCACTCCGAATATACCCCTGCGTGGCTGCAACCCTGAAACTAAGTTCATCCCAGAGGTCCGCGTCACACTCTTCGTCAAGAAAGATGGCATATGCGGTGGCCGTTTGTAGTGCCTCTTTCCCCTGTTTATAGGATTTAAAATAAATGGAAACGCCACTATTAAAGTGAATGGCGTGAACTTCTTTATTCTTGTTTTCTATAGTGTATCCAAAATCAGGATGATTCTCAAAACCATTGCGGGGAAGAAACTGCGGCCACTTCGTCGTGGCCTCAATCGTTGCTTGATTGTTGGTTGGATAAAAGTACAGGAATAGGTTCGGGCTTTGGCTTTTTGGCCACAGCTCCGCCCAAAGATTCTTGTTTATTGCCCACTCAATCGCCGTTCTAATCATCGCTGACGATTTTCCAAGCTGATTCCCGGCGGTCATTAGCGCTATTTTGTCGCGAGACTCAAAAAACTCCCGAGTCCATTTATAAAATGGAAGCCCATAAATATGAGGAAGACCCTTGCGAAGCTCAAGCTCTGCTTCCTTTAGAGAAACAAGGCTTTGTCCGTGGGCCTTTAAAAAATCCTCTTTCATCTTCCGAACCGCTGAAAAAAATCACTGCGCCGCTTAGATCGACACTGCCTACAGCGCCTGCGGCCTTTCTCCATTATCGTATTTTCTTTAGAATATTTATGGCCGACTGGGCACGCTTCTTTATGCGTATTGTGGTGAAATCCCTTCTTGGCATAATCCTGCATGTTGTCATGCTGAGTTCCCAAAAATAAATGCTTGGGGTTTACGCAAATACGAACATCACACTTGTGACAAACAAAAAGTCCGCCATCTATCTCGCCATTAAAAAGTTTATAGGAAACTCTGTGTGCCCCTTCGGTTTTTCCGTTAAACCGAACATTCCCATAGCCGGTGGTTTGTAGCCCAGCGGTCCAAATCCAACAACCAGTTGTTGGCTCGGGGGAAACTTTTTCCATGAACCTTTCAATAAACTTCTCTCTTGTGTATGACACCATTGCCATAATAATTACACCCCACCGTTTTTTGCGGGCACTAGCTCCGGCTCAAGGATCTGCGGTTCGGGGGATCTGCCCTCAATTTTCCTCTGCTCCTGCTCAATTTCATGGATTCGTTTCCTGATCGTATCTAAATCGCCCTTTTGCACCAGAGTTCTAACCTCTGTACCAATGCCTTTTTTGGTTGCATCCATGTGAACATTTAGCTGCTGAATGGACTGCTTTGGGGCCCCATGAAGGCGCATGTCAAGCATGGCCGTAACCTTTAATTTAAGCTCCAACATCTTGACGTTTGGATTCCCCTTACCGTCAACATGCGGCATATCCAAAATTTCTCGTAGTCTATTAATCCCATGAATTAATCCCTCGCGAACCGCCACCTCATACGCAACCGGCTTGCAAAGCAGAAATGCGGCCCGGTGTGGTTGCCTTAAAAAAAGATTTCTAAACAAAGTTTCCGTGCAAACAAGGCTGTGAAAATTACACGGATTCATAATCCTGCCATCAATCAAAGATCCTTCCACCTCTTGCCAAAAAAGAAGCCTAATCCGGTGGTCGGTAACGGTTGGCTGGTAGTGTTTTTCTGCCCGAAGATACTTTAAAAGACCATCTTCATCAGCCATTAATCCGATCAACAGAGGCTCTGAGGTTAAGAGCGCCAGCAAAATATCGGACATTCTTTTAGGGAGCCGAGAGCCAATTGCTGAGGGGTTTGAGGGATCGAAGTAGGGGCGAAGCGAATCCCGTTGGTCTTCGGGCAAAGAATTGTAGTCCATTTTACTTTATGGTGAGGGGTCAACCGAAAAAAGGCCACATCTTCTTTTTTTATTTTTCGCTTTTTCTTTTTTTCTAAGGCGAAAAGGACAGTGCATTCAACTCACTGAGTGACCCCCTACCCCCCGGTGCGCGGGAGAATATGCTGCATAAACCAAACGCCCCGTGCCAACGCACCGCTCTTTACACGTACGCAGGTGACCAGCGCACCTGGCTAACCACCTGCCCAATGGATCTTTGGTGCTGTGCTCGCTACACCAATCGAGTTCCAATGCATGGCCATAACATCACATGGATATGCGAACCTATAACCCAAGATGCCCGCTGATCAAGGGTCTCCGGGCCACAGCTTCTAGTTGCAAATGATTCTCAGGTCCGTGGATTGTTTCCCGAAATGCAACAATACCGTTAACCACAGGGCAACAGTGATTAAAACAGCCAGCGGTGCCGTGGTCCGGGCGTACACGGTGCGGAATGTCCATCGTGGTGACGTTTTTTGTCACCATGCATTGC
>ERZ869925.437-NODE-437-length-31060-cov-17.143461_pt1 | contig 31060 bp, 37 predicted proteins | sample MGYA00579311_ERZ869925 | MGnify/ENA primary metagenome ERZ869925 (study PRJEB32216, sample SAMN09231817) | wastewater metagenome | place: USA: Maryland | collected 2016-07-30 | study: EMG produced TPA metagenomics assembly of the PRJNA472060 data set (Reclaimed...
AAACCAAAAAAGTAGTAACAAAACCGAACTAGAGTTCGTTAACGTCGTCCGTCAGCGATTTAAAGAGTTAGATAGCGAAATATCTCAGCGTAATGAAGAGATAACTGAGCGTGACGACTTTGTATACGGTGATAGGCTCGAACGCAGCCTTGATATACCCGTTGGACACGACTTAACCTCCGTCAACTGGCTCAAACGTACCGTCGAAATCCATAAAAACATGTTCATGGGTCGTGGCTTCCAGATGGTATCTACCTATGACACCAAAGACTTGAACTCAGCCGCCGATGAAAAGGATAGACAACGCCTTCAGGTGGAAAACGACAAGGCTAAACAATACGCTGAGGCTAGGCAACAGATTATTGAAGCGATTAAGCGTGATAACGGTGGTGAATCCCTCTGGGCTGACCTTGCTGAGAGCGCTTCTGCCGTAGGTGACGCTGCCGTTAAGATGTACTGGGACGAAGATGAGAAGCGGGTAGAGATTTGTCCGATTGAATCTATTGAAAACCTTTACGTCTTATGGTCTGATAGTAATTTCCGTGATGCGAGGGCCTACGCCTTCGTCAACCAAGTCGATAAGCAAGAAGCTATTGGTGAATACGGTGCCAGCGAAGATGTAACTACCTCTCCTGCGGGTAGCCCAATGGAAGTTCTCGCCACGACAGGTGTTAGCAATCAGTTCACAGGCCAACCAATGGTCACTATCATGGAAGTAACAGGCAAAATCGAGGGTTGGGGAGTCGAAAACGGCAAACTAATCAAGGTAAAGATTGGCCAAGAGACCGAACTGAACGCCATGATTGTTGGCAACCAAGTAACTCGCCTTATTAGTGATAAAAAGAAGCTACCAAAGTACTACTTACTACCTAACAAGCGTCAACGTCGCCGTCCATGGGGCCGTAGCGACATATCTGACGCTGCTATCGACATTAACCTCACCTACATTGAGACATTAAGCGATTGGCGCACCGCAGCCAGCCGTACCAACTTCAATAAGTACAAAGCCTTCGGCTTTAGCCAAGATACCGACTTCCCGAAGCCACAGCCTCGTAAGATTGAGATTCTGCCACTCAGCACAGGCCAGGACATTGTCGAATTAAACCAAAGCCAAACCAACGGTATTGACTGGGGACGACAACTTGACGAACTCAAAGAACAGTACGTCCGTGAGACGGGTATCAGCCGTGTCTTATTCGATGACCCAAGTGTAACTTTCAACAGCAATCAGGCACTTCTTACCAGCATGAAGCCTACCAGCGACATCGCTGAGGCTAAGAAGCAACTCTGGACACCTGTGATGGTTGACCTATTCACCGATGCTCTTGAACTCGTAGCAGCCCACAATCCTGACCTCGCTGACCTCGTATCAGAAGATGATAGCTGGAACCTCAAAGTAAACTGGCCGAGCGTTCTTCAAAAAGAGGACCCTGTTTACCAGTCCATGCTTCTCAACCGCTTCAACGCAGGTACCATGAGCCTCCAAAGCTACTTAGAAGCACAAGGTGAAAGCCACGAAGAAGTAGAACGTATTAAAGACGAGATGACTGACCCTCTCACCGCTGCTATCCTCGGCAAACAAATGCCAGCCCTAGCACAAATCCTCGTCCAAGCAGCTACTACCGAAATCCAAAGCTGGATGGCGCAAGTAATGCCACAGCAGCAACCTAACCAACCAGGCGCTAACACCCCAGGCGTAAACCCGAACGGTGGAGCCGCTGCACAAGTCGCCCCTGACAACCAGGCAACAGGTGGTGCTGGTATGCAACCCGTAAGTCAACCAGGCACAGGCGCAACCGCAGCCAGCGCAGGTGGAGCCTTAGCACAAATGACACAGAATAATGGAGGCTAGAAATGCCGACAATTTCTTCACTGATGCGGAGCGCCGCAGCCACACGACAGAAAATCCAGAACCAGCAAGACGCACAGGTGTCCTTTGACTGGGAAAACTCTGCACAAACCTACGATGACTACGTGGCTTATTCAAGTTATCTACAAAAGCAGAGCCAAAACAGTACAGACCCTTCACAATTGATGACCTACGCTACCAAAGAACGTTCTGCACGAAGAAGCTATGTCAGTAACGAACTGCAACGCCAACAAATGGCTATTATGGAAGGTAAAGCTACTACTCAGGACAAGATGGAATCAGTTAAGCAACTGTATTACCAAGCCGTAGACAACGGAGACATGAACCTCGCCCAGAACCTTCTTAGCCAATGGGACACCCTCAGTGTCAAAGCTCAAAACGAAGTACAAGCAGCTACTAAAGCTTACGCAAGCGCAGGTGATAAAGCCTTCAAGAACCTTATTAACAGCATTGAGAAGGGTGTTGACGACGTAACTCTCCCAACAGGCCAGAAGATTACTCCGCTAGCCAGCATCTCAGACTACTTCAGCCAGACAGGTGACTCAGTAGCCTCGATGAAGAGCGCCGAAGAAACAATGTCTGCTCTTACCAACATAATTGTCGATGCTTACCAAAACGCTACTAACCAAGACCAAATTGATACCCTGGAGAGTAAGTACGGCCCAGGTTTACGAGATTTGGGTGACAAGATTAAAATCAGCGTCGGCGGCAAGAATCTCGGCATCCAAGATATTGTGAACGCCAATGCCAATGAAAAGATGAACAACCCTATCTACAGCCTCCAAGCGGTGAGGAACGAAGTAACAGGTACCAACGAGTACAAATTAAAGACCAACAACGTCGAACGTCTAGATTACGCCCGTCAAATTGATGAGCAAGGTAACGAGTACTACACGCCAGTAACCGTCCGCACCACCCAGGACAACCTCTTCTTCGGTAGCAGCGACCAAGGCCGTGGGCTTAATACAGAGATTACAAACAATGGCTTCATTATTGGCGGTAATGAGTCGAAGCAGGGTAAACAAGCCGTCGGTAGCATTGGTGATGGAACAAAAGTGAACCGAGACGAGAGCCAGACACTTGGCAACCGCCTCAAGGCACTTGGTATTACCGCAAAACAAAACGGTACGACCCTTACCATCCAACTACCAGGCGAAAATGTTGAGCGTCAAGGCACCATTCAACCAGATGGCTCTATCCGCTACTTCGGTGACGATGGAAAAATGTATGAGGTAGGTACAACTGACCGCAACCTCGGCATGGACCCTGTAATTGACCCACAGACGGGACAAATTACGAACATGGACAACGTTAAATACATCCCGGCTGGTCAACCGAGAGAAGTTGCACCAGACGAAGGCTCAGACTTTGGCACTAAGTCAGCATTTGGTGGCGACCTTTCAGTAATGGGTGGCCAAGGTCACCGTTACCTACAGTCAATACTCGGTAACAAGCAGACACCAGAAGTATTGAACGGAAACAGTCCCATAAACACCGCAAACGACTTTAGGGGATTTGGTTCACCAGTGACGGGAAGCGGGTTGCAGGGCACCTCAGCCCTCCTACAAGGCGCTGGCGCAACAAGGCAGTACATCCAGCAGCAACAGGCCAAAGAAGCCATGGTACAGGCTCAGAATCAGGCAGCAGCTAAATTACAGGCAAGCGCTACCTTCAATCTGAACCAAACACCAGTCCAACAGATTGCATCTAATGGCCTATTGAAGAAGCAATTACAGGTTGCAGCACCAACCCCAACGCAACGACTATACGTAGCAGCACCAGCACCAACCCCAACAATAACGAATGTAGGAGTAGCAAGACCAACTGGTTCAGTATCAGTATCAAACTCAAGTGGCGCACGTTCAGTAAGGGTACAATAATATGGCATTAAGCGACTTCGCAAACGACTCAACGGTTGCTCGTTCAAGGCGTGGTGAAATAGCACCAAACCTGGGTGCTAAAGCAATAGTAGATACGAAAACAGTAAAACCACAAAGTTCTCTACCCGCACCAATACAAAAAGTTAGTGACTTAGGGAAACAAATAGGTGACATAGGCGTAACAATAGGCAAGAAAACCGCTGGGTTCGTGGCAAACACTGGCATCGACATTGTGAAGGCAGGGTATGGCACCGCATTAACAGCCAGAGATTACTTGGCCCAACCAATACTTAACCAGATGTATTCTCAGCAGAGTGAGATTCTTGGCAAAAAGCAAGACCAGATAATGCAGGACTACAAAGCAGGTCGTATGTCTAAGCAACAGTACCGTATGGCGCTTGACGACCTCAATGGTGGTTTCCAAGAGATAAACCGAAGCATCCAGAAGGACATACTTGATGGGCCAACTCCCGTACAGCGTGCCACCGACGTAACAGAGACAGCCGTAAACCTACTATCACTTGGTAGCCTGGGATTAGCCGAAGCTGGTGGTAAGCAAGCACTCCAGGCTGGCGGCAAAGAGGCAGTATCAGCGCTCGTTGACCAATCAGCTACCAAGTTTGAAAGTGCATTACTAAAATTCCCAGCTTTTAAGAGCCTCGTTGTGCGAAACATTGAGAAGGACGCTGTTAGGACAGGCCAAAAACTAGCAGGTGAAACAACATCACAATTCCTCGTGAGAGATGGGCGTAAGATAGCGGCTGACCTTCTTATTAAACGACCAATTGTATATCAGTCGAACATCGGTCAAGCACAGAGCATGTACAATAACATCCTTGAGGGCGACTACAAGGGTGCGCTCACTGACGCTGCCTGGCTCGGCTCACAAATGGTAGAAGGTGGCCCACTGGGGTTCATCGCTAAGAACGCCTCACTCGCTAAAAGTGGTATCAAAAAACTAGCTGTCGGACGTGGCTCAATCATCGACGAACTATCGAAGGAGATTGGCGACGGCAACCCCGCACAAATTGCTCGCTTTATCCAAAAGACAGGCAAGAAGCTACCAGACAATGACCTAGAGAGCGTGTTCCGTATTGGTACCGAAACCAACCTGAAAATGTCTGGCGAGAGTGTTCAGCGAGCCGTACAGAATATCCTCACCCACTACGACCAGCGTGGCATCCCTCGTGATAGCATTTCGCCTGGTATGATTTACCGTGACTGGAAGAACTGGCAGAAGGGTGCCGAATTAGCCGACCAAATAGATAAGATAGCCTTCGGTGGTGAAGGTAAGGTGGTCGCTGGTGCTTGGGACCAACGAGACCGCCAAGCCATCATTAGCACACTACTAAAAGCAGGAGACAGCTTCCAGGATAAAGCAAACGCATTAACAGAGATGGGTCAACGTCCAGGCGTAGCGTGGGGACAGAACCACTTACTCGTAAACAAGCTTGAAGAAACGCTTAACAACGCCTACCGAGCTGGTGGCGACCAGGCAGCAGTTAACGAAGCACTAGACAAAGGCATACGGGCTATTGATGCTGGTGCCGTAGCAACCGAGCGCATACCGAAAAAACTATTACGCCAAATGGCTGACCTGGGTTACGTGCCTGTTGAACCTGTTGGCGGGCGCATCACGCCAATCATCACAGATATGAATGAGACCAGGAAACTTGTTACGGGTGCTATTAAGGGTGACAAGCAAATATTTGATGCAGCTAGCGAACCAGAGCCAGTATTAGCATCTATCGCAGGGTTCTTGGAGAAGGCTGGCCTTTCACCACGAGAAGCTAACGTAGAAGCCACAAGACGGCTCTCAGAGAGTATGGTAGCAAGCTTAGACCAACTAGAGGTTGGCAAGCAACTTGGTCTTAAATCAAGCCAGGGCGGAGATATAATAGGTGGTGGTCAGGCAGTACTATCTCGTTTGCAACGTTACGTAGAAAATCTCAAGCCCAATCGTGTCGGTAACGCACTCGTAGGTGGTAAGGCCACTGGTTCGGCAGTAAACGACATTCGCCAACTTACACCTGGTGAGATTAAGGATGCACTTGGGCTAGCAACTATGCGTGATGCCAAAGATGTATCACACGCTATAATGAACGCCTACTCACAAGTGCCACTTGAACTTCGTGGCATGGGCGACAAGATAGTTGATACCCTCTACAAATACAACCCACTACACAAGTACTACTCACGTATTCAATCAGCACTCCGCTACACCTATAACCCATTCTTCCGTACTCAGGAACGTGTTGAAACTAAACTACTGTCCCATGTCCAGGCGAGCAACCTCGTGTGGAATAAGAGCAAGGACGAACTTAATGCCGCTGCCAAGGTGCTTGACGATAGCGGCATCCTATCAAGCTCACTATCTGGTGAAGCTGCTCAAGACCAAATCCTCGGACGTATTACTGCTAATATTACTCAAGCCCAGAAGCGTGACCTCGCAGGGCTAGCTTTAGATATGGCGAACTCCAGGGGCGTAACAATCGAACAGATGGCTCGTGAACATGCCGACGAACTAGACGATGCCCTACGGGTTGTCGTGCAGTACCCACGTCACGGCGTACTCGCTTCACCATTGGCTCGTACCTTGAACTTGGCGTTCTTCCCTGTTCGCTACAACGCCAAAGTAACATTACTGGCTGCCAAGGCCCTCTCTAAGCAACCACCAACTATTCAGAAGGCCGTGTTACACAGTTTGTTTAGCTTCAAAGACTGGTTAAAGAGTGACGAAGGCATTATCTGGCAATCAAAGCACAGTGACGCTCTCCAGGTATTCAGTTGGCTTACTCCCATAAACTCCATACAATCAACTTTCAAGCTATTAGGCCGTCCAAACAGCATATCTGATGTTGGTCTCCTTGGTGGTCTGCCACTTGGTGTTATAACGCAAATGCTCGACAGCCAGGGCATCGTCAGTATGAACAAACCATACCAAGACCCCAAGACTGGAGCGGTTGTACCGAAGTATGTACCAGAGTCAGCCAAGGCTCGGGCAGCAACCGCATTACAAGACCTACTCGGTTCTATGTTCACCTACCCAGGGCGCACCCTTGGACTGCCAGGTAAGACAGCGGCCATACGTGGTATTGTTAAGGACTTTATTGATACTAACGGCTCAGACTTTAGCAAGCAGGTAGACACCGCTAACTTGACCCCACTACAACAGAACATGATGCGGGTACTTCAAGGGCAAACAGATAAGGAATCAATCGATGCACTCTATAACTCACCAGCCCCAGGAAGTTTCCAGGGACACACTATCCCACCACTAACCCTCCCAATGCGCCCACCAAAAGCAGACCTCAGTACACGGGTACCACAGCGCAAAGGCCTACCTAGCAAAAAAGGCAGCAAGGGAAAAAATCAAAAGACGTTCGCTCAACCACTTCAATAGTGGATAATCTTGTCAATCAGCCAGAAAGCACCGAGCATGACAACAAATAATATCCATCCCCATACAATGTATGCCAGGCCAGTAGAAAGTAATTCAATCACTACTTCATTATACCTCTTGCGTCAAGCGAACATTTTGCGTACACTTCAGAATGAAGGTATAAAATCAAAATACCTCAAACAAAGGAGAAACAGAAATGAGTGACACACCAACTACTGGTGAAACGGCAAATCAACCAGCCACTCCAACACCAACCCCTAGCGCACCCCCAGTGGTGAAACCGCAGGAAACATCAGTTGAGGAAGTTCGTAAGCAACTTGAAGAAGAGCGTAAAGCTCGAGAACAAGCTACCATGCGAGCCAACCAGCTAGAGAACGAGAAAAAGCAGCGTGATGAGGCAGAAGCCGCTCGCCAAGCTAAGGAACTCGAAGAACAGAATCAATATAAAGAACTCTATGAGCAAGAACGGGCAAAGCGTGAGGAAGTCGAACGTGAACGCCAGACAGCCGAGGAACAGCAACAAGTTGCTACCACTAAAGCTGAAGTAGTCAAAGAGTACAGCGAAGAAATCATCAAGGAAGCAAAGGAACTAGGTTTCGACCTAACCAGCGCTGACGAGACCGCCGTTGCAGCTTATAAGGCTAAGTTGGACAAGCTCGTAACCATCACGGGTAACAACCAGAAGGTAACAGGTAACAACCCTCCAGCGCCGAATAACCAGCAACCAACCCTCAACCCTGACGAACTTCGTGGCACACTCCAAGACGAAAAGGGATTCCACGATTACGTGACTAAGAACTTCCCTGGCATCGCCTCTATGACTGACCAACGCAATTCCTAGACGCTCAAGAAAAGGAAATCCAAAATGCCAATCGGTTTAATTACCCCAATGGACCAGGGTAAGACTATGGTAGAGGACGTAACTGACCTTATTACTAACGTCGATTACGCTTCAACACCGTTTTACTCAAGTCTCGCAGAATCACAAGCAACTAACACCCTTCACCAGTGGTTGACTGACACATACGCTACAAGCGCAGACAACGCACAAATCGAAGGTAACGACCTAAGCTTCACCGACGCTAGCGTACCTAGCCGTGGTGTGAACATCGTTCAACTGTTCCAAAAAGATGTCCGTGTCTCTAACACTGAAATGCGTGTTAGCCACTACGGCATGAGCGACCCATACACCTACCAGCTCAACAAGAAGATGGTAGAAATGGCTCGTGACATTGAGAAGGCTCTCGTTGCAGGTACCACTGCTTCTGGTTCTTCTGGTGTTGCTCGTCGTATGAATGGTGCTATCGCATTGATTACCACTAACAAGACTGCTCGTAACTCAGGTACTTCACTAAGTGAAACTGAATTTAACGACATCATGCAGGGTATCTACGATGCAGGTACCGACATCAGCGTTGACAAAGCCTTCACTGGTGCCGCTCTAAAGCGTGTCATCTCTGGCTACACCGCTGGTAGTACTAAGTTCACACAAGCTGACGGCAACAAGCTTTACAATACCTTCTCAGTCTACGAAAGTGACTTCGGTGTTGTAACAGTAGCCCTCGAGCGTGAAGTCCCAACAACTGCTGGTAACAAGGGTATTCTCTTGGTTGACTCAAGCAAGTGGCGAGCTGCCTACCTCACAGATGGTCGCCCACAACACATGCCATTAGCAACAATTGGCTCTGCCAAGCGTGGTATGTTGGAAGCTGAAATCACCCTAGAAGCTCTTAATGAGAAGTCTAGCGCCTATCGTGCTGGTTTCATCTAGGCCAATAGTTTTCCACAGGAAGAGCCGTCCCTTGGGGCGGTTTTTTCTATGTGAAAAATAAAGGCTGTGGTATGATTCGGGAAATGGATAAAAACACTTATAAAACACTCGCAGACGCTATCGGTATGCCCGACAAGGTGGACAAAGAGAACATCCAGAAGCTTATACTCAAATATGAGAAGAAGCACCCAGGCTACATCAAACACGCCCGTGACGAAGCATACCAAGAGCTACATGATAAGAAATTCGGCACAACCACCGATTCACGCTCAAAGACAGGCACCAGTATAGCTGGCGGGGCAAGCATGAGACTACAACTCGAACTACCAGCAGAACTCTATGAGTCTATAGAAACATACATACCAACGATATTCAGAGAGAAGAAGCATTATCACTGGTTCATAAAGAACTTCCCAGAACTACTCGTACCCGAAAAAGTGTAAGGAATAACTCACCATGAAACTATGCCCCATGTGCCATAAACCTCATACAAAGGGAGAACCATGCCAGTAAAAGTAGCCCTCGTACTCATCGTAAAAGGCTCGGATGACGAAGCCCCACACTTACAAAGATGCCTTCAGAGCGTTTCTAAGCACGTTGACGGCATTTTCCTTAACGTGAACCATAAAGAGGGCGTAGAGCCATCACAAGCCGTCCTAGACGTTGCTAAGAGCTTTACCGACAATGTGGTTATCACCCAGTGGAACGACGACTTTGCCGAAGCCCGTAACGCCAACCTGGCTCAGGTGCCAAAAGATTACGAATGGGTGCTATGGCTTGATAGCGACGATACAATTGACCACCCAAAGAAAATTAAAGAAGTATGTGAGTTATCAAACAAGTACGACAGCATATTCGTTGATTATATCTATGACAAGGACGAAGCAGGGAACCCACTCACCGTACACATGGTTGCCCGCATGTTTAAGAACAATGACAGCCACAAGTGGAAGGGGCGCATACATGAAACCCTGATTGAAACACGTTCTGCTACACAAGGCATGACTAACGACTTCAAGGTCATACACCACGCTGACGATGCTCGCACCCAACGAAGTTTTGAGCGCAACATTAAGATGCTTGAGATGCAACTTGAGGACGAGCAAAAAGACCCCGACCCACGTACCTTCTACTATCTAGCTGGAACATACATGGATGCTGGGATACTACCAGAGGCAAAACAGCTATTTTCTGACTACTTGAGGCTATCTGGATGGGACCAGGAGCGTTGTCTCGCCGAACTAAAACTAGGCCGTATCTTCTTACAAGAGGGAGACCGAGCAGAGGCCAAACGACACTTCATGCAAGCTATGGGAGAGGACCCCGATAATCCAGAACCTCGTGTCGAACTCGGCAGTCTTGAGATTGAGATGCAGCAACTTCGCAAGGCGCAGGTATGGCTGGAGAGCGTTCTCAAGATGGATGCCAGTAAGACAACGCTTGAGCGTAACCCGATGTCCTATACCTTCCGCACCTACCTATTACTCGCTCAATGTTATCTCGAGATGGGTGGCAAATGGCTCAAAGAAGCTGCCAAGTACGCCGCTAAGGCTCGGAAGTTCAAGAAGAACGACCCACAAGTAGTCGAGTTTACCACGATGATTGAACAGGTATACAAAGACAAAGTCTGGCTGGCTGACACCATTGACGAGTATAAGAAGCTCAAGGACGCTGGCAAGCGCAAACAAGCACTGAAGCTACTCAATGACCTACCGCAGCACATTAAGGACAACCCCCTCGTCGCCCAACTACGACAAGCTGACAAGTCGTTTAAGTGGCCGAAGAAGTCCATCGCCATAATGACAGGTGACACTGCTTTAGATGCCTGGGGGCCATGGAGCCTCAAGGAAGGTATTGGCGGTTCTGAAGAAGCTATTATTCGTATCAGCAAACATCTCTCTAAGATGGGCTACCGTGTCGTAGTATTCGCAAAACCAGGCGACAACACGGGTCTTGATGAAGATGGTGTCATGTGGCGCAACTACTGGGACTGCAACTTTGAGGACGAGTTTGACATCTTTATAGCTTGGCGAGCGCCGTTCATCTTTGAACGTAAGATTAAGGCTAGGAAGAGCTACCTGTGGCTGCATGATGTTATGGAACCAGGTGAGTTCGGCCCTAATCGTATCGCTAACTTCGACAAGTGCATCTTACTGAGCAAATACCACCGCAGTTTATTCCCAATGATTCCCGAAGAGAAGGTGCTTATGAGCGGAAATGGTATCGACCCAGACGAGTTTGCGGCCTGTGATGGCAAGTTTGAACGTGACCCACACAAAATTCTCTACGCCTCTAGCCATGTACGTGGCCTCGCCTATATCTACGAGATATGGCCAGAAGTTAAGAAGGCAGTACCAGATGCAACATTAGACGTATACTATGGCCGTGAGTCCTACGACAAAGTACATCGGGGCAACCCAGAGCGTATGAAGTGGATGGATGACATGATTGCTAAAGCAAAAGAACTAGACGGAGTAACTGACCATGGGAAAGCAAGCCAGACAAAAATTGTTGAAGAGGGTTTTCGCTCAGGCATATGGGCTTACCCGTGTCCATTCCCAGAAATCTATTGTATTACCGCCATTAAGAGTCAGGCTAGTGGCGCAGTACCAGTGGCCAGCAACTATGCCGCACTTGATGAAACTATCCAGTTCGGACATAAACAAATCCTTGGAGAGTTCGACGAAGCAGACCTTGAGAAGTACAAAGAAGCCCTAATCTGGTGGCTCCAACACCCTGAAGAACAAGAGAAGATACGCCCTGAGATGCAAAAGTGGGCGAGAACACAGAGCTGGCTCAATATCGCTAAGGGGTGGCAAAATGATTTCGAGAATTAGCCTACTCCTACCAACCAGGGAGCGCCCGCAAGCGCTTCGTGAGTTGTACGAGTCGGCTATGAACCTCGCAGACCACCCTGAACAGATAGAGCTTGTTGTCTATATCGACAATGATGATAACTCCTATGAAGATTACAATCCACCTCGGTTAAAGAAGATTGGTGGTGAACGCAAGACCATCAGTAAATGCTGGAACGACTGTTGGAGAGCAGCCACGGGCGAAATCTTTAATCACTGCGGCGACGACCTCCGCTACCGCACCAAAGGCTGGGACACGATTGTACGCCAGGAGTTTGAGAAGTACCCTGACCGTATCGTATTTCTCTATGGTGACGATGGTATGACCGAACTAAACGGCTACGAGTTTGGCACTCACGGTTTCATACATAAGAACTGGACGGATGTGATTGGACGTTTTGTACCTGATTACTATGAGAGTGACTACAACGATACGCACCTAAACGACGTGGCAGGAGCGCTCGGCAGACATGTGCATATACCCATAATGACCGAACACATGCACCACTCCATCGGTAAGTCTGAAATGGACCAGAACACGAGAGATAGGTTAGAGCGCCATGAAAGGCAACACCCTGGCGAGGTGTACAATGCTCGGTTTCAAAGAGTAGAACGTAAAGATGAGGTGGAAAGGCTACGGGTATTTATAGATGAATACTAAACCAACGTGGACAATACTTATAGCAACATTAGGACAGAGGCAGGAGAAGTTTGCACACTTGCTCGACATTCTCATGCCACAGGTCGAGGGGTTTAACGGCAAAATACAGGTTATGGCGTACTGGAACAACGGTGAACTACCGCTTGGTACTATTCGCCAACTGCTTATAGATGAAGCAACCACTGATTATGTGAGCTTCATTGACGACGACGACGAGGTACCACTGAACTTCTGTAAAGAGGTGTATCGACGCTTAGGCAAAGTGGACTACGTGGGCTGGCGGATGCAAGCCTACACTAATGGTGAACCACTAAAGCCAACCTACCACAGTATCTCGTATGAGGAGTGGTACGACGATGAAAAAGGTTTTTATCGCAACATCAGCCATCTCAACCCAATCAAGCGTGAGATAGCTATGAAAGGCTCGTTTATCAGTGAACAAGGGGTAGCCGAGGACAAACCATGGGCTGACCAAGTCGCACCATTCGTTAAAACTGAGAGCTACATACCAGATGTGATGTATATGTACTACCATGAGGCTGACGATAGTAAGTGGCGTGGCGTTACAGGGCCACAAGACTACACGCAGCCAACGGTAGAGCGAAGGTATTTTAGGTTTTACTAGTATGGGGACACCAGACACCGAACAATCCAAACTAGATGCCCTCAACGACTTAGGTGGCACAATCATACCCGCCCACATACGGGATAACTTCGTCAAGCCAACTATCCTTGACGTTGGTGCGGGCTGGGGCAAATACCGTAAGCTCCTACCTGAATTCCGTATGGACGCAGTAGAGATATGGCAACCCTATGTTAAGCAAGAGAACCTTCAGCAACTCTACCGCACTGTCTACGTTATGGACATCTGTGACTTTGGCAACGCCTGGTACGACGTAATCATCCTGGGTGATGTGTTAGAACACATAGACCGTGAGCGAGCTATCAAACTGGTAGAGAAGCTACGGAAACAGTGCTTACAGATGTATCTTGTCATCCCTTACCAGTACCACCAGGGTGTTGTTCACGACAATAAGTACGAGATACACCTACAAGACGACCTCACCGATAGCCTCATCCAAAAATTATACGGGCTAAAACTACTGGCTAAAGACGACGTGAAGGGGGTCTACATATGCGTGTAATGATTACTGGTATCACGGGAACTATCGGTAGGGCTTTTGTTAATGAGCTTAAAGACAAGCACCACGTTGTCGGTATCGACAGGAACGAGAACTCAGTAGCAGACTTTAAACGAGACTACCCAGACATCCCCGTATCAGTGGGTGACTTCTCGGACATCAGCTTCGTGCATGATGGTATTGACGTGCTGCTGCACCTCGCTGCCATGAAACACGTTGACCTATGTGAAGCCAACGCTAATGAAACTGTTACTAATAACGTCGTTAAGACCCAGTTCCTCTTCCGTGAAGCACACGATGCTAAGGTGGACATCATCTTTATGAGTACCGACAAAGCGGTGGAACCAATCTCAACCTACGGCTACAGCAAAGCCCTTGGTGAGGCGATGGCTCTGGAATACGGTGGTTCCATCATCCGTTCAGGCAACGTCATCGCTTCCAACGGCTCAGTACTCCAGGTCTGGGACGAGGCGATTAAGAACCTCAAGCCAATTAAAGTCACCCATAAAGATATGCGTCGCTACTTCATACAGGCAGATAATCTTGCTAAACGGGCTTGGGCGCTGTATGAAGAAGGCAAACATGTCATTATCCCCGAGATGGACTATGAAGTGGGTCTTATGGAATTATTAGAGGACAAACTTGATTCCTACGAGTATACCTTGGACAACTACCCAGGTGGCATTGAGTTCACGGGGTTGAGGCTTGGCGAAAAACTTGAAGAACGTTTGTACTGGAAGGGAGAGAGTAATGAGTAATGTTGGTGTAGTTGGTATGGGTAAGTTGGGCTTGCCAGTGGCATTGGCAATTGAAGGTCAGGGCCATAACGTCATGGGGTACGACCTGAACCCTGCCGTTGGTGAATACATTGATAATCGGCAGATTCCCTACACCGAAGAGGGTATTCAACCCTACCTGGATGCTACGAAAGTGCGAGTCGCACAATGTGTTGGCGAGGTAGTGAAGAAATCAGACATCATTTTCATACCTGTTCAGACCCCCCACGACCCACAATTCGAGGGTGCTACCCGTTTGCCAGACGAACGCAAAGACTTCGACTACAGCTACCTGGAGATGGCCGTCGCTGACGTAGCTGCTGAGTGCGCCAAGCTGGCTACTAAGAAAACGGTTGCCGTTATATCTACTTGTTTGCCTGGAACCTATGAGAATAAAATCAAGCCACTACTTAATGAGTACGTTGATTATGTTTACGCCCCACAGTTCATCGCAATGGGCGGGGTGATACAAGACTACCTTAACCCTGAATTTAACTTAATTGGCGTTGAGAGCGAAGTAGCAGCAGACCAATTGGAACGTTTCTATGCAACTATCAATGACGCTCCCAACGTCCGTACCGATATTACCACGGCTGAAGGCATAAAGGTGTCATATAACACATGGATTACTGCCAAGACTGTGCTAGCCAACGCCTGGGGTGAGATGGCGCATAAGACAGGCATGAACTTTGACGACATTAAGAAAGCCTGGGACTTGTCAACCAAACGCCTCATTAGCCCTCGCTACATGGACTCTGGGGTTGGTGATGGTGGTGGTTGCCACCCACGAGACAATATTGCTATGTCCTGGCTCGCTGACGAGGTTGGTATGAGCCACAACCTCTGGGAAGATTTAATGCTTGCTCGTGAAGAACATATGGGCTGGCTGGCTAATGAAGCTGTCGAGTTAAGCAAAGAACACGAGCTACCCCTCGTAATCATGGGACGTTCCTTTAAGCCAGAAACGAACATTGAGACAGGCTCACCAGCGGTACTCGCTAGTAACATACTCAAAGAACAAGGTGTGCCACATCAGCACTACGAAGATGTAACAAACATCCCCCAGCCAGCAGTCTATTTCATAGCTACGAAGCACGACAGATACAAGACTTTTCGCTTCCCAATTGGCAGTGTTGTACTCGATAGCTTCCGCTATATACCCGACCAAAAAGGTGTTACTATAATAAGAGTAGGGAACACAAGGAAATAAAAATGGACGAAGAAACAATAGCCGCTGGGCTAGCACAAAAGGTACACAGGTACGAGCCTACCACAGAGCAGGTTGTTACCCCTGTTGTTGAAGAACCGACCAACCTTGCCCGCACTGCGGAACATATCGACATTGATGAACTGACTCAATACAAGCTCCACGACTTCTTTGGTGAACCGTATCGTGCCAACGACGAGGTAAAACGTCAACAGATGCAGTACATTTATACCCATATAGCCGAGATGGTTGGTACTCAGGAGTATGGCTTTGTCGTGGCTAAGATGCGTGACATGGAGCGTATCATCGGTATAGCACACTCTAACAACAAGATATACAAGATGTATCAATGGTTAAAACTAGATAACATGCGTCGTAATATAGACGCACAGATGAGTGCCATATGAATGAAGGCGGCAATACCGTACCGAGAATAACCAAGGCTGAACACATTGGCCCCGATGACACGGGTGACAACATTGAAGCCAAGCGAGTTGCTAACTACGTCTGGAACGGCTCATCCTGGGAAAGAGACACTGGCTCTGGTGGCTCATCAAACACTGGCGGTGCTACATCCGAGATTCAACAACAACAAACCGACATCTTGAATACGATAGCCTCAGCAGTCGGGGCCGTAGCTCATGCTGCGGGTACAGCCGCCGACATACGTGTGACCCTGTTGGGTGGTACTACCGCAGTTACAGGAACACTTACTGCCGTAACAACCGTAACTACAGTCACCACGGTAGCCTCACTGACAAACATGGTAAACATCGGCTCACAACCAGCCACCACTGTTATTCCGTCACTGAATAACACAACCGCAATATTATCTAACATCAACAATGTCGTTTAGGAGAAATGATGCACACCAATAACAACACACAAGTACTACACCGCAAAGAATGGCAGATGATGACACCTGCTCCTGTGACGACAGCAGCAGCTATGTTCGTAATTGCTCCAGGCTCAGGCCAAAGGGATGTAGCTATGTATGTCTGTTCGGCTACGGTTCAATACATCTACTCACATAATGATGATGGCTTTACCCAGATACCATCAGCAGCCCTAGCAGGTACATTCGGTGCTGGTGCGTGTGGGGCATACTCTCCTTGGTCAATCACCTTCACGGCTAACGGTGGCTCAACTACATCGGTCACCGTTGCAGCAGCGACTCACAACATTACAGGTACAGCGGTTGGTAAAACGATTGAGTTTATCTCATCTGGAACAAATACGGGACTCCGCAGAACAATTACGAACGTAGACAACCGGGCTGGTGCAGGAACAATTACTATCACCTTTGATTACGCAGTCAACACCGCAGTACTGAGTACTCATACCTTCAGAATCGCTAACGGCAGGTTCTTTGTAATGAGTGCAGGTACAACCGCAGCAGGTTCATGGAAAGTATTTGATAAGTCTACCTTCGCATGGCAAGCCTCACTCTCAACTACTAACTTACCAGCTTCATGGGCGACAGACGGTAAAGCAGTTTGTACCGCTCGTCACGCTATGGTTGCGGGTAACGGAACGGCCACATCAGGCTCAACCACTACGCTTGTAGATACGAATCAATCGTGGGACGTAGACGAACATGTAGGACACTGGATTATATTTGTAGACGGAACGGGTGAGGGACATCGTGTAGCAGTTACTTCTAACACCGCTACAACCTTAACTTTCTCAACTATAACAACCGCCCCAGACGCTACAACGGTGTACCAGATAACTGAGGGTGAACCAGGCTATGCAAGTGGTGTCGCCACCAGTGGTTCAGCTACTACGCTGGTTAATACAGGCAAGACATGGACGGTAAACCAGTGGACTAACTACCAAGTGAGAATCATCTCAGGCACAGGCGTTGGACAGATTAGTAACATATCCAGCAATACCGCAGACACCCTGACCATCCCATCGGGGGCAACCATAGACAATACTTCGGTATATATCATCGAATCTAACGAGAACAATATTTACTTACTGGGTAACAACGCTGTCACGATGTACCGTTACTCAATATCAGCTAACACCTGGACAGTCATGGCTCCTACCGCAGCCAGGGGTGCAGCTCCAGGACTTGGTATGTGTGCCGACTTCATCGGTAAAACAGGCAACTCAGCCTGGGCGAATGAATCAGCCATCCAAAACGGTAGATACATTTACTCTATGCGTGGTGGTGCGGGTGCTTTAGTTGACCGCTTCGACATAGCAGGTGGTACAGCAGGAGCAGGAGCGTGGGCAGCCGTCACGTATATAGGTACAGAAACCTTCACGACAGGCTCAAGTGCCTTCCAGCTTGGTAAATACCTCTATATCCGTAAAGACGCTACAAACCGCTTCTTCAAGTACGACATACCAGGCAACGTGATGATTCCGTTCAACACTAACACGTACACTGATGGTGCAGCCTTGCTCGGTCAAAAGATGTGGGCTAAGACTTTAGATGCCTCAGAAGATGTAGCGTGGGTATATTCATTACAAAACACAGGAACAGCCCTTCATAGGGTGATGATAATCTGATGCAAATAGGAACACAACCATATCCCTTTGAACATGGTTCAGACGACCTTGTGCCTGTACTCAAGAGCATCAACTATGACTACTTGGATGTGCAACAGACAGATGCCGACACCGAAACATATGTGTTCAAGTCTGGTGGTGCAAGCGGAACAGTCGTACAAACTATCGTAGTCAACTATACCGATTCGACAAAAGCTAACATCGATAACGTCACATGGACATAAATCATGCCCCTAAAGTTTAACCCCATATCTGGAGAATTTGATTTAGTAGATGACTTGAGTGGGTATGTTGTTGGCCCTGCATCTGCTACAGATGAAGCAATTGCTCGTTATGATTTACCAACAGGCAAGCTTATTCAAGACTCCAGCGTATTTATAAACGACTCTGGATACATAAACGGTGGTAGCGCCAACACAGATGCAGAACAGCTCGCTATGCTAGAACAATTCAGAACAGAAGCTAAGAACTTCGTACAAGCCCAAAAAGATTCTTTAGAAGCTGAGAAACTCAAGGCCGAGTCAGAGCTTACTAAGCAATTTAATGCTTTGAATGCACTTGATGGCAAGGTAAGCAAGGGAACCAAGAAAGCAAAGTAGCTCAAGCAGTGGAAAAGTAGTACTATACAAGCAGGAAACTAAAACAAATGACGTTTGATGAAACACTAGACGAACTGAATACAACCATAGGCGATACTGGTGACATTACCTTCACCCCAGAAGATAAAGTGCGGGCGCTTACTAAGGCATGGAAGGACGGTTACGTTGTCAAGACGGTGTGGGACAGTACCCTCACCTTCTCTGTGGGCACCTACCAATACGCCAAGCCAATTGCTATCACTACCGTTAAAGATATTTACATATCAACCAGCAACAACACCGCTACCGACCCGCCCACAAAGATAGACAAGAGCCTATGGGAAGTTGTTGACGGTAATATCCACTTCCGTGAGGCAGCCTACGGTCTCATTCCTACAGGCACCACGCTCTACGTTAAGGGTAACTACAAGCTGACTACTGACGACACCCTACCTACTAGCGAATTAGAGGAGTACGTGATTGCTCTCGCTGGCTACAACACCCTAACTGTACTGACTTTTAAGAAGGCTAACCTCTTCCTCAAGAACGATACCAGTCTCAGTGAGCTAATAGCCCTTAGAAGAGAACTAAGGCAAGAGGTACTCGAGTACCGAGCAAGCCAGGTGCGTGAGTATGAGAGCATGTAGGTATAGATGTGAGTATTTACGATTCATCTTCCCTGGGGACAGAAACAAATAAGATTACGTTTAACGATACAACGAGCTTCCCTGTCTTTCGTGTTATCTCTCGTATGCCACAACGTCGTAGCGTCCGTGACCTCGATATACCACTCGCATTTGAAAGCGGGATATCGGACTTCAAGACACTTATCGGCCAAACAGCCTACATCCTAGAGGGTATCATGTACCCAGGTGGCGAGAGCCAGTACGATGATGGCCTACGTCGTCTAAGGAAGCTCGCTAGCCTCGATGTCGAACAAGCTGACCCACTGAGTGACGACGGTTATGTACCCTATGTATTCCAAGAATTTTCACAACAGAAGCAAATATTTGTGAAGGTACTGTATGTAGATGTGCCAGAGAACACCCGTAAGGGCCTCGTACAGCCGTTCAGACTAGTGTGCAAGATAAAAGACCCGACTATCTTCGGTGCAACGCTTAAAACAGCCTCTACGTTGGCCGCTAACTTCACCACAGCCACAGGCACCGCTATTCACCCCTTCAGGTTCCCGATTATCTATGGAGCTAGTACGAGTAGTGTGACGGCTAATGCGGTTAATGATGGTGATATCCCTGCCTACCCAGCAGCCATTAACGTTTATGGCCCTGTGAACAGCCCTAAAGTAACTAATACTGTGACAGGTGAGTTTATACAGGTGAACGTCAACCTCGCTACTGCTAGTAACAACTTATCAATTACCTACGACAAAGACACCCTAAGCATCCTGCTTGACGGTGTACCAGTGCTTAATTCAGTCAGTTCTGGCTCGACTTACTTCAAACTGCCACCTGGGAGCAACACGATACAACTAACTGGCTCATCAATCAGTACGGGTGCGTATGCCGTTCTGACGTTCTATGATGCCTACGCACTGAGTTAGCCATGGTCACTAAGACGATTATCCAAATCCTCAATCTGGACTTAGAGATTGTAGCCGAGCTACATAACTTCTACCCGCTGACAAAGAGTGGTATGATTTTACGCTACTCCAAGGAGTTAAGTGACTTTGGTACCTGCACCTTCCGTGTTGCTACTAAAGATTCGTTCCTTACGCAATATGGTGACGTGCTAGTACCGCACCAGTACCATATCCGTGTCAAGCGTGGTGAAACAGTTGTATGGAGTGGAGCGATTGTAGACAACACTGAGCGCAATAAGAACTTTATAGAGGTGGTAGCTGCTGAATACGACTTTTATCTGAACAAGGTACTTATCCGTCGTGATGCTGAGACTGTCGCAGGAGATGGTAAGGACAACTATCGTACCTTTAACTCAGGCACTATGGCCGCTGCCGTAACTGACCTCGTAACCAAAGCTAAGACTGACTTCGGTTCCAACCATCCCCTTGGGTCTATGGTTATAAGCAGTTCAAACATCGAAAACCCCGACTATCCACAGGGGTTCAAGGATGCTGCTGGCGTGGCTCTCACGGGTGGCTGGAACTTCAGTAGCTACATTACCCTCCAATTCGACTATCACACAGCCTACTACGTTATAAAAGCCTTTGGTGTCTATGCCAACTGTGACTTTGAAGTAGACGAAAACCTTAACTTCTACTTCAAGAAGTTCATTGGTAACAAGAGTACGAATCTTACCTTCCGCTACGGTGAACGGGGCAACATCGTGGACTACAACGTACCACGGCTAGGCCGAAGAATGGTGAATGACCTATGGGGCATCGCTGCCGATACTGACGGGAAAGTATTACACGTTGAACAAAAAGACACTGAATCAGTAAACACCTATGGTCTACTCCAGGGGGCAGATGCCTTTGCCGACGTAAAAGACCTCAACTTCCTAAAAACACGGGTTAACGAAACACTCCAGTTCACTAAAACCTTCAGCGACAGCCCCGTGAACATTGTCCTAGACGAAAAGGGCTACCCACTCGGGCAATATGGGCTAGGTGACATCGTAACCGTACAGATTAAAGACCACATTATTGACTATAATCAGCCAAGGCGTATTGTAGGGATAACAGTAAACCTCCATTCAACGGGGAGAGAGATGGTAACAATTCAGACCAACACTCCAAAAGCGAGAGATATAGGGGGAGCATGAAGTACATAAAAGTCAGCAATACTGTGGCAGTAGTAGATGACCAGGATTACGACCTAGTGGTACAGTATAGGTGGTGGCTTACCAAACAGGGATACGCATATACACAAAAGAGCTATAAGGGGAATCGCACAACAACATTGATGCATCGTCTTATTGCAGGACCAGCCGATGGCGAAGAAATTGACCACGAGAACTTAGACAAACTCGATAACCGTCGCCAAAACCTGAGATTGTGTACAAGAAGCCAGAATAATGCCAACAGACCAGGCTCGAAAGGCTATAAGGGTGTCAGATGGAGTAAAAATGCCTGGCAAGCAGAGATAAAGAAGGACAGGAGATATGTGTATATTGGTAGGTTTAAAACAGCAGAATTAGCAGCAAGGAAATATGATGAAAAAGCTTTTGAGCTTTTTGGGGAGTTTGCTTACACGAACTTTCCAAAGGAGGAATACGAAAATCAGTTTGCATGATATTGATAAGTCCAACGACAATAGAGGCATACCAAAGCCTAACGCTAACGACCAGAAGAGCGAGTACCTCGCTCAGGGGACTAACCAAGCACAGAACCACGGGGCAGTAGACGTAGCTGACGGACTGAAAATAAAAGAACGTCAGATACTCGCTGTGCAAGATGGCTTCGAGAAGGCGGCTTTTGGGTTCTACGGTGATGCGGGTAAGTTTGGGCTAAAGGTAGCCAAGGATGGCTTTAACGCTACTACAGCTAGCAGTGATGAACTCATTTTCAACAGCGAGCAGAACACTTTTAAAATCGTTGATAAGGGGACAATATCCCTTACAAAGCCTGGTGGAACATCACAGGTTACGACTATATACACCCATGGGCTTGGGTATATACCAGCGGTCATGGTGTTTTATGGAGACCCATCGGCCATATACCAGCCAGGATTCTTCGCGACTTTTGACAATACTACAGGGGCTATGCAGTCAATGTATGATTGGTATATAGACAGCACCAAGATAACCTTCAGAATTTCCACACCAACAACAGGAGGGGCGTTTGGCTCAAACCTGAGCGCTGACTTCACTTACTACATACTCCAGGAAACAGCTAACTAGCATTTACGGGACAATCGTATATAATTCAAGATAGAACCTTAAACAGGAAAATCCAAAAGGAAACTAAAACAAAATGGCTTTAATCGTATCAGTCCTCACAGGAGGCTCATCCAATCACACAACTTCAAGCGAGGAAGTAAACGCCTACGCCACAGATTTCGTTTCACAAGGTATTGTTGGCAGCTTTACTAACACTGGTGGAGTAGCCCCCGCAACGGGTGCTTTCGCCGTAAACGCCCAGGGCACCCCAGACATGACCGTAGCAGTCAGCTCAGGTGTAGCTTACGTCACTGCCGTCCCATCATCTCAGAACTCTCAGAAACTCCGTGTCCGTAACAGTGCTAGCAGCAACGTCACTATCTCAGCTAACGCCTCTGGCTCAACCAAATATGACTGGGTTTATATCAAAATTGACGCTACCAACGCTAACACCCCTAACACCGCTGGTGATAACGTCGCTACCCTTGTTACCTCTCGCTCATCAAGTGCCTCTACTGATGACGGTACCCCACCAACTTACGGCTATTGCATCGCTGTCGTAACCGTCGCTAACGGTGCTAGTTCAATCGCTAATGCAAGCATACGAGATGTCCGTAACCTCGCAACCATCTCCGCTACAAGCACTGGTCTAAGCCAAGACTGGTACAGCTCAGGCTACGTGCCAAGCTCAATCACCGCCAACGGCAACCGTAGCTATACTTGTGTTATCAACAGCGCCGACCTCACAAGCTTCCTGTCTCCTGGTATGCGCCTCAAGTTCACCCGTACAACTACCGCCCCTACGCAATGTACAAGTCTCAATGGTACTAACCAGTACTTTAGCAAGACTTCTCCAGCAGGTATGACCTTTACTGATGACTTTGTAGTGAGTGCGTGGGTAAAACTTGGTTCATACTCCACGGCTGGCGCTATCGCTTCTCGCTATAACGGTACAAGCGGCTGGCTGCTGCAAGTAACAGCTGCTGGGGTTGTTCAGCTCTTTGGTTTCAACGCTGGGGCTACTAACTGGTCAGTTGTTCAGTCATATCAGTCTGTGCCATTGAACAAGTGGGTTCACATCACTGCTCAGTTAGACATGTCAACCTTCACGGCAACAACTACCACAAGCTATATAATGTTAGATGGCGTGGATATTCCTGCGTCCGTAGCCAGAAACGGTACTAACCCTACTGCTCTTGTCCAGGCTGGAAACCTTGAAATAGGTTCATGGAACGGTGGCCTACTCCCATTCAACGGCAAAATCGCTCAAGTAGCTATCTACAATGCTAAAGTAACTCAGGCTACTATCAAAGCTTCAATGAATCAGACGCTTACAGGCTCAGAAACAAGCCTCGTATCAGCTTACTCATTTAACAACAGTATCACTGACCTTGGCTCGAACGGCAACAACCTTTCAGCCAACAACTCGGCAGCAGCCACTAACAGCGACTCACCATTCACTGTACAAGCAAGTGGTACACCTAACGGCTCAACAGATTACGGCATCATCCAAAGCGTATCATTCTCAACAAACACTACTATTGTCGTACAAGTACCAGAAGGTAACACCATACCTACGTCAGGTGGGGTGAGTGCTATTTCTTACGCTACGGTTAAGGCTCCATATGGTATGCCTGTGCAGCGTGGCAAATGGGTAGTTGAGTACTTATGTAAATCTCAAATAACCCAGGCCACTCCAACAATAAGTGTATTCTATAATGTGGGGAGTACTAAATTGACGGTACCAATTGGCGAATATCAGCTGTCCTATCACGTTGTCGTTGAAAACTCATCCTCTGCGACCCCCGCTGGTACAACAACTGCACTGTCTACATCTGCCAGTAGCATATCTGACGACAACTTTAAAATATTTGGTTACACACAACCAGCTGACACCTCTAAACACCTACTAAATACATTAACAAGAGATGTGTCACTGACATCAGCGACCCCTTACTATATTATTTTTGCAGCAACCACAGCAACTACAACGTCAATGGGAGCAAGGGGTGACTTAGGCCCGCTATTTATCACGGCCGAGCCATCATATCTATAGGAACAACTATGCAATACCTAGCCTCCCTCACACTTCCTGAACTAGTACCAATCTTCAGCCTATTTGCAGGTATGCTTGTTGGGTTCTACGCACTAGCTAAAGTCATGTTAAAGCAAGCCTCTAAAGACCGTGATGACGATAGGGATGAGCGTAAGTTGTTTGTTGCTGCAATAGACAACCTTGCGAAGTCCACAGATAAGAACGTAGAGGCGCATAAGAAAGTCGCTGATGCTGTTACCAAACAGGCACAAGAAGCAGAGAAGCGTAACGGCCATCTAGCCGAACTCCAGCTACAAGGTCAAGAGACTATGAAGCTTATAGCCGACCAAGCAACTAGTAAGATTATTACCGCTGTTCAGAACGTCAAAGAGCAGAATGTTGAGCATCAAGTCGTTAAAAGTCAGGAATAAGCATGAACTACGATGGATACCTAGCAGCCTTCCCAGAAAGGACGGTACTCAATAACTATTCTGGAGAGTGTGTATCAAACATCGCCAACTACCTTGACTTCAATGGGTTACACGGTTCCATAGCCTACGCTAACGCTAAAGACTGGGCTAATCATCCTGCTATGCGGTCAGAGTTCACGTGGGTGGCTAACAACCCGAACGACCTTAACCAAGTGCCTAAACGAGGTGACATCGTAGTTTGGGACGGAAACCTCGCTGGCTCCCAAGGCTACGGGCACATCGCTATCTATGACCGTAGAATAGCTCCTGGCCAGTTCTCTAGCTACGACAACAACTGGGGTGGTAGATACCTTCACTTCGTAACACACAACTATAACAACGTAAGCGGATGGTTTACCCGAAAAGTAAGCGCACCACCTTCAGGAGGAGGCGAAATTATGGATAATCGAGATAAAGTAGTACGTCAGTTCCACACCCTAAGAGGCTTTGACGCACCTGTAGCAGAAGCAGAGATTCAAGGCTGGATAGGTGGGGCATATGACACCTTCAACATCAAGGCCGAACCAGAAGTACGCAATATAGACGCTGCCAAGCGTGATACGCAGGTGCAGATTGCCAACCTGACCAATCTTAACAACCAGCTCAACCAACAACTCGTGATTGCTACCGACACCGCTAATACGACTAAGGCCGAGCGTGACGCTGCCGTTGCGAAGGCAACCGATTTACAAGCCCAACTCACAGATGCTATGGATAAACTCAAGGAAGCGCAGACCGCCCCGACGGTGCCAGTAGTGGACACCATACAGGACGCTCGCATCAAGCAGTTTATCAAGTGGTTTCGTGAACTGTTGGGAATAAACTAAAAAAGGGAGTAACATGAAGTTACCAGCACCAAAAACAGCTATCGGCAAGATGGCGCTTCGCATCGTACTCGTAGGGGTTATCGCAGCCCTAGGATATGCTTTGCAGCAGCCAGAAGTCGTCTCAGGTGGTATCGCCTACGTCATTCTAAAGACGGTGTACGACGTTCTCAACTCTAACACCCCAACCCTCTAGGTATGTCATGGAGCGCAACCCATTTCCTGAAATAGATTTAGGCATTGTTGACGGTATCAGAGACACCGCTCAGAAGATTGGGCATTTCCTGAACCCCTTTAGAGCACCAGAAGGGTATCTTTCAGATTACCCAAAGCACCCTGAACGAGGGGCAGCAGCCATGTTAGATAGACTCTCCCCGAGTATTAACGAACCAACCGACGGTGAGGCATACCAACCTGTCTTAGAGGGCTGGGACTTTAACGGCGAGTATAGAGGCTAGCGGTGGAGCGCTCTAACCTCCACCATGTATTTTGGCAGAGGCGAGCGTACAAGACTTCACTAGAGAAGCGACTACGGAATAGCCTTGTTATACCAGCCTTGGTGTCGGCTCACGCTGAACTCCACCACGACATGGCACCGCCGCACAAACCCTCTCGTGACTTGACGTTCGAGATGCTAGACCACATCGACCCCCACGAAGCACCCATGGACAATCTTCTTAATACGATTGAGGTGCTGAGTGATATACCAACAGGCGAAGCACAGCGGCTTACCGGACACCTAGTACGGCAGCTGGGCTACTTAACTTTGGAGAAAGTATGATTATAGGACTAGACGGTGTAGATTTTGAAGCTAACCAAGAGAACGCTGCCATCTTTACGGGCGAAACCATGCTCAACGGTATTTACGTGGACCTTGACGATGACTACATTTTCTTGCCTGATAACGAAGAGTATATACCAAACTACGTTGATGTGGCCAGTAGCTTAGTCGATGAAGGGGTGCCTGTGTACGACCTGGAAGCCTATGACCCTAACCAGCAACCTTTTTGTTTCATCATTAACGCTATGTGCCGTATGTTCCGTAATGAGATAGAAAATGGAATACCTGCCGAGTGATTCAGAACCTTCAGATGAAGAAATAGAGCATCAGGTTGACGACCTCTTTCGCCGTCTTGACGCTCTATACTTCGAGATGATGAACAAAGTTGTGTCACATGTCCTAGAAGCCACTGGGGAGACTAGGAATGTTGACAGTGTCTAAGAACTCTTTTATCTCAGACCAGCGGTAGCCATTCTTGCGGGTACCCTTAGCCATCATTGAGATGGTGATGTGCTGGCCGTTCTGCCATAGCTCAACTCCCCGTATCAGACCATTCATATCCATAACAAACTTATAGGTGATTGGTTTTAACTCCATTTAGTACTCCAGCTTGAAGGTTGTGGTGCGGTGTGGCGCACTTACCTTGCTCTTTATTACTTCAACAGTCACCTTATGGCCTTTCCAGGAGCCGTCTGAGCCTTTTATACGGTCAGCCTTGGTAGTTGACAGCTTTAGGCGCAAAGAGGCGCTGAAAGGCAGTGCTTTGCCGCCAGGCGTGAATAGTGGGTCACCATACAAGACCATACTCTCACGTAACTGGTTAATGAACACTAGCGCACAGTCGCTCTTACCGAGTAAAGGCGTGAGCTTACGGAGCCACTGACCCATGAGGCGAGGCTTGAGGCCAACAAACTGGTCGCCTGTTTGCCCCTGAGCCTCAGCGTTCGGTACCAGCGTGGCTACTGAGTCAACTACAATTACATCGTATTTTGTGACGTTAGCGTTTACGAGATTAGCTACCTCTTCAAGCACACTATCCGCTACGACAGTAACGTTACTTGCTTTCGCACCCTTACGAACAAGGCGTTCAGGGTTCAAAGCGTTCTCAGCGTCAATATACAGTACCTTAGCTTCGTTACTGATGGCAGAGAGGCAGTGCAACACCACCTCTGTCTTGCCAACCCCCTGCATCCCGTATATCTCAGTCATACGACCCTTTGGAAACCCACCTGTCATATCGTCAATCTCTTTCACGCCAGAGGTAACGAATGACAGAGGCTTCACTTCAGATAGCTTGATTAACTTTGCTATTTCTTCTTTAGCCATTTAAGCCTCCTGTTTAGTTCGCTTGCTTATCTTGCCACCCTTGGCACCAGCAATACGAGCTAGTTCACGGTTAGCGAAGAAACCGCCTGTGCGACCCTTCTTACCACCTTGAGCGCCAATACGTGCGTAAAAATCAGCACCGTACTTAGCTTTGTTTGTTGATGCAGCAGCTTTGCCGCCTTCTACTGTACCTGCCATGTTATTCTCCTAAGTACCATTTAATTTGTTGTTTACTATCTTCGTTCATTTGTAGGTATTCAGCCTTTGTGAATAGTTTGTGTGAGCCATCTTGCTGTGCTAATTTAGATAGCTTCTCCCAAGTACCATCTCCATATTTGAAGTCAAGGGCTGGTTTGTACTTCTCTAAGTTACCACTCTTCATCTTATTGCAGTGAAAACTACACTGTAAGTTCACGTTTTCTTCATCAAATCTTAACTGATGTACCCCCCGTGATATGAAGTGTCCTGCATCCCAACCCTTAACAAAACGTATGTTGTCGTTCTCATCAATCCAAGCAACAAGCCCCGTTTTATTGCAGGTGATACATTTACCGACCCATCTATCATCAACCCGCTCGCTATCTCTTAGGCGTATGTACCTACTGAAAGGTTTATCAACCACTCCTACGAGTTGTTGGGCTGTTTTATCACTTAGTTTTGTTGGCTTTTTTCGTTGCTTTGGCTTTGCTTGTAGGCTTTTTGTTGCTTTTAGCCCTTGCTTTGCTTTTAACGGTGTTTTTTTCACGGCTTACCTTCTTTGGTTTAGCTTTGAGTGAGTCGAGGTAAAAATCATACTCGTCCTCGGAGTCTGTCTTAGAGTCTACTATCACGAGCGTTACTACACCAGCGACAACGATGAAGTTTATCACGGTCATCACATTAAATATCGTCTGTAACATCACTTCTCCATCTGGCTTTGTTAGCCTTATTCTGTATTTCCTTCAGCTTCTCTGGGTCGTTGTCCTTTAAGTACTTAAACCCGCCCTTACCGTGTGTTTTGGCTAGCGCCCTCCTTCGTTTCATTTCTTCACGTCCAGCCTCGACTGAGCCGAACTGCTTAATCATATTCTGTTCCCACTGTTTTCGTGTGATTGGCATATACTATCCTTTCACCCCTGTTAGAAGGGGATTTTTCCCAAGTCTAGCGGCTCACCATCATCTTCAATAATCTCGTCTGGGCGGTCGATTGTTACACCCTCAACAATAGGTGGGGGCAACACACCGTCATCAACAAAGTCACGCAGCCAGCGACCTTTACAGGCTTGCAATAGGTCAATTTTTCTAGCCTCTTCAAGCTGAGACTTGGTTAGGTCTGCGCTCTCCTTGACAGGCACAACTGAATATTCGGTGTCGTTAAGGCCAGCACCCGTTCGTTTGATGGTGATGTCAAAACTTTCAGGGTCTTGCTCCCACTCATCAATCAAATTACACAACTGGCTGTAGACACTAATACCCGCAGCATAAACTTGGGGCTTGTCAAGCTCCCTGTTCCATATAACCCAGTTATATCGAGGTTTATCACCTTGTTTATATATGGTTATGGCTGGTTCTGATACGATTCTCAGTTTCACCCTGTCGCCATCTTTTAGTTTTAGATATAGGTTGTTTGAGTCACCAGGTCGGTGAGTCTTGTATATATTACTCTGCATTAGTTAGTTCCTTCTTCATTGTTAAAATATTTCCTCCATATGTACTTGTTTTCTTGTGACAAGGTACGCATAACGTCCGCCCATTATCTAGTTCAAAGCGTAGTTCTGGATATATAGAGAATGGTTTGATGTGGTCAGCATTAAGGTCAACTCTTTTGCCTTGTCCTGGGGAAAGACCACACTCCTGACACGTGTAATTGTCTCTCTCGTAGACTGCCGTTCTCCAGGCAATATACTCTGGTGACTTGCGTATCGTTTTATATAGTGGTGTAACGCCACCTCTCCATGCGGGATGTTTTTCGCCACGTGGCACGTTAGCCTTCTGCTTTGCCCTAGTTTCTGCGGAACTCATTGGATTGTTCTCCCCACGCATATACGGTCTAGTCTCGCCAGCACGCCCATTCGGTTTGCCGAGACGGCTGGTACCAGCACAAACTAGTCCACAGAACTTGCCATGCCCGTTCCGTATGGAATACGGCCAGGTGTGGAACTCGGCGCTACAGACAGCGCAATTTCTTATCATGTTTATCTCCTTAATTACATTTCATGTTCGCACGTTTTGTTTGGTATGAATTCCTCCCGTTTACTTAATGGCACTACATATACCTCACCACGACCATTCTTCTGCTTCTTGTGGCGTCGGATGGTCTTTCCACTCATGTAAAACCACCCATATTTCTCCTGTGGGGCTGGCTTACTGAATCGGATAAGGTAATGTTCAATGTTGGGGCTGATTGCATCAGTGCTAATCAGTATCTCCTGGGTAGAGTATTTCGGTTCGAGGATGTGGTCGATTACTTTATAGTTATTATGCTTGCACAGTATCATATGTTCTCCTCCAAAAGCTCTTTAGCCTCTTTAAAAATGTCTAGGAGTGCGGGTATGGTATAATCTTTACCACCACCATCATAGATATACTCCATAAGGGCTTCTACTGCGTCACGGATGGCCTCGGCTTGCTCTTTGCTTGCGTAGATACTTGCTTGGATAGAGCCATCGAAAAGGCCTTCTTTGTACTCCCTACTGAAACCAACAACTGAAACTTTAAAGTTGCGGGGCTTCTTATCTTCTATTGGCCTTAGGGCATAGCTGCCCGTGTCACCCTTTAGGGGTGTCAACTCGTAGGTTTGGCCGTCTAAAACTATAGTTTTCATGTTACTCCTCTTTTCCTATTAGCTTGGCTAGATTGGCTTCAAACTCGTCTATTGTGTTGCTTTCAGCATCTTTGTAGGCTCTGTGGCCGATTCTCCACTCGTTGGAGTTGATATTGCACTCATCAGTACAAACGTGCTTTTCTGGTATTGCACTCCTTACCGTACTCTCTATGAGGTTTAGGATGTCGTTGATAGTCTTTTCGGTTAGGTGGCCTGTCGTTATCTTCTGCCCTTCTTCGAGCATGACAATGAGCTGAGGCACTTCTAGTTTTTCAAGTTCTTCTCGCACTCCATTATTACTAGGGTTTATCATTGGGTTCTTCCTTGGGGCGGAAAATAACAAACATGCTGTCCATC
>ERZ869925.439-NODE-439-length-30991-cov-45.815716_pt1 | contig 30991 bp, 48 predicted proteins | sample MGYA00579311_ERZ869925 | MGnify/ENA primary metagenome ERZ869925 (study PRJEB32216, sample SAMN09231817) | wastewater metagenome | place: USA: Maryland | collected 2016-07-30 | study: EMG produced TPA metagenomics assembly of the PRJNA472060 data set (Reclaimed...
CTTCTGGGCACGCGCTGGCTGGTCACCCAGGCGGAGGCTGGACGCGGCGGGGTGCTGGGCGATGAGATGGGTCTGGGCAATAAAAAAACGCGAAAATCTTGAGACACTGAAAAACGCCCCGCAAAAAGGGTCATTTCAAAACTCTCGCGGTGGCGGCTCCTGTGGCAGCAAAAGCGGTCAAAACTTGCTCCATGGCCTCGGCGGCTTCTCCAGGGTAGAGGCTTGAAAAATGCTCGGCGAGGCGGGCCTCCAAATCTGCGATGGAAGTGGAGGTGCGGATGATTTCGGGGAGGGCGCGATGCCGGGGGGCGAAGGCGGACGCGAAGGCCGGGGCACCTGCCAGGGCGATCTGATCCAGCTCGGCAGGGGTGGGGCGGCCGTAGCGGCGGGCGATGACCTCGGCGGATTCCGGCGAGGCGGCAGCCAGGGCAGCCAGGGCAAAGGGGGCAGGCATAGCCCGGCGGCGGAGCTGGATGCCGCTGGCCTTGCTGAGGCTGACAATGGCCTCATCCGTGGGCTCTAGTCCGGCCTCAGTGGCAGCCTTCAGGAAGGCGCTCTTGCTGGCCAGCTCGGCGCTCGTGTCCGTGGCCACCTGGAGGACGGCGGAGCCGCTCAGCCCGTTGATCTGGAGGAAGGGCTTGATGATGAAGTTGTTCACCGTGGCGGCGAGCATCTGGATGTCCCAGGCCTCGATGTCGCCCAGCGTGTTCTGCTGTACTTCCGCCTGCGCTCCGCCGAGGCCTCCGGCCTGCGCTGAGATGGTCATGGTCTGCCCCAGGATGAGCTTGCTGAGCTCGGCATTGGCGAAGGTCTGGAACTTCTCGAAGGCCTCGCCATGGGAGCTCGTGGCCACGCTCTCCACCGTGATTTCCGTGTCACGGGAGACGACCAGGCCAAAGAGCTTGGTGGCCGCGCTGAAGGCCCCGGTCAGGAGGCGCTTGCTCCGCTCGTCGGAGGGGTCCACCTTCCCCACCAGGAAGGGCGCGCCGAAACGATCCAGGAAGCGGGTCCACCAGTCGCGGTCCATCACGGCAAAGAGCCACCAGAACAGGCATGCGCGCATCGGGCCGCCCCAGGAGTCCGGGATGTCCGTGAGGAGGTGCCCTCGATGGACGATGTGCCGGAAGGCGCTGACGTTCCCGGCCAGATCCTCGCCAATCTCACGCTTGGAGCCAGTGCGGGCTCCGGTGATGGGGTCAGCATTCCAGAGCTTCAACCGGCCATCGGTGAAGTCGAGGAGGTGGAAGGGCACTGCGCGCCAGTCGGAAGGCAGCCAGCGGAGGCCGCTCGGATGCAGAGGCGGCGCGGGATCATAGGTCTGCTCAAGGACGGCCAAGGGATAGAAGTGACCTTTGATGAGGTGGGCCAGGGCTCCAATCTGCCAGTGCGGATGCGAGGTGAGAACCTGGCAGGCGCGGGCGGCCATGACATCCATGGCGTTCCGTTCATCCGAGGCCACGATGGTCAGAGTCTTGTTAAGCACGTTCAGCATGCGCTGATTCAGCGCCGCCTGCGTATGGGCATGGCCAAGCCGGATCTCGCGATAGAGGCTAAACAGCTCCTGAGTCTCCCCCGACTCCGCCGAGCGGAGGATGGACTGAAGCCGCTCCGCCGTCAGGGTCTGTGCGATAGCCGGAGGCTCGCCAAGGGCAGTGCCCACGCGGAGGCTCGCCTCATCCTCGTGATCTTCACGAGGCACTCGGGTCAGGTTAAAGAGGCCTTTGAGTTTGGCGACGAGGTTCATGGGGGTCAGGTATGGAGTTGGTGAGAGAGGAAGATTCCGCTGTCTTCATCCTCGGAACTGGGGCGCATACCGCTGGATCTGCGCGGCCGGCCGCCAGAGATGGAGAGGGCCTCGGCATCCGCCGGGCCGCTGCCTTCGAGGCCATCCAGGGCCAGAGCCAGGGCAATGAAGAAGTCGGCATGCGCGCCATTCGGCTCCACCTCGGCGTTGTAGCTGCCCGCTTCCTTAACTATCTGGCGCAGATCCCGCTGAATCCATTCCGCCGGAGGCAGGCGGAGGCGGTTATCCATGGCGGCGGTTTCCACGCGGCCGCAGGCGCGGGCCTTGAGGCTCATGGCCTGCCCTTTGTATTCCACCTTGCTGCCAAGGATGCTGAGCTCCACACGCACGATGCCGCTCAGGGTCGTCCGGCAGTCGGAGGCAAAGAAGCGCTCATTGCTGCTGTCGATGTTGACCAGGCGAAGGGCCTTCTTCCGGCGCACGAGCTCGGCACAGAGCATCAGGAGAATGCCCTTGGTGATGTCCGGTTTGTCCGTCTTCCAGCGGGCTGCCAGGCGCACGATTCGCTCCAGGCCAGAGGACTCCACCAGGGCGATGGCCGTGGGGTTGCTCGTTTTGTTCGTCGTCGTGCCAAGATCCACGCCGAGGGCAAGCGGGCCATCCGTAACATGATCCAGCACGGAAGGCGGAAAGGCTTGGGCGATGGACAGAGAGGCGGTCACGAGGTCAGAGTGTCAAAGTTTCGGAGATGTCCAGCTCAGCACCCACGATGGGGCTCCTCATGGCCCGTTCGATGTCCGTTAGGCTCAGGGCTGCGGAGCCGCCCTTGATCCACTTGAGGGCATAGTTGCGGTCCCAGGCCTGCTTGTCGTAGGCGGCGGCACGGTGCTGCTCAGGGGTCACCACGGCGCGGGTGGTGTCATCATAGAGCTTCACCCCGGCAAGCTGCGCATCCCAGGCATCCACACGATGGACGCGGATTCCTGCCTGGCTCGTGTAGTAGTTACCACGGGCGGACGGGGCGAAGACATCCTCGCCAGCCTTGGGGGCGAAGATTTCCCAGGAGTAGTGCTTGTCATCCGGGGCCGGCGTCGTGATGGCGAGCAGGCGGAACTGGGGATTGCTGCTCATGAATGGCAACACGGCCTCCAGAACATCCTTCAGCTCCGGCATGCGACTGACTTCATCCAACCAGATGTCTCCCGTCCAGCCCACGGCAGTGGAGGGGTTTGGCGCAATCACGCGGCTGCGACTGTAGCTCGTGCGGCTGTGGTAGATGCGCGTTTCCAGCTTTTGAGCCTCGAAGACCTCGGAGAGGTCATCCAGGTTCATCGCGTCAAACTCCACGGCCCGGCCCTTGTCCGTACTGTAGGTATGCAGCTCCTGCGCGCTTTGCTGGCATGCCACTTTGTAGGCAGCCAGCACCTTCTGCCAGACTTCTGCTTCTTTGCGGATGAACTCAGCGGCCAGAGCGACCGAGGCGGAGACAAAAAAGGAGCTCAGCCCTGGCACCATCATCATGCGCCGGAGTGCCTTGCAGGCAGCCGTGAAGCTCTTGCCAGCCTGCCGCCGCCAGAGCCAAAACTGAATGCCCGTTTCATCATCCCAGAAGGGGTCTTCCGCATAGGTGCGGAGCGGGATGAGAGGCTTTGTGCCATCACTCACGCGGCTCCCTCCTTCCGGTCTGGCTTGGCTCCGAAGATGAGCTCAACAAGCTGATCCATCTTCACAGTCTTGTCAGCCTTGCTGTCGGCGATCTCGCGGGCCTTGGCGTCATCGTAGAACTTCAGGAAGGCCTCCGCGAACTGCATGCGGAATTTCTCCTCGGCGAGAGCAAGCTCGCGGTCACGCTGTTCGAGCTGCTTCAGCTTGAGCTGATGCGCTTGGGTGTCGAGCTCCTTGGCGCGGGCGGCTACGAGGCTCTTGTTGATGGCGGCGAGGGCCTTGGGGTTCACCTCTCCACCGGCGCGGCGGATAGCTGAGATTTCCTCTACCATTTCCATGATTTCGCCGGTGAGCTGCGCGAGAGCTCCCTCGCTCAGATTGCCGCCGGAAGCCTTGGCCACTTCGAGGGAGAACAAGGCGCGCTCCTTGGTGCGTTCAATCTCTTCACGCCGGGAGAGCCATTTCTGATATTGGCCGCGCCTCCAGGCACTGAGGTTGTCGGGAGTGATGGGCTCGCCGCTGAAGTGCTGAGCCAACATCGCCTGAACATCCGGAAGCTCATTGAGCTTAGGCAGGATGACGGAAGCGGGCTGACCATCATGCAGCCAGCGGCATACCTGCTCGCGCAAGCGGGCGGGCAGGCGGGCAATCTTACCCCGTGGAGTGGAGGTCTCTTCCATGGGATATTCAGCCGACAAAACGAATGACGCGGCGGATGCTGCTGAGACCGTGGGTTTTTGCGACAACGCCATCTCCCCTCACGCCATCGCTGGCATCCTCCCGGCTGGCGTTGCCCTCCACAGTAAAGACGCGTTTCACGCTGCCATCATAACCGGTGCAGATGCCGATATGTGACCAGGTGAAAGTGACGATGTCTCCCCTCCGAGGAGCACTGCCACGAGGCAGCAAGCGCCAGGATGAGTTTGGCCCATGAGGCTTGAGCCCGAGAGCCCAGTTTTCAAAGTCGTAGGCTCCGGCGGTGCGGGGGCGGCTCCATCCTTTCGGTGTCAGGCCCTGGATCTGGATGGCTTGGAGAACACACCAGCACACAAACGCCGCGCACCAAGCCCACCCCGTGCCTGCCAGCCAGGTTGCACGCTGATAGCTCTCAACGCGGGGGCCGCGATTATTGCCCCCTTCCTCGGTGACTCCTAACTGAGACACCGCCACGCGTACCATGATCTCCGGCAGAGTCATGGTCTCATGAATACTGGCCTCATTCATCTTAACATTGTGCGCCGGGTCAGGCCGCTGAAGATGACCAAGGCTAGCGGCAGCGGCGGCGATAAGGCTTTGGATCATGGTGAGAAATGGGCGCATGTTTTGGGCGGTGACAGCGTCTTAGCGAGCTTCTGGGGTCTTAGGAGTGCCCATGGCGTCCAGGCCGCGCAGGTCGGACTTGGCTTCCTCCAGGCTCAGGGCCAGCTCCGTCTTGAGAGCTTCCAGCTCGCCTTGTGCCTGCCTGTTCTTCAGCGAGAGGCGGGAGAGCTGGTAAAGCGCAGTCAGGATCGTGACGCCGGTGGCCGCCCAGGCAACGTCCAGCATGGAGACCGCGCTGAGACCCACCAAGGAGAGGCCAGCAATGATGACAGACCAAAACTCAGAGGTGGTGTAACCGGGTTTGAGGGGGATGTTCATGATGCGTATGAGGTCAGGGATTGAATGAAAAGAAGGGCATCAGGTCACGGCGTCGGAAGAGCGGACACCGGAGGCATGAGGGGCACACGCTGCGCGGCGGCCATGGCCTCCGCCTGAGTCGGAGTGATAGCTCCGACTTCGACGGCCGAGGACACGATGAGAGTGCTGACCTCCTCGACTTTGATCTCGCGGTTGGTGGAGGCCTCGAAGATGAGCCCGCCTGCCTGCTTCACGATGGCGGCTTGAGTCGGCGTGACCTTGCCGGACACCACCGCCACATTGAGCGCGAGGTTGGCGATGCGGCTGAGCTGACTCATGCGCTGCTCCGGCGTGCCGACACATGAGGTCTGCATGATGCTGATGAACAGGGCCATGAGGATGGAGAAAATGCTGCCAAAGCAAGACAAGGCGAGGAAGGGGCGGAGGTGTTTCATAATGGTGAGGTTCTGAGGTTGCTTTCTTTGCGGGACTATTCGTTGCGCTCGTGTGCGAGGATTCCGGTGCTCGTGATCTGCCAGTAGGGCAGCGAGCCGCCGAGAGGTGAATGGCGGCGCTGAACTTGCGGAGGGGTCAAGCCTTCCAAGAAAACCAGCGCAGCCGTGATGGAGTCGTCACTGACCTCATGGCCGCGGCGGCGGAGGTGGTTGCGGATCTGCGGGGCCTGCTCGCTCGCGGTGGGGCGGGAGTAGAGATGGCTGCGAACTTCAAAGCGGAGGTCTTCAGGGCTCATGAGGTGGATGGGGGAGAAGGTTCAGCTCAGCGCGGGCGAGAGGTGCGCATCTGATCGTCATGACCTTCAAGGCGGCCCAAGGCGCGGTGGATGGCAGGAAGGTCTCGACTGACATCCGTCAGAAACTTTTCGAGGCGGTCCAGGTCGGCTTTAATGTCCTGGATGGTGGCCGCAATCTGCGTATCCCTTTCGGCACGCACCTGAGCCAGCTCCTCACGGGTCACAAAGTTGGAGGTGTCAATGCCTTTGCCTTTGAACCAATCATAGACGCGGACGTAACTATGCAGCACCGGCCCCAGGGCCATGATGCCGCCCACAAGCAGCCAAAGGAGCATGGGACTGTCCTGCTCATTCAAGGCAAGGATGGCGGCGACGAGCAGACTATCAGGCATGGCAGGACACTGCCGCCGAGGCCAGAAGAGGCATTCGCTCAATGCTCTTGTTGCACTTCAACCACGGCTCATCTTCTGTCCAGCGGCAGCGCGCTGAGTGATGGCAAGAGCAGCACTGGTAACCGAGGCGCGGGAAAGAAAGGCCTCTCCATTACCACTGAGGGCGATGGCATTGGCCAATGTACTGCGGCCGCGCAGATCGGTGGTTTCTCCACGATCATAGAGCCATGAGCCGGAGACCACGCTGAGAATGGCGCGCAAGTGCCTATTGCGAGCCCTCCCGTTGGTGGGCAGTGATGCCAGGGCATTATGGGTGGCGCGGCTTTCCGAGGCCAGCATGTAGGGCATCACTACTGAGCAGGCACTGCTGATTTGATCTCGTAGGAAGCGCGCAGAGACCATGACTTAAGTTCCATTGGTGCCGTCATACTTCATCATTCGAGCAAAGGTATCAGTGATCTTTGCAGCAGTGGTATTGTTCGGCAGGCGTTCGATCTCGCGGCTGGAGATGTACCAGCCTGGAGTGACCCCCGTGAGATAGTAGGGCCAATCTACCATGTACGTCGGCGTGAGCAGGCCACTGGTAAACCCGAAGAGCTGCGAGGGCGCCGTGAGCACGGTGTAAGCAAGGTCACCCGAGGCGGCAAAGTATGTGCGCGTGGCATAACTGAAGCCGCCAAGGTTCATCGCATTGACATCACCGCTTGTGGCTCGTCGTCCAGCCCAGTGATCTGTCTTGGTCTTCTGCCACCCCTTCAGCATAAGGCGGATGACAGGCAGACCAGCAAGCTCATTGATCTGAGTGAAGCCAGTGACCCAGAAGCGCCCCGTTGTGCCCAGATAACCAGCGGCTCGCAGATCTGCGCTGTGCTCGCTACCATCGGCCAGGTCAGCCAGATCCAGATTGCGCACCCACAGGATTTCCTCGCAGGTGTCCCAGTCCTTGGCATTGCGGGAAAACGTCGGCCTCTTCAGGCGGCGGAAGTCACCATCGCCCATGCCCGGAGGCAGGCGGCCGATTACCTTGGAGTAGCTGTGAGGAATGGATGGCATGGCTTATTCAGTTCGAAGCCGGTTCAACTCGCCAAGGATGGCATCCAGCCGGTTCAGGGCTGCCTCAGATTGCAGAGATCCAGCCGGAGCATTGGCCGGAGTGTTTGCAGGCACGCTGAGCATCGTGGGAGTCGCGGCCGCTGTCGCCAGCCGGTCAATGAAGGAGGAGGAGATGGCATCAGCAATGGCCGTGGTGGAGGCCTCGGCATTGCCGTTTCCAAGGAAGGCATCCAGGCGGGAGGAAAAGCCCTCCATGATTTCGCCCATGCCCTCGGCGAAGAGGTCCAATGATTTTGCAGCCATGGCATCCATCTGAATGGCCTCAGCACTCTTGCCAGCCGCATCGGCTTTTTCAAATGCAGTAGGCTTCAGCTCTTGCTTGGGCAGCATTGTATCAGCAAGGAAACCAGCGGTGCCCCTGAGCGGAGTGTACTTAAACGCCTTGTGCATCAAGTCGTTCATCATGTTGTTGCCGATGCCAGCGACGATCTCTTGGGAATCAATCAGCACCTCCTGCATGATCCCGCCAAAGGAATAAGCTGCCTGATTGAGTTTGGCGGAAAGCCACTCAGTAACAGGCCCCATGGCGAGCATAAAAGCGGCAGCAATCTCCGGCATGCCATCCTTCAGGGCTCCCATCGGAATCATGGCAAATTCACTGATGGTATCGAATAGCCCTGAGAAGGCATCGCCGAGAGCCTCAACGGTAGGAGCACCCTCTTGAAGCGAGGCCATGAACTCATGCGCGGAGCTGATGGCATTGGCGATCTGCTCGCCCACGATTTCAAAGGCAGGCGTGAGGGTTTCCGTGAGCTTGGTGGCATCCTCAATGATGGGCTTGAGGGCATCGTTGATGGGCGTGGCAAAGGCCACCTGGAGGCCCGTCCACGCATCGGAGAGGGTGGAGAGCTTGCCGGTGAAGGTCTGCGCCTGCCGCTCCATGGCCTGGAAGGCGATGCCGCCGGCGGAGGTCATCCGCTGAAAGACGCCTTCGAGATCCTTGGCAGACACCAGGCCACGGCTCAGGGCATCGCCCACGTTCTCCACGCTGATGCCTTTGAACTTCGCGATCTCCTCGCGCAGGCCGGCAACGCCTCGCTCAGCAAACTGCTGAAACTCCTCGGCGGTCAGCTTGCCCTTGCCACGCACTTGGTTGAACACCGAGACGAGGCCCTGGAGATCGGTGTCGGCACCAGCGGAGATGTCACCAAGCATGCGGAGCTGATCCGTGACCGTGCCCGCTGCCGTGCCAGCGCCGAGCAAGGCGCGGGCGGCAGGAGCCAGGTCACTCATCTCAAAGGGCGTGTCCGCCGCAAGGTCACGCAAGTCAGACATGACCTGAGTGGTGACTTGGGCAGACTTCGTGATCGTGCCGATGGCCGTTGCCGTGCGCTCCATGTTGGCGGCTTCATTGAAGCTGCTACCGAGGGCACGGGCTGCACGCTCCATGCCCTGCATGGCCAGCTCCATGCTACCCATGAGGCTGATGGCCCTGCCAGCGCTGGCCATGAAACCAGAGCCATCCAGACCAAGCGTGTAGGAAAGTTCAGCCATGATTCGGGACAATAGTGTACATGCTTTCCGCAGCGGCGCGGGCAGCGGCGCGGGCGCGCCAGATGCAGCGATCTACAAAGCCGGTGGCAGCCTTGGGATTGATGCGGGCAGCGCGAGCCTCCAGGAGGGCGAGGCCAGCCTCGACTTCGAGACCCAGGAAGATGAAGCGGAGGTCCATGTGATGCTCGCTTTGTAGGGTTTCCAGGTAGGCCAGAGCCCAGCCGCAAGGCGGGCCGGACCTTTGAGCCGCACACCACGAGGTCAGCCCTGCTTCACCTTCCTCGACGGCTTTCCCGGCGAAGTATCGGCATCCGCCTGGAGGCTGGGAGACTGTTTCTTCAGCATCTCAATAAAAGAAGTGAATTGCTGAACCTCGCCCGCCTGCCAGTGCGCCACCAGCGGAATTGCCCAGGCATCCAGGGTGGGGAGTCCGGAGGTCAGATCCTGCCAGGCACGATGCGGCGCATGGAAGCAGGCCACGAGCCGGGCGATGGTGAGTAGATCGGAAGGCGGTGCTGGAGACTGCGCCGCCAGCCGCTGAAGCTCCTGGATGCAAAGGGTGACGAGGAGCACGAGACGATGGAGTACAATGCCTCCAATCATATCCTTGGTCTCCATCGTGACCGGTGGCATGGCCTGCGCGGCGCGTACCAGGGACGAGATCTGCGCGGGGTCTCCGCCTTGATGCTCGGCAGCGGCCCGGGCCTGAAGGCCTGCTTCAGCCTCCAGGCGGGACACTTCGCGTTCGGTGATGGTGGCAGTAGGGGAAATCATGGGTGGGATGACAGGGGTGGAAACTCAGCCAGGATCAATCCTCCGAAGGCGGCGGCACCGCCGGCACCGCTGGAAGCGTGGTCACGGTCGGACCCACGCCAAGAGCCCCGCCGATGGAGACCCAGTGAGCGGCGGTGATTTCGATTTTGCGGGCCTTGCCGCGCTCATAGACGAGCTTGGCTCCGGTGATGGTGGCGGCCACATTCAGCACAGTGATGTCGATGCGATCACCCCGGCCCGGGATGGCCGTGCCGCTGGGGAAGATAGCTGTCAGACTGATCTTGTAGTGATCGTTGCTGAGGATGTAGGATTGGAAGCCGCCCATGTCATCGGGCACTCCCTCCTCATCACCGGTGAGCTCAATGCTGGCAGATTCGACTTGGCCAAAAACGCTGCCTGCGACTTCGACAGTGCCAAACACAAGGTTGGCGTTTCCGATGACTTTGACTTGCGACATATCGTTGGAATTTGAGGGTTGATTTAAAGCTGCTCAGCAATGGCAAAGACCGTGTACACGCCCCCGTCGCCCGGATCTAAAAGCCGAGCTACCAGGGACACGCCAGCCCGCCCTTCATGCCACTCATAAAGATTGGTGCCGCCGCCAATGGGCGGGTCACCCAAGGTGGAGGTGGGGGTTGTGAGGGCGATATAATTGCCAAACGCGTCTTTGAAATAAAAGCCAATGCTGCTAGGCGCATCAGGAGCATTGCCGATGAACAATTTCAGCGGTTTGATCTTCTTCGTGGCATGATAGGCAATGAGTGTCACCTCCTGACTGCCGCCACTGCCTGGCACAAGGTTAGTCCCAGTGCCTCCACCCGTGATGGAGTTAGACCCGCTTGTAATCGAAATCATGTGCCCTGCCCCCGTGTTGGAGGTGCTGACAGTGACACTTTCAGAGCCGTTAAAACTGGCACTATAACCCGAGCCGCTAATCAGTGCGCTCATGGTGTTTGCCAAGCCTTCGGCGGCGTAATAATTGCTGCCGCTTGAAGTATCAATCCAGTATGTCCCATCGGAGGGATCAAAGCTCGAAAGGGAGAACACATAAGTTGTGCCAGCGCCGATGCTGAGGGTGATGACATCCGTGAGCTGGGTGATGTCGATTGTCGCAGGTGGGGGCGGCATTGCTGGAGTGGCAGGCGTGGAATAGCCAGTCATGCCAGCGTAACCACGCACGATGCTTGTGCCACCTCCTGGGGGTGTTGCCCAAGTTCCATCACCTCGCCAAAACGTCGTGGAGCTGGCGTCTGTGCCATTATTGAACCTGGCAACGGCCAGGTTGCCGCTTGTGATATTTCCAGCCGCAATGCCTGTGCCTACTTTGGAGCCCGAGAGCGTGCCATCAGCCAAGTCAGTCAAATCCGCATCAAGGGGTTGATATGCGGCGGATGCTGCTGAGGTCGTGAGATAGCCGCTGATGCTTGCACCAGCAGGGATCGTGACTGTGCCCGTGAATGTGGGCGAGTTGATCGGTGATTTCAGCGCCAGAGCGGACGACAGGTCAGACTGCGCAGACAGGGTGCCAGTGATACTTCCCCAAGTGCCACCCGAAGAGCTGACGCTGATGGCGCTGCCATCGGAGCTCAGGCCAGAGCCCAAAACAAGCGGAGCAAGCACGCCGGAGCCATTGGTGCCCAATAGCACATTGGGAGCAAGGCTGATGCGCTTCTCTTTAAACGAGCTGCCATTGTGGACATCGAGAGCGAGTTGATCCGCATGGCATGCAGAGCAAGCCAACGCGAGGGTGAAGATGAGAATGAGGTTTTTCATGGGGTTGGAATTAGGATTAAAGGACAGGTTCAAGCAGGATCTGTGAGACGAATTTGCTTCACCGTGCCGCCGGGTGAAGTCAGCGTGAGGTAGTCGCCATCCAGGCCCGCTGTGATGTCGAGAAGGCGCACTTGCTTCACAATTTCGCCTGTGGCGTCTATGACAGTAAGATAGTCTTCACCCATCTCCACCCTGAAGCCGTTTGCGGCAGTAAGGAGCATGGTGGACGCCGTGCCAGGTGCATCCAGAATGTAATGAATCCGGAAGCGGATACGAGCAGCCCTCAGCACGGTTGGGAAACCATCGACACGGACCCAGTCCCAATCCACAAAGCGGAAGGGCCGGCTGCATTCGGTATCGATCTGGGCACTCTCCATTGTGATGCCGCGCACCTGCGCGATGACCCAGGCTAGGCGGGCCATGAAAGGGACATCTCGCGAGATGCCCTCTTGTCTGTGGAGTCCCTTGCTTGATCCAGCCGTCATGGGCTTGGTCACCTGGAGGAACAAGGAAAGAGTTTCTGTGACATAGCCGCCGAGATCTCCCGACTCATCCGATTCCCCCCCGGAAGGCGTGATAACGAGACGCCAGCGATCCGCGGCAAGATTGAGCATCTCATAAACATCACCCTCGACATCTGCCACGTTCAGTTTGCCCTTGGCTGCCACAACGGCAGGCTCAAGAGTAGATTCCAATGCAACAAGAAGGGTGGTGAGGTTCATGGTCAGGCGGAAATGCCGGGGGTGTAACTGCCTGCATCTGCCGAGATGATGACAGAGGCATCATTGGCAGGCTGAGTGACATGGGAGAGAGGCTCCTCGCCCTTGGCGATGGCCCTGAGGCGAGCCGTGGCGGCACTGTGATCTCCTTTGAAGGCCCACTGTTCCGCAGGGATGCCCCGGCGGCTCATGACCATGGCGGCGGCCATGAGGGTGCAGACATCCGCCAGGAATGCGAGCACGCCGGCCTCGGTCGAGGAAACGGGCACTGCATAGCGGGCGCTCAGCATGCCATTGACGCGATTCTCAACCGCAGTCTGGACCTTCGTAAAAGCCTCCTCGACTCCATCGCCGTCATCATCCAGACCTTCAGTCAGATGACTGAGCGGGATAAGGGCAGAAAGGTTTTCGAGGGTGAAGTAGGGCACGACTGAAGATGTTGAGGAGGAGGGAAAAAGAAGGCTGGCGACGTTCCCCCGAAGCATCGCCAGCCCCATGCAAACCGCCCGGGAGGCGGAAACGATAAGGGTCACTGCGGAGAGTCATTCCGCAGCCCCTCGGCTCGGAAACGGACCTTGGTTGCGCTTTTGCCGAGAGCGACCACAACGGCATACCAGCCAGTTGTCAGATCTGCGGCCGGCGCGATGCCGCCCGCCGTTGCACTGAGAATGTAGATAGTGCCTTCCGCCGCCGTGCCGCCAAGGGTCAGGTCATCATCCTGAGTCACCACGGTCACCGGCGCACCGGAGGCTGCCGAGTTGATGGCGATGCCATCGACATCGGACGCCGTCGCGCTGAGGTTGGCATCCGAGAGCTTCCAGGTGTTCGTGGTGGTGTCGAGATAGACGAGCTGGCCTGCTGTGATGGCTGCTCCGGCAACGCCATAGCGATACTGGGCATTCGCACTGGGCACGACGTTGGTCGAGGTAATGGTGACATCTGCCGCCGGAGCAAGGCAAGCGGCAGAAGCAAGGACGGCGATGAAGAGGGCGATGAAGAGTTTCATGAGATAAGTTGGAAAAGGGTCAGAAGAGCGTCGGCGTGGCAGTCAAAACTACCACGCCGCCGAAGGGTTAGGCGGCATCTGCGCCAGTGCTGCCGTAGGCGTATTCCGGCCGGCCAGCACCGATGGCGAACCGACTGCGGGCATACCAGGCAAACTGCTTGTACTTCAGCACATCCTCGGAAGTGAGGTTGAAATTGGCCGTGATGCTCAGTGGCAGACGATCCTGGAAGATCAGGCCGCCCACAGTCGCAGAGTTGTCCAGAATGAACCAGGAATGGCCAAGGCCAGGAATAACGATGACCTGGGCCTTGTTGTAGTTGGGGTTGCGTCCACCTGTGGACAGGGTGTCCATCCTCACGATGGAATCCGCCGTTGCCTCATAATCGGGGTCAACGACCAGGAAGACCTTGGAAGGGTCAGCCATGGTGAAGAGAGGGTCACCGGCTCCATCCTTCGCATTGCGGATAACCGCATAGCCAGTCTGAAAGTTGGCGGCGCTCAGCTTCTTGGTGCCCTTGTTGTTGTGCGTAACGGACTTGCTGAGGGCATGATCCGTGGCGAACAGAGCCTTGCCAGTCCAGGCCTTCAGGGTGGTGAAGGATGCGAGGAGCTTGGAAATGAGCTCGGTGTCAGGCCGCTGCGCGCCCTTGCTGCCGAACTCCTCGGCGACATTGGCGAACATGCCATAAGCGTCATCTTCGACGGCAGTGCGCGGGATGGTGATGGCCTTGTCGAACTCGCTGTTCGTGATCTCATGGCCGGTCATTTCAAGGCTCTGCTTGATGACCTCGGCACTGTCCTTGTCCAGGCCAGGGATGTTGTTGATCCAGCCATAGGCCTCCTTGGCATTGGTGGACACGATGCGGGTGCAGAGGCGTCCCACAAAGTTGGGGACGCGGGTGCGCCCCTGATTGAAACGAGTGTTGATGGCCTTGTCGATTCCGACAAGTTTGGCTGAGGTGACGACGCCTTTCATGGGAGTGGTATGGGTGCTTTAGGGTGGATTGAAAAAAGAGTGGAAAAGGGAGGAGAGCGGCCCTTGCGAGCCGCCCTCGCCAGGCTCAGCGGCCAGGGCGGATGACCATGTAATGCACCTTCGTGGTGCCATTGGTGCCGTTTGCGGAAAGGGTCAGGTCAATCTGATCATTCCCGGCATCATTGGCCGCCATCACGAGAGTTTCGGTGCTGACCCGGGCCGCCAGGGTGGCAACCACGACATCCGTGGCGAGCAGGCCCACAACGCTGATGCTGTCCGTGGTGGCCGCGCCCCCTGCCCAGGTGTGAATGCCGCAGGCGATGATTTCACCGGCCTGAACTTCACCGGCGGGCACTTCAACCCAGACGCCGGCGGAATCGACCTTGCGGACGATGCCCGCGACGACGCCGTAGGTGCCGGGATCAATGGACACCGTCTGGTTGTCTTCGACGTAGCACTTCCGGCCAATGTGAGCATCCGTGATGGTGCCCGTGGCGCTGTTGGCGAGCAGAAAGATGCCGGTCTCAGCCTTGGCTTCGAGGTCTCCGGCGGAGCCTGCGGAGTTGTCCACTTCCTCAGCGCCGATGCCCACGACCTTGAGGCCGGTGGCATCCTCCGCGTTGGTGACATAGCCGGCGGCATTGCGAGCCCAGAGCACGCCCTGAAGCAGTGCCACGGCAGCGGCAGAAAAGATTTTGAAAGCACCGGCGCGGCGGCTGGTGGGGATGGAGGTGGTAGAAGATGCCATGATGTTATTCGATGAGGTTCAGGTGATGTTGAAAAGGGTTAGGCTTTCAGGGTGGCAGCGACCTGCTCGGGGGTGACCCCCATAAGGGAGAAGGCCTCCAGCTCGTCGGCATGGAAGGCATCGACCTTGGCCTTGCCAGCCTCGCCTTCCGGCGTGGTTTTGGTCACAGGCACCTGACCAGGCGTGGCGTTCTTGACGATGTCTTCGAGGACGCTCAGAGACGCGGCGGCGATGCCCTCGGCGCTCAGCGGGATGACCTTGCCAGCGGCAGCGGCGGCGGCGATGAGGGCGGCTCGCTCGCGCTTCTCATTGTCGGCGCGCAGGGCCTTCACCTCGGCAGTGAGGGCGGTGAGGTCAGCGGACATGCCTTCAGGGGCTTTTTCCTTGGCCTTCAGGCCATCGACGGCCTTGGCAGCTTCGAGCATGGCCGCCTCGACGGCAGCTTCGTCAGCGGATTCAACAAGGGTCACGCCAAGGGCGGACAGGAGGGCAATCAGGGCGGCGGTGGGCTTCATGGTGGATGGTTTGATTTCGATTTCGATGGAGGTGGAGAGAGCGGCGAAAAGAGGGGCCAGGGAGGAAGGGGCGCGGGCGGCTTCGATGGTCAGGCCATCCAGCTCGCCATGACGGCAGAGGGCCACGGAATGGAGGGCCACCACGGTGCCGTCAGCACGGCGGAAGACGGCGGGGCTGATGTCCTGGAAGCTCTTGTTTTTCCAGGCTTCCAGGCCTGCTGGAGTCCATTCAAGGTTCTGCATTTCCACCCCGGCGGAGGTGGCCACGACTTCACCCCATGCGGCGATCTGCTTGGGCTCTTTTTCAGCCAGAAAGGCAGGCGTGCCTGGCACGGTGTTGTGCTCAAAGTCGAGGGCCAGACGAGGGCCGCGCTTGATGGCCTCTTGCGCCGTGGTCAGGCCGGTGAGGGTGTCCTGATTGCAGATGACCTTGCCACGGCTGCGGGCATCATGCTTGCCGAGGGGTAGCACCAAAAGCCGGGAGGGCGCGCCCTGCTGATCCGAGGCGAAGGCCGCCACGCGGAAGGCGCAGAGGGACAAGGCGGAGGCAGGCTTGGGCATGGCAGGAAACTGCCGCCGTGCCCCGGAGAGGCATTCGCTTAATGCTCTTGTTGCATTTCAGCCTTCGAGGGCTTCTCGGGCTTGTCTTTGCACACGGAACAGAGGCCGCCCTTGCCTGCGCAATGCCCGCATTTCGAGCAATCTGTGCAGAAGCGGCAGACCTCGGCATAGGGCTCGCACTTGCCCACGGGCCGCCCGCAAAGCGTAGGCTCATCAGGCAGGCCCGGGGACCTTTCAGGCACTCCCCAGCCTGCCAGACCGAAGGCCAGAACCAGAGGGAAAAGAGCCGCTTTCATGAGGGAAAAGGGGTAAGAACCGATTCAATCGGTTTTTGGCCGGTCAGAGCCGATAGACATCCCTTGCGGGGTCATAATTTGGGGGCATCACAACGGTTGAAGATGCCGAATCAGTTGCCTGCGCCTTTTGTTGCAAAGCCAAGGCAGTTTGCACAGCGGCCTTAATCTCAACAGTGCGGCGCTCTTGGTAAAATTGGCTGACCACAAGGCAGGCATGGACGGCTGTCACAAGGTAGAGGACCGGGCCAAAACCAAAGACCACACCCGGAAAGGCTATCAGCCAGAGGAAGCCATTCACCAGGGAAGCCAACAAGCTTGCCTGGCATGCCAATACTGCCACCGGCGGAATTAACAGGGCAAGAAGGTAGCGCATAGCGGTCTAACTTTCGATGTTGAATGCTTCAGCGATCAATTGAAGGTGAACATCCCTCAGGAAAACGAAGGCTCGCCGCTGTTCTTCTGGCGTTCCGCGCTCAATGACAGCCAGATCTGCGCGGGCTTGTGCAATGGCGTCTGCGGGCGAGAGCCTTGGCCCTCGTGCTGGCTTGTAGCTCATCGCTGGCTCTTTGATGCCAGTATATGAGCCAAGACCATTGGTCATGACATGCGCGCTGGCCTCATCCTTTTGCTCATAGAGGTCGAGCAGTCGGACGAGGCTGGAACCCTCCTCAATGTCTTTGTCCTCGCGCTCCAGCATGCCCACATACTTGCCCGAGACGCCCAACAAGTTACCCATCTGAGCTTGGGTTAGGTTGTGTTTATGGCGGTATCGGGTCAATCTGGATGAAAATTTTTGCATGGAGGGAAACAAATTGGGTTGACGGTGGTTTGGAGGGTAACTAAGTTGTCATCCGTCAACCAAGTTAACAATGACAGGCCGACCTGACAACAATTTTTCCACCGCCGCCAAAGTGGCGCTCATCGTGGGTGGGATGACGGTCACGGACCTCGCCAAAAAGCTTAGGAGACCTCGGCAAACCGTAAGCGCCGTCATCTCTGGATCGGAGCGCTTCCCCAAGGTTCGCAGGCAGGTCGCCAAGGCTCTGAAGATTTCCATCCCATGACAGACCTAGCCTCCCGATTCACTACCCTTCGCCAGAACCTGCGCATCAGCGTTGAGGACTTGGCCGCTTTCCTCTGTGTCACCCCCAGATACGTCCAGATGATCGAATCTGGGAAGACCTTGGCTCAGCCAAGCTCGCTCCTGAAGCTCTTCAGCCTTCTCGAAGGAGGTGTCATCACCCTGGCTGCCACCAAGCCCGCCCCTGATGCCACCATGACCTTTGTGGCTTGCGCCATGCGCGGTGCCGAGATGCTGCCTCCCGCCGAGCGCGCAGACCTCTACGACGTGGCCGCCACCATCCTCGGGCAGGTGGACCCTACTGCCGCCGCTTCCGCTGCCCGTGCTGCCGCCGCCATCCGCGAGTCAGAGGCCGCTCAGATGCACTTCGCCAACATCATCGCCTGACCCTTTCCACCACCCCCGCCGCCATGCCTGCCACCACCACCCTCAAGCAAGAACCGATTCAATCGGTTTTTGGCAAGCCTACCAACCCGCTCAGCGCCCTCGCCCGCAAGCTGCGCACCCCTCGCGCTCAGTCCCGGCTGAACATCGCCTTCAGCATCTCGGCCTTCACGCGGAACAAACAATACGCCGTGGAGATGGCCAAAAAAGGCAACGCCGACAGCGCCCGCTTCTGGGCAAAGCAGGCCCGCCACGAGTGGCGCGTCATCGCCGCATGGCTGGGGCTTCCCGCCCCCAAGGCCTGCCGCTGAGCCCCTGACCCTTCGCACCCTTTTCCCCTCCTCCCTTCCATGACCGTCAATCCCACCAACCCCACCGCTCAAGAAATCCTCGACGCCCTTGTTGCCGCCGACATTCCAGCCTCCGCGCCCAATGCCGAGGGTGTCTTCGATGATCCTCACCGCCTGCCCTTCATCCTCACCAAGGGCAAGACGAGCGTGCAAGTCACCATCTACCTCGCACAAACCGAAGCCGGGCTTTGGGCAGCAAGCCTCAGCTTTCCTCCTGATGGTGATGCGCCGAAAACCCTTCCTGCCGACGATACTGCGGAGACTTGGGAGAAGGCCTTGGATGCTGCCTTGGAGTTGTGCCTGACCCATTTGGAGCACCAAGCCCCGAAGGTGCATAAGGTTGTTGTTCCCACCCTGACAGAGCTGGCGGCGCTGCTGCGCGATGAGGCTGCCAAGCCCCAGGAGATGAAGGAGCACACCGATGAGCAAGGCCGCCGCTGGATTCCAATCAGCAAGCTCACGATCAACCCCGCCCTCAATGTGGTGCCGATGGTTTCCAGCGTGGCCTCTCAGCTCATGGGCAGCACGACGGCCGATGGCCGCGCCGCCGGTGCGGAGATCTCCGCTGAGCGTGATGCTTTCTTTGCCAGCCTGGATGAGCAGGGCATTCTGGAGGATCTGAAGGGCCACGAGGAAGACGACGGCACCCTTTTGGTGGACGATGGCCGCCACCGTCTGGAATGGGCCATTGCACGCGGTGAAACGCATGTGCCCTTCAAGCAACTGACCCGCGAGCAGGGCGAGGCCCTGGCAGAGGCCACCGTCATCGGCCGCCGCCACTGGACGAAAGGACAGCGCGCTTACCTTGGCGTTCTCCTACATCCCGAAGTCGCCACCGGCGAGAAGCGAGGCCAGCACAAGAAAGGCAAGCCCGAGACCCTTCTGACCGCCAATGATCTTGCCGAGCGCCTCGGCGTTTCGGCGGACGTGGTGCTTCAGGCTGTGAAGCTCTACACCCTTTTCCACGCCCCCGGAGCCAAGAAGGGAAGCGCCGAAGAAATCGAAGCCGCAGACATTAAGGCCAAGTTTGAAGTCTCAATCTGGGCAGGCGCAGGCCTCGGCGGTGTGCTGGCGGGAATCGGGGGCGGCATCAGCACCAAGGACAAGCCCAAGCCTGCCAGCTCCTTCCATGGTCTGGAGAAGCCATTGGCCACTCTCAGCACCCTCAGCAAGAGCTGGGGCAAGTGGGATGAAACTGAGCGCAGCAAGGCCAAGAAGCTCATCACTACTCGGCTCAAGGAGCTGGATGAAGATTTCCGGCTGGCCCTCAGCGAGGCCCTGGCCGCTGCGGAGTGACCCTTTGTCCATCACGCCACCTAACCAAGATTATGCAAACCATCCCACTCCTCATCATCCTCACCGCCGCCGGAATCTCCGTCTATGCTCTTCGCCGTCTGTATCTTGTGATCTCAGCAATGGAGGCGCGGCGCTTTGCAGATCTGGCTGAGGAGATGGAATCCCACAGCGCCAAGGCAAATGCCGAGCCGCCTTATGGCGCTGCTGAAATGGCCAAAGAGTTCATCGGCGCTGCTTTGCTGGCAGTGCTGTTCGTCGCCTGCATCATCCTGGCCTTTGCTCATTGAGTCGTGGCCCCAAAACACATTTCAGACCCTTCTTAACTCATGCAAGGTCAGCCTACCACCGCCGCCGACAAAGCCCTGATTCTCGCTGCGATTGAGCAGCTTGTGAATGAGGGCATGCCGTTGCGGAAGGCCTGCATTGAAGTCGGTGTCGAGCATTGGGGAAAGCCGCTCAATCATAACAATTACTACCGCTGGAAGCAGGAGGCTGCGGGTCTCAAGGAAGCTCGCCCTGAGGGCCGAAAGGGCAGACCAGTAAAGTTTGATCTGACTCAGGATGAGGCACGCCGGCTGCGCTTCTGGGCTATGGTCAAGGACTCCATCCCGCTGGCCGTTGAAGCCTTCATCGCTGAGGCCATGCCTCATGATGATGGGCACCCTTATTTCGTGGCCCTGCGCGAGGCGCTGATGATGCACCCCGACAATGGCAGCCGCGCCCGCCCGGAGCTGGCCAGCGCCCTGCGCCTGCATTGGGAGGCTGCGGTGAACCAGGGCCGCGCCGTGAAGTGGCCTCAGTCCATCCTCCGCGCCTGCCATGTCACCAAGGCGGAGCGAGCTTCCTTCCGAGGCAAGAAGGCCTCCAGTGGCCAGGTCGGCACCGAACGCCGGGGAGGCTTCATCATCGCCGAAGATGGCACCAAGCTGCCTTGGGCTGCGGGCATGATCTGGGAAAGCGACGATATGAGCTGCAATGAGCCCTTCCGCTTCTATGACGAGGCCTCGAAGCGCGAGATGACCGGCCGCCAGATGCTCGCCACGATTGACGCCTACTCGCTCTATTGGTTAGGCCACTCCATGATTGGCCGGGACCGTGACAGCTACCGCGCCGAGGACATCGCCACGCACTTCCGCGACATGGTTGACATGCACGGCCTGCCGCTCATCTGGCGCATTGAGAAAGGCCGGTGGGACAACAATTTCATCTGGGGCATTTGCATTGGCCGCAATGAGGATGGCACAGAGAAGCGCTGGGGAGGTCTCAATGAGATCATCCATATCCGCTCCAAGCATGAGAGCCGGGGCAAGGCCAATGTCGAAGGCAGCTTTGACTTGCTGCAATCCCTCATTGCCCATGGCTTCAATGGCTCCACCCAGAGCATCGGCCGCGTGCGTGGCGAGTTTGAGTCTGAGACCCGCAGCATGTTGCGCGCCAACCGGAACAATGCTGATGCGGCAGACCTCTCGAAGTTCTGGGATGTGTCACAAGCCTCGGATGCCATGGCCCGCGCCATGCACCTCTTCAACTCACGCCCGAAGACCCGGCATAACTTTGACAACAAGCTCATCGTGCCAGCGCAGCTTTGGGCAGAGCAGGTGAAGCGTCCATTGCCTGGAGAGCATCGGTGGAGGTTCTGCGCCATCAAGGCCAAGGCTACGGTCAACAAGGGCATCATCACAGTCAGGGCTCCGCATTATCCGCAGAGCTTCCGCTTTCGCCTCGAAGGAGGACACCGCACCCCCGGCATCATGCTCGACAGTGGCCACGATGTCTTGATTGCCTTCACGCCCTCTGAGGCCTGGATGGGCTGCCATGTCTTCAATGCCGACATGACGAGCCGGAATCGTGAAGGCTACGGCTTTGGCGAGCTCATCGGAGTCGCGGAATGGATGATGGATGCCCCCCAGGAAGATCTGGCAGGCCATAGCCACAGCTCAGGCCAGAAACGGCAGGCGGCTGCTGTGCGCAAAGAGACCCGCGCACTGCTCGCCGGCACGCATTTCATCGGGCGGCGGATTCGCCACGCCCAGGACAGCTTTGGCAACGTCAAGAGCGCGGCTTCTGCTCTTGGAACGCCCAACAATCCCCATGCCCATGAGCGTGCTCATGGGGCTGATGCAGGCGCGGCGGACCCTGCGCGGAAGGCCCTGAGCGCTGAGGAGCTCCAAGGCCGTCGTGACACCTACCGAAACAGTGGTGTGACTGATGGAGAGACATCACCCGCCTTCCCGTCCCGCAGATCCTTCCTGGACGATGACCTCGAAGGCACGCCGCCCACGCGGTTGCCTCAACGCCAGAACCGCCAGCGCCTCACTCTCATTGACCTGGACGAGGAAGAAGAGCGCCGCGCCATGGCCCTGTGATCCCCCCATAAGCACCCAGAAATCCACACACCAAAAGCCATGCAAAACAAAGCATCCACAAAGAAAGACCAACTCGCTCTCCCCACCTCCGAGGGCATCGTGCCCAAACCCACGAAGACTCAGATCATCGAAGCGACTTTTCTGCGAGCGAAGCAGCTTTATGCCGAGAAACTGAAGAAGTTTGAGGACAAACAGAAGGCTCTACTTGAAGAATGGGATGTCGAGGTGCGCGCCTTGCTTGGAGCAGGAAAGTTCAGCATTCGCAACCTTGGCCCGATTACTGAAGCAGGGGCTTTCCCCAAGCTCTTTTTGCAGAGCCCCAAGTTGAAGGCTCTCTCAAAGAAAGATGATGCTCTTCACAAGGCCAAGCCTCCTTTCTTCGACGACAAGGAAGTTTTGAAGAAAATCCGCGAAGGCTTCAACGGGCCTCAAGCGTCCACGGCGGCGCTCCTGAACAATCCCGAGTTCACCCAACGGGCGGACACATTTCTCGCTGACACAGGCCTTGCCTGAAGCCCTCCACCTCATCGCAACCATGTACCATCTCATGTCTCCCCCAATGTGCGCCGCCGTGGCGGCTCAGCGTGAAGATTACCTCGTGAAGGTTGACCTCCTCGAAACTGAGGCGGATCTCGCTGAGCATCATGGCCGCTCCATTGTGAAGGCCTTCAACGCCGACAAGGCCCGCCAAGGCCGCGAGCTGCTGAAGAAGGCCAAGCAGTGCCGCGAGCAGATCCAGCGTCTCCTGTCCGCTGCCACGGATCTGACAGACTACGACGAAGACGGCTACCTCGACCCCGCCTGGATGGCGAGGGCCATGGATGCCGCCGCTGAGTTTCGTCTGAGCCATTACGAGCCCACCACGAGCTCAGCGTGGGCACACCTCCGGGCCGCCTGAGTCCCCCCTCTCCCCCACCTCCACCCCGAACAAATACCATGCAAACCAGCCCCGAAACCCCGATTGACACCCTCCGCGCTATTGTCGCGGATCTCTGCGAGTTCTGCGATGCCCATGACATCCAGCTTGCTGACCTCTGCCATGAACATCACCTGAATGAGGCTGACATCCAGCGCCTGCGCACCGGCACCATGGACGCCGAGGGATGCGCAGCCCTCCTTCCTGTCTATCAGGCCGCCGCCAACGCCATCGGCGGCGAGGCAGGGGAGGCAGACCCGCTCTATGATGACTTCAGCACCGCCAAGATGGTGCGTGCCGCCTTCAGCCGCCTGCGCCTGAGCCGAACGAGCGCCAAGCTCATCGTTGTGGAAGGGAATACTGGCATGGGGAAGACCTCCGCCGGCCGCATCATCAGCGCCAAGCTGCGCGAGCTCAACCCCGTGGCGGCCATCTACCAGATTGAGGCCTCCGCAGGCTGGGGAGACCGCCCGAATGCCATGTATGCCGCCATGCTGCGCGCCCTCGGCATGCCGGACAACTCCCGCAGCCAGGCCGCCCGCGAATCGAAGCTCATCGAAGCTCTCGCCCATCGCCCGGCCACGTTCATCGTGGATGAAATTCATGATGTCGGCGTGCGCTGCCTGCGCGCCATCAAGCACCTGCTCAACGAAGGCCCCACGAAGATCGTGATGCTGACTCATCCGCGCCTCTTCCGTGACCTGGAACGCGAGAACTGGGATGACGTAGGCCAGCTTACCGGCAACCGCCTCCTGGCCAGGATCGACCTTGGCCGTGTGAACGCCGCTGACGTGGCCCTGATGTTCCAGCGCCGCCTGCCTCAGCTCAATGGCGACACGAAGGCCGCTGCTGAGGCCGTGGCCAAGGCCGCGCAAGGCAACGGCAACTACGCCTTCGCCCGTGAGACCATCATCAGGCTTCAGCGGCATGCCGTGAAGCTGCTGAAAAACCGCCAGAAGCCCAAGCTCAGCCTCACTGATGTCGAGACGCATCTCCGCGCCGAGCTGCGCGACCGCAAAGCCCTCGCCCTCGCCTAACCAAACCCCTGCTTTTCAACCTCATGCCTTCCCCCAAACCTATGACCGCCCTCGGCAACCGTCGAATCTCCGAAGTCCTGGCTGATGCCGCCCCCAAGGACATCCCGCAGCGCCCTGGCAAGAAGCTGCCGAAGCTGGCGGACTATGCAGACCTGGCCTTGGCCGCAACTCCGAAGACCCCGCGCAGCGTGGACACGCAAGACGCGAGCTTCAACGCCGCCCTGGCCCTCCTCGAAACCCTGGCCCGCTTCAAGCTGACCGCCCGCCAAGGCCTCCTTCTGGCCCTGCTCGTCAAAGGCCGCTCCTGCATCGCAGACCTGACTCCGAAGCTCCGCTTGAGCGCAGCCGGAATGACTCAGCTCATTGATACGGTGGAGGCCCTTGGGCTCGTCACCTCATCACGAGGCGAAGCCTCTGACCGCCGGATGACCTTCATCCAGATCACACAGGCCGGAACCAACGTCGTCGGCGCTCTCATCGCCCTGACCGGCATCGGCGGAGCAAGCAGCATCCTGCTCAAAATCGGCCGCTGAACCTTCACACCCTCCAACGTCATGTCCCGCTCCATTCTCAATCATCAGCAGACCTACAAGCTGCTCTCCTGGCTCGACACTCCAGAACACCGCGAGAAGCTTTTGGAAGTCACTGATGAGGAGATGAGCCAGCGGGCATCCCGCGAGCTGGGCATGACCATTACAGATCACAACATCAGAGGAGCGCGGCGCACTCTCGGGCTCAAGAAGCGCGCTGAAGCAGCCCCCAAGTCTGCCACTCCTGACCTCGCCGCCTTGGAGGAGCTGCTCGCTGAACAAAACTCCCGCATCTACGCCCTGGAGCACAACGTGCAGGCCCTTCTGGACCGCGTCACCACCCTCGAAAGCAACCCCGTCCTTCGCTTCAACCGCCGCTAACCACCATGACCATCCATACCATAAAAGACCTGCAAACCACCCTCGACCTGGCAGCCCGCGAGCGCATCGCCTGCAATGCCTTGACTGCCGAGATGGATGCCGAAATCAGCGCCATCAGAGCCCGATTCGAGACCAAGATTGAAAAGCACAAGACGGGCGAGGCGGCCTTGCTGGCAGCGGCCAAGGCCTATGCTGAAGAGCATCGTGCCGAGCTGCTTCCCAAGGGCATCAAGAGTCTGCCCTTGGGAGGTCACAAGGTAGGCTGGAACGACAACGGCGGTGCGGTGTCCTTTGCCCGTGGCAAGCCCGAAAAGAAGGTGCTGGCCAGCATGCTGAAGCGCCCTCAACTGGCCCGCCTCTTTGTCCGCATGAAGCCATCCCTCGACAAGGAAGCCATTGCCACAAAATGGGCACGCTGGGGAGCCTCGCTGAAGAGCCTCGGCATCCGCTACGGAAGCAGCGAGGTCTTCTTTGTGGAGCTCGACATCACCGAGACTCCCGACGCCCGCGTGAAGCCGGAGGAGGCGGCAGGCCAGCCATGAGCCCCGCCGCCCTCCTGACCCTCGTGCGCAAGGCGCGCCAGCGCACCCAGAAACACCTTTCGGCCTCATCGCCACGACGCCCTCAGCGGCGCGCCCGATGAGCCTCGTGCGGCCCGGTCTGGAGGCGGAAAGGCCATCCGCCGGGCAGTGGTAACGGCTGACCGCTGACGAGCCAGCCAAGACTACGAAGCAAGTGAAAACGATGCCAGCCAGGCCGCACGACACCCCTTTCAAACCTTCCCCCGAACATGAAACGCAGCGCCCCCACCCCCTTCGACCCGGATGCCCTCATGCAGGCTCAAGGGCTGCCAGATCTGAGCGAGCCAACGGCTCCCGGCACTCTGATGCTCTCGGATCTGATCGCCGCCGAGGCTACCGAAGCAGGCCAGACCGGCCCTGGAACCTCCACCCCCCTCGACAACGTGCGCAAGGCACGCCTGGCACGTCTGGCACGGAGCATCTGGCAGCGGCTGCATCATCTCGGGCTCATCCAGGAAGGTGAAACCGCGTTCCGGCATCGCATCGCCCTGCGCGCCTGTGGCCGCCGCATCAGCGGGGCTGTCGTGTCAGACTTTAAGATGATCCAGGCGGAGCTGCTCAAGGAGGCTGACCAGCATCAGGCCGCCGCCAAGGCTCGCCGTCAAGCCATGACCACCGGCCTCGACATCGCCCGGCATAAGCTGGTCACGCTCTGCAAGGAGCGCGGCTTTCCAGCGAGCTATGCCGATGGAGTCGCCCGCCGCATCTACAAGCGCCCGGTATGCGCCCTGAACACCGCCAAGGAGGTGTGGAGCGTCTTCTACACCATCACCAACAACGCCAATGCCCGTGATGGCAAAGGCCGCGCCTCCAACCGCTTCAAAAGCCTGAAAGCCAAACGCGCTCATGAATGATTCCCCCATCACCATCGGCAGCCATGTGACCCCGAACGGAGAGAACATCGTGGCCCGCCCTCAAAGCAATGACTTCCGCTTTGTCCACGAAGGCCAGCGATTTGAAATCGTGTCCTTGGGCTGCGGGCTGGCTATCTGCCGCCCGGTGGATGGCCTGGCAGATGATCTCCTCTCCATTCAGACCGCTGATCTCAAAGTTTGGTAACCTCATGAAAGCCATCGACTACCGAGACTGCACCTTTCGCGACATTCAGGCCCGCCTGCATGGTGACCGCGCCAGCGTGCTGGAAGCCCTACAGCTCCACGGACCTGCCACCACTCGTGACCTCGCGAGGGCCATGGAATGGGACATCCTAAGCGTGCGGCCGCGTGTCACTGAACTTGTGCAACTTGGCCTGGCTGAGCTTGTGCCTGATGCTGATGGCAGAACTTGCCGCGAAGGCAGTTACCGCGCCCTCAGCACTACCGAGGCTGAGGCTCTCTTCCACTGGCGTCAGCAGGCCGCCCAAGACCCGCAGACAGAACTGAACCTTGCAGACTGAGACCATGCCCATCCCACCCAACGCCCCCCAGGTCATGAAGGAGCTTCATGCCCATTATTGCGCACGCTCCGGCTATGACATCCTCTGGAACATGGTCCGTGAGAACACCTGGAAGGAATGGCTTCAGTACTGCGGTTGGGGCTGGGGTAAAGACGAAATCAGCCTCGTCATTTTCTACCTGCGCGAGGAGATCGGCAGGCAGAAGCGGAATGAAGGCGCGCTCAAGTTCTCCAACCTCATCGGTGACCCGCTCCGCTTCGAGGAAGACCTCGCGATGGCCCGCCGTGACCGCCGATTGGTGAACCTCGTGACCAAGAAGCCTGCCGCGCCAGCCCCCAAGCCCGCCCCCGCTGCCGTGCCGCCTGAAGAGGCTGCCAAGCCTGATTCCTCCTACTTCCTCAGCCTCCTGAACCAGAAGCCATGAGCAAAACCATCCGCGTCGAAATCGTGCCCGGCCGCATCACGGAAGTCAGTCTTCCCGATGGAGCCCCGGCACCGCCTGCCTACGTCATCGCCAAGCTCGTTCCCGTGGATGGCACCGGCCTCATGCGGGCCGTGCCCATTGAGTGGACACCGCAGATCACGCTGAACAGCACCAACATGCGCAAGCTGGGCATCCATATCCCGCTGCATGCCCTGCGCCGCCTCATCAAGGCAGGCCTCGTGCGTGGCAGCGTCGTGGGTGTCCGCATCACCACCATCGACATCGCCAGCCTCTACCAGCACCTCGAAGCCACGCGCCTCCGCGATGGCAGCTCCGACTTTTGGACCCCCGACAAAGTCAACGCCTACTGCACCGCCTTCTCCCCTCTCCGGGAGTGCGTGAAGAGGTAACCAAGCCGCATTATGAGAGTCATCCTCTTCCAAGAACGCTTTGCCAATTCGGTCCTCCTGGAGACCAAACTGCAAACCATCCGCCGCCGCGCCTGGTGCAAGCCTGGAGATGTGCTCAGCCTTCGCATGTGGACAGGCTTGCCCTACAGGAGCAAGCAATGGGAGATTAACCGCCGCATCTGCCGGGCCGTGAAGCCTATCCGCATGTACTTCGAGCGTGATGGCAAATTCATCATCGAAATCAGCGGCCGCCGTGTCAGTAACCGTGAGGAGTTTGCCAAGGCCGATGGCTTCACCAGTCTTGAGGATATGGCTCAATGGTTCGTGAGAACTCACGGTGCTGAGGACATCCAGGGCGAGCTGATCGTCTGGCACAAAGGCAAGGCCCCCCAGGAAGAGAAGAAAGATGAGGTTGTCGATGCCCTCGAACGAATCGTGCAGGGCTGCGAAGAGGATCTCGAAGAGATGAAGACCTATCCTGAAAAGCGCGGGCTCATCCTTGCTGGCATCGCCGGAAACAAGGCCATCGCTGAATCCGCCCTCGCCCGCTACAAGGCACGCAAAGCGAGAAAAGACCGCAGCCGGGAGAGTGTGAACAAGTAATGCTGATCTAGGCACCTCCAAATAAAGGTTTTAATCTATGCAAACGACTGACACTCCAAAGCCGAATGATTCGACAGGTCAGACCAGTGAGGTGTTGCCTACAAAGTCTAGTTCGCTGCCTTGGACCCCGAGGACAAAGAAGGCTTTGGCGGCGGCTGTTAAGGCTGCAAGAAGCCATGGTTGCAGCTACATCGGCGTTGAGCATGTTCTCTATGGCCTGGCTGCGGATGATAGCCATGTGAGCTTAATGCTGGAACGGGCGGGAATCACTCCAGCGAGCATCTCCAGGAAATACGACTGGCACGAAAGCAAATGCTTCTGTGGGGGGCATGGCTGGGTGATTCTCGTCGGCACTAATGCTCCGAATCGCAAGGTTTTGTGCCCTGACTGTGCGGTGAAGAATCCTGAAGTCCCTAAAGCATGACGTGGCGGCCTGCATCATGATCGAACTTCAACCCTTGCTCCACGAGATCGAACGGCTGGAAAGCCTGCCCAACCTCGCGCCAGAAACGGCGGCCCTTTTGAAGATGGCCAAGGAGGCTCAGCGCACCGGCAAGCTGCCAGATCTGAGCGGACTGACTGACTGCCAGGAGTGCGGCGGCATCGGCGGAAGGTTCACCGGAGACCCCTGCCACGGCACCGAAGGATGGGAGCCTTGTGGATGCGGCAGAATGCCCGTGACAGAGAGAGCGTGATGAGTACTTTCCGCTCATGGCCTTGCCTTCCAACATCCTCGCCGAGCCCGTCTCCAATGAGGAGGCCTCGCGTTGGATCGAAGACAAGCCTTTGGTCTCACGCCAAGTTTTTGACGAGCTGCTTCCTGAGCTGAAGGCCCGCGCCTTCCTGGTGACCGGCCTCGAAGATGCGGCCGTGGCCCGCGAGATCCGGGATGCCATCGCCAAACTTCCCCAGGGCGAAGACTACGAGAAGCTGAAGGGTGGCCTTCTGGAAAAACTGGGGCCGTGGTTTGACGCTGATGAGGCCCGCCGCCGTGCCGAGCTGCTGTTGAGGCTGCATGGCTTCCAGGCCTACCGCACCGCGAGCCGGGCGGTTCATGACCGCCAAAGCGCGGTCTTCAGCTTCCGCCAATACCTGAGCATGGATGACAGCCGCGTGAGGCCAAGTCATCGCGCCATGCACGGCATGATTCTGCCTGCCGACTCGCCTTTCTGGCGTGACCACCCTGGAGGCTGGGGATGCCGCTGTGACGAGGTGGCCTTGCTGCCTGATGAGGTGGATGAGATCCGCGATGCGGAGAATACACTTCCACTTGAAGAGCGTAGCATCATGGATGGCTCGCGCCTGGCCAAGCTGGAAAGGGAAGGCCGCCTCATTCGCCTCGTGAAGGATGAGAATGGCCGCCCGCTGAAGTCTGCCCTGCATGAGTGGAACGTGAAGAATGTCGAGCAGGTAGGTGCCCCGCAGTCCCTACGCATCGACCCTGAACAGCTAAAGAGCCGCTACGATGACGAGACCTGGTCAGAGTTTGAGGCCGGGGCCAAGCGTAACAAATTGACCGATGGACGGACGGTCTGGGAATGGCTAAACGGAAAAACGGGAAGCTCGAAGCCCGGCCAGAAAGCGGCCTCACGAGGCGGGCTAAAACCTGCCAAAGCTCCAGCTCAAGCCCCGGTTATTACGAGCAAGATCTCGACAACGGCAGGCACCCCCCTGACTGGCAAGCTGTTCCCACAGGCCTTAACCAAGGAGGCGCAGAAGAAGCTGGATGAGGTGATGAGCCTCATTGATTCCGTGCATGGGGATGGGCCTCTGACTAATATCCCGGTGAATACCAAGGTCAGTCGAGGCTCCGATGGAACTTTCTGGTCAAGCCGGATGTCCGGTGAAGCCAAGGGCATCAGCTTCCGCGTGAAGGCCAGGAAGGGCAGCGAGTCTAACCTTGTGCCTGAGTTTTCGCTGATCCATGAAATCGGGCATTGGCTCGATAAATCGGGCCACAAACTGACCGGCTGGAAGACCGAGCAAAGCGCCCATGAGATGAAGCCTTGGATGGATGCCGTGAAGGCCAGTCAGGCCTGGCAGCTCCTGGATGGATGGCAGACCTCCAACCTAAGCTTTAAGAGCTATGCCACCTCTCCCAAAGAGCTTTGGGCGAGATGCTACGCCCAATTTATTGCCGAGGAAACCGGTTCACCGAAGCTTCTGGCACAAGCTGAAATAATGCGAACCAAGTGGGGAGCCAACGGCGGACTCCAATGGACGCCAGAAGATTTCCAGCCCATCCGCTCCGCCATGCGCGACCTGTTCGTGAAATGGGGATGGATGACCCAGCCTCAACCCCCTGCCGCGCCATGATTTCCCCCGACGACTTTGACGACTTGGCCTCTGACCTGGCCAAGCTGAATGACCTCGACCTTGAGACCGCCAGCGCCCTCTTGGCGCAGATCGGAGACACCCCGGAACTGGCGGAAGATGGCCGCGTGGTTATCACCTGGAAGGGCACCGAATATCAACTGACCTGGCCAAATGAAGATCTCAGTAACTAAGACCAAAGACCTGGTCACCCCCTCTCTGAAGGCAAACCTCCAAAAGGTCAGCTCGCCCAGGCCGGCGCTCGAAGCCATGGGCCTCGCCGTGGTCTCCTTGGCTAAGCGCTCATTCACCAACCCGGCCGTCCGGGCGGCTCCCTGGCCAGCCCTGAAGCCTGCCACCATCGTGGCCAAGAAAAAGGCCGGGCGGTCAGAGAAGCCGCTTCAACGGACTGGCACCCTGGCCAAGAGCCCTCGAATCACAGAAGTCACCAACCGCAATGTCACCGTTGGAAGTGACCGGAAGGCAGGCAGCCACAGTCTGGCAGCCATCCACCAGCTTGGATCCCCAGCGGCCAAAATTCCAGCGCGCCCAATGTTCCCCTTCGACAAGAATGGCAAGCCCACGGACAGGGCCAGGCGCAACGTCATCAGCGCTGCCGAGGCCGCTCTCAAGATCCAGAAATGACCCTTTCTTCATTATGAGTCATCTGAACTGGTCTCCCTTAGCAGAGCTGTATCTTGATTAATCGGCTGTACTCGGGCGACCAGTGCGGCAATGGCTGACAGCAGCTCGGAGCGGTTCTGCCGCACCCAGTCCAG